>Ga0190275_10000043_pt1 | contig 161835 bp, 167 predicted proteins | sample Popmic550T_FD_133745 | JGI IMG/M metagenome (GOLD analysis project Ga0190275, IMG submission 133745) | Populus adjacent soil microbial communities from riparian zone of Yellowstone River, Montana, USA - 550 T | ecosystem: Environmental > Terrestrial > Soil > Riparian zone > Trees stand... | reverse complement strand
GTAGGTCTCGAACAGGTCGGCCGCCATGCCGGCGCAGTCGCCGACGTTGTCGCCCACGTTGTCGGCGATCACGGCCGGGTTGCGCGGGTCGTCCTCGGGGATGCCCGCCTCGACCTTGCCGACCAGGTCGGCGCCGACGTCGGCGGCCTTCGTGAAGATGCCGCCGCCGAGTCGGGCGAAGACCGAGATCAGCGAGCCGCCGAAGCCGAGCCCGATGAGCGCATCGACCGCGTCCTTCTCCTCGACGTCGAGGAGAAGCAGGACCCCGTAGTAGCCCGCCACGCCCAGCAGCGCCAGGCCCGCCACGAGCATGCCGGTGACGGCGCCGCCGCGGAACGCGACCTGAAGCGCCGCCGCCACGCCGCTGCGAGCGGACTCGGCCACGCGGGCGTTCGAGCGCACCGAGACGTTCATGCCGATGAAGCCGGCCGCCGCCGAGAAGGCGCCGCCGATCACGAAGCCGATCGCGGTCTCGATGTCGAGCGCGATCGCAAGCAGGATCGCGAGCACGACGGCGACCGCGCCGATGATCGTGTACTGGCGCTTGAGGTACGCCTGTGCGCCCTCCTGCACCGCGGTGGAGATGTCCTGCATCTCCTGGTTGCCGGGCGACTTCGCGAGCAGCCACCGGCTGGTGACGAGGCCGTAGAGCACGGCCGCGCCGGCGCAGGCGAGCGCAATGACGATGCCGTAGTCGGTAAGGAAATCGGTCAAGAGATAGTCCTCCGGAAAGGGGTGTTGAAACCTGCGCGGGTGATCTAGACGCGCGCCTCCGGCGTCTGTGCGCAGGCGAAGCGGCCGGGCAGTCTACAGTCCTCGCGCCCGGAAGCGCCCCCCGGCTACGCGCCGGGCGGTGTCCAGATCTTCGACCGCGCCTTCGCCCGCTCGGCCTCGTCGTCCGGCTCGGCCTCTGGCGCCGGAGCCTCCTTCTCGGCCTCCTCGCCTCCGCGGGCGGCCTGCGCGTATGCCATCTGGAGCTGGGAGAGCGGCTCCCTGAGGGCGTTCTGCTGCTCCTCGGTCATCAGCGGCTGAAGCGCGCGGACCGCGTCGATCGCGAGCTTCGCCTGGTCGAGCTGTTTCGGGCCGTCGTCCTCGGCCAGGCCGAGCCGGCGCGCGGCCAGGTCGATCAGGGTCGCAGCGGTCTGGAGCAGGACGTCCTCGACCTTCAGCTTCTTCAGCGCCTCGCGGATCTCCTCCTCGTTCACGTGGCCACCTCCTCGCGCGCATAGGTCTCGTGTGTCAGGTCCACCTCGGCGGCGAAAGCCTCGCGCATTTCGCCCGCCCGGCGCTGGCGCTGCGCGCCGTTCTCCTCGGGGAGCGCCACGTCGATTCCGAGCTGGGAGCGCGCCGGCGCCGTCCACGCCAGCAGCCTTTCGGGGATGGCGCGCGCGTCGTACTCCTCCCGCCGCTCGAAGTCGATCAGCTTGCCGTCCATCCCGTAGCGGATCGCACGCCACATGTTCTCCTCGATGTAGCGGCCCTCGACCGGCTCGGGCAGGGTGCCGTCGTCATAGTCGAGCGCCGCCTGCGCGATGCAGGCCGTGATCAGCCCCGCGACCGCGGTCGAGTCCTCGGCCCGCGACTGGGCGTCGCAGATCCGGAGCTCGACCGTGCCGAACGCGTGGTGGGGCCGGACGCTCCACCAGAGCTGGGTGTGCTCGACGATCGAGTTCACGGCCACGAGGAAGTCGACGAACTCGGCGTAGGCGCTCCAATCGCCGAACGGCTCGTGCACCCCGCAGCGGGGAAAGCTCTTCGTGAAGATCTGGGTGCGCGCCGAGTGGAGCCCCGAGTCGCGGCCGTCGAGGAACGGCGAGTTGGCGGAGACGGCGAGGAGCTCGGGCAGGAGCGCGCGCAGGTGGTCGCAGACGGCGACCGCCCGGTCGGCGCCGCGGAGCCCCACGTGCACGTGCAGGGAGAACGTGTTGTTGCGCCAGGCGACGTACTTCAGGCCCTCCTCGCGGCGGCGGTAGTGCTCGGTGTCGATGATCCGCTGCTCCTGCCACGGGCTCCAGGGGTGCGTGGCGGTCGCGGCCAGGCGCACGCCCTGCTGTGCGGCGAGGCGGAACAGGCGTACGCGCGCGTCGCGCTGGCGGGCGACCGCATCGGCGAACGTCGCCCCCTTGCCGGAGCGGATCTCGATCTCGGACGAGATCAGCTCGCCGGCGATCGCCTCGGCGAGCGGCGGATCGGCCTGCGCCGCGGCGTGCAGCTCCTCGAACCGCTGGGTCAGGTCGAGCGTCTCGGGGTCGAGGATCTGGAACTCCTCTTCGATCCCGACGGTGAAGTCCTCGGAGTTCTCGAAGACCTCCCGGGCGAGGTTCATGTCGAGCATCAGGTCAGGTAGAAGTAGAGCGCGTAGAGCAGGTCCACGGCGGGGCTCGACGTGTGGACCGTCACCTCCGGCGGGACCTGGAGGAGCGCCTCGGAGTAGTTGAAGATGATCTTCACGCCGGCCGCGACGAGGTCGTCCGCCACCCGCTGTGCCGCGTCGGACGGGACCGCCAGGACCCCGACGACGATCTCCTGGTCCGCGACCACCTGCGCCATGTCTGCGTACGAGCGGACCACGAGCTGCTCGGTCACTTTGTCGCCCACCTTCGCCGGGTCGGCGTCGAAGATCGCGACGACGCGGAAGCCGTGGTCGGCGAAGATGTCGGAGCTCGCGATCGCGCGCCCCAGATGGCCGGCGCCGAACAGAGCGATGTTGTGCTGGCCGGCCGTGCGCAGGATCTTTCGGATCTGCGAGACGAGCGAATCGACGTTGTAGCCAACGCCGCGCTTCCCGAACTTCCCGAAGCCCGAGAGGTCGCGCCGGATCTGCGTGGAGTTCACGTGCGTGTAGTCGGCGAGCTCCTGGGAGGAGATGGTCTCCTTGCCCATCTTCTTCGCCTGCGTGAGCACCTGCAGGTAGCGCGAGAGCCGCGCCGCCACGCCCAGTGAGAGGCGCTCGTTGCCGCGATCGGAGAGCTCCTGGAAGCTCTGGAAGCTCACCCGTCGGACTGTAGCCGTCGCGTTAGTTCCCCAGCGTCCACATGGAACTCGAACAGCTCCTCGCCGTCCAGCTCCAGCACGGGGATGCGTTCCCCGTGCGAGCGATGCAACCCAGGGTCGGTCGACACGTCCACCTCGTGCAGCTCGAACGGATGCCGCGCGCGGACGGCCAGCACGGTCGCCCGCGCCTCCTCGCACAGGTGGCAGCCCGCCTTCCCGTACAGCACGACGCGGCTCACAGGCGGGCCGCGGCGTCGAGGTCCAGGTAGCCGGGGTAGGCGATCGGCTCGCCGAAGCGCGCCGCCCCGGCGATCATCGCCGCGTTGTCCGTGCACAGCTCCATCGGCGGCACCCAGACCCGCGCCCCCAGCCTGGCCGCGCGCTCGCGGAGCTCGCGGTTGGCGGCCACCCCGCCGCCAAGCGCGACACGGTCGAGCCCCTCGCGCTCGACCGCCTGCTCGAGCCGGGCGATGAGGGCATCGACGATGGCCCGCTGGTAGGAGGCGGCGAGGTCGGCGCAACAATCGGGGACGGACCCCGTTCGTTGCACCGTGTACAGCAGCGCGGTCTTCAGGCCGCTGAACGAGAAGTCCAGCCCGTCTCCCGGTTGCGACCGCGGGAAGTCGAACGCGGCCGGGTCGCCCGCGCGCGCCAGCCGGTCGATCTCCGGGCCACCGGGATAGCCCAGCCCGAGCAGGCGGGCGCCCTTGTCGAAGGCCTCGCCGGCCGCGTCGTCGAGGGTCTGCCCGAGCACGCTGTACTCGCCGGGGTCGTCCACGCGTGCGAGGAACGTGTGGCCGCCGCTCGCCACCAGCGCGAGGAAGGGTGGCTCGATCGGATCCTCGCCGAGCATGGACGCCGTCACGTGCCCGTGGAGGTGGTCCACCGGGCTTAGCGGGAGCCTCCGCGCGGCGGCGAGCGCCTTCGCGGACGAGACCCCGACCAGGAGCGCCCCGATCAGGCCAGGGCCGCGCGTCACCGCCACCTCGTCGACGTCCTCGAGCGTCGCGTCCGCTCGCTCGAGCGCGTCGTCGATCACGGAGTCCACGACCTCGAGGTGCTGCCGCGACGCGATCTCCGGCACGACGCCGCCGTAGCGCTCGTGCAGCAGCCCCTGCGAGGCGATCACGTTCGCGTGAATCTGCCCATCACGCGTGACGAGTGCCGCGCAGGTGTCGTCGCAGGAGGTTTCTATCCCGAGGATCACGTGGGACGCCGCCCTGTTCAGGCCGGCGTCACGCCGTCGCGGCGCGCTCCGCGGGTGCGGTGCGCCACATGATCAGGGCGTCCTCGCGGTTGTCGTGGTAGTAAGCGCGCCGGTGCCCCGCGCCGCGAAACCCGAAGTGCTCGTAGAGGGCGATCGCGGCCGCGTTCGATTCGCGAACCTCGAGGGTGTACTGCTCGTGCGGGCGATCGGCCATGTCGAACAGGTGCGTCATCAGGCCGCTCGCGATGCCCTGCCTGCGCCGCGCCGGATCCACCGCGACGTTCATCACGTGCCAGACGGTGTCGTAGCGCGAGCACACGAGATATCCGACGACGCGCCCGTCCTCGAGCGCGGCGAGGCAGATCCCTGACGGCTTCGACAGCTCGAGCACGAACATCGACAGCGACCACGGGGTCGGGAAGGCCCGCCGTTCGATGGCGATCACCTGGGGCAGATCGGAGTAGGTGAGGCGGCGAATTTCGGTGTTGATCTCGACGTTCGGGTTCATCGTGGTGCTGCGTCCGGGTCGCGGAGATAGTTCGGGACGACCCGTTCCGGGGCCGAATCGGGGATCTGGAGGGCAAGCCTGCAGAGGTGCGCCGCGCTTACGACGTGGAGCGGGGATCCCGGGTGGGCGACCTCCACACCCGCTTCCTCCAGTTCCTCGCGAAATCGTAGCGACCCGTTGCCAGCCGCAAACGGGGTCGTCCCCGCGTCAGCGAGCCGGCGTGCCAGTGCGGCGACGGTGAGCGCGAACGCGGGCCAGACCTGCGACCCGGCGTCGTAGAGCGCGCCATACACCTCGGCGCGCTTCGCGTCGATGAGCGGTAGGCCAGACCCGCTCGGAAGCCCCGCGGCGAGCGCGGCCAGCGACGAGACGCCGCGCACGGGCAGCCCGCCCGCCTTCGCGAGCGCACGCGCGGTGGCGACCCCGATTCGCAGTCCGGTGAACGTGCCCGGCCCCAGCCCGACCGCGATCGCGTCGAGATCGGCGACCGTCACACCCGCGCGGCGCATCACGCCGTCGATGGCCGGCAGGAGCTCGCGTGCGTGACCCGGGCGCCCGGCGAGACGCTCGACGGGCGGCGTTTGCTCGACGATTGTCCCGTCCGGCTGAAGAATCGCTGCGCTCGAGGCGGCGGTCGACGTGTCGAGCCCGAGGATCCTCACCGCGCGGAGTGTTGCTCATAGCGTCACGGGATCGGTGGCGCGACAGGCGCGACGGGTGCGAGGACGAAAACCTCGACGGCGAGATCGGGATCGATGTTGTTGTCGCTCATGAACCCGATCACCTTCCGTCCTGTCAGGCGCTCGATCGCGCGGCTCATGTCGTTCTCCATCACCGCCTGCCACCGCCGGCGCAGGTCGAGCACCGCCCGCCCCTCCCCGGCGTCGGTCAACACCTGCTCGCCGCGAGTCAGGGTGTCCTGGAGCACCACGAACACGCCGTTCTCCCCGAGCGTGGTCTTTGCTTTCGTGGGTCCGCGGCCCGTCGTGTCCGCGAGCGTGCGCACGACCATGTCCGAAATGGCTGCCGCCAGCTGCCCCTGCTGGGGGGCTGACGGCATCATGCGCGCGACCCCACGTCGATCGTGCACCAGACCGTGCACCCCGGCGTGCCGTTTCCGCAGTCCACGCCCCACGCCCTTGTGAGCGCTTCGACGATGACGAGGCCGCGCTTCCCGCCGTTGGGAGAAACGCCCCGATCTTGCGGGTCGAACCCCGGTCCCTCGTCGTGAACGGAGATGTGCACCTCGCCATCGCCCTGCACCACCCGCAGGTCGATGGGTGCATCGAGGACGCGCGGATCGTGCGCGGACTGCCCGGCGTGGCACACCGAGTTGGCCACCAGCTCCGAGACCACCAACTCGAGGTTCGCACGCAACTCCGAATCCAGGGCGAGCGCACCGACCGCACGGCGCGCCTGCGACACGGCACGCGGACGCGCGGGAAAACGACGCGTCAGAGCGGGGTCGGGCGGCATGTGCCCGTTCGAGTCGTGCAGCTTCACACCGCACACGGGGCACAGGCCCACAGTGGAATGACCGGCAGCGCTGTAGCTGGTCACCTCACAGGACCGACAGCGGTAGTACGGCATGGGAGCCTGGCTTCCTGCGTTCCGCCCGACACCTCAGTTAAAGGCAACGGCCGTCCCGCATTGTGGGCCGGCGGATCTCCTGCGAATGCCCCCTTTCGGCAAGCACGCACGGGAAAGGCGTCGGTGGTGGACTCAGTCTAGCGCGCCAGGCCAAACATCTCGATCGAGCGGCTGAGCTCACCGGCGTGTTCCAGCGCGACGCGGTGAGTCGCGCCCTCGAACCCGGCCGGCCACTCCACGAACGCGATCCTGTCGGGCGTCACGTAGTCCTCCAGAATGGCCGGGTCGATCGTGTCGAGCCGATACAGGTCGAGGTGGGCGATCTCGACTCCGTCGCCCGCGTAGAGGTGACCGATCGTGAACGTCGGGCTCGTCACCGGCCCGGTCACCCCGAGCGCCCGGCAGGCGCCGCGCACGAACGTCGTCTTGCCGCTGCCCAGCTCGCCGCTCACCACGACGACGTCCCCTGGCCGGAGCGCCCGCGCCAGTTCGGCGCCGAGTGCCTCGGTCTCAGCCGAAGAGGCCGAGCTGCTCTTCATCCGAAGCCGGTTCCGGGACGTGCTCTGCGATCAACTCGGGCAGCCGGTGGATGTCGGCGCGCAGCAGATCGAGCACGGACGTGGACCGCAACGCCGCCGCCGGGTGGAAGAGCGGGTACAGGAGCACCGTCCGCCCCGCGACCTCTCGCCGCTGCGGCTGCCCGTGCACCCGGGTGATCCCCTGCGGGCTCCCCGTCAGCAGCTTGGTCGCGTAGTTCCCGAGCGTGCAGATCACCTTAGGCTCGATCAGCTCGATCCGCCTCATCAGGAACGGCCTGCACTCCTCGATCTCGTCCGGCAGCGGGTCGCGGTTGCCGGGAGGCCGACACATGAGCGTGTTGTTGATGAACACGTCGCCCCGGGTCAATCCGATCTCGCCCAGGAGCTGATCCAGCAGCTTCCCCGCGGGCCCGACGAACGGCAGCCCGATCTCGTCCTCGCGAGCGCCCGGGGCCTCCCCCACGAACATGATGTCCGCGTCCGCGTTGCCCGCGCCGAAGACGAGCTTCGTACGGGTGGCCTTGAGCGGGCAGTCGTGGTGGTCGCGCAGGTGCTGGTACAGGTCCACCAGCTCCGCGCGGCGCTCCTCGGGACTGCGTTTCACCATCGCGCGCGCAGGCTATCCTTCAGTCCAGGCCGTTACTCCGCCGCCGGGGAACGGACCCATAACCATGAAACTCGGAATCGTCGGAAAGGGCCGGTTGGGCACCGCGTTGGACGCTGCCCTCCGCCAGGCAGGCCACGATGTGGACGGACCGGCCGGGCGCGGTGAGGTGCCCGCGGGCGAGGCGATCCTGCTCTGCGTCCCCGATTCGGAGATCACCGCCGCCGCCGAGACGGTCGCGGGGGAGGCTCCGCTAGTGGGGCACACGAGCGGAGCGACGCCGCTGGGCGCTTTGCGTCCTGCCGCGCGCGGCGGCGCCCACGTGTTCGGGCTGCACCCGCTCCAGACGTTCGCCCACGGCGCCGCGCCGGACCTCCGCGGCGTGGGCTGCGCGATCGCCGGATCGACCGCCGAGGCGCTCGAGGCGGCGCGCACGATCGCGAAGAGCCTCGGGATGGTCGCCTTCGAGCTTCCCGACCACAAGCGCGCGGCCTACCACGCCGCCGCGTCGGTCGCGTCGAACTTCCTCGTGACGCTCCAGGCGATGGCCGAGGAGGTGGCGCGCGACGCCGGGCTCGAGCCGCCCGAGGCGCGCCGGCTGCTGGCGCCGCTCGTGCGCACGACGGTCGAGAACTGGGTCGAGCTCGGGCCGAAGGCGGCGCTCACCGGCCCCGTCGCCCGCGGTGACGACCACACGGTCAGCACCCAGCGCCGGGCGATCTCCGCCGCCTCACCCCAGCTCCTGCCCCTCTTCGACGCGCTCGTCGAGCGGACGAAGGCGATCGCGGCATGAGGACAGTCCGCACCATCGCCGAGATCCGCGCGGCCCTCGCCGAGGACGGTCGCGTCGGGCTCGTCCCGACCATGGGCTTCCTCCATGAGGGGCATCTCTCACTGATCCGTCAAGCGCGCGCGGAATGTGACACGGTCGTCGTGTCGCTCTTCGTCAACCCGAAGCAGTTCGCTCCGGGCGAGGACCTCGACTCCTACCCGCGGGACGAGGCACGTGACGCGTCGCTCGCCGAGCAGTGCAGCGCCGATCTGCTGTTCGCGCCCGCGCAGGAGGAGATCTACCCGGAGGGCTTCGCCACCGCGGTCGAGGTCGCGGGCCTCACCGACGTTCTTTGTGGAGCCGCGCGCCCCGGCCACTTCGCAGGCGTGGCGACGGTCGTGACCAAGCTCTTCAACATCGTCGCGCCGGATGTCGCCTACTTCGGGCAGAAGGACGCCCAGCAGGCGCTCGTGATTCGAAAGCTCGTCCGGGACCTGGACATGCCCGTGCGGGTCGAAGTGTGCCCGACGGTTCGCGATCCGGACGGCCTCGCGTTGAGTTCCCGCAACCGGTATCTCTCGGCCGAGGAACGCGGATACGCACTCGGTCTCAACCGTGCCCTGAAAGCGGCGGAAGCCGCCGTCGCGGCCGGACGCACGAGCGCGGAAGAAGTTCTCGCCGAGGCGCGCAAACAACTCGAGGAGGCCGGCATCGAGCCCGAGTACATCGAGCTCAGGTCGGCGCAGGACCTCACACCGGTGGAGCGCGTGAACGGCTCGACGCTCCTTGCAGTGGCGGCGCAGGTCGGCCGCGCACGTTTGATCGACAACACCATCCTCACGGGGGACGCATGAGAAGGAAGATGCTCAAGTCGAAGATCCACCGCGCGACGGTGACCGGCTCCGACCTGCACTACGTCGGCTCGATCACCGTAGACGCCGAGCTGCTGGAGGCCGCGGACATCCTCGAGCACGAGCTGGTGCACGTCCTCGACGTGGACAACGGCGCGCGGTTCGAGACCTACACGATCGCCGGCCAGCGCGGATCCGGCGAGATCAAGATCAACGGGGCCGCCGCCAGGCTGGTCCATACCGGCGACACGGTCATCGTCGTGTCGTATGCCGAGTACGAGAAGGAGGAGCTCGAGATGTACGAGCCCGTCGTCGTGCACGTGAACACCGACAACGAGATCATCACGGTCGACAGTGCGGTCGCGGAGCTGCTGTCATGAGCGCCGCCCCGCGGATCGCGCCCGCCCCGCCCGCCAAGCGCCGTCCGGTCACGATCTCGTCGCTGGCCGAGAAGAAGGCGCTCGGCGAGCCGCTCGTGATGATCACCGCCTACGACTACCCGAGCGCGAAGGTCGCGGAGGACGCCGGGGTCGACCTCGTCCTCGTGGGCGACTCGGCCGCGATGACCGTGCTCGGGTACCCCTCGACGGTGCCGGTCTCCCTCGACGAGATGCTGATGCTCGCCGCCGCCGCGCGGCGCGGGCTGAAGACGCCCTTCCTGGTGGGCGACCTGCCGTTCGGCTCGTACGAGGAGTCGGATGCGGTTGCCGTGCGCTCCGCCCAGCGATTCGTCAAGGAGGCTGGGTGCGACGCCGTCAAATTGGAGCGTGGCGGCTCGTCCGTGCAGCGCGCGCGGGCGATCGTGGACGCGGGCATCCCCGTCATGGGTCATGTGGGCCTCACGCCGCAGACGGCTGTCTCGCTCGGCGGCTATCGCTCGCAGGGCCGCACCGCTGAGCGCGCGCTCCAGGTGTGCGAGGACGCGCTCGCGCTTCAGGAGGCCGGCTGCTTCGCGATCGTCTTCGAGGCGATTCCGAGCGCCGTCACCGAGCTGATCATGCCGCGGCTCGAGATCCCGGTGATCGGCATCGGCGCCGGGCCCGCGACCGACGGCCAGGTGCTCGTGTTCCACGACCTGCTCGGCATCTACGACGGCCACGCCGCGCGCTTCGTCAAGCGCTACGCGAACGTCCGCGAGCAGATGGTCGCCGGAGTCGAGGCCTACGCCGCAGACGTGCGCACCCGCCGCTACCCGGAGCCCGACCACGAGTACACGATGGCTCCCGACGAGGCCGCGCGGCTGGAGGAGCTCCTCTCCTAGGCCGGGTACTCGACCTGCTTCAGGACCTTCGCGGGCGCACCCGCGGCGATCGAGAACGGCGGGATGTCCTCGGTGACCACCGAGTTCGCTCCGATGACGCAGCGCTCGCCCACCGTCACGCCGCTCGTGATCACCACGTTCGCGCCGCACCAGACGTTGTCACCCACCCGCGTGGGGCCCTTGCTCGTGAAGCCCTGCCACGTGATCGGCTTCTCGGGGTCGTCGAAGCGGTGGTTCGCGTCGGTCACGAAGCAGCCGTTGGCGAACATGCAGTGGTCGCCGATCTCGACCAGCTCGTGCGCCGCGACCATCACGCCGAGATTCAGGAACGAGCCGGCGCCGATCCTGATCCGCGCGTCGTCGGCGCAGGTGATCCAGACGTTCGGCTCGAACAGCGTGCCCTCCCCCACCTCGAGCCTGCCCTTGCGGAACGCCTCGAGCACGTTCCCCTGCACCGGCCAGCGCACGAACGCGCCGCGCTTCGCGAACTGGCGGTGGATCGCCAGCCGGTTCCAGGGCAGCGAGTTGCGCTCGTACCACCGCCACTTCTGGAGGTAGAGCCGGGTCACGCCGCCGCCGCGAGCGCTGGCTCGGCGTCCTCGCGGATGTCCTGCGGCCGCACGAGCAGGAGCGCCGCCACCGCGCCCGCGAGTGCCAGCCCGCCGCCGATCAGCAGGATCTCGTTGAACCCGGCGAAGAATCCCTCGCGCGCGGCTGCGACCACCGGCTCCGGCCCGCTGGGCAGCGCGCCCGACGACACCGCCTCCGACAGCCCGTGCGCGTCGGCGCCCGGCAGCCGCTCGGCGATCTCACTCTCCGCCCGGTTCAGGAACAGCGCGCCGTAGGCGGCGATCCCGACCGCGATCCCAACCTGGCGGAACGTGTTGTTGATGCCGGCGGCCATGCCGCTCTGGGCGCGCTCGACGACCTGCACGGCGACCGCGGCCGTGGGCGGGTTGAGCAAGCCGATCCCCACGCCGCCCAAGAGGAAGCCGCCGAGGAGCGTGGTCCACTCGTCGCCTTCCTCGACGCCCGACATCAGGATCAGGCCCAGCCCGGCCAGCGCCAGCCCGCCGCCGATCAGGAAGCGCGGCTGGACGCGCGCGATGAGCTGGCCGGAGATCGGCGCGACGAAGAAGGACGTGAGCGTGATCGGCAGGTAGGCGAGCCCGGCCTCGAGCGGCGAGAGGCCGAGGACGTTCTGGAGATAGAGCGTGATGTAGAGAAAGAGGGCGAACTGCGAGCCCGCGATGGCGAAAGCGCCTAGCTGGACCCCCGTGAACGACGGGATGCGAAACAGGGCCAGCGGCAGCATCGGCTCGCGCACCCGCATCTGGGCGACGACGAACGCCGCGAACAGCACCGCGGCGCCCGCGAGCAGCAGGACGATGTTCGTGCTCTCCCATCCCTCGCTGTTCCCGCGCAGCAGCGCGAGCACCAGGCAGAGGAGCGAGCCGCTGAACGTGACGGTGCCGACCCAGTCCACCCCGCGCGCCTGCGGGTCGCGCGACTCCCGCACCCGGGTCAGGGTCAGCCACACCGCCGCGATCCCGATCGGCACGTTCAGATAGAAGATCGACTCCCACCCGAGCCCGTCGGTCAGGGCACCGCCGACGAGCGGGCCGATGGCGACCGCCCCGCCGATCGTCGCGCCGTAGATGCCGGTCGCGGTGCCGAGCTCACGGCCGTGGAACTCCTGCGCGATCAACGCCAGCGACACCGCGAACATCACGGCGCCGCCAACCCCCTGGAACGCACGCGCGATGTTCAGCGCGTCGGCGCTCGGCGCGAGCGCACACCCCAGCGAGGCGACGGTGAAGATCGCGAGGCCCCAGGCGAACACCCGGCGGCGGCCGAGCCGGTCGGCCAGCGAGCCGGCGCTGAGCGTGAAGGCCGCGAGCGTGAGGGTGTAGGCGTCGATCACCCACTGGAGGTCGGTGAAGCTCGCGTCCAGGTCCTCCTGGATGTCCGGCAGCGCGGTGTTGACCACCGTGATGTCGAGCAGCAGCATGAACGTCGCCACGCAGACGACGCTGAGCGTCCACCACTTACGCTGCAGCGGGGACCGCCTTGCGCTTGCCGCGCTTGGCCTTCGGCGCGGGGAGGACGTCCTGGAGGAACTGACCCGTGTAGGAGCCGGCCTTCGCCGCCACCTTCTCCGGCGTGCCCTCGGCGATCAGGCGCCCGCCCTCCTCGCCGCCCTCGGGACCGAGGTCGATGATGTGGTCGGCGGTCTTGATGACGTCGAGGTTGTGCTCGATCACGACAACCGTATTGCCGGTCTCGACCAAGCGGTCGAGCATCTCGAGCAGCCGCTGCACGTCAGCGAAGTGCAGGCCCGTCGTGGGCTCGTCCAGGATGTAGAGCGTCCGCCCCGTCGCGATCTTGGCCAGCTCGCTGGCGAGCTTCACGCGCTGCGCCTCACCGCCCGACAGCGTCGTGGCGGGCTGGCCGAGGCGGACGTAGTCGAGGCCGACGTCGTGCAGCGCCTGGAGCCGGCGCTTGATCTTCGGGATGTGCTTGAAGAACTCGAGCGCCTCCTCGACCGGCATCTCGAGCACGTCCGAGATCGTCTTGCCCTTGAAGCGGACCTCGAGCGTCTCGCGGTTGTAGCGCTTGCCGTGGCACTGGTCGCACGGCACATAGACGTCGGGCAGAAAGTGCATTTCGATCTTGATCTGGCCGTCGCCGCGGCAGACCTCGCAGCGGCCGCCCTTCACGTTGAACGAGAACCGGCCCGGCTTGTACCCGCGGGCCCGGGCCTCCTGGGTCTTCGAGTACAGCTCGCGGATCGAGTCGAACAGCCCGATGTAGGTGGCCGGGTTGGACCGCGGCGTCCGGCCGATCGGCGACTGGTCGATGTTGATGATCTTGTCGATCTGGTCCAGCCCGCTGACGCGCCGGTGCGCGCCCGGCCGCTGCTTCGCCCGGTGCAGCCGGTTCGCCACCGCCTTGTGCAGGATCTCGTTGACGAGCGTGCTCTTGCCCGAGCCGGACACACCCGTGACCGCGCAGAAGACGCCGAGCGGGAACTTGACGTCGATCTTCTTCAGGTTGTGCTGGGCCGCCTTCTCGATCTGGATGTGCCCGGAGGGCCGGCGCCGCTTCCTCGGGACCGGGATCTCGCGCTTGCCGGAGAGGAACTGCCCCGTCAACGAGTCGGCGTTCCGCATCACATCCGCCGGCGTGCCGGCCGCGACCAGATGGCCGCCGTGCTCGCCCGCCCCGGGGCCCAGGTCCACGAGGTGGTCCGCCGCGCGCATCGTTCCCTCGTCGTGCTCGACGACGATCACGGTGTTGCCCAGCTCGCGTAGCCGCTCGAGCGTCGCGATCAGGCGCGTGTTGTCGCGCTGGTGGAGGCCGATCGAGGGCTCGTCGAGGATGTAGAGCACGCCCACCAGGCTCGACCCGATCTGCGTGGCCAGCCGGATTCGCTGCGCCTCTCCGCCCGACAGCGTGGCCGCGGCGCGCTCGAGCGACAGGTACCCGACCCCGACGTTGTCGAGGAACCGGAGCCGCTCGTCGATCTCGCGCAGGATCAGCCGCGCGATCTGGCGCTCGGTGTCGGACAGCTCGAGCTCGTCGAACCAGCCGATCGCGCGCTTGGCCGACAGGCGCGTGACCTCGTGGATGCCGAGCCCGCTGACCTTGACCGCGAGCGACTCCGGCCGGAGCCGCGCGCCCTCGCACTCCGGGCACGGCACGACCGACATGTACTCCTCGATCTTCTCGCGGACGTACTCGGACTCGGTCTCCTTGTAGCGCCGCTCGAGGTTCGGGACGATCCCCTCGAACGAGGTCGTGTACGAGCGCCGGCGCCCGTAGCGGTTCCGGTAGGAGACGTAGATCCGGTCGCCGTTCGTGCCGAACAGGAAGCAGTCCTGGGCGTCCTCCTCGAGGTTCTCCCACGGCGTGTCTAGGTCGATCTCGTACCGCTCGGCGATCGCCTGCGTCATCTGGTCGTAGTAGTTCGAGGCGCTCGTGGACCAGGGCAGGATCGCCCCCTCGGCGAGCGACAGACTCGGATCGGGGACGACGAGCTCCGGGTCGATCTCCATCTGCGACCCGAGGCCGGTGCAGCGCTGGCAGGCGCCGTGGGGCGAGTTGAACGAGAACATCCGCGGCTCGAGCTCGGGCATGGAGGTGCCGCAGTGAAGGCACGCGAAGCGCTCGGAGAACGTCTTTACGTCGCCGCTCTCGGCGTCCTCGATCTCGACGATTCCCTCGGCCAGGCCGACGGCGGTCTCGATCGAGTCGGCCAGCCGCTTGCGCAGGTCGGACCGCATCACGAGCCGGTCCACCACGACCGCTATGTCGTGCTTGTACTTCTTGTCGAGCTCGAAGTCCTCCTCGAGCCGGCGGAGCTCGCCGTCCACCTTCACGCGCGTGAAGCCCTCCGCGCGGAGCTCCTCGAAGAGCTTTCCGTACTCGCCCTTCCGGCCGCGCACCATCGGCGCCAGGACCATGAACCGCTTGCCCTCGTCCAGCATCATCACCTGGTCGATGATCTGCTCGGCCGACTGCGCGGCGATCGGGCGGCCGCAGTTGTGGCAGTGCGGATGGCCGATCCGAGCCCACAGCAGACGCAGGTAGTCGTAGATCTCGGTGACCGTGCCGACCGTCGAGCGCGGGTTGCGCGAGGTGGTCTTCTGGTCGATCGAGATCGCCGGGCTGAGCCCCTCGATCGAGTCCACGTCCGGCTTGTCCATCTGACCCAGGAACTGGCGCGCGTAGGCGCTCAGGGACTCGACGTAGCGGCGCTGGCCCTCGGCGTAGATCGTGTCGAAGGCAAGGCTCGACTTACCGGAGCCCGAGAGCCCGGTTATGACGACGAGCGCGTTCCGCGGCAGCTCGAGGTGGAGGTCCTTGAGGTTGTGCTCGCGGGCGCCCGAGACGCGGATGACGTCCTGCGGCGGCACGAAATCGAGTCTAGAGATGGGCTGGGCCGGCCCCGATTGCACACGGGGCCAGGCCCCCTGTGCAACGCGCGGTGTTTGCGGGTTCAGCCGCCTGCGCGGCTATAGACCTCGTCGAGCAGGGCGTCCTGGTCGGGCAGGTCGAAGTTGTCGCGCAGGTAAGCGGCGGTCTCCTCGCGCGGGGTGCCGTTCAGGGCCATGTTGAGCGCGATCAGGCGCGCGCCCTCGGAGCCGGCTCCGCCGCCGCCACCGCCGCTCGCCGCGGGCTGGGGCGTGGGCTCGGGAGCGAGATCGGGCAGGGTCTCCGGCTCGGCCTCCGGCTGGAAGGGCTCGCGCTCGGGCGCCGGCGGGAAGTCCTGCGCCGGGGCGTGCACGTCGCCGGGGTGGAGCTCATCCCCCTGAACCTTGAGCGACTCCTCCTCGGGCTCGGGCTGGTGGTACTCGGGCTGCGGCTCCGGGACGGGCTCGGGCTGCGACTCCGGGACGGGCTCGGGTACCGGCTCCGGCTCCTGGTAGGCCGGCTCGGGCTCCCGGTACTCGGGTTCCGGTTCCCGGTACTCCGGTTCCGCTGCCGGCTGGGGCTCCTCGCGCTGGATGCGCTGCGTCTCGGTGGGCGCGGGCCGGGCCGAGCTGACGTCGCCCAGGCCGCGGCGGATCTCGCCCAGCTCGCGGCCGAGCTGCTCGGCCCCGTTGCGGAGGTCGGTGACCATGGAATCGGCGGTCGCGCGCAGCCCCTCGAGGAGCTGGGCGACCTGGCCCTCGGCGGCATCGGCACGCTCGAGCATGGCGCGCGTGGCGTCCTCGACGCGGCTGACATGGTCGGCCGCCTCGCTGTCGGCCCGCATGCGCGTGGCGCGCGCGTCGTCCTCGGCCGTCTCGAGCACCCGGCGCGCGTCCAGCTCGGCGCGCTGCTCGATCTCGGCGGCGCTCCGCTCGGCGGCCTCCACGATCGAGCGCACCTGCTCGGCGGCGGCCCCCGCCACGCTGGCGACCGGGACCGGCCTGTCCGCCTCGCGGCGCAGGTCCTCGATGGCGTCGGCCAGGTCGCGAAGGTGCTGGTCGACCTCGTCCGGGTCGTAGCCGCGGCGGGCGGCGGGGAAGTCCCTACGGGTGATGTATCGGCGATCGAGCTCCACGGCGCGCAAGACTAGCGTCCCCTCCCGATGCGCCGCAGTCACCGCCCGAGGCGCCGCGCGTCGCCGGAGTTCGAGTTCCCGTCGAGGAAGTCGATCCGGCGGACCTCCCGCCCGAAGGGCCCGCGGTAGCGCAGGACGTAGAGCCCGTTTCGGATGTCCACGACGTAGATCAGGCCGTCCTTGATGATCGGGAAGCTCCAGACGACGACCTTGTCACGGCCCTGGCTGAGCGCCGGGTCCTCGGTCTGGACGATGTCGAGCGGCTCCGGCACGAATTGCGCGGCCGACCGCGGCTGCCGGGGGTTCCTGAGCCCCACCGCCTGGAGCCCGGCGCCATGCCAGCTGATGAATGCGAGCCTGCGCGTGAGCGTCGGGTTGTGGGCGGAGAAGCTGCCGATGTGGTCGCGATCCGCCGGCTGCGACGTGCATGCCTCGGGCTCGTTCGACGGCAGCCGGTATTCCGCCGCGAGCGCCGGCGCCGCCTGGTCGCGGATGTCGATGATCCGCACCCAGCCCCACGGGCAGCCGTGCGCTGGCAGGACGCCGCCGAGCTTGCCGTAGACCTCGTCGGTCACGAGCGCGTACGGCTTGCGCCAGAGCTTGATCGCGCTGTGCGCGCCGGGATCGGTCCAGAAGACCCGGTTCTCGACCGGCGTCACGAGCCGCACCTCGGGGTCGGGTACGTCCCTGGCGAAGTCGCTCGTGTCCGCCACCAGGAACCCGCCCCCGAGGTAGGCGAGATATGCGCGCCGGCCGCTGTTCGAGACGGTCAGCGAGTGCAGGCGGTTGTCGCGCTCCGGGTTCCCGATCGAGTTGTGCCAGAAGCCGATCTCGCGGAACTCGCCCTCGCGGGCGCGCGAGATGTCCGTGACCACGAGGTTCGGCTGCGTGCTGCCGTCGCTCGACGGCGTGGACATGAAGAGGAGGACCCGGCCGGCGTCCTTCGGGTCGGTCCAGAGGAAGAACTCGTGCGGCTGCTGGGCCGCCGAGCGCGACGGCATGTAGGTGGACACGAGCTTCGGATCCACCGCGTTGTCGCCGCCGATGTCGTAGAAGCGGATGTTGGACGCCATCAGCGTCGTCCCCGCCTGTGAGGCGTTGGCGCAGCGGTGGATGAGCTCGCTGCAGCCGTGGTTCAGGACCAGCAGCAGGTCGTGCTGGGGCAGGATTCGCAGCTCGCGCGAACTCTCGCCGAGGTTGCCCGCGTTGGGCGGGCCGATCTCGTTCACGACGGCGGGCGCGGACGGATCGCTGACGTCCACGACGAGCACGCCCGAGTTCAGGTGGCTGCCGTCCGTGCGCGACCCCACGTAGGCGTAGTCCCCGTGCACGGCGAGCGCCGCGTTCATCCCCCGGCTCAGCAGCGGGTCATGGCCGACCAGCTTGAACGAGCCGGGGCTCTGCTCGGGCGGCGCGGGCAGCTCCACCCGCGCGCGGGCACGCGCCGGCAGCTCGGGCAGCGGCAGCTTGCCGAGCTCCTCCCACGCCGGGCCGGGCAGGTCGGCGGAGGCATGGCTCGCGACGTCCTCCCAGTGCGCGACGGCGGACGCCGGCATCAGCAGCAGCCCGACCCCCAACGCGCATACGACCCCCCGCCGCACGCGCCAAGCGTACCTCAGCGCGCCGCGAGCTCCTCCAGTTCCCGGCGCAGCGCCTTGATCTCGTCGCGGAGCTTCGCCGCGTACTCGAACCGCAGCTCGTCGGCGGCGAGCAGCATCTCCTCTTCGAGCTCGACCATCGTCTTCTCGAGCTCGGCGGGCGACATCCCCTCGGTCTCGGCGCGCTTCCGGCGGCCCTTCCCCTGCGGCACCTTCGACTCGAGCGAGAGGAAGTCGGCGATGTCGGAGACGCCCTTGACGATCGACTCGGGCGTGATCCCGTGCTCCAGGTTGTAGGCGACCTGGATCGCCCGGCGGCGGTCGGTCTCGCCGATCGCCGCCCGCATGGCCCTCGACTCCTTGTCGGCGTACATCAGGACCTTGCCCTTCACGTTTCGGGCCGCGCGGCCGATCGTCTGGACCAGCGAGGTCTCACCGCGGAGGAAGCCCTCCTTGTCGGCGTCGATGATCGCGACCAGCGTGACCTCGGGCAGGTCGAGCCCCTCGCGCAGCAGGTTCACTCCGACGAGCACGTCGAACTCGCCGAGGCGAAGGTCGCGGATGATCTGGATCCGCTCGAGCGTGTCGATCTCCGAGTGCAGGTAGCGCACCCGGAACCCGTACTCGAGGAGGTAGTCCGTCAGGTCCTCGGCCATCTTCTTCGTGAGCGTCGTGACCAGCACGCGCTCGTCGGCCTCGGCCCGGATGCGGACTTCGTTCATCAGGTCGTCGATCTGGTTCTTCGTCTCGCGCACCTCGACCTCGGGGTCGACGATGCCGGTCGGGCGGACGATCTGCTCGACGATCCGGGTGGAGTGGTTGCGCTCGAAGTCGCTGGGCGTGGCCGACACGAACACGATCTGGGGCGTGTTCTGGAGGAACTCGTCGAAAGTCTGCGGCCGGTTGTCGAGCGCGGACGGAAGCCGGAACCCGAAGTCCACCAGCGTCTGCTTGCGCGACCGGTCGCCCTCGAACATGCCGCCGATCTGCGGCACCGTCTGGTGCGACTCGTCGATGAAGCAGACGAAGTCGTCGGGGAAGAAGTCCAGCAGGCAGAACGGCCGCTCCCCGGGCTTGCGGTTGTCGAGGATCCGCGAGTAGTTCTCGATCCCGTTGCAGAAGCCGAGCTCGCGCAGCATCTCCATGTCGAACTGCGTGCGCTGGCGGAGCCGGTGCGACTCGAGCAGCTTGCCCTCGGCCTCGAGCTCCTTCGTCCGCATCTCGAGCTCGTCGCGGATCTCCGCTACCGCGCGCTCGATCGTCTCGCGGTCGGTCGCGTAGTGGGTCGCGGGCCAGATCGCCGCGTGCTCGAGCTCGTCGTAGATCTCGCCGGTGAGCGGGTCGAAGTGCTGGACCGACTCGATCTCGTCGCCGAACAGCACCGCGCGGTAGGCCGATTCGGCATAGGCCGGGAACACCTCGAGCGTCTCGCCGCGCACCCGGAACGTGCCGCGCGCGAGCACCTGGTCGTTGCGGTTGTACTGCATGTCCACGAGCTTCCGCAGGACTTCGTCGCGGTCGATGAACTCGCCCTTCTTCAGGATCTGGACCTGCGCGTTGTACTTCTCGGGCGAGCCCATGCCGTAGATGCACGAGACCGACGCGACGACGATCACGTCCCGGCGGGCGAACAGCGAGCTGGTGGCGGCGTGGCGGAGGCGGTCGATCTCCTCGTTGATCGAGGAGTCCTTCTCGATGTAGAGGTCCTGCGCCGGGACGTACGCCTCGGGCTGGTAGTAGTCGTAGTAGGAGACGAAGTACTCGACGGCGTTCTTCGGGAAGAACTCGCGGAACTCGTTGCAGAGCTGCGCGGCGAGCGTCTTGTTGTGCGCGATCACGAGCGCCGGCCGCTGCGTCTGCTCGATCGTGAACGCCATCGTGGCCGTCTTGCCCGAGCCGGTGACGCCGAGGAGCGTCTGGAAGCGGTCGCCTTCGTTGATCCCGCGCGAGAGGTCGTCGCGCGCCTTGGGTTGGTCGGCGACCGCCGAGTAGGCGGCGTTCAGCTCGACCTTCGGCACACGGTCAGCCTAGAGAGCGTCACGGCCGGGCTTACGCACGACCGCCACGATGAAGGGGTTGAGCGGGCTGCGTGCCAGGAAGCGGAGCGGCCGTGGCTGCATGAGCGCGAAGAGCGTCTTCATCAGGCCGGTGAAGAGTCGGCCGTACCACCACCGCGAGATCCGCTCGAACGCCAACGTCCGCTGCGGCGATAGCGCCTCGACCCGCGCGTCCGGAACGGCGGCGAGCGCCCACTCGCGGAGCTCGCTGAAGCGCGGCAGGAACGGCTGACGCGGACTATGCAGCCGGGCCGGGATGCGGCCGGAGTAGTGCCAGAAGTCGACCGGGCAGGTGCCGTTCGGCTGCTGGAACACCGCGGCGCCGCCGGGGCGCAGCACCCGCAACGCCTCCGCGACATAGCGAGCGCGGTGCTCGCGGTAGTCGGGCGCGACGATTTCGGAGGCCCCGCTCTCTCCCTCGATCCCAACGTGCTCGATGACTCCGAACGAGAAGACCGCGTCGAAGCTCCCATCTTCGAACGGAAGGGCGCGGCCGTCCGCGCGTAGGTACGGCCATGGGGGTTTACGGTTGCTCCAGTCGCGAGAGCGCCAGCCGACGTCCACGCCCACGGCCTCCACCCCCTCCTGGCGGAGCCGCTCCACGGCTGCGCCGAAGCCGCAACCGTCGTCCAGGATGCGCAGGTCCGACAGACGCCTCCCCGTGGCGGTGGCCACCTCGCGCAGCAACGACAGGTAAAAGCGCTCCGCCCGGAGTCGTTCGCCGCCCTCTTCTGTATGGCGCGGCGCGGTCTCGTCGTCGGCGTAGGCGAACCCGGGGATCAGGTCCCAGTGCGTTTCGCGGCGGTAGACCGCGTCACAGCCAGAGCAGGAGACCGTCGGACCGCTCAGGTCGAGGCGCACCCGGCACCGCGGGCAGGCGATTGGGAGGAGCTCGCTCATCACAGCGTTCTCTATCAGGCGTATAGGCCACGGGAGTCGGCCACTGCGGCCGCCCGCTGTGGGAAGTCGTCCTCGTACGCCCACTTCCAGCCCCAGCTCTGGATGCTCCAGATGACGGCCACCCCGTCACGCACCTCCAGGACGAAACCGCTGTCGGCGTCACGCACGCCCTCGGGTGGCGTGTCCGCGTGGCTCGTCCGGAACACGATCGCTCCGCGGACGTTCTGCTTCTCGGCGAGCGGGTGCTCGGCGTAGTAGACGACGCGATGGCGCGGCCCACGCATCACGGCCACGGCCTGACCCGGCGACGGGAGCCGCGGGAAGGCGCGATGGAACGCGCGCGGCTCCTCGTGGACGAGGCCGTGCCGCTGCGCGTACTCCTTGAACCCCTTGACCCACTCGCCCGGCGGGATCGCGAACGGGTCGGGCGGGGCGGTCAGGTCGATCGTCTCGACGATCGTGCGCTCCGGCAGGCTCTCTTGGAACGGCCGTGGCTCGGCCCGCGGCAGGCACGCTTCGGCGAACTGGCGCGCGACGGCAGATGCGTCGCCGGCGAGCTTGTCGAGCATCTCCGGCTCGCGCAGGAACCCGTTGCGGCGCAACATCATCGTTCCGCACTGGAACCTGATCGCGAAGTACCCCCCGACCCAGCCCAGGTGGACGAACCGGTGCGGGTCCGCCATGAACGGCGCCAACAGGTCGTCGGGCAGCTCCGAGTCCGCAACCAGGCGCGTGTCCGGCAGGCCGAAGCCGGACAGCTCCTTCCCCACGCCGCGCCCCGTGTGTGCACGCTGCAGGAACGCGAAGTGCGGCGCCACCCCGATCGGCTCCGAGACGCGCAGCGTGACGACCGTGGTGGGCACCCAGATGCGGTTCAGGCCGAACGGTTCCTCGAGCACGTGCGAGCGGTCCTTGCTGAACATCCAGCCGATGAACGGGATGAGGTTCAGCCAGGTCGCGCTGCCGACGCCCTTGTAGTGGACGCTGTAGTACTCGCCCGGGACCTCGAAGTGCTTGGTCTCCCCCTCGCCGGAGGCCGCGATCTCCCACGCCTCGTGCCACATGAGGCCGTAGGCGCCACCCGGCAGCTCGCCACGCACCATGTTGAACGCGTACTCGGGAAAGCGCGGGAGCGCCTGCTTCCACCCCGCGAGCGGCGGGTCCGCACGGTCGAGGAACTCGAGGCTGCGCTCCTCGGCGTACGCCCGAAGGTCGAAGTCCGGCCGGCCGCGCTTCGCGTCATCCACGTCCGCGGGCTCGAACGCGGCATAGCCATGGTTGCGAGGCCGGTCTGACATAGCCTGCGGCGAGTGTATGCCGACGCTCTCTTGATGCCGTGGGTCGAGGCGCTCCCCGGCTTCGACTACTTCGACGCGCACACGCACACCGGCGAGAACGACCCCGACGGCTTCGGCGCGAGCGCCGGCGAGCTGCTCGACGCCCTGGCGCTGGTGAACGCCCGGGCCGTGGTCTTCACGATGCACGAACCCGGCGGCTACACCGAGGCGAACGACCGCGTGATCGCGGAGGCCGAGGCCTCGGAGGGGCGGCTCGTGCCCTTCTGCCGTGTCGACCCGAACGCCGACGGGGCGGCCGAGGCCGAGCGCGCGCTCGCGCGCGGCGCGCGCGGGATCAAGCTCCATCCGCGCGCGGAGCGGTTCACGCTCGACCACCCCGAGGTCCACCGGCTGTGCGCCCTGGCGAGCGAGCGCCGTCTCCCGATCATCGTGCACGCGGGCCGCGGCATCCCCGCGCTCGGGCGGCACGCGTACGAGCTGACCGGGCGCCACCCGGACATGAGGCTGATCCTCGCCCACGCGGGCGTGTCGGACCTCGCCTGGCTGTGGCGGCACGCGGACGAGCGCCCGAACCTCCTCTACGACACCTCCTGGTGGACCGCCGCCGACTTCTTCGCGCTCTTCAGCCTGGTGCCGCCCGGCCAGATCCTGATGGCCAGCGACGCGCCCTATGGCACGCCGGTGACCGGCGTGCTCTACGCCGCACGCTGCGCGCTGCAGGTGGGGCTCAGCCAGGAGCAGCTCGAGTGCGTGGCGGCGCGCCAGGTCGAGCGGGTGCTGGCGGGTGAGGACCTGATCGACGCCGGGCCGGCGCCGGGTCCGCCGGACAAGCCGCACGACGTGCTGCTCGAGCGCATCCACTCGTTCCTCATGACGGCCTCCTCGCGCATGCTCTACGGGCAGGGCGGCGAGGAGTACATGGGCCTCGCGCGGCTCGCCTGCGACGTCGGCGAGGACACTCCGCAGAGCGCGGTCGCAGCCTCGGTGGCGGCCCTGATCGAGCGCTGGGAGCACTACAGCGAGGGCCGGTCCAGGAAGGACGGCATCGCCGCGCCCGGCGTGCAGGTCGCGATCGCCGCCTGCATCGTCGCCCGGACCCCCGACGTCGCCGTCCCGACGCCCGACGCGGTCGACCTGGCCGAACGCGAGGAGGGCGTCGCCTGAGCCTGCGCGCCGAGTTCCCCGTGCTCGAGCGCATCGCGTTCCTGAATGCGGGCACCGACGGGCCGGCGCCGCGGCGTGCCGTGGAGGCGGTCGCCGACGAGGTCGAACGGCAGGTCGCGGAAGGGCGGTACGACGCCTACTTCGCGCGGCGGGTGGAGCTTCGCGAGCACCAGCGCGACGCATACGCGGCGCTGCTCGGGTGCCCGCGGGACGAACTCTCACTCACCACCACCACGACCGAGGGCATGGCCACATTGATCGCCGGCTTCGGCAGTGGCGACCGGATCGTCACCTCGGACGAGGAGCACCCGGGCGTGTTCGGGCCGCTCGCGCGGGCGCGCGAGCGCGGCGCCGAGGTGACGGTGGCGCCATTCGCGCGGCTTCACGAGGCGGTGACGCCTGAGACGACCGCGGTCGTGTGCTGCCACGTGAGCTGGGTGTCGGGGGCGGTAGCGCCGGTGGAGCTCCGCGAGCTGGAGGTCCCGGTGATCTACGACGGCGCTCAGGCGGTCGGAGCGATCGCGGTGGACGTGAAGGGGCTGCGCTGCGCCGCGTATGCGGGCTCGGGCCAGAAGTGGCTGTGCGGGCCCGACGGCAGCGGGATCCTGTACGTCGACCCGTCACACCGCGAACGCGTGCCGTCGCTAGTGCCGAGCTACTGGAACCTGGCCGACCCGGACGCCGGGCTCGACGCGCAGCTTCATCCGAACGCACGCGCGTGGGACAACGCCGGCCTCTCGGGCGAGACCTCGCGCTATGCCCTCGAGTCGCTCGCCGTCCTCGACGAGACGGGATGGGACCGCGTCCACGCCGACGGCCCGGCGCTCGCCGCGCGCCTGGCCGAGCTTCTCCGAGAGGCTGGGTACGGGGTGGCCGAGCGCGGTCGGACGACTTTGGTCTCGTGGGAGGACGACGACCCGGCCGCCGTCAAGGCGCGTGCGGCCGAGGCCGGCGTGGTGATCCGGAGCATCCCGAACCGCCCGCTGCTGCGCGCGTCGGTCGGCGCGTGGAACGACGAGTCGGACCTGGAGCGCCTGCTGGCCGTGGCCTAGCTCCGCGAACGTTGTGACGGCGACGCCGGTTTCCGGGGCGATCGCCACAAAGTTCGGGGCGGACCTAGTAGCCGAGTTCGTCGTCGTAGTGCTTCCGGTAGTCCCGGCGGTGGTCGAGGACGCCGTCCACGTATTCGCGCGTCTCGGGGAAGGCGATGTGGTCCTCTGAGAAGTTCGTCAGGCCGCCGGCGGCGCTGATCCACCCGTCCACCCGACCCTCGCCCGCGTTGTACGCGGCGACTGTCGCCATCTCATGGCCGTCGTACTTCTCCTGCAGGTACTGGAGGTACCAGGACCCGTAGGCGATGTTGATCTGCGGCGTGGCCAGGTCGCCCTGCTCGAACGCGACGCCGCCGGACTTCGCCGCGATGTAGTCCGCGGTCTGGGGCGTGATCTGCATCAGGCCGCGCGCGCCGGCGTGCGAGGTGGCGTCGCGGAACCTCGACTCCTCGTAGATCACCGCGGCGATCAGTGCGGCGTCGACGCCCTTGTCGGCCGCCTGCTGGCGGATGATGTCCTCGTGGCGCAGCGGGAGCGTGATCTCGCGGACCGCGTCGCTGAGCGGGCCGATGCCGGCGACTCCGGCTACTCCCAGCGCGATCGCGCCGAGCCCCAGCGCACTCACGACCCCCGCCAGCAGGCGCCGACGGCGCGTGGCGGCGCGCGGCGTTCGGCGGGCGCGGTAGGTCGTTGACGTCATAGCTCGTCCAGCAGCTCCGAAAGCTTCCCCTCCAACTCTGGCACGGTCCCGTCGTTGCGAACCACGAAGTCCGCACGTTGCGCCTTTTCATCCTGTGTCAGCTGTGCAGAGGTGCGCCCCTCGACGCCCTCGTGACCGCGGGCGGCGGCACGTTCGGCCCGGACGGTCTCGTCGGCAACGACCGCGACGGTGCTTTCGAAGACGGCCTCCATGCCCGATTCGAAGAGGAGCGGGACCTCGACGATCGCGGCGCGCGGCCGAGGGTCGGCGGCGTCCTGCTCGGCGCGCCAGTCCGCCACGCGCGCGCCGACGCGCGGCCATAGGAGCCCCTGGAGCCACTGACGCTCCTCGGGGCGGTCGAAGACGATCCGCGCGATCGCGCTGCGGTCGACGGCGCCGTCGGGGGCCACGTCATCGCCCCAGCGTGCGACCAGCTCATCGCGCAGCTCGGCGCCCGTCAGGAGCTCGTGGACGACGGCGTCGGTGGACAGCGTGGCCGCACCAAGCCGCTCGAAAGCCGCCAGCGCCTCGGACTTCCCCGCGCCGATCCCCCCGGTGAGGCCGACGAACGGGACGCTCAGGCCGGCTGGTCCTCCCCTTCGGGAGCCGCCGCTTCCTGCGGCTCAGCCTCTTCTGCGGGAGCCTCCTCTGCCGGGGGCTCCTCGGCCGGAGTCTCCTCGGCGGGAGTCTCCTCGGCAGGCGCCTCCTCCTCGGCCGGCGGGGCCTCCGCCTCGGCCGCAGGCGCGGCCTCCTCTTCGGCCGGAGCCGGGGGCTCCTCCTCGGCGGGCGCCTCCTCCTCCGCCGGCGGGGCTTCCGCCTCCGCCGGCGGGGCCTCCTCTTCGGCCGGAGCCGCGGCCTCCTCGGCCGGAGCCGGAGCCTCCTCGGCGCTGGCGAACACGTCCTCGGACAGCGCCAGGTCCGGCACGTCGCCGATCTCCTCGGCCGGCGCGTCGTCCGGCGGCGGCGCGCCCTCGCGCAGCGGCAGGATCTGGTCCTCCACGCGCTTGAGGCTGAGCGACAGGCGCCTGCGCTCGGAGTCGATCTCCAGGATCTTCACGCGCACCTTGTCGCCCTGGTTGACGACCTCGCGCGGGTTCTCCACGTGGTGATGGGCGAGCTCCGAGATGTGGACGAGCCCCTCGACGCCATCGAGGATCTCGACGAACGCGCCAAAGGTGACGACCTTCGTAACGGCCCCCTCGAGCTCGTCGCCGAGGCTGTAGGTGTCCATGACCCGCTGCCAGGGGTCCTCCTGCGTCTGCTTCAGCCCGAGCGAGATGCGCTGGCGGTCGCGGTCGATGTCGAGCACCTTGACCGGCACCACGTCGCCGATGGAGAGGATCTCCGACGGATGGTTCACGTGGCTCCACGACAGCTCGGAGATGTGGATCAGGCCGTCGATCCCGTCGAGGTCCACGAAGGCGCCGAAGTCGACGATGTTCGAGATCGCGCCCTCCACGACCTGGCCCGGCTGGAGCCGGTCGAGGATCTGCTGGCGCTGCTCCTTGCGCTCCTCCTCGAGGACGGCGCGGCGCGACAGCACGACGTTGTTGCGCGAGCGGTTCAGCTCGATCACGCGGCACTCGATCGTCTGGCCCATGAACTCGTCGAGGTTCTGGACGCGGCGGATGTCGACGAGCGACGCCGGCAGGAAGCCGCGCACGCCCAGATCGATGATCAGGCCGCCCTTCACGACCTCGATCACGGAGCCCTCGACGGGCTCGCCGGACTCGGCCGCGGCCTCGATGCGCCGCCACGCCTTCTCGAAGCGGGCGCGCTTCTTGGACAGGATCAGGCGGCCGTCCTGGTCCTCCTTCGTGAGGACGAGCGCGTCAACCTCCTCGCCGAGGGACACCTCCTCCGACGGGTCGATCGACTTTCGGATCGACAGCTCGTTCGAGGGGATGACTCCCTCCGACTTGTAGCCGATGTCGACGAGGACCTCGTCCTTGTCGATCCGGACCACCTTGCCGGAAACGACATCCCCCTCCTCGAACAGGACGAGGGTGGCCTCGTAGTTGGGCACCATCTGACCGTCAACCTCGATGAAGAGGCCGTTCTCCTGTGCGGAGGCAGGGGAAGTCGTCTGGGCTTCAGCCACGAGCGGACAGACTAGCGGCATGTACTCTGACCCGCCATGCCACGACGGCGCACGAAGCGCGGCGAAGAGCGCACGCCGCTGAGCGGCGACTACGACGTCCTGATCTGCGGGGCGAGCTTCGCGGGACTGGCCGTGGCGCGCGAACTTCGGGGGGCACGCGTCCTCGTCCTCGACCGCTACGAGATCGGCGAGCGCCAGACGTCGGCCTGCGCGGCGCCGACGGAATGGATCCGCGCGCTCGGCCTCGAGGGCGCCATGAAGCAGACCTTCGACCGCCTCGTCGCACACACCCCGCACGGCACGTCCGCATGGCCGCTTCCGTTCACGTTCTCGACCTTCGACTACCCGCGTCTGTGCGAGCTGCTGGACGACCAGAACGACGCCGAGTTCGAGACGGCGAAGGTGGACGGACGCACGGGATCTGTCGTCCACACCGATCGGGGCGATGTGTCTGCCGAATTGATCGTCGATGCGCTCGGGTGGCGGCGCGTCCTCGGCTCGGACGACAACTTCCAGCCGCCCGACGCCCCCCTGTCGCGCGGGCTCGAGGTTCATCCCCACGGGTCGGGGCGCGACCTCGAGCTGTGGATCGACCGCTCGTACGTGCCGGCCGGGTACGGCTGGAGCTTCCCGGCCGACGACGAACTGCGGATCGGCGTGGGGTCGTTCGACCCGCGCTACCACGTGAAGGAGCCGACCGTGCGGCTGGCCACCGACCTCGGGGAGGACGCGGTCCGCTACCAGGGCAACTGGATCCCGCACAAGCTGCGCGCCGCAACCGAGGACGGGATCTTCTTCGCCGGCGACTCGGCCGGGCACTGCATCCCGCTGACCGCCGAGGGAATTCGCACGGCCTGGTACTTCGGCATCGCGTGCGGCCGCGAGCTGCGCAGCGTGCTCGAGGGCAACGCCACGCGCGAGCAGGCGCTCGCCCGGTACGGCGCCTTCAACGATGCCCACCGATGGAAATTCGAGGCGATGCTGCTCGCGCAGCGCACGGTCCCGCGCATCCCCCCGCGGGTGCTGCGCGGGGTCGTCGGCGCGTTGGGCCGCCGCCGCGCCGCCCACTGGGCGTTCGACCACTACCTCCGGATCGCCCCGCCCCCGAACTTTGCTGCCGTCACGCCGGAAACCGACGCGGGCGCCACAAAGTTCGCGGCGGAGGCCGCCTAAAACCCGCGGCGTTCCTTGTCCGCCCGCTGGGCGCGGACAGCCTGGCCGCGTAGGCGCCAGCCGAACCCGATCATCCACACGAGCCCGAGGGCGATCGCGATCGCCGACGCCACGGCCGCCTCGCCGATGTCGATCGCGCCCATCGCCGCGAAGAAGAGGTAGACGACCGCAAGCCCGCCGCACAGGGCGAACACGAGCGCGGCCATGTCGCGCAGGAGCTTCGTCCGGTCGGCGGACCGCCGCGGCGCCTGGCGACGGCCGCCCAGGCTCATCGTCGAGCGGCGGTCCTCCCCACGGCGCTCGGCGCCCTCCGGCGGCGCGGTCGTCTGCTCCTCCACGGGCGCGACCCTACCGAGCGTGGTGCTCGTCGTGCCACATGCCGGCCCACTCGTGCGCGAGCCACAGCCCCGCCAGCACAAGCAACGCGACGGTCAGGCCAACGGCCTCGGTCGGATCGAAGGCGCCGAGCGCCGCGAAGAAGATCCCGAGCAGCACGACCGACCCGCACGCAATCCAGAAAGCGTGTCGTACGTGAGCGGTCATATCCCAGAATTTACGCCTCGCGGCGCCGGTTTTCCAGTCCTTGCAGCTCTAGAATCCGATCGTGGCTCGCAGGCTCCTCGCCCTCGCCGCGTTCGCGGCGCTCGTCCTCGGCATGACGAACGAGCAACCGCGGTCCGGCGCGGCCGCCGCCGGACCGAGCTACGAGGTCGCCGTCGCCTACCAGAAGAAGCGCTGCTGGTCCGACGACTCCGAGCCGAGGCTCGCGGCCGTGCCGGGGGCGCTCGTGAAGTTCGAGCGTAGGGGGAAGGTCGTGGCACGCACCCGGCTGAGCGACCTGGGCCGCGGAAGCACGCAGGTGCCCGCGGGGGCCGGTGCCGTGAGCGCGTGGCTCGAGCTCGAGAGCGATCGCCTGAAGGTCTCGCCCGACCACGACGACCCGTACCGGATCTGGCTCGGCACGGCAAAACCTGGTGAGAACCTGTTCTCGGTCGCGCTCAACGCAACGAACGAGGAGGGCGAGCGCGAGCGCTTCCAGGCCGGCGCGCTCAACGTCTGGTCCACCTCCCACCGCGGAGTCGAACTCGCGCACATGGCGAATCCGGGCAAGGACAAGCTGCTCGACCAGCTGAGCGTCCGCTGGCGCCTGAACCGCGACTTCAAGCGGCCGAAGGAGGACCTCCAGTGGTCGTACTACATGCCGAAGGGCAACGACGCCCCGGAGGGCATCACGATCGACGGCCGCAAGAACGCGGGCAACGAGCCGCCCCACGAGTGGCAGGACGGGATCATCCTGCACGAGGTCGGCCACTGGCTGCACTACCGAGTTGCGCTTCCAGCGGGCAGCTACCCCGAGGAGCACTTCATGGACAAGAGCTACCCGAAGCACCCGCTCGTCGCGGTCTCCGACGGATTCGCCAACGCCTACGCGACGCTCGCGGCCGGGTCGAGCGAGGTCGTCTTCCACGGCTGCAAGCCGCAGGCGATCGCGGAGCCGCCCAAGAAGCCGATCCGCCCCGCGCAGTACAACGAGCGCCACGCGGCCGCGGCCTTCCGCGGCGCGGTCCAGCAGCTGGCGAACGGGTTCGACACGGAAAGCGTCGGGCGCGGCCTCCGGAAGCTCCTCGGCGCGATGCGCGACTGGCAGTGGCAGGACACGCACCCGTCCACGATGCGCGAGGTCCGGGACGCCCTGCTCGAGACGGAGCGGACCGAGCAGGACCACTACGACCTCTCGAATCGATTCGCGTACGCCGGCCTCCAGTGGGGACTGCGGATCGAGGTGGCGATCGACGACCCGCGCTTCAAGGGCCAGTACGCGGAGGACCGGATCGTGCTGACACTGGACGGGCCCGGCCGGACCTGCCGCGTGAACGGCCAGCCTGATCGAGAGTACGACTTCGACACCTACCCGTTCGGCTGGCACGGGCACCGGGGCCCCAATGGCGACATCGATCACACCTGGACCGACGACTGCCTCGGCACCGGCGGCGACTGGGACGACCGGAGCTCGATCCTCTGGCTCGACTACCCGTACGTGCGCGACAAGCAGCCGCTCTACGAGACGCCCTACCGGCTCAAGGCCCGGTACGAGTGCAAGGACGAGCGCGACTCCAACCAGCAGGAGTTCCACTGCACCGACGACCGCCGCCTGCGGGTGATCGTGAAGAACGCCTCAGGCGAGACCGACTCGCGCTACCTGACCCTCGAGCGCAACCAGACGAAGGAGGCTGTCGGGTTCATGGCCGACATGCACACGTGCGTTCTCGTGGACAAGTACGACTGCGAGCTGCGCGGCCCCTAGTCGCGGATCACGAGCAGAGTCCCGACCGCCAGGAGGACCACGCCCAGTAGCCGCTCCCATGTGATCGGCTGCTTGTCCACCCCGAGAATGCCGAGCTGGTCGATCACGAGCGACAGGCTGAGCTGGCCGGCGATCGTCGCGGCCACGACTCCGCCGGCGCCCAGCGATCGGACGGCCACGAGCGCCGTCGTCACGTACACCGCGCCCAGGATCCCTCCGCTCAGGTAGTACCAGGCCAGATGGCGCGCCTCGCCGACGTCGCCGAACCCGCCGCCCACGAGCGCGGTGATGAGGACGAGGGCGATCGTCCCGACGATGAACGAGACGCTCGCCGCGGCGAACGTGCCGACCGACTTGCCGAGGATGGAGTTGATCGGCGCCTGCAGCGCGATCAGGCCGCCGGCGAAGACGGTCAGTAGGAGCGCCGGCTCCTTCGCCACTACTTCGCGTCCGTCCAGTTCGCGCCCACCCCCACGTCGACCTCGAGCGGCGGCTCCAGCTCGTAGGCCTCGGCCATCTCGCGCGCGACGATCTCCTTCGCCGCGTCGACCTCGTCCTCGGGCGCCTCGAAGAGGAGCTCGTCATGGACGGTGAGCACGAGCCGCGCGCGCATGTCGGCGAGCGCGTCGCGGCAACGCAGCATCGCGACCTTGAGGATGTCGGCCGCGGTGCCCTGGATGACGGTGTTGACGGCCAGCCGCTCGCCCAGCGAGCGCGTGGTCCACTGGCGCGCGCGCAGCTCGGGAATCCGCCGGATGCGCCCGAAGAGCGTGGCGACGTGGCCTTCCTCGCGCGCCTGCTCGATCGTCGTGTCGATGAACTCCTTCACCTTGGGGAAGCCATCGAGGTAGCGGTCGATGAACTCCTGCGCCTCGTCCTGCGGGATCTGGAGGCGGTCGGCGAGGCCGTAGGCGGACAGGCCGTAGACGATCCCGTAGTTGACCATCTTGGCCTTCGAGCGAGTGCCCGGATCGACGTCCTCGGGCTTCGTGCCGAGGATCGTCCCCGCGGTGGCCGTGTGCACGTCCTCGCCGCGCCTGAAGATGTCCTTGAGCACCTCCTCGCCCGCGATGTGCGCCAGCACGCGCAGCTCGACCTGCGAATAGTCCACCGAGATCAGCAGGTGGCCGTCCTCGGCGACGAAGCAGGAGCGGATCTCGCGCCCGAGCTCGGTCCGGATCGGCACGTTCTGGAGGTTCGGGTTCGTGCTCGAGAGCCGGCCGGTCGTGGTCGCGGTCTGGTTGAAGGTCGTGTGCAGCCGGCCCGTGCGCGCGTCGATCAGCTCGGGCAGCGCGTCGAGGTAGGTGGACTTGAGCTTCGAGAGTTCCCGCCAGTCCTCGATCTTCTCGATGATCGGATGCTCACCCCGGATCGCCTGGAGCACGCGTGCATCGGTCGAGAACCCCGTCTTGCCGCGGCGCTTCTTCGACAGGCCGAGCTTGTTGAAGAGGATCTCCGAGAGCTGCTGCGGCGATCCGATCGTGAACTGCTCGCCCGCGAGCTCCCACACCTCGCGCTCGAGCGCGGTGATCCGCTCGCCCACGCGGCCGGAGATCTCTGCCACCCGCCCGACGTCCAGCTTCACCCCGGTGCGCTCCATCTCGATCAGGACGTCAACCAGTGGGAGCTCGACCTCGCGCAGGAGGCGCGTCAGGCCGAGCTCCTCGATCCGCACCTGCTGGCGCTCGGCGAGCGCGCGCGTGCCGACGACGCGCTCCGCCAGGCCGTTCGCGCCCTTCACGCTCACCCCGATGCCCTCGTTCTCGAGCAGCTCCTCGAGCGGGTAGGCACGCCCGGCCGGGTCGAGCAGGTACGCCGCTACCTGGGTGTCGTGCGCGAGCGGCGGCATCGGGCAGGGCTCCTCGGGCGCCGCGATCGACTTCCAGTCGTGCGCCACGAGCGGCCGATCGCCCCAGCCCATCGTCACCGCGGCGAGGGTCTCCGCCTCCCCCACCATCACGTCGCCGCCGGCGTAGGCGGCGAAGGAAATGGGCTCCGTCCCCTTTTCGGCCGGGAGCAGCTCGCCCTGCGCGGGCTCCTCGACGGCCGGGCGCTCGGCGGCCAGGGTGGCCAGCTCGCCGTCGAGCTGCGCCAGGCCGGCGGGGGCGGCCTTCACCGCGCGCACGTCGATCGTCGTCGCCGACGGCGCCGGCGCGCCCGCCTCGTCGTCGCCGAGCGCCTCCTCGAGCCGCCGCAGCGGGTCGCGCAGCTCGAACACCCGGAAGGTCTCGCGGATCGCCGAGCGGTCGGGCTCGGCCGCATAGCACTCGGCCACGTCGATCTCGACGGGCACGTCGCGCTGGATGGTCGCGAGCTCCTTCGACATGCGCGCGTCGTCCGCGTGGTTCGTCAGGTTCTCCTTGCGCTTCGCGCCGGAGATCTCGTCGATCGACGCCAGCACCGTCTCGAGGTCGCCGAAGCGCTGGAGCAGGTCGGAGGCGGTCTTGTCGCCGATGCCGGGGACACCGGGGATGTTGTCCGAGGTGTCGCCCTTCAGGCCGTAGAAGTCGGGAATCGACTCGGGCGGGATCCCGTAGCGATCGATCACCGCCTGGCGGTCGTAGAGCTTGGTCTCCGTGATGCCCCGGCTCGTAGCCATCACACGGACCCCGTCGCCCACAATCTGGAACATGTCGCGGTCGCCGGTCACCACCATCACGTCGATGTCCTTCTCACGCGCCTGGTGGGCGAGCGTCGCGATCACGTCGTCTGCCTCGTAGCCCGGCACCTTCACGTTCCGGTAGCCGAACGCCTCGACAAGCGGCTGGAGGTGCGGCCACTGCTCGGAGAGCAGGTCGGGCCGCTCGCGGCGGCCGGCCTTGTACTCGCTCGAGACCTCCTCCCGCCCCGACATGCCGGCGTCCCAGCAGACGAGCGTCGGGTGCGACCCGTACTCCGTCAGGATCTTGACGAGCATCGACGCGAAGCCAAAGATCGCGTTGGTCGGCTGCCCCGTCGAGGTCGCGATCGTCTCCGGCAGGGCGAAGAAAGCGCGGTAGGCGAGGCTGTTCCCGTCGATCAGGAAGAGCTCGCGTTCGGCAGCCACGCGCGTGATCTTATGATCCGGCTCCCATGGCCTCGCGGTCCCAAAGCGCGCAGTTCTCGATCATCCTTCGGCTGGAGCTCCAGCGGCAGCCGGGCGCGCTCGGGCGCCTGACGTCGGCGATCGGCGAGGCGGGCGGCCAGATCGGCGCGATCGACATCCTCACCCAGGGCGAGAACCGGACCCTGCGCGAGATCACCGTCGACTGCTCCGACCGCGACCACTGGGACGAAGTCGTCCGGGTCGTGGAGAGTCTCGATGACGTCAACCTGGTCGAGGTCACCGACCGAACGTTCGAGCTCCACCGCGGCGGCAAGATCTACACCGGGCTCAAGGTCCCGCTGAAGACGCGCGACGACCTGTCGATGGCCTACACGCCCGGGGTGGCTCGCGTGTGCATGGAGATCGCCGAGGACCCGAGCAAGGCCTTCCAGTACACGATCAAGCGGAACACGGTCGCCGTCGTCAGCGACGGCACCGCGGTGCTCGGGCTGGGCGACATCGGCCCGGAAGCGGCGTTGCCCGTCATGGAGGGCAAGGCCATGCTCTTCAAGGAGTTCGCCGACGTGGACGCCTTCCCGATCTGCCTCGACACCAAGGACCCCGACCAGATCGTCCAGGCGGTCAAGCTGATCGCCCCTGCTTTCGGCGGGATCAACCTCGAGGACATCTCGTCGCCGCGCTGCTTCGACATCGAGAACCGCCTTGTCGACGAGCTCGACATCCCGGTCTTCCACGACGACCAGCACGGCACCGCGATCGTCGTCCTTGCCGCCCTCTTCAACGCCTGCCGGCTGACCGGCCGCCATCTGCGCGACCTGAGCGTGTCCATGGCCGGCGCGGGCGCCGCCGGCGTGGCCGTCGCGCGCCTCCTGATGGACGCGGGCGTCGGCGCGATGGTCGCGTGCGACCGGTACGGCTCGATCCACGCCGGGCGCTCCGACTACGAGTCGGGTGAGATGAACGGCCCGAAGACGTGGCTGGCGGAGAACACGAACCCGGACCGGCGGGAAACGACCCTCGGCGGCGCGCTCGAGGGCACCGACGTCTTCATCGGGCTGTCGGGCCCGGGCGTGATCTCGGTCGAGGACGTCGAGCGGATGAACTCCGACCCGTTCGTGTTCGCGATGGCGAACCCGGTGCCGGAGGTCCTGCCCGAGGAGTGCGCGCCCGTCGTCAAGGTGATGGCGACCGGCCGCTCCGACTACCCGAATCAGATCAACAACGTCCTGGCGTTCCCGGGCATCTTCCGCGGCGCCCTCGACGTCCGCGCGCCGAAGATCACCGAGGAGATGAAGCTGGCCGCGGCTCGCGGGATCGCCGAGATCGTGGGCGACGACGAGCTGGCCGAGGACTACATCGTCCCCAGCGTCTTCAACCGTGACGTCAGCGCCGCGGTCGCGAGCGCGGTCTCCGCTGAGGCCAAGCGCGAGGGTGTCGCGCAGGCCGCCGCCGTCCCCACGCAGTGAGCCGAGTCACGGTCACGGGCGGGACCGGCCTGATCGGCCGGCACGTCGTGGAGGCGCTCCGCGCGCGCGGCGACGAGGTCACCGTGCTCTCGCGGAGCGCGGCGGGCACCACGCGGTGGCCCGACCCCACCGCGGCGCCGCCGCCACCCGAGGCCCTCGCCGGCCGCGACGGCGTGATCCACCTGCTCGGCGAGAACGTCGCCCAGCGCTGGACCGCGAAGGCCAGGCAGGCGATCCGCGAGTCGCGCGAGCTCGGCACGCGCCGACTGGTCGAGGGGGTCGCCGCGCTCGACCCCGGCGAGCGCCCGCGCGCGCTCGTCTCCATGTCGGCGATCGGCCGGTACGGCGCGCGCGGCGACGAGCGCGTGGACGAGTCCGAGCCCGCCGGTGACGACTTCCTGGCCCAGGTGGTCGTCGCCTGGGAGACGGAGGCGCGGCGAGCGAGCGAGCTCGGCGTGCGGGTCGCGATCGCGCGCACCGGGGTCGTGCTCGCTCCCGGGGGCGGCGCGCTCGACAAGATGCTGCCGCCGTTTCGGATGGGCGTCGGCGGCCCGGTGGCGGGCGGGCGCCAGTTCGTGCCGTGGGTCCACCTGGACGACGTGGTCGGGGCGCTCCTCTTCCTGCTCGACTCCGGCGACGGCACCTACAACGTGACGGCTCCCGAGCCGGTCACGAACCGCGAGCTCTCGAAGGCGCTCGGACGCGCGCTCCGCCGCCCGGCGGTGCTGCCTGTCCCCGCGCTCGCGATCAGGGCGCTCTACGGCGAGATGGCGTGGATCGTCACGACCGGCGTACGCGCGGTGCCGAAGCGGCTGACCGAGGCCGGCTACGAGTTCAAGCGGCCGGACCTGGACGACGCGCTGCGCGCGGCCACAGGGGTCTGACCCCGCAACCGGACACGCCGCGACCACTGGCCCGGTGGTGGGGTCAGACCCCTGGCCTCTCCCCGCGCATCGCCGCCCTCCTCGGCGCGCTCACGATCGCCTTCTCGGCGATCCTCGTGAAGGCGTCCGAGGTGGCACCCGCAACGTCAGCGTTCTTCCGCTGCTTCTACGCGGTGCCGGTGCTGTGGCTGCTCGCCCGCGGCGTCGAGCGCACCGCCTATCAGCAGCGCCTGGCGTACGCCGCCGGGATCCTCTTCGCGGTGGACCTCGTCGCCTGGCACTACGCAATCGATTACATCGGCGCCGGGCTCGCCACCGTGCTGGGGAACCTCCAGGTCGTCCTGGTCGGCCTGGTCGCCTGGCTTCTCCTGGCCGAACGGCCCGAGGCGCGCATCCTGGTCGCCGTCCCGCCCGCGCTGGTCGGGATCGTCCTGATCTCGGGGGCCTTCGAGGACGGCGCGTATGGCGCCGACCCGGCGAAGGGGGCGATCTTCGGGATCGTGACGGCGCTCAGCTACACGGCGTTCATCCTGCTGATCCGCCAGTCGGGAACGGGCAGCGATCCCGCCCCGCCGCTGTTCGAGGCCACGTGGGTCGCGGCGATCGGCTGCGCGGTGGCGGGGATCGCGATCGGCGACATCGACTTCGTGCCGCACTGGCCCGCTCACGGCTGGCTCCTCCTGCTCGCGATCAGCTCGCAGGTGGTTGGCTGGCTTCTCATTACGAGCTCGCTGCCGCGCCTGCCGGCCGCGGTCACGTCCGTGCTGCTGACGCTCCAGCCGCTCACGTCGATGCTGCTCGGAGCGTTGCTCTTCAGGGAGGACCCGACCGAGCTGCAGCTCCTCGGCGCGGCGCTGATCCTGGTGGGACTCTTGACCGCGGCTAGGCCGCCGGCGGCGGCTCGGTCTTCTCGGACTGATCCAGCTCGGCCCGCATCTGCGCCACCGTCTTCCCACCCTTCCCCCGGCCAATAGGGCCCTGGAGCTTCCAGCGCGAGTCCGGCTTCGCCGGCCACACCAGCCAGACCAGCACGCCGACGACCGTCAGCAGCAGGCCGCTCGCCAGGCCGGGGCGCTCGCCGTAGCCCTTCCGGTCCGACAGGTATGCGGAGATGATCGCCGACGCGAGCCACGCATAGGTGAACCAGAGAGCCTGCGCGCCGATGACGCCGAGGACCGTTCCCATCATCCCCCCAGATACGCCTTCTGGACCTCGGGGTTCTCGCGGAGCTTGTCCGACTCGTCGGTCAACGCGACCGTGCCTGTCTCGAGCACGTAGCACCGCTGCGATACCTCGAGCGCGTAGTTCGCGTTCTGCTCGACCAGGAGGATCGTGGTGCCCTGGCGATTGATCTCGGCGACCGTCTCGTAGATCCGCTCGACGAGGATCGGCGCGAGCCCCATCGACGGCTCGTCGAGCAGGAGCAGCTTCGGGCTCGCCATCAGCGCGCGCCCGATCGCGAGCATCTGCTGCTCGCCGCCGGACATGGTCCCGGCCTTCTGCCGCTCGCGCTCCTTGAGCCGCGGAAAGAGCTCGTAGACGCGCTCGATGTCGTCCTTGATCCCGTCCGAGTCACGACGCAGGTACGCGCCCAGGGCGAGGTTCTCGTCCACGCCCATGCGCGGGAAGATGTGCCGGCCCTCGGGCGACTGGGAGATGCCCAGCCGCACGATGTCCTGAGGGGGCGTCTCGCCGATCTCCTGGCCGTCGAAGCGGATCGAGCCCTCGCGCGGCGGCGTCAGGCCCGAGATCGACCGTAGGGTGGTCGACTTGCCGGCGCCGTTGGAGCCGATCAGCGTCACGATCTCGCCCTCGTTGACCTCGAGGCTGATGCCCTTCAGCGCCTCGATCGCGCCGTAGAAGGTGTGGATGCCGTCGACCTCGAGAAGCGCCATCAGGCGTGCTGCTCCTGGGATTCGCGCTTGCCGAGATACGCCTCGATGACCCGCGCGTCCTTACGGACCTCCCTCGGGTCGCCTTCGGCGATCTTCTGCCCGTGGTCGAGCACGGTGACGCGCTCGGAGACCCCCATCACGACCTTCATGTCGTGCTCGATCAGCAGGATCGAGATCTTCATCTCGTCGCGCAGCTTGTGGACGAACTCCGTGAAGCGCGCGGACTCCTGCGGGTTCATGCCCGCCGTCGGCTCGTCGAGCAGCAGCAGCTTGGGGTCCGACGCAAGCGCGCGGGCCACCTCAACTCGCCGCTGGTCCCCGTAGGAGAGGTTGATCGCGAGCTGGCCGAACGTCTCGCGCTTGAGCCCCACGTACTCGAGCATCTCGCCCGCCTTCTCCATCACGGCCTGCTCCTCGTGGCGGACGCTCGGCGTGCGCAGGATCGACCCGAAGAGGCTCGCGTTCATGCGCGCGTGCTGGCCCACCATCACGTTCTCGAGCGCACTCATCGTCGCGAACAGCCGGATATTCTGGAAGGTGCGGGCGATCCCGTACGAGGTGATCACGTCCGGACGCTCGTCGGTGATGTCGATGCCGTAGTAGCGCAGCCTCCCGGTGGTTGGCCTGTAGAGCCCCGTGAGCATGTTGAAGAAGGTGGTCTTGCCCGCGCCGTTCGGGCCGATGATCGACACGATCGAGGCCTGCGGGATCTCGAAGTCCACTCCGTCCACCGCCACGAGACCGCCGAACACCTTCGAGGCGTTCTCGACCTTCAGGACTGGCTCGCCGGTGTCGGCCGCCTCCGCGGCGACGAAGACCCGGCGGGAGTTGCGGCTGCGGTGGAGCTGCTGCCAGTAGGGCACCCCGACCAGCACGATCAGCGCCAGCGTGACCATCGCGGCGAGCCAGATCGGGAGGACCATCACGGCGAAGATGCTCCCGACGATGATCGCGACCGCGAGGAGGCCGAACCGGCTCCGCTCGGCCACGGTCAGCGCGCTCATACGCGCGCCTCGTAGAGGTCAGTGCCCTCGCCGCCGCCGATGCCCTCGTGGAGCTCGATCTGGCGCCTGCGTTCGGGGATCAGGCCCTCCGGCCTCAGGATCATCATGATCACGAGCAGGAAGCCGAAGATCGCGAACGAGATCTCGGTCAGGTCGAAGTCGAGCCCAACGTCACGCGGCCAGCTGCGGGCGATGTCCGGGATGAACGTGTTGATGATGAACGCCAGGACGAGGCCGCCGACCGTCACGCCCCAGATCGAGCCCAGGCCGCCCAGGATGACCATGGCGAGCACGAAGATCGAGAACGAGAACTGGAACTGGTCGGCGTTGACGGTGTTCAGGTACGACGCGAGGAACGCGCCGGAGATGCCGCCGAAGGCTGCGCCGGTGGCGTAGGCCATGAGCTTCGTGCGCACGAGCGGCACACCCATGCTGGCCGCTGCCACCTCGTCCTCGCGTAGCGCGATCCACGCGCGCCCGAGGCGGGAGTCGCGCAGACGGAAGTTCACGAACAGGACGATCAGCACCATCGCGAGCGCGGTCCAGTACCACGGCCTCAGGTTGAGCGACTGGAAGACGTCGACGAACGGGAGGTCGATCTTGTCGACCGGCGTGATCCCCTGGCGCCCGGCGGTCAGCGTCTCGCCGCCGCCGAGCCCGATCGAATCGCCGTTGATCGCCACACGGCCGATGATCTCGCCGAAGGCGAGCGTGACGATCGCGATGTAGTCGCCGCGCAGGCGCAGGGTGGGCAGACCGATCAGGGCGCCGGCCATCGCCGTGATGATGACCGCCGCGATCACGACCACCAGGAAGTTCGCGTGGATGCCGGCCTGCTGGGAGACCAGGTCGGAGACGAAGATGTGGATGCCCTCGCCGTCATTCACCCCGGCGAAGAACGACGAGCCGAACCAGCCCATGCAGAACGCTCCGAAGGCGAAGAAGGCCACGTAACCGAGGTCGAGCAGACCGGCGAAACCGACCACGATGTTCAGGCCGAGCGCCATCACGACGTAGGCGAGCATGATGTTCGCGTCGTCGATGAACCCCTGGCCGGAGTCGTGGAAGAGCGGCAGGACGATCGCCCAGACGAGGATCGCCACGCCGATCCACTTCGAGTACTTCGTGTCGGCGAGCAGCCACGCGGCCAGGCCGAGCACGATGATGACGACCGACATGAACGGGTCCATCTCGATCTTGTCGAATATGTAGAGAGCGACCGCGACACCGATGGCCGCCGGGCCGAAGCGACGGATGGCCTCGCTCATCCGGCCTCCCGCGTCTCCTCGCCGAGCAGGCCCTGCGGCCGGAAGACCATGATCAGCACCAGGTAGCTGAATACGACCGCCGGGGTCCACTCGGAGCCGATCCGGTTATCCGAGATCTGCTGGATGCAGCCGATGATCAGACCGCCGAGGACCGCGCCCCGGAGGTTCCCGATGCCGCCCATGACCGCCGCGGTGAACGCGACCAGACCCGCCGTGAAGCCTTGGAAGTACCAGATGGTCGTCTGGTAGAGCGCGTAAATGAGGCCGGCGGCTCCCGCCATGAGACCGCCGAGCAGGAACGTGAAGCTGATCGTCGTGTCGACGTTGATCCCCATCAGCTTCGCCGCCTCGCGGTCCTGCGCCGTGGCACGCATCGCCTTGCCCATGCGGCTCTTCGCGATGAACGTCGTGAGGAGGAAGACGAGCGGAATCGTCGCGCCGATCGAGAGGATGTCGCCGCGGGAGATGGAGACGCCGGCGATGTTGGTCACTTCCTTCTGCGACCGGATCAGGTCGGTGACGCCCTCCTGGGACCCGCCGAGCCAGAGCAGGCCGACGTTCTGGAGGATGAAGGAGAACCCGACCGCCGTGATCAGCGGCGCGAGCTTGGGCGCGTTTCGCAACGGTCTATATCCGACGCGTTCGATCATCACGTTGAGCGACGACGACGCGATCATGGAGACGATCAGCGTCACGAACAGCCCGGCTATGAGTCCCAGCGTCGCCGTCTGCGGGGTCAGCCCGTTCGGCCCCCAGATCGTCGAGCTCCAGACCGCGACCGCGACGAACGAGCCGATCATGAACACCTCGCCGTGGGCGAAGTTGATCAGCTCGATGATTCCGTAGACGAGCGTGTAGCCCAGCGCCACGAGCGCCCAGATGGCGCCGTTCGAGAGCCCGTCGACGATGTTGTTGCCGAGGCGCGAAAGGTCGCCCTCGTCCGAGAGGTCCTGCAGGCCGTAGACGACGGGCAGGATGAGCAGTACTGCGATCAGCCCATATTTCGAGAGCCACTCACGCGCGACATCCGACGCGGCGCGGCGGGGGGCTGGTACCGAGGCTGCTTCCAAGTTGGGGAGGTGATCAGAGAGCGGGGGCGGGGCCCGCCGGGCCCCGCCCCCATGCTCTCAGCGATATGCGATTTCCGCTACTCCGCCTGGATCGTCTGGTCGAACGACAGCTCGCCGCCGTCGATCGAGTAGACGCCGTAGTCGGTGAGCGTCGTGTCGCCGTTCTCGTCGATGTCGTACGTACCGAGCACCGACTCACGACCCTTCGTGTCGAACAGCGCGTCGATGATCGCCTGACGGTCGGTCGACCCGGCCCGCTCGATCGCGTCGATCACGAGACGCATCGCCTCGTACCCGTAGATCGCATATGGATCGGGGTTGTCCTCGCCGTACTCCTTCGCGAAGTCGTCGAAGAACTTCTGACCCTCCGGCGGGTACTGGTCGGGAGACAGCGTGGCAACCGTCACCTTCGTCTTCGCGGCCACGTTGGCCGGGATGCCGCCCTCGGCCGGATCGGCGAAGCCGGACTCGGCAATGCCGTCGGGACCGTAGAGCTGAGCATCCGGGATCGCCGCCTCCACGTCCTTGAACAGCTGGACCGCGTTGTTGGCGGTGATGCCCGAGTAGACGAAGCACTCCGTACCCGCGTCAGCCATCTGCGACGCGAGCGAGCGGAAGTTCGGCGCCTTCGGATCGATGCCGTCGTTGCCGAGCACCTCGAGCCCCTGCTCCTCCGCAGATGCCTCGATGTTGCGCGACAGGCCCGCTCCGTAGACCTCCTTGTCGTTCAGGATGTACACGTTGCCGCAGCCGTCCTCGGACATGAGGGTGGCCAGGGCAGCACCCTGAATCGTGTCCTTCGGCACGATGCGGACGTAGTGCCGGTTCTCGAGGCCGAGGGGGTAGTACTTGTCCGGCTCGCCCTCGTCGGCGCCCGGCTCGTCCGTCGTAAGGCCGACGGCCGTGTTCGCGGGGCTTACCTGAGCGAGACCACCCTCGTTCAGAATCGGCATCGAGATCGCGCTCGCACCGGAGTTGAACTCGCCGATGTACGCGACCACCGAATCGTCCTGTGCCGCCTCACGGGCATTGGCCGAGGTCGCCTCGGGCGTCCAGCTTCCGACCTGTGCCGTCGAGTCGTCGAGCGACTCGTACTCGATCGTGATGTCACCGGCCTTGCCACCGGCCTGCTCGAGCGCCAGTTCGATGCCGTTCACCATCGCGGTCGTCTGCGGGCGCGATGCACCCTGCAGCGGAAGGCTCGATACCACCTTCGCGGTGTCGCCTCCGCCGCCGCCTCCGCCGCCCTCGTCGTCGTCGTCGTCACCGCACGCGGTGAGTCCGATCGCGAGCGCGGCCAGGAGGCAGCTCCAAACTGCCAACCAACGTAGACGCAAAACGTCCCTCCTAATCGGGTAAGTCAAATCGGGCGGGATCCTAACCGTGCTTCGACCGATGTGCCAACGGTGGGGCGGCTTCTTGCTCCAGGTCGGGTCGGTGGCTCTGGACCCAGGCGACCGCCACGAGCACGGCGCAGCCGCCCGCGATCTGCACGGTCGCGAGCGCCTCGGCGTGGATCAACCATGCGAACAGGGCCGCCAGAACAGGCTCTAGCGTCGCCATAACGGCCGCCCGCGGGGCCGGAAGGTGCCGGAGCGCGGCGACGATGCAGAGGAACGGCAGGAGCGTCCCGATCACGACCACGCCGAGACCCTGCAGGAGGGCGTCGGCGCTGTCGAAGCGGTCGAAGGGAAACGCCCACCAGGGCTGGACGACCGCCCAGAACAGGCTCGCGAAGCCGAATGCCCATAGGAGCGTGGTCGCCGGTTCGTGGCGGTGGCCGGCGCGCTCGGAGCCCACCATGTACAGCGCGAACGTGACCGCGGCCCCGAACGCGGCGAGCACGCCGATGCCGTCCAGGCCCGCCGCGTCGTAGGCGCGCACGACGAAGAAGCAGCCCGTGACCGACAAGAGCACCGCGCCCCACAGGCCGGGCTGGAGATGCCGTCCGTGCGCGAGCCGGAGCCACAGGAGCAGCAACACCGGTGCGAGATATTGGATCGTCAGGGCGACCCCGATCTCGAGCCGATCGATCGCCGCGAAGTACGCCGCGTGGACCAGCGCCAGGCCCGCGATCCCGAGGAAGGCGAGATCGCGCACCTCCGCGCGCCGCACGCGCAGAAGGGCGGGCCGCGCGAACGCCAGCACCGCGAGCAGGATCAGGAACGACCCCATCGAGCGGAGTTGGGAGAGCCGCGCGGCGCTCACGCCGTCGTCCAGCAGGAAGCGGGCGATCGAACCGTTGAGCGCCCACATCGTCGCCGCGGCGGCCGCGAGCGCGTACCCGCGTAGCGGACGACGGCTCGGGTACGTTCCAGCCATGCGGCTGGGCGTTCTAACAGGCGGGGGCGATTGCCCCGGCCTGAACGCGGCCATACGGGCGATCGTCCGCAAGGGAGTAGACGGTCACGGGCACGAGATCGTCGGCTTTCGCCACGGCTGGCGCGGCCCGATCGAGGGCGACTCGTTCGACCTGACGATCGACGAGGTGCGCGGCATCCTGCCGCGCGGCGGGACGATCCTGCGGTCCTCGCGGACGAACCCGCTGAAGCACGAGGGCGGGATCGACCGGATCCGCGCGAACATGGAGAAGCTGTCGCTGGACGGCCTCATCGCGATCGGCGGCGAGGACACGCTCGGCGCGGCGCAGACCCTCCACGAGGCGGGCGTGCCGGTGCTCGGGCTCCCGAAGACGATCGACAACGACCTGAACGGCACCGACGTCACCTTCGGGTTCGATACCGCGGTTCAGATCGCGACCGACGCGATCGACCGTCTGCACACGACCGCCGAGAGCCACAACCGGGTGCTGGTGGTGGAGGTGATGGGCCGCAACGCCGGCTGGATCGCGCTCCACTCAGGGATTGCCGGCGGCGCCGACGTGATCCTGATCCCGGAGCGGCCGTTCGACATCGATCGCGTGTGCTCCCACCTGAAGCGGCGCCACGAGCGCGGCCGCTACTTCTCGATCGTGGTCGCGGCCGAGGGCGCGACGGCGGTGGAGGGAACGCTCGCGACGGTCGGCGGCGAGACGGACGAGTTCGGCCACCGGCGGCTGGGCGGGATCGGCCAGGTGCTCGAGCGCGAGGTCGAGGCGCGGACGGGGTTCGAGACGCGCGCCACCGTCCTCGGCCACGTGCAGCGCGGGGGGACTCCCACCGCGTTCGACCGCGTGCTCGCGACCCGCTGCGGCATCGCGGCCGTCGACGCGGCCACCGCGGGCAACTGGGGCACGATGACCGCGCTGCGCGGACCGCGCATCGAGCTCGTGCCGCTCGCCGACGCGGTCGCGTCGCTCAAGACGGTCCCGCCCGAGGACTACGCGGTCGCCGAGGCGTTCTTCGGCTGACCAGGGGCCTGGCCCCGTGGTCAGCCGGTCTGCTCGCCCGGGCCGCCGCGGCTCATGAAGCTCTCCACGAAGGGCTTCACGACGTAGTACGCGGCGGCGATCACCAGGATCAGCGCGGTGAGCATGAACGCGTCGAACGACTTGATCCCGAGCGCCCAGGCCGAGATCCACCAGACGAGGCCGATGGTGAGTGCGATGAGGATCGACATCTAGCGGGACAGTACCTCGGAGACCGCGCCGCGCGCCTTCGTGAAGGCGTTGAACGCGCTGAACATCGTCTTCTCGGCGGCGGAGCCCTGCGGCGGCAGGAGGCCCATCCCGCGGGCCAGCGCCGCGCCGTCCGCGAACGCGGTGTTGCGGACGACCTTGTCGCCCTCGACCTCGAGCCAGTCGAGGCCGCGCAGCTCGATCCGGCGGCCGGTCGGATCGATGCCCATCAGCGGCCCGCCGCTGAACGTGCCGCTCGCACGCCACTGGACGAGGACGTCGTTGTCCTTCTCGAGCACGCGCTCGAGCTCCATCTGGAAGTCGGGGATCGCCGTGAACAGCTCCGTGAAGTAGGCCTTGACCTCCTCGGGCCCGCGGAAGATCCCGACCGGGAGGATCTCCTCGATCCCCTCCTCGGCCCAGTGCTCCGCCATCGCGTCCGGATCGCGGGCGATCACGGCGTCGAAGTAGGACCGGACGGTCTCCTCGGGTGTGCGTGTCTTCGATTCGGTGGCCATTCCTGGAGCCTACTCAAGCCCGCTCGCGAGCTCGCGGACCGCGGCGCCCACCGCGTCCGCCCCGCCCTCGCCGGCGGCGCGCACGATCCGGCTGCCCACGATCACGCCGTCGGCAAGCTCCGCCACCTGGCGCGCGTGCTCCGCCGTCGAGATCCCGAAGCCGACGGCCACCGGCACGTCGGTCGCGGCCCGCACGCGGGCGACCGTGTCGGCGAGCTCGGGCGGCAGCCGGTCGCGTTCGCCGGTCGTCCCGGCCAGCGAGACCGTGTAGACGAACCCGCGCGCGTCGCGGCCGATCGCGGCCACCCGCTCCTCCACGGTGGTGGGCGCGACCAGCGGCACGAGGGCGAGCTCCGCCGCCTCGCAGGCCGCGCGGACCGCGTCCGCCTCGTCGTAGGGCAGGTCCGGGACGATCAGCCCCGCCGCGCCGGCCGTCGCCGCGGCCTCGGCGAACCGCTCGGCGCCGCGCGCCAGCACCGGGTTCGCGTACACCATCAGCACGACCGGAAGCGCGGCCGATGCCTCCCGCGCGACGCCGAGCACGTCCTCGAGGGTGACCCCGTTGCGGAGCGCCTCGGTACCGGCCGAGTGGATCACCGGCCCGTCGGCGAGCGGGTCGGAGAACGGGATGCCGAGCTCGATCAGGTCGGCGCCGGCCTCAGCGGCGGCCAGGGCGCTGTCAATCGACGCGCGCACGTCGGGGTAGCCGCCCATCAGGTACGGCATCAGCGCGGCGGCGCGCCCGTGACCGGCGAAGGCCGCCGCGATCCTCTCCGGGCCGGTGCTCACTCCTCGAGCCCGAGCACCTCGGCGAGGTCCTTGTCGCCGCGGCCGGAGAGCGTCAGCAGGTCATAGCCGCCCACGGTCCCGGCGGCCTCGCCGGACATGAGCCAGGCGATCGCGTGCGCCGCCTCGAGCGCGGGGATGATCCCCTCGAGCCGCGACGTCTCGCGGAAAGCTTGGAGCGCCTGCTCGTCGGTGACGGCGACGAAGGTGACCCGCCCCGTATCACGGAGCTGAGCGAGCTCCGGGCCGGAGCCCGGGTAGTCGAGGCCGGCCGAGACCGAGTGCGCCTCTGCGATCTGGCCCTCCTCGTCCTGCAGCACCGCCGACATCGCGCCGTGGAGGACTCCGCTCGCGCCGGTGGTGAGCGGCGCGCCGTGGCGACCCGTCTCGAGCCCCTCCCCGGCCGCCTCCACGCCCACGAGCGCCACGTCCGCGTCGTCAACGAACGCGGTGAAGGTGCCGATCGCGTTCGAGCCGCCGCCGACGCATGCGATCACGCGTGCCGGCAGCGCGCCGGTCACCTCGAGCGCCTGCGCGCGCGCCTCGTCGCCGATCACGCGCTGAAGGTCCCGCACGAGCGACGGGTAGGGCGACGGTCCCACCGCCGACCCGATGATGTAGTGCGTGGTCGCCGAGTTCGCGACCCAGTCGCGGATGGCCTCGCTGACCGCCTCCTTGAGGGTCCGCGCCCCGGCCTCGACGCCGACCACGTGCGCACCGAGCAGCCGCATCCGCTCGACGTTCGGGCGCTGGCGGCGCATGTCCTCGGTGCCCATGTAGACGACGCACTCGAGGTCGAGCAGCGCGCAGGCGGTCGCGCTCGCGACGCCGTGCTGGCCCGCCCCGGTCTCGGCGATCACGCGCGGCTTGCCCATGCGCTTGGCGAGCAGGGCCTGGCCGATCGCGTTGTTGATCTTGTGGGCGCCGGTGTGGTTCAGGTCCTCGCGCTTCAGCCACACGTCCCGGCCCACGCGCTCGGAGATCCCCTTCGCTCGGTAGAGCGGGCTCGGCCGGCCCACGTAGTCGCGCAGCAGCTCGTCCAGCGCGCGCTGGAACTCCGGGTCGTCGCGCGCCTCGACCCACGCCGCCTCGAGCTCGTCCAGCGCCGGGACGAGCGTCTCGGGCACGTAGCGGCCGCCGTAGGGACCAAAGCGCCTTTCGACCGGCGGCGAGCTCACGCGGCGGCCAACTCGTCGGCGTGCGCGACCGCGCCGAAGAAGGCATCGAGCTTCTCCGGGTCCTTGCTGCCCGGCTCGGCCTCCGTGCCGCTGGCCGTGTCGACGGCGAACGGCTGCGTGGCCGCGATCCCGTCGGCCACGTTCTCCGGCGTCAGCCCGCCCGACAGCACCATCGGGACCCTGCGCCGGCGCTTGATCAGGTCCCAGTCGAACGTCGCGCCGGTGCCGCCGCGCAGATCGGGGTGATGCGCGTCGAGCAGATGGAAGTCCACGTGGAAGGGGCGCAGCGCGGTTAGCGAGGAGCGGTTGCGCACCTGGACCGCCTTCATGACCTTGCAGCCCGTCCGGCGCGCGGCCTCGTCGCAGTAAGCGGGGCCCTCCTCACCGTGGAGCTGGAGAATCGAGAGCTCACACGCGTCGGCGATCGCCACGACCTCGTCGAGCGGGCGGTTCACGAAGACCCCGGTCACCTCGGGGGCGGCGCGCTTCAGCTCGCGCCCGATCGCCTCGGCGTCGGGGAGTGCGCACGCGCGCGGGCTGGGCTCGTGGAAGATCAGGCCGATCGCCCACGCGCCGAGGTCCGCCGCGCGGCGGGCGTCGCCCAGGTTCGTGATGCCGCAGACCTTGACGCGAGTCATGCGCCAATGGTGGCACGCCCGGACTACGGGAGTGGGAAGGGCAGGCCCTCCTCGGGCGCCTCGTCGCTCTCGGGGAAACCGGCGCCGTCGAGCGACTGCGGCCGCTTGCCGAGCTCGACGGTCACCGTCCGCCGGTCGTCGCCGCGGAAGTACTCAATCTCGACCTCGTCGCCCGGCTGGTTGTCGAGGATCGCGTCGGCGACGTCCGCGCTCCGTTCCATGTCCTGTCCGTCCACCATCACGATCAGGTCGCCGCCTACGCGGATCCCGTCCGCGACCGCCGTGCGCCCGCCGCGCAATCCGGCCTCGTCGGCGGGCCCGCCGTCCGCGACCTCCTGGATCAGCGCGCCCTGGTCGACCGGGAGGTTCAGGTCCTCGGCGAGCGTCGAATCGACCGTCAACGTGGTCACGCCCAGGTAGGCGCGCTCGACTTTCCCGTCCTCCTTGAGCTGAGGGATGATCTGCTTCGCGGTGTTGACGGGGACCGCGAACCCGATGCCGACCGATCCGTTCGCGCCGCCGGTGGCGATCTGCGAGTTGATGCCGACCACCTGGCCGCGCGCATCGATCAGCGGGCCGCCTGAGTTGCCGGGGTTGATCGACGCGTCGGTCTGGATGACGTTGTCGATCTGGAAGTTGTTCGGTGCGGTGATGCTCCGCTGGAGTGCCGACACGATCCCGGTCGTGACCGTGCGGCTGTAGCCGAACGGGTTGCCGATCGCGATCACCGGGTCGCCGACGTTGATCTCGCCGGAGTCACCCAGCTCGAGCGGCACGAGGTCGGGTGCCTCGTCCGGGTCGATCTTCAGCACCGCGAGGTCGGTCGACAGATCGCTGCCGATGATCTCGGCCTCCACCGACGGGCTCTCCTCGGTGAACCGAACGCCCACCTGGTCGGCCCCCTCGACCACGTGCGCGTTCGTGAGGATGTAGCCGTCCTTGTCGAGCACGAACCCGGACCCGGTCGCCCGTCCGCCCTCCTCGTCCGGCAGGCCGAACGGGGTGTCGACCTCCTGCGCGACCTCCGCCTGGACGAACACGACGCCCGGACCGTCGCGGTCGTAGATCTCGGTGACGGTGAGGGCCTCGTCATCGTCGCCGTCGTCCACCACCGGGCGGGTGAGCGGCTGCTGCACCACCTCGCGCGTGGTGTCGCCAGTGTCGATCACGTCGGTCTCGATCAGGACCGCGCCGAGCACGAGCACGACGAGCCCGCCGAGGACGCCTGAGAGGAACTGGGACGCGCGCGGGGTTCTCTCCACGCGAGGCTTTATACGAGGCGACCCTCAACCACGTCTAAACGCCGCCGGCGGCAGCGCGGCCAGCACTCCGAGCCGAGCGCGCAGCCGGCGCCCACGCATCAGCGCCCGGCGAAGGTCCCGGCGCGCGCCCGCGTCCGGCGACACACCGGAGGCCGGCGCGAACCGGCGCTCCCGCAGCAAGCGGGCGTATCGCGCGGCGGCCGGGCCGCCCATGAGCTCGAGCCGCGCCTCCAGCTCGCGCAGGGTGAGCCGCGCCGGGACGGGCTCGCCGGCGCGCGCCAACGCGCGGCGGAGCGTCACGACCTCGGCGTCCTCGCCCTCCTCACGCCCGCGCCGGCGCCGGCCCAGGATCACGCGGACGCGCAGCACCGCGGCCACGATCGCCCCGAGCGCGAGGAGCGCGGCGACGGCCACCCAGCCCTCTACGGCGGCGTCGTCCTCGTCGGCGGGCAGCCCCGGATCCCCCGCGCGCTCGGAGAGCGCACCCCCGCCGGACCCGCCCGCCGGGTCCGGCGTCTCGGGCGCGTCGAGGGCGCCGCCTGAGGCCGACGCGGCGTCCGCGCTCGACTGCGACTCGGCCGGCGCGATCGACGGGGTCGGGTCGAACGGCACCCAGCCCACCTCCGGGAACCACACCTCGACCCACGAGTGCGCGTCCAGGTCGCGCACGCGGTACTCGCCCGTGTCGCGGTTGTAGGACCCGGGGGTGAACCCGGCAGCGACGCGAGCGGGGATTCGGAGCATCCGCAGCATCAGGGCCATCGCGCCCGAGAACTGCTGGCAGTAGCCGATCCGGTCCTCGAAGAGGAACGCGGCCAGCGGGAACTCCTGGCTGGGCGGACGCTCGCTGTAGTCGTACTCCGAGCGCAGGTGGCGCTGGATCGCCTGCACGACGTCGTACTGGGTCGGCTGCCCGCGGGCCAGCCGGCGCGCCAAGCGCAGGACGCGTCCGTAGGGCGAGTCGACTATCTCCGGGATCGTGGCGGGTGGCCCGAGCGCGATGTTGGACCGCGCGGCGTCGCCCAGCCGGCCGGCGCCCTCGAGCGCGGTCGTGCCGGGCGCCGGCAGAAGGACGTCCAGGTACGGGATGATCTCGTCCTGGATGTAGGGCAGGCGCCTTCCGGGCGCGGTCCGGACGTCTCGCATCTGCTCCGGGGTCGGATCCGGCACGTAGGCGCGGACGTCGTAGCTCTCCCCCGCGTCGAGCGAGTCGGCGATCGCCTCGACCGTTCCGTCCTCGCTCGACACGACGGCCATCGGCTCGGAGCCCCTGACGGCGATCGCCGTGCCCGCGACCGGAACAAGGTCGGTGTCGAGGTCCTGGATCGTGACGCTGAACTCCGTCTCCCACTCGTCGCGGTAGGGCTGCGGGAGCAGGGGGCTGTTGCCGCGGCCGGCCCCCGAGCGCACCCAGCGGAAGCCGTCGAAGCGATCGAGCGTCTCGACCTTCCAGTAGTGGCGCTCCTCCGATCGCACGTACATCAGCGTCGTCCCGTCGCGCGGCCAGTCGATCGGCCCGTAGGAGTGCGACCAGTCGAAGCGGGTCGTCGCCTGCGCGGCGAACGGGTTCCACGACTCGTAGTCGATCCACGGCTTGCGGTCGTCGTAGCGTGCGGCGGCCGGGATCGCGGCGATGCAGGCCAGCAGGACGGCGCCGGCGGCGGCAGCCATCGTCTGCGAGCCCCGCTCCGATAACCCCGGCAGCCAGAGCCATGCGGCGATCAGCACCAGCAGCACGATCCCGCGACCGAGCTCGCCCTCGAACTGGTGCTCGGTCACCGGCAGCGCGTAGAGCGCGACGAGCAGGACGAGCGCGGCGGGCCGCAGGTCGTGGCGCGGCCAGAAGGCCAGTGCGGCGGCGGCCGTGAGCACGAGCGGGATGGCCAGGAGCAGCGTGAGGCTGGCCCATGGCTCAGGTCCGTCGTAGGGCCACTCGACCGAGCCGAGGGCGGCAAGACCGCGGTCGAGCCCCTCGCGGAACTCGTCCCAGTTCCCCGGCGCGAGATAGCGGCGGTCGAGCCCGACCGCGACGCAGCCGGCGCCGAGGCCGGCGACGACGGCGGCGGCCCGAAGCGCGATCCCGGGGAGACGCGGGGCGCGGACCGACAGCACCAAAGCCATCCCGACGGCGATCGCGAGAAAGACGCAGGCGCGCACGCGCGTGTCGGGCGCGTCGGCGACCAGCCCATTGGCCCAGTGCGCGGCGGCGAACCAGGCGAGCGCGGCGAAGACCGCGAGCTCGAGAACGAGCCTTCGCGACAGCTTCACGCCGCTCTCCGAATCCCGCGGCCGAGGGCGACGCCGACGCAGCCCGCCACGCGAAACGCGGCGGCTCCGCGCGCCCCGGCGGGGCTCACGAGATAGCGGTCGGCCCTGACCCGCTCGAGGCCGCGCGGCGTCCCGGAGCGGGCGCACACCCAGAAGATCGCGCCGCGACGTGACTCGAGCCGCGCGGCCGGCCCGCCGGCACTCTCGTCGACGAGCGCAAGCCGCGCGTGGAGGGCCGGCCAGCCGCCCAGGTCAGGTCCGAGCTCGGCGGCGCGGCGGTCCCCCGGCAGCAGCAGCGCGCACCCGCCGGAGCGCGCCAGGTGGATGCACAGCGACGCGGCGGCGCGCACGGCCGCGTCCAGCGCCGCGTCGCTGTCGGAGTGGGTCGGGTCGAGCACGACGAGCGGCTGCGCGTCCGAGTCGGCCAGCAGGCGGCGCTCCATGAGCGTCCCAACCCGCGCGACCGTCGGCCAGTGGATGCGCGACGCGGGAGCGCCCTCGCGGTACGGGCGGAGCGACTCCATCTCGATCTCCGCGGAGGCCTCGGCCGGGCGGGCGCCGGAGGCCGTCTCGGCGACGGCGCCCGCCCCTCCCCCGGCTGCGACGACGGGCTCGACCCGCGGCAGCACGAGCACCTCGTGTGCCTCCCCCGCCTCCACGCGGCGCTCGAGCAGCCCGAACGGGTCGCGGATCGCCAGCACCGCTGGCGCGAGCCGGCGCTTGCCGCGACGTTCGAAGGTCACGCTGACGCGCATCCGCCGCTCGCGGCGCCCCGCCATCGGCAGCGAGCCGCGGAGGAGCGGCTCGACGAGCTCGCCGCCCGGCGCGGGCACGAGCCCCGCCTTCGCGACCAGCTCGACCGGCCACTCGCGCTCCTCCTCTACGGTCGCCGGCCCCGGCCGCCGCTCGAGGGTGGCGCCCTGCGCCGCGGCCCACACCCAGGCGCCCGCTCCGAAGGCGAGCAGCATCAGGGCAAACCCCGGCACGTACAGCGACGGCGAGCCGAACGCCGCGGCGACGGCGGCCATCGTCGCGCCGAGCGCGAACGTGCCCGCCAGCCTCAGCACGCCGACCGCCTAGAGGGCCGGGACGCGGTCGAGCGAGTCGCGGACGATCGCCTCCCGGTCGGTGCCGGCCGCCTCCGGGGCGAGCAGCAGCCGGTGGGCGAGCACCGCCTCGGCAAGCGCCTGGACGTCGTCGGGGAGCGCATGGTCGCGCCCGTCGAGCGCGGCGTTCGCCTTCGCCGCCTTCAGCAGCATCAGGCCGGCGCGCGGACTGCCACCGAGCTCGGTGCGCTCGTCACGGCGGGTGGCATCCAGCACCCCGACGACGTAGCGGCGAAGCGCTTCGCTCGCGTGGATGCGGTGGCACGCGTCCTGTGCGGCCAGCAGCTCGCCGACCTCGGACACCGGTTCCAGGTCGAGCACGCGATCGCTGACCGAGTGCTCGCCCAGCATCGCGGCCTCCTCCGCAGCGCTGGGGTAGCCCAGCGACACGCGCACCATGAAGCGGTCGAGCTGGGCCTCGGGCAGCGGGTACGTGCCCTCGTACTCGACCGGGTTCTGGGTGGCGAGAACGACGAACGGGCGCGCCAGCTCATGCGTGTGGACATCCACGGTCACGGACCGCTCCTGCATGCACTCGAGCAGCCCGGACTGGGTCTTCGGGGAGGCGCGGTTGATCTCGTCCACCAACACGACGTTGGCGAACACCGGCCCGGGGCGGAACTCGAACTTGCCCTCACGCTGGTTGAAGACGTTCGTGCCGACGACGTCGGCCGGCAGCAGGTCGGCGGTGCTCTGGATGCGCGCGTATTCGGCGTCCACGGAGCGGGCCAGGGAGCGCGCGAGCGCAGTCTTGCCGACGCCGGGGTAGTCCTCGATCAGGACGTGGCCTTCGGCGAGGAGCGCGACGAGGAGCTCGCGCAGCACCCGCTCGTCGACCTTCACGGCGCGCCGGATGTTCGCCGCCAGCCGCTCGCCGAGCGAGGCGACTGCGGTCGGGTCGAGCTCCGGGACGGCGGCCATGCCCTCCCGATCTTACGCCTGGGTGGGTTCCTCCCAGCGCGTTAGCTCGCGGCAGGCGGCCTCCGGGTCGGCCGCGCGCATCAGCGTCTCCCCCACCAGCACGGCGTCGACGCCGACGCGCTCGAGCTCCTCGATCTGCTCGCGGTAGATGATTCCCGACTCGGAGACGACGGTCTTGCCCGCGGGCACGTCGGCGAGCAGCTCGAAGGTCGTGGCGATGTCCACGCTGAAGTCCTCGAGGTTGCGGTTGTTGATCCCGATCAGGTCCGCGTCGAGCTCCAGCGCCGTGGCAAGCTCGGGCTCGTCGTGGACCTCGACCAGCGCGTCGAGGTCGAGGTCGCGTGCCTCCTGGAAGAGCCGAGCGAGCTCACCGGGCTCGAGCGAGCCGACCACGAGCAGCACCGCATCCGCCCCGGCCGCGCGCGCTTCGACCAGCTGGTACGGGTCCACCGTGAAGTCCTTGCGGAGGATCGGCAGGTCGCTGGCTGAGCGCGCCTCCCTCAAGTCGTCGAGCGAGCCGCCGAAGTGGCGCTCCTCGGTCAGGATCGAGAGCGCCGCGGCGCCGCCGCGCTCGAAGGCGCGCACGACGTCCGTGACGCTCGCGCCCTCGCGGATCTCGCCCGCGGATGGAGAGCGGCGCTTGTACTCGGCGATCACGGACGTGCTGGGACGCGCCAGCGCCTCGAGGAACGGCCGGCCCTCCGGCCGCCGCTCGGCCTCGCGCTCGAGGTCGGCGAGCGGCCGGTCGCGTTTCCGCCGCTCCACCTCGTCGCGCGTCGCCTGGACGATCGGGTCGAGCCGGCTCAAGCGGTGCCCAGCTCCTGCGTGCGCGCCACGAATCGCTCCATCACGTCGTTCGCCGCGCCCGAGTCGACCGCCTCGGCGGCCGCCGCCACCCCGGCCGCGAGTGAGTCCGCGCGCTCCGCGGCATAGATCGCCGCGCCGGCGTTCGCGAGCGTGAGTCCCCGCGCAGGGCCGCGGTCCAATCCGGACAGCACCTCGCGTGTGACGTGCGCGTTCTCCTCGGGGGTGCCGAACGCGATCGCGTCGATCGGCGCGCGTTCGACGCCGAGCTCCTCGGGAGTGACCGTGTACGTGTCCACCTTTCCGTCCCTCAACTCGACGACGCGCGTGGGCGCTGAGATCGAGATCTCGTCGAGCCCGTCCTCACTCGATACGACGAGCGCGGACCGGCCGCCAAGCCTAGCCAGGGCCATCGCCATGTGCTCGAGGAACGGCCCGTCGGAGACGCCGATCACCTGGTGCGGCGCACCGGCCGGGTTCGTGAGCGGACCCAGGAGGTTGAAGATCGTCCGCACGCCGAGCGCCTTCCGGATCGGCACGACGTGTTTCATCGCCGCATGGTGCTGCGGGGCGAACATGAACCCGAAGCCGACGCCCCGGATGCAGTCGGCCACCTGCTCTGGGCCGAGGTCGATGCGCGCCCCGAGCGCCTCGAGCACGTCCGCGGAGCCGCACTGGGACGTCGCCGAGCGGTTGCCGTGCTTCGCAACCGGGCAGCCCGCGCCGGCCGCGACGAAGGCGGCCGTCGTCGAGACGTTGAAGGTCGGCGTCCCGCCGCCCGTGCCGGCGGTGTCCAGCAGCCCGTCGACCGGCACGTCGACCTTGGTCGCGAGCTCGCGCATCGTGCGTGCCAGGCCGGCGATCTCGTCGGCGGTCTCACCGCGCGTGCGCAGCGCGATCAGGAGGCCCGACGTCTCCTCGGGTGTGGACCGGCCCTCCATGACCTCGCGCAGGACATGCGCGGCCTCGTCCTCCGCCAGCTCGTCGCCGCGGCAAACGGCGTTGATCGCATCGCTCAGGACCGGGTTGGGCATCAGGCCGTCACGCCGCAGTCCGGGTCTCGGCTGCCAGGAAGTTCTGGAGCAGCCGCTTGCCCGCGCCGGTCAGCACCGACTCCGGGTGGAACTGGACACCCTCGGCGGGCAGCTCGCGGTGGCGGATCGCCATCACGGTCTCGCCCGACCACGCCGAGCGCTCGAAGCACTCGGGCAGGTCGGGCCCCACCACCAGCGAGTGGTAGCGGCCTGCCTCGAACGGGCTGTCGAGGCCGTCGAAGATCGTTCGCCCGTCGTGCTCGACCTGTGCGGTCTTCCCGTGCACCGGATCGCCGCGCACGACGCTGCCGCCGAACGCAGCCGCAAGCGCCTGGTGCCCCAGGCAGACGCCGAGCACCGGCGTTCGATCCTCGGCGAAGCGCCGGATCGCCTCGATCGACACTCCCGCCTCCGCCGGCGTGCACGGGCCAGGCGAGACGATCACGCGCGCCGGCTCGCGGGCGAGCAGCGCGTCGGGCGTCTCGACGTCGTTTCGCACCACGGCGAGGTCCGCCCCGAGCTCGCCCAGGTACTGGACGAGGTTGTACGTGAACGAGTCGTAGTTGTCGATGATCAGGGTCTGGCCCATCCCTGCGGGGCATTCTGACCGACGCCCGGCCGGGCGGCGGGCGGTAGCGTCGGCGCCGTATGGAGCTGAGCAGGCGCCAGCTGCTCGCCGCCGGCGCGGCGGCCGGCACCGCGATCGCCCTGGATGGGGCCGCCGTGGCCGCGCCGGGCTCCCGCGTCGTGCGCCGGATCGATTTCGCGGCGTCGCCGGACGGGGACGGCTGGGACGGCTGGCGATGCACAGGCGTCGCGAACCTGCGCCAGGCCGGCGGGCTCGGGCTGATCGAGGCCGGCTCCGACGTGTTCCCGAACGACCCGCGGCCGGTCGCCTTCGCCGTCGACGCGCGGTTGCGCGACGGCATGATCGAGGCCACGATCGCCGAGCCCGGCTCCGCCCCCGGCGTCGTGCTGCGGCGGCGCTCCGCGCGCTCCTATTACGCGGTCGTGTACGACAGCGGTCGCGGGCGGGTGCGGATCCTGCGCCGCCACGGGGCCGACCTGGACGAGCTGGCGAGCGTGGCCGTGCCCGCCGCGCTCGCGCCACTCGTGCTGACATTCGAAGCCACCGGCGCGCACCCGACGCGGCTGCGCGCGGAGCTCGTGGACGCCGGTGGCGCAGCGTTCTCGGCCGACGCGCGTGACGGGCTCGGCGCGCTCCAGCGGGCCGGCGACCCGGGCGTGCTCGCCACGGCGGAGACGGTCTTCCCGAGCGAGCCCGCGCCCGTCCTGCCGGCGCTCGGGAACCTCCACCTGCTGCCGTGGGCGGTCCAGGAGGGCCAGGCGGTGATGGCGACCGAGCTGGGCCAGGCGGTCGTCGCCGAGATCCGCCGCCGGTCGACCGCCGGCTTCCGCGAGGTCGTCGTCACCGCCCCCGGGCCCGCGCGGGCGACCCGGCCCTCGGTGGTCGCGGCGCACACCGGGCCGCCGGTCCGCGGCGGCGCGGAGCTGCACGTGGCGGCCGACCTCGCGGCACGAGGCGCGATCGAGCTGTCCTACTCGCCGCGGTTCCGCAACGCGCGGCGGATCCCGATCAAGACCCGTGGCGGCTTCCAGGCTGCGTCGACCACGGTCAGGGGGCTCCGGCCGGGCCGGCGCGTGTACTGGCGCGCCCGCCTGCGCCGCGGGGGGCGCCGGACGGTCGGCCCCGTCCGCAGCTTCCGGGTGCCGCCGCGCGCGGGCGCGGAGCGGCCGTTCCGGATCGCGGTCGCGGCGTGCGGCTCGCAGTTCGGGCCGATCTTCTCGCACCTCGCCGCCGCCCGGCCGGACGTGCTCGTGTGGCAGGGCGACCTGAACTACCCCGACACGCACGGCCCGCTCGCCCAGACCACCGCCGGCTACGCGGGGATCTGGCGTGACTTCCTGGCGAACCCGGCGCTCGTGCCCGTGCTCGAGCGGGCGGCGTTCGCGCCGCAGCGCGACGACCACGACTACGCGGTCCAGGACGCGAACTCGACGAACATCGCCGACTTTCCATGGGGCCTGGCCCCTTGGAAAGCGCTGATGAACCGGCGCCTCTATTACCGCTTCCCGGCCGGCGCCGCCGAGGTGTGGGTGCTCGACCAACGCCTCTTCAAGAGCGACCCGGAGGCGCCGGACGGCCCGGACAAGACGCTCCTCGGCGAGCGCCAGCGGCGGTGGCTCGAGCGCACGCTCGCCCGGTCGCAGGCCGCCTTCAAGGTGATCTGCTCGCCGTGCACGCTCTTCATGCCGGCGAACTCGCGCGACGGGAACTGGGCGACGAAGTTCCAGGCCGAGCGCGACGCGCTGCTCGACCACATCGACGCGAATGTGGACGGGACCACGCTCTTCCTGACCGGCGACACCCACCTGACCGGCGTCTACGACGCCGACGGCCGCATCGAGGTGCGCGCTGCCCCGGTCGGGATCCCAAAGCCGAACGACATCACGCTCCTGGACCCGCTCGCCGCGCGCAACCTGCGCGGCGAGGACGGCGTCGCCTACGCCGACGACCGCTGCCACCTGACTCTGCTCGAGGTGCGCGGCGGCCCGGACCGGCCGACGCTCGACCTGCGCCTGATGCGCGAGGACGGCGCGACGCCGTACGAGCGCCGCTTCACGTGAGCCGGACGAGCCGACCGCCCACCGAGTGTCGCCTCGACGCCCGCAGTGGGCGCTCAGGCGACACTCGCCGCAAGCGGCCGCACCGTCACGCCCAGTCCCGCTGCGCACAGGCGAGCTCGATGGCACGCCACACGGCGCCGGCCTTGGCCTCGGTCTCGCGCTGCTCGTAGCCGGCTTCCGAGTCGGCCACGATCCCGCCGCCGGCCTGGATGTGCACGCGGCCGTCCTTGATGGCCGCCGAGCGGATGTAGATGCACGTGTCGAGGTCGCCCGTGTACGACAGGTATCCGACGGCGCCGCCGTAGGGCCCGCGCTTGACTGATTCGAGCTCGTCGATGATCTGCATCGCGCGGATCTTCGGCGCGCCGGAGAGAGTGCCCGCGGGAAGCGACGCGCGCAGCGCGTCCATCGCGCTCACGTCTTCGCGCAGCGTCCCGGTGACTGACGAGACGATGTGCATGACGTGCGAGTAGGTCTCGACGACCATCAGCTCGTCCACGGTCACGCTGCCGTACTCGCACACCCGCCCGAGGTCGTTGCGGCCGAGGTCGACCAGCATCACGTGCTCGGCGCGCTCCTTCTCGTCGGCCAGCAGGTCCTCGGCGACCTGCAGGTCCTCCTCGGCCGTGGCCGCGCGCGGCCGCGTGCCCGCGATCGGCCGCTGGCGGGCCTCGCGGCCGCGCACGGTGACGAGCGCCTCGGGCGACGCGCCCGCGATCTCGAAGTCCTCGAAGTCGAGGAAGTACATGTACGGACTCGGGTTCACCGCGCGCAGGCCGCGATAGATCGAGAAGGCGTCCACCGGCAGGTCGGCGCTCCAGCGCTGGCTCGGGACGATCTGGTACGCGTCGCCCGCGCGGATGTACTCCTTCGCGCGCTCGACCGCCTCCTCGTACCCGTGCTCCCCCATGTTCGACTCGTACGCGGGCGGCTCACGCTTGCCGGAGCGCGTGCGCGGGACCGGCGCGGACAGCCGCTCGCGCACGTCGGCGATTGCCGCGACCGCCTCGTCGTAGCTCGCGTCGAGGTCGCCGCCATCGGCGAAGACGTTCGCCAGCACCGTCACCTCGTGCGTGAAGTGGTCGAACGCGAGCAGCACGTCCGACACCATCAGCGCGAGGTCGGGGATGCGGACGTCGTCCGGGTTCGCCTCCCCCACGGACGGCTCGAACCACCGGACCAGGTCGTAGCCGAACAGGCCTACCGCGCCGCCCGCGAAGGGCGGCAGGCCTGGCAGCTCGGCCAGGCGGTAGCGCGCCAGCTCCTCGGCGACGGCGGCGTACGGGTCGCTTTCCACGGGGCCTGGCCCCGTGGAAAGCGGTTCGCCGTCCACGGTCAGGACGCCGTCGGCCAGCCGGATCACGCTCCGCGGCTGGACGCCCAGGAACGACCAGCGCCCGAACCGCTGACCCTGCTCGGCGGACTCGAGCAGGAAGCTCGGCCCCGCACCACGCAGCTTGAGGTAGGCAGAGACCGGGGTCTCGCAGTCGTCGATGAAGGTGTGGCGGAGCGGCACGAGCGTGTGCTCGCGCGCGAGCGCACGCGCCTCCTCGCGGCTCGGCGAGACCTCGATGTCGGCGGTGTCAGCGGCGACGGCCATTGAGCGCCTCGAATGCGTCACCGAGTGCGAGCCCGCGCGAAGCGAGCAGGACGGCGAGGTGGTAGAGGACATCAGCGGCCTCGTCGGCCACGCGCTCGTCGCTCTCCCCGGCGGCGGCGCGGCCGACCTCCTCCGCCTCCTCCTCGACCTTCGCTGCGATCCGCGGCGGGTCCGCCAGCAGCTCGGAGGTGTAGCTCTCCTCGGGCGCGGCGGTCCGGCGCGCCGCGATCGTGCGCTCGAGCGTCGCGAGCGCCTCGTGCGGCGCGATCACCTCGGCATCGCCGTTGTGGAAGCACGTGCGCTCGCCCGTGTGACAGGCGGGGCCTTCGGGCTCGACGAGCGCGAGCACGGCGTCGAGGTCGCAGTCGAAGCGCAGTGCGCGCAGGCGCAGGAAGTTCCCCGAGGTCTCCCCCTTGTGCCAGAGCTCGGCCCGCGACCGGCTGAAGAACCAGACGTCGCCCGACTCGCGCGTCCGCGCGAGCGCCTCCTCGTTCATGTACGCGAGCGTCAGCACCTCGCCCGTCCGCCAATCCTGGGCGATGCACGGCACGAGGCCGTCGTCGTCGAAGCGGATGTCCACGGCGGCATTGTCGCAACCGGATGGAACACTCCTCTCACGTGGATGCAGATCAGGTGCTCGCGTTTCGCTTCGCGCGGTCCGGACTGGCCGCCCGGAAGGCCCGCACACTGGCCGACGCGGCGGCGTGCCCCGCCTCGGACTTCAGCCGTGACGCCGCGGTGCTGGCGCTGGCCGCGCGGACCGAGGGAGTGACCCGTGAGGCCTACGACGAGGCCGTGGACGCGGGCGACGTCGTGGTCGCCCACGTGGTGCGCGGCGCCATCCACGCGCTGGCGCCCCGGGACCTCGCGCTTTATGGCCGCGCGCTGCTCGCGCGCGACGACGACGAGCTCGGGCCCCAGCTCGGCCAGCACCTGCAGCGCCTCGCGCGCGAAAAGGGGTTCTCCCCGCGTGAAGCGCTCGACGAGGTCGCGGCCGCCACGAAGGGCGCGCTCGCGCGCGGGCGGGCGCTCGACAAGAACGAGCTGCACGAGGAGCTCCGGCAGCGGGTCGGCAGGGACCTGATGCCCTGGTGCCGTGGATGCGGCAGCCATCACGTAGCGCCGATGCTCTGGCGCTACGCGACCGTGAAGGCGGGCGTCCGGCTCGGCGCCCGACGGCGCTATCGGATGGCGAAGCCGGGTCGCGCGCCCAAGGCGGCCGACGCTGTCCGACGCTTCCTCGGCTTCTACGGACCCGCGAAGCCGGGTGACTTCGCCGAGTGGGCGGGGATCGCGCGACCTCACGCGCAGCGCCTCTGGGACGAGGTCGCGGCGGACCTCGTCGACGTGCGCGTGGACGAGACGAACGGCTGGGTGGTGCGAGCGGACCTCCCCGTGCTCGAATCTCCGCCCACGGCCGCGGGCACGCGACTCGTGCCACCGGGCGACCCGTACCTCCAGAAACCGAACCGCAAGCTGTTGGCGCCGGACGACGCGCTGCGCAAGCGTTTGTTCCGGCCGGTGGCGAGCCCGGGCGCCGTGCTCCGCGACGGCCGCCTGGCCGGGCTCTGGAAGGTGAAGGCAAAGGGGAAGAAGGCGGAGATCACGGTCGAGAAGATCGGCCGGCTCGCGCGGAAGGACCTGGAGGACGAAGCCGAGCGCATCGCCGCCCTGCGCGGCGTGGCCGAGGCGGCAATCGTCGTGGCCTGAGCGCTACTCGATGCCGAGGCGGTCGAGGAGCGCCTCGTCCCCGCGCCACCCGCGGCGGACGCGCACCGACAGGTCCAGATGGACCGTGCTGCCGAGCTCGCGCTCGACTTCGCGGCGCGCGGCGGTCCCGATCGCCTTGACCATCCCCCCGCCGGCACCGATCAGGATCCCCTTCTGCGACTCGGTCTCGGTCCAGAGCAGGGCCCGCACGACGAACGAGCCGTCCTCGCGCGGCTCCACCTCGTCGATCTCGACCTCGACCGCGTGGGGCACCTCCTCCCGTGTGCGCAGGAGCGCCTGCTCGCGCACGAGCTCGGCGATCCGCACGGTCTCGGGCAGGTCCGTGCGCTGCTCGGCCGGATAGAGGGGCGGGCCCTCCGGCAGGAGCCGGAGGAGCTCCTCCACGATCTCGGGCACGTGCAGCCCGTCCAGCGCGCTGGCGGGAAAGACCTCGCCCGGGACGCCGAGCTCCTGGACAGCCGCCAGCTGCGCCGCGATCTCGTGCGGCTTCATCCGGTCCACCTTGTTCAGGACGGTCACCGCGGGGATCCCGGAACGGACGATCGCCTGCGCGATGAAGCGGTCGCCGTGGCCGACCTCCTGCTCGCCGTTCAGCATGAAGAGGACGGCGTCGGCGTCCTTCAGCTCGCGCTCCACCTGCCGCTGCATCCGCTCGGTCAGGAGGTCGCGCGGCTTCTGCATGCCGGGCAGGTCCACGATCACGAGCTGCCAGTCGGGGCCGGTCGCGATCCCGCGGATCGCACGGCGGGTCGTCTGCGGCTTGTCGGAGACGATCGCGACCTTCCCACCCACGATCCGGTTGAGCAGCGTGGACTTGCCGGCGTTCGGCCGCCCGGCGAGCGCGACGAAGCCGCTGCGATTTACCACGGGGCCAGGCCCCCTGGTAAGCGTCCGCATCACGCGGTCCTGCAACGCCAGCATCTCGCCGCTGTCCGTCTCGTGGTCGTACCCGCACAGGTGGAGCACGCCGTGCACGACCGCCTCCTCGAGGTCGGCCGTGTGCTCCGGGCAGATCACGACGTCGCCGAGCTCGCGCGGGCCCGCGCTCGGGCCGTCCGCGTCGATCGGGAACGAGAGGACGTCGGTCGGCTCGTCCTTCCCGCGATGCTCGCGGTTGAGCCGGCGGATCCGGTCGGCGTCCACGAGCTCGACCGCGAGATGGCCCTCGAGCGCGGCGGCGTCGAGCGCCGCCCGCGCGGCGCGGCGCAGCTCCTCGCTCGGTGCGTCGATCACGCTCAGCTCTTCTTGCGCTGCGAGTAGCTGTCGTACGCCGCGACGATTCGCTGCACAAGCTTGTGCCGGACCACGTCCTCGCCGCCGAAGCGGACGAACTCGATGTCCTCGATCCCCTCGAGGATGTCGCCGATGATCACGAGGCCCGAGCGCTGGTCCTTCGGCAGGTCCATCTGGGTGATGTCGCCGGTGACGACCATCTTCGAGTTGAAGCCGAGCCGCGTGAGGAACATCTTCATCTGCTCCGGGCTCGTGTTCTGCGCCTCGTCGAGGATGATGAACGAGTCGTTCAGGGTCCTTCCCCGCATGAAGGCCAACGGGGCGACCTCGATGACGCCGCGCTCCAGGTGCTGGTTCACCTTCTCCGGCTCGAGCATGTCGTAGAGCGCGTCGAAGAGCGGGCGCAGGTACGGGTCCACCTTCGCCATCAGATCGCCCGGCAGGAAGCCGAGCCGCTCGCCGGCCTCCACCGCCGGACGGGTCAGGACGATGCGGTTGACCTCGCGCCGCTGCAGCGCGGCCACCGCCATCGCGACCGCGAGGAAGGACTTGCCCGTGCCCGCCGGGCCGATCCCGACCGTGACGGTGTTCGCGCGGATGGCGTCCACGTAGCGCTTCTGGTTCACCGTCTTCGGCGCGACCTTCAGGTTGCGGTGTCGCCAGACGACGTCCTCGAGGATCCGGCTCGGGCTCTCGTGCTGCTCGAGGGCGCCGGTGATCGCCTCGATCGTCCCGGGAGCGATGTCGTGGCCCTGGCGGACCAGGTCGCTGATCTCGGAGACGACGGTGCGGCCCATCTCCACCTCGCGGTCGGCGCCGTCGAGGGTGAGCACGTTCCCGCGCAGGAACACGTCCGCGTCGAGCGCGACCTCGAGCGTCTTCATGATCGCATCGCCCGGTCCCGCCAGCTCGGCGGCGACCTCGTTCGTGAGCTCGATCTGCGTGCGCGCCACTAGGGGGTGGCCACCCTAGGTAAGGAGTTCCTTGACCATCGCGGATACGCGCTTGCCGTCGGCGCGCCCCTGCACCTTGGGCATCGCCTGGCTCATGACCTGGCCCATCTCCTTGGGCGAGGACGCGCCCGTTTCGGCCACGACGTCGCCGACGATCGCGCGCAGCTCCTCGTCGGAGAGCTGCTGCGGCAGGTACTCGGCGATCAGCTCAGCCTCGCGCTCCTCGCTCTCGGCCAGGTCGGCGCGGCCGGCCTCACGATACGCCTCGGCGGACTCGAGCCGCCGCTTGCGCTCGCGCTGGAGGACCGCGAGCTCGTCCGCGTCGCCCTCCTTCTCGGCCTTCTGGAGCTCGTTGACGATCATGCGCAGGGCACCAACGCGCTCCCTGTCGCCGGCGCGCAGGGCGTCCTTCGTGTGCGCCTGGACCTGTTCGAGTACCGACATGACCTCAAGTGTAGGCTCGCCGCGATGCGCCCCAAGGTCGCCACGTTCGATTGCTACGGCACGCTGGTCGACTGGGAGGGCGGCATCGCCGGCTTCCTCTACTCGCTGCTCCTGCGCGAGGGCGTGGCCGACCCGCCGCCCGGCGGCGAGCTGCGCGAGCGGTGGGAGGAGATCCAGTTCGAGCTGATCCAGGGCGACTACCTCCCGTACAAGGAGGTACTCGCCGAGACGACCGTCGGCTGGTGTCGCGAGCGGGGAATCGCAGATGCCGGCCCGTACGCCGCGGCCATCGTCGGCTCGATGCGCGCATGGCAGCCGTTTCCCGACACCCGGCCCGCGCTGACGCGCACACGCGAGGCGGGCGTGCGGCTCGTGATCCTCTCGAACACCGACCGGGACATCATCGACCACACCCTGCGCCAGATCGGCGTCCCGTTCGACGACGTCGTGACGGCCGAGGACGTGGGCGCCTACAAGCCCTCGACGAAGGGGTTCGAGCATCTGCTCGAGCGACTCGGCGAGGACCCCGCCGACGTCCTGCACGTCGCGTTCGGGTTCAAGTACGACATCGGCCCGGCGCAGCGGCTCGGCATGCCCACGGCGTGGGTGAACCGCCACGCGGAGGGGCTCCCCGACAGGGGAGTCGCGCCGGACCACGAATGGAAGGACCTATGGGGCCTCGCCGAGCTTGCATCCTCGTCCTGATCGCCGCCACCCTCGCGGGCTGCGGCAGCGACGACAACGGCGAGACCGCCGAGACGAGCGGCACCGACAGCGCCGCCGCGATCGGCCAGGACGCCGAGGCAAAGGCGGACGCGCGCGAGTTCACGACCTACGCCGAGGCCTGCTTCGTCGACCAGCTCGACTACAGCGCCTGCATGGAGCCGGACGGCGCCCAGGCGGAGGCGCCCACGGCCGAGATGGAGAGCGCCGACGCGAGCACCTACACCGTCGTCGCGACGTCGGACTCCGGCAACGAGTTCCGGGTGACCAAGGCGAAGAGCGGCGAGCTGGTGCGCGAGTGCACCACCGCGGGCGAGGGCGGCTGCCCCGCCGACGGCGCCTGGTAGCCGGCTAGGGAACGCTCGCGCCCGCGGCCTCGGCCGCAATCTCCGTGTAGTCCACGACGTCCTCGGCGGGCGGCGGCTCGAGGTCGGCCTCGACGCCGAAGTCGTAAAGCTCGTAGTCGATCGTCATCTCGATCTCGCCCGCGCCGGGGATGTTCATCGGCATCTCCATCTTCATGCGACGCACCAGGTCGTCATCGTCGATCCACACCTCGACCGGGAACTTGGACTCCCCGACGAGATCGATCAGCTTCTCGATGCTCTCCTCGGCGGCGGCGCGCTTGTCCTCGGGGACGAGCTCGGGGTACTTCTCGAAGTCCACCGTCGCGCTGTAGTGCGTGGTCGGCGTGCCGCGCACGTCCTCCTCGCCGATCTCCTCGACCTCGCCCGCGGTCCGCATGTACTCGAGCGTCTTCGTCGGGTCGTTGCCGACCTGCGGGAACTGCGACATGTCGATGCCGAGCTCCTCCTGCGCGCGCTGGAGATCGATCCGGATCCACTCCTTGCCCTCGGGCAGCTCCGCCTCGAAGGCGGGCATCCGCATCCACATCACGTACCCGTCGAACACCTGCTCGAGCTCGCCGGCGCCCCCGGGGATCTGCGACATGTCGACGGTCATCCGCCCGCGCTGGCCGGCCGGGTCCATGACGCCCGTGCCGGTCATGTCGAGCTCCTGGCCGTCCGGCAGCGTCATCCCCAGATCCATCTCGAGCCGCGCCGCACCCGCGTCACTCGTCGTCTTCGCCGCCTCGGCGATCGTTTCCGGCGAGACGTCCTCGGCGCCGCATGCGGCGAACCCGGCGGTGACGAGCGCGAGGACGAGTGCGAGCGCCATCCGGGTCATACGTTCACGCTACCCACTCAGCAGGAGGGCAGTCCACCCCTTCTCGCTGAGGCGCCGGCGCTCGACGAGCGGGGCGTACGCGGCGGCCACCTCGTCCGCCTCGTCGTCGAGCAATCCGGAGAGGATCAGGTCCTCGGGGGGCTCGATCCGCTCCGCCACCTGCAGCAGGAGCGGGCGCATCAGATTCGCGGTGACGGTCCGCGCGGGCGGCGGGGGCTCGCGGCGCAGGTCCCACCGCTCGACCCGGTCGAGGACGACGCCGTTGTCGCGCGCGTTGACCAGCGTCGCCTGCACGGCGAGCGCGTCCGAGTCGACGGCCGTCACCGGCGCGAACCCGAGCTTCGCGGCCGCGATGGCGAGAACTCCCGACCCGCAGCCGAGATCGGCGAACGAGCCGCGGCCCTCGAGGCCGAGCATGAGCTCCAGGCAGAGCCGCGTGGTCGGATGCGTGCCCGTGCCGAATGCGCGTCCCGGGTCGATCACGATCTCGGCGACACCCGGGCGGACCGCGGGCTGCTCCCACGGCGGCCGGACGTACAGCCGCCCGCCGACGAGCACCGGGACGTGGAAGCGCTTCCAGCGCTCCGCCCAGTCGTCGGCCACCTCCTCGCCGCGCACGCGCACGCGGTGGCCGCCGACGTCCGCCTCGCCTTCGGGCAGCGAGGGCAGCTCGCCGGGCGCTCCGTAGAGCGCGAACTCCACCCACCCGTCGCCGTCCACCTGCTCGAGGCCCGTCGGCGCCAGCTCGAGCAGCGCCGCGAGCACCGGCTCCGCGTCCGCCGCGGACGCCCGGACCGCGAGCCGGATCAGCGGAACGCCCGCTTGACCTTCGCGAAGAGCCCCTCCGCGTCCGCGGCCTCGAGGTTCCGCGGCTCGAGCGAGGCGGACAGCCGCTCGAGCAGGCTCCGCTGCTCGTCGGTCAGGTTGTGCGGGATGACGACGTTGACCACGACGATCTGGTCCCCCGCCCGGCCGCGCCGGAGCGTGGGCATGCCCCGCCCCTTGAGCGTGATCACCTCGCCGGGCTGGGTGCCGGGAGCGATCTCGACCTCCTCGTCGCCCTCCAGCGTGGGCACGGACACCGTCGTGCCGAGCGCCGCCGCGGGGGCCGGCACGTCGACGACCGAGATCAGGTCGTCGCCCTCACGATGGAACCGCTCGTCGGGCCGGACGCGGACGAGGATGTAGAGATCGCCGGGCGGGCCGCCCCGCTCGCCCGCGTGCCCGCGACCGCTCAGGCGGATCCGCTGATCGTCGGCGATGCCGGCCGGCACGTTCACCTCGAACTGCGTTCGGGCGGCCTTGCGCCCGCGGCCCTGGCAGGCGTCGCACGGCTCGCGGGGGATCTTCCCCTCGCCCATGCAGGTGTCGCAGACGTGGCTGCGGACGATCTGGCCGAAGGCGGTGCGCGCGACGCTGCGCAGCTCACCGGTGCCCTCGCAGCGGCCGCAGGGGTCAATCGGGGTGCCGGGCTTCGCGCCGTTGCCACGACACGCCTCGCACGTGCCCACGCGCTCGTACTCGACCTGGGCGGACGTCCCGCGCGCCGCCTCCTGGAGGCTGACCTCCACCTGGACCGCCACGTCCCCGCCCTGCACCGCACCCTGGCGGCCGCGGCCGGAGCCGAAGGGGTCGCCGCCGCCGAAGAAGGCGTCGAAGATGTCTCCGAACGAGCCGAAGCCCTGGAAGGTCGAGTGGAACCCGCTCGAGCTGAGGCCTTCGTGGCCATAGCGGTCGTAGACGGAGCGGCGCTCGGGGTCGGAGAGGATCTCGTACGCCTCGGCCGCCTCCTTGAACTTCTCCTCGGCCTCCGGGTCCTCCGTGTTCACGTCCGGGTGCAGCTCGCGCGCGACGCCGCGGAAGGTCTTCTTGATCTCTGACTCGGAGGCCTGGCGTGAGACGCCGAGCACCTCGTAGGGGTCGCGCTTCATTCGTCCTCGTAGATGTCCTCGACGAAGCGGGAGAGCTCGGCGGCGGCCTGGCGGACCGACGTGATCGCCTGCGCGTAGTCCATCCGGACGGGGCCCATGACGCTGACGGCGCCGAGCGGACGGTGCGCGAGCCCGTAGCCGGAGGCGACGACGCTGACGCTGCGCAGCTCGGGCCGCTCGTTCTCCCCGCCGATCGAGAGCCAGACGTTGGGCGCGTCGAACGCGTGCCGGATCAGCGCCAGCAGAGCCTTGCGCCGCTCGAGGAGCTGCATCAGCTCGTTGATCTGCGAGAGCTCCTGGAAACGCTCCTCCTGGAGCAGGCGGGCGGCGCCGCCGAAGTAGAGCGAGGCGCCGGCCGTCTCCTCGAGCTCGGTGAAAGCCGGCGCAAGGGTGGCGAGGAACGCGCGCTCGCGCGGCCCGAGCGACTCGTCGTTCAGCCGTGAGTGGATCATCCGCGCGCCGATCTTCATGCCGTCGAGCGTCTCGCTCAGATAGCTGCCGGCCCAGTCCACGAGGCCCGGGTCCACCGGCTCGTCGTAGGAGATCACGCGCTTCGTGACGCCGCCGGTCGAGGTGATCACGACCACCATCGCGACCTGCGGCTGGAGCAGGAGCACCTCGACGTGGCGGATCGTCGTGGTCGCGATGGGCGGCGCGGACACCACGGCGAGCAGGTCGGTCATCTGCGAGAGCTGCTCGGTCGTCGCGCGCATCGCCTCGTCGATCTCGCGGCGCATGTCGCCGAGCTGCACGCCGCGGCGCGGGACCGGCAGGCCGCCCTCCTCGAGCAGCTCGTCCACGTAGTGGCGGTAGCCCTGGTCGGTGGGCACCCGCCCGGCGGAGGTATGCGGGTGCTGCAGCAGCCCGAGCTCCTCGAGCCGCGCCAGCTCGGCCCTGATGGTGGACGGCTTCCAGGGCATCGCCTCCTGTTCGGCGAGCCACTTCGAGCCCACCGGCTGCCCGACATCGACGTGTCCCTCGATGACCGCCTTGAGGATGTTCTGCTGGCGCTGCGTCAGCTCCACGCCATTAATGATGGCGTGCTAGTCCTCTAGGCAGCCCGACGCGCCCAGGCGGGACGCCAGCAGGTCACTCTCGCGGTCGAGCGGCTGCGTCTCCTCGACCTTCTCGCGATACGCGCGCTTGTCGCCCGACTCCGCGATCGTCTGCGCCTCCTGGATGATCGCGAGCTGCTCGTCCGCGTTGTCGGCGAAAGCGTCGCGGTCGGTCTCGAGCTCCTCGTCCACCTCGAGCTCGCGCACGTCCTCGATGGCGGCCTCGAAGTCCGGGATGATCACCTCGAGCTGCGCAGCGTCATTCTCCGGCTCGCCGGTCAGACCGCTGAACTCCACGCTCTGGCAGATCTCGCTCACCTCGGTGCCGGTCTCGTCGTAGCTCAGGGCCTGGTTGTCGTCGCCGCCGCAGCCGGCGGCGAACAGGAGCAGGCAGAGCGGGGCGAGCAGGAAGGAACGGGTGAGCGTCATGGATCTCCTTGTCCGGAAGGTTCGGTGCCAGCACGGTTCGCGAACGAGGCCCGAGTCCCTGCCAGCGCGCCGCAGCCGACCGCCCATATGGCGCCCATTCCCGCCAGGTGCCAGGGCCAGTCGAGCAGGTTCGCGACGAGGAATGCCACGACGCCCGGTCCGAACAGCCAGGCCGCGTGTGAGGCCCGTGCCTCCCAGACGATCCGGCCGGTCGCGACGTACAGCGCGAGCGCGAGCAGGAGGCCGGCCACGCCCAGCTCGACCGCGAGCTCGAGCGGCAGGTCGTGCGCGAAGAGGATCGCGGCGCCGTCCTGGTGGCGCGCGCTGGCCGCCAGGAAGGCATCGGCCCCGGCGCCCTCGAGCGGCCGGTCGAGAAAGCTCTCGATCCCCGCCTCCCAGGTGTCCTCGCGGCCGTGAAGGAAGCCGCTCGCGGGGCCGTCACCCTGACCGAACGCGACGCTACCGGCGGTGACGGCCATGAGGGCCCCGACCCCGAGCACGGCGCGCTGTCGCGTGAGGCGGAAGAGCGCGAGCGCGGCGACCCCCAGGCCGAAGGCGAGCGCCAGCCGGCTCTGCGAGAGGACGAGCACGACCGCCGCCAGCGCGAGCGCCAGGGTCCCCGCGGCGCGGAGCGGCTGCGCGCGGGAGCGGGCGGCGTCGATGAACACGGGCAGGGCCGCGACGACGAGCAGCGCGAGCGCCGGCGGATACTCGAGCGGGCCTGCCGGCCGCCACTCCCCGCCCAGGAACAACGCGTACGGGCGCTCTTCGAGGATCACGGCGGCCGCACCGATGGCCGCGGCGACGGCTGCGATCAGCGCGATCCCGGCCGCGAGCGCCCGGCGCCCGCCCGGCGCCCGCCCGGCCACCGTCGCTGCTACGAACACCCCCGCATAGCCCAGCGTCACCGCCGCCCACCGGGCCGTGCGCTCCTCCGGGCCGATGGTCCACATGATCGACGCGAGGGCGAGGAGGGCGAGGAGTCCGAGCACGATCGTGAGCGGCTCGCGCAGGGCGCGCATGGCCTCCGGCCGCCTGGCCGCGAGTGCGGTGCCCGCCGCGGCGACGCCGGCGCATGCGAATGCGACGCGCGGGCCGGCTGAGTAGCCCCCGTCCCAGAAGACGCCGAGCGCCGCCGCCGCCAGCGGCGGGACGGCGAGCGCCTCAGGGGGCCAGCTAGTCGCCGAGCGCCAGTTCGGCTTCGGCGTTCTTGATGATCTGATTGCCGGTCTGCTCGGCCACGGTGTCGACCACGACGGTGCCGTCGCGCTCCTCGACCACCGTGCCGGAGACCGTGATCTCCTGCTCCGGGAAGCCCATCCCGCGGAACTGCACCGACAGCCGTTTCAGGTTGCGCGGGTCGCCGCCCGCCGCCGCGGTGTTCGCACGGGCGACCTGAGCCATCGAGTAGAGCCCGTGCAGGATGCAGCCGGGCAGGCCGACGTTCCGCGCGAACTCCTCGTCGGTGTGGATCGGATTCGGGTCGCCGGACGCGGCCGCGTAGCGCTTGGTCAGGCCCGCGTCGGGCGTGACCTTGAGCTCGGGGATCGAATCGCCTTGGTTCATCTCAGACTCCTCGCACGATGTTCGTCCAGGTCGCGCGCACCACCTCGGCGCCGTCCTGGTTCTTCGACACGGACTCGAAGACGTAGAAGCCCTTGCCGTCCTTCTCGTAGATCTCCTTCATGGTGGCCGCGGTCGTGATCGTGTCGCCGGCGCAGACCGGCTCCCCCCAGACGAACTCCTGTCCGCCGTGGACCATCCGCGGCAGGGCCTCGCCGATCACCTCGAAGATCGGCGGGCCCATCGCGGGCGCCGAGTAGACGACCGCGAACATGGGCGGCGCGACGACGTCGCGAAAGCCGGCGGCCCGCGCCGCGTCGGCGTCGTGGTGGACGGGGTTCTCCTCGTGGACGGCCTCGGCGTACTGGCGGATCCGGTGCGCCTCAACCTCGAACGCCACGGGGTCGTAGGTCTTCCCTGCGAAGCTTGTGTCTAGCGCCATGCGGCGGCAGCCTACGCGACGGAACGGAGCGGCACACGGCGCTCCACGCGGCAGTCGCGCGCCCACACGCGGGTGCCGCACTCGGTGCAGGTGAAGTGCTCGTCGACCTCGCCCTCGCACTCCTTGTGCCGGATGACCACCGGCGGGAGCCCGTCGAACCCGCCGAAGGGCTCGTACTTGTCGCCCCACTTGATCAGCGACACGAGCACGGGCCAGAGATCGATCCCCTTCTCGGTGAGGAAGTACTCGTAGCGAGGCGGGTGCTCCTGGTACGGCCGCTTCTCGAGGATGTCCTCGTCCACGAGCCGCTCGAGCCGGTTGGCCAGCACGTTCCTGGCGATCCCGAGGCTCTTCTGCATGTCGTCGAAGCGGCGAAGTCCGCGAAAGATGTCGCGCACGATCAAGAGCGTCCAACGCTCGCCGATCAACTCGAGCGAGCGGGCGATCGAACACGCTTGGCCTTCGTATTTGTTTCCGAGCATGTGACGCGCCTCACACTAGGTTGCTTCATGCAACTGTAGCTTCTTGAGTTAGTTTCGTCAAGCAACCCAGGAGGCGAAGATGACACCCGAGAGCATCGCCGGGCTGAAGATCCCGGAGCAGCAGCTGCAGGAGCTCCTCGACGCCCTCGCGGAGACGCACGAGGACAACGTCGTGCCCCTGTTTCCGCTGGCGGTGGAGTCCGAGGCTGCATGACGGGGCGGACCACGCCGGCTCAACTTTGTGAGCGCCGCGCCGGTTTCCGACGCGCGAGACACAAAGTTCGGCGGGCGGGGCCGAGGCGCTAGTTAGCTCTTGCCGTTCTCCTCGCCGAGCGAGAGGACGGCGAGGAACGCCTCCTGCGGGACCTCGATCCGCCCCACCTGCTTCATGCGCTTCTTGCCCTCCTTCTGCTTCTCGAGCAGCTTGCGCTTGCGCGTGATGTCGCCGCCGTAGCACTTGGCGATCACGTCCTTCCGTACCGCCTTCACCGACTCGCGCGCGATGATCTTCGACCCGATCGACGCCTGGATCGCGACCTCGAACTGCTGGCGCGGAATCTGCTTTCGGAGCTTCTCGGCGAGCGAGCGCCCGGCGGCGTATGCCTTGTCGGTGTGCACGACCATCGACAGCGCATCCACGACGTCGCCGGCCAGCATGATGTCCATCTTCACGAGGTCGGACGGCCGCTCCCCGATGAGCTCGTAGTCGAGCGAGGCGTAGCCCTTCGTCTTCGACTTCAGCTGGTCGAAGAAGTCGAGCACGATCTCGGCGAGCGGCAGGTCGTACTGCAGCTGGACGCGGGCCTCGGAGAGGTAGGTCATGCCGATGTGCGTGCCGCGCCGGTCCTGGCAGAGCTCCATGATCGGCCCCACGTCCTCCTTGCGCGCGAGAATCGTCGCGCGGATGTACGGCTCGCGGATCTCCTCGATGCGCACGCGCTCCGGCATGTCGCTCGGCGAGTGGACCCGCACCTCGCTGCCGTCGGTGAGGATCACGTCGTACTCCACGTTGGGCGTGGTCGCCAGGAGCGAGAGGTCGTACTCGCGCTCGAGGCGCTCCCGCACGATGTCCATGTGCAGCAGCCCCAGGAAGCCGCAGCGGAAGCCGAAGCCGAGCGCCTCCGACGTCTCCGGCTCGTATGACAGGGCGGCGTCGTTGAGCGCGAGCTTCTCGAGCGCGTCGCGCAGGTTCTCGAAGTCGTCGGTCTCGACGGGGAAGAGCCCGCAGAAGACCATCGGCTTGACCTCCTTGTAGCCGGGCAGCGCCTCCGCCGCGCGGTTCTCGCGCGTCGTCAGCGTGTCCCCCACCCGCAGCAGCGAGACGTCCTTGATGCCGGTGATCACGTAGCCGACCTCGCCGGCGTGGAGCTCCTTGACCGGCTTCATCTCGGGACCGAAGAACCCGATGTCGTCGATGTCCGCCTCGGTCCCGTTCTGCATCGCGACGATCGGGTCGTGCTTGCGCAGGACCCCGTCCACGACCCTGACGTAGGCGACGACGCCGCGGTACTGGTCGAACTCCGAGTCGAAGATGAGCGCGCGCGGCGCGGCGTCGGCGTCGCCCTCGGGCGACGGGATCTTCTGGACGATCGCCTCGAGCATGTCCTCGATCCCGTGTCCGGTCTTCGCGGAGATCCGGAGAACCTCGTCGCCCTCGCCGAGCAGCTCGTGGATCTCGCCCGCCACCTGCTCGGGCTGGGCGCCGGGAAGGTCGATCTTGTTGAGCACCGGGATCAGCTCGAGCCCGCCCTCGACGGCGAGGTAGGTGTTCGCCATCGTCTGCGCCTCGACCCCCTGGGAGGCGTCCACCACGAGCAGCGCCCCGTCGCAGGCGGCGAGCGAGCGCGACACCTCGTACGAGAAGTCCACGTGACCCGGGGTGTCGATCAGGTGGAGGCGGTAGGTCTCGCCGTCGCGGGCCTTGTACTCCACCCGGACGGCCTGGGCCTTGATCGTGATCCCGCGCTCGCGCTCGAGGTCCATCGAGTCGAGCATCTGCGGCTTGTGGTTGCGCTTGTCCACGGCGCCGGTGACCTCGAGGATGCGGTCGGCCAGCGTCGACTTCCCATGGTCGATGTGGGCGATGATCGAGAAGTTCCGGATGTTGCCTGCGGGAGCGGCCACGCCGCAGGCATTATGGAGACGTGCTGCCGCTCCTCCTCGCCGCCGCCATCTGGTCGCCCGCGCCCACGGCCGACCCGTGGCTGTACCAGCTCCAGGGGAAGGTCGACCTGTCCGTGCGCGCGGGCGTATACGCCGTGGACGGGGCGGACACGCCGAAGCGAACCGTGCGGCGCATCCACGATCGCGGCGCGCGCGCCGTCTGCTACCTGAGCGCAGGCTCGTACGAGAACTGGCGCGCGGACCGCCGCCGCTTCCCGGACCGAGTGATCGGCCGTCCGCTCGCCGGCTGGCCGGGCGAGCGCTGGCTCGACATCCGGAGCCGCGGGGTCCTGCTGCCGATCATGCACGCCCGGATGGAGCGCTGCGCCCGCAAAGGGTTCGACGCCGTCGATCCCGACAACGTCGAGGGCTACCGGCACCCGACCGGCTTCCCGCTGAGCGCGCACCACCAGCGCCGATACAACCGCGCCCTGGCGCGCGCCGCACACGACCTTGGGCTCGCGATCGGCCTGAAGAACGACCTCGGCCAGGTTCGGCAGCTCGTCTCCGATTTCGACTTCGCGATCAACGAGCAGTGCTTCCAGTACCGCGAGTGCCGTCGGCTGCGGCCGTTCATCCGCGCCGGCAAGCCCGTCTTCAACGTGGAATACAAGCGCCTGCGCTGCGGGCGCGCGCATGGTTTGAGCTTCAGCACGATCAGGAAACGACTCAGCCTGCGCGCTTGGCGGAGGACCTGCTGACACCCGACTTCCTCGACGAGCTGGTCGAGCGCTTCGACCCGGAGGGGTTCGACGCGCCGAACGGCCGCGCGCTTGTGCGCGTGCGCTGGAACGGCGACGCCCGCGACGTGTCCATCCGCGGCCGGAGCGTGCGGGTGCAGCCGCCGCAGGATGGCCGGGCGGACACGCTGATCGAGGCCGACGAGCGCGTCTGGAAGCAGCTCGCCCAGAGTGCAGGCGCGGGCCTGGCGGCCTTCGGCAGCGGCAAGCTGAAGATGCGCGGCAACCTGCACGTGGGCGTCGGGTTCCTCTCGGCGACGAGCGGCGCACCCGCCGAGCGGCGCCTGCGCTTCGGCCGCGCCGCCGGCCTCGCCTTCATGGAGGCGGGTGACGGCGAACCCGTGGTGATGATCCACGGGCTCGGCGGGACGAAGGCGTCCTTCCTCCCCACAGTGGTCGCGCTCGGGCAGGCCGGCTACCAGGCGATCGCGATCGACCAGGCCGGCTTCGGCGACTCGCATAAGCCGGTATTCGCGCCGTACGACGCTGCCTACCTCGCCGACCAGGTCGTGAAGTTCCTCGACGAGCGCGGAATCGACACGGCCGACTTCATCGGCAACAGCCTCGGCGGGCGCGTCACGCTCGAGCTGGGACTTGTCCACGCCGATCGGACACGCCGCCTCGCACTGCTCTGCTGCGCGCTGCCGTGGAAGCACCGCCCGGCCTGGGCTCGCTATCTCCCGCTCGTGCGCCCGGAGCTCGGGCTGATCCAGCCGGCTCCGCGCGCGATCGTCGAGGAGATCGTGAGACGGGCGATTCCGATGAGCAGGCAGGGCTGGACCGCGGCGGGCGTCGACGAGTTCCTGCGCTCCTACCTGACCCCGCGCGGGCGCGCCGCCTTCTACGCCGCGGCGCGGAACATCTTCCTCGAGAAGTACGAGCCGTTCTGGGAGCGGCTCAGCGCCCTCGAGCGGGAGGCGCTCTTCGTCTGGGGCCGCCACGACCCGCTCATCCCCGCGGCCTTCGCCGGGCCGGTCCGCAAGGCGCTGCCCGATTCCAGGCACGCGACCCTGGACTGCGGCCACGTGCCCCAGATCGAGCTCCCGGGCGAGACCGAGAGCCTGCTCAAGCGGTTCCTGAGCGCCTGAGCCGGTCGGTCACGAGGCGCTGGATCTGCCGCGCCTCCTCGAGCTCCATGGCGCGCACGAGCAGGGCATAGGCGGTGAGCCCGATCGTGATCGCCACGCCCACCGCGGTCGCCTGCGCGAAGAGCGCCCGCCCGAGGACGTCGTCGAGCACGGTCCAGGTCGCCCAGGTGACGATGCCGAGGAAGGCGCCCGCCACCAGCATGTAGCCGCCCGCCACGAGCGTCTCGCGCTCCTCGACCCCGCCGAGCTCCGGCCGCAGCATCCATCCCTGGGCGACGGTCATCCCGACGGTGGCGACGACCGTGCCGATCACGATCCCCGCCACGCCCAGGGGCTCGTAGAGGGCCGCTGCGACGATCGCGTTGACGACCAGGTTGAGCCCGGCCAGCGCCGTCGTGGTCCAGGGCTTCTGGAGCGAGAAGTACGTGCGCGAGTAGAGCAGGCTGATCCCCTGGAACGGGAGCGAGACCGACCACCACAGCATCGCCTCGGACACCAGCTCGGTCGCGGCCGCGTCGAACTCGCCGCGCTCGTACACGAGGCGCGTGATCGGCTCGGCCAGGACCGCCATGATCACCGCGCTCGGGATCAGCAGCATGGCGATCTGCCGGACGCCGTTCCCCATCGTCGCCCGGAGCAAGTCGCGGTCTCCGCGGGCCGCGTAGCGAGCCAGCGTCGGGAACAGGATCGTGGCGATCGCGACCGAGAAGAGCCCCTGCGGAAGCATGTAGATCCGGAACGCCTTGTCGATCGCCGCCGGCGCCTCCTCCTGGACGAGCGTGCCGAAGAAGGAGTTGATCAGCAGGCTGAAGTTGATGAGCCCGAGCGCGATCGTCACGGGCAGCATCAGCTTCAGTACGCGGATCACCCGCGGGTCGCGGAAGTCGAACGAAAGCGTGAACCGTCCGCCGCGGCCGCGCAGCCACGGCATGGGCATGACGAGCTGCACGATCGTCCCGAGGAGCACGCCGATGGCGTACGCATAGATCTCGTCCTCCTCCGGGAACACCGGCACGAGGCCGACGAGCGCGGCGATGATCACCAGGTTCCACGCGAGCGGCGCGAGCGCCGGCACGCTGAAGTGGCCGAACGAGTTGAGCATCCCGACCACCAGGCCGGAGAGGGCCAGCAGGAGGACGATCGGGAACATCACCCGCGACAGGCCGACGGTCAGGTCCTGGGTCTCCTCGTCGAAGCCCGGCGTGAGCAGCGGCATCACGACCGGCGCGAGGAGCATGAACAGCGCGGTCAGCGCACCGAGCACCAGGCAGATCAGGAAGAAGAGGCTCGATGCGACCCGGAACGCCTCCTTGCGCTTCCCCTGTTCGAGCAGCTCGGTGAAGACCGGCACGAAGGCCCCCTGCAGTGCGGCGTCCGCGAACAGCGCCCTGATCAGGTTGGGGAACTGGAACGCGATCGTGAACGCCGACATCGCGCTGCTGACGCCGAAGAAGCTCGCGGCGACGATCTCGCGGACCAGGCCAGCGACCCGCGAGAGCCCGGTCGCGAACGAGAAGAACGCCGCGCTGAGCGCCAGACGGCGACGGGGCGGCGCCGCCCCGTCGCTAATATCCGCCGCCGTTCATGGCCAACATCGCCTCACAAGAAAAGCGGATCCACCGGGCGGAGCGCGAGCAGCTCGAAAACCGCCGCTACACGTCCACCATCAAGACGTACTTCCGCAGGCTCGAGGCGGCCGTGGACGCGGGCGATGCCGCGACCGCCGAGACCGAGCACAAGCAGCTCGTCTCGCAGATCGACCGCGCGGTGAAGCGCGGCGCCCTGCACCGCAACACCGGCGCGCGCAAGAAGAGCCGCGCCGCGCGGCTCAGAAGTCGCCTGTAGCGACCCGTAAGACCCGAGGAGGTTGTCCCTCAGCGGGTCGCCGCGGCGGCGAGCGTCATCGTGAACGCGGTGTCCTCGTCGAGGTCGCGCTCGCCCCCGCCGCGTGACTCGAGCTCGAACTGCGCGAACGCCTCCAGCGCGCCCTCGAGCACCTCGCGGTCGGCCTTCTTCGCCTGCGCGAGGACCCGTTTGGCGGCCCACGGCGGCATCTTCATGGCACCCGAGACCTGCTGCTCCGGCATGCCCGCGTCGATCAGCACCGCGGCGCGATGGACGTCGCGGAGGCGGCTGACGAGCCGGAAGCTGGTCTTTCCGGGCCGCTCGTCCGCGCTGCGGAGCTGCTCCGCGAGCGCCAGCGCCGCCGGCAGGTCGGCCGCGACGATCGCGTCCGCCAGCTCGTACGCCTGCGTGGTCGTCTCGGCGGCCGCATGCGCCTCGACGTCCGCGGCCGTGACGCGCGTGGACGGGTGCAGCGCCACCCGCAGCTTCTCGACCTCGCGCTGGAGCTGCTGCTGCCGCGAGCCGACCGTCTGCACGAGTTGCTTGGCCGCCTCGGGGTCCATCGTGAGGCCCTCCTCATGCGCCCGCGCCACGACCCACTTCGGAAGCTCCCACGGCTTGGGCGCGCCGTAGTCGCGCGTCTCACCGCCGGCCTGCTCCGCTGCCTTCACCAGCCGCGCCGGCGGCTTGCCGCGGGCGACCAGCACGAGCACGGTGTCGGGCGGCATGGCCGAGAGCGACGGCTCGAGCCCCGCGACGTCGTCGGCCTTCCAGCCCTCGACGGGCTCGGCGAGCAGGTACCGGGTGCCGGTGGAGAACGTCATGGCCGCGAGCGCCGCGGCGACCGCCTCGGCGCCGTCCATCTTGCCGTCGAAGTGCTCCAGGCCGCCCGGACCGAGCTCGCGCTCCGCCCGCGCGCGGACGCGGGCCCGCCAGGCGTCGATCTTCGCGTCGTCGTCGCCGGAGATCAGGTAGACGGGCTTCAGGTCGGCCACGCCCGCGAGTGTACGTCTCGGCCCCGGCGGCTAATCGAGCAACATCCGCCCGCCGTCCACCGACAGCCTCACGGTGCCGTCGCGGTCGGTCCGGCGTACGTTCGGCACCGCCCGCCTGAGGGCGGCGAGCGTGTCGGGATGCGGGTGGCCGTAGGAGTTCTCCCCGACGGGGACGACGGCGAGGGCCGGCCTCAGCGCGCGCAGCACCGCGGGCAGCCCCGGGTCGGCGCTGCCGTGGTGAGGCACCTTGATCGCGTCCACGTCCGGCAGCGGGAGCTGCACGAGTGTGGGGCTCTCCGCATCCGCGGACAGGAGCAGGTCGAAGCCGCCGCTTTCGACGTGAGCCACCACGGCGCGCGGGTTCGGGTCCGCGGGCGCCGGCCCGGGCGGTCGCAGCGGCGGTGACAGGATCCGGACGGTGAGCGGGCCGGCCCGCAGCCGCTGGCCCGCGCGCGCAGGCGTGACCGGGACGCCGCGCGCCCGCGCCTCGCGCAGAAGTGCGCGGAACCCGGGGTCGGTGGTGCCGTCGCCGCCGTCGAGCAGGCGGTCGACGGGAAAGCGGCGCAGGACCTCGAGCAGGCCGCCGTGATGGTCGGCCGAGGAGTGAGTGGCGACGACGGCGCTGAGCCGCGTCACCCCGGCCTGGCGCAGCAGCCGCACGACGCGCGCATCCGCCGGGCCGCCGTCGAACAGGATGGCGGGGCCGGCGGGGTCCTGGATCAGCGTCGCATCGCCCTGGCCGACGTCCAGGAACGACACCGTGAGGCGGTCGGGCGGGCCCGGGCGCGCGAGCGGCGCGGCCACGAGGACCAGCGCCGCCGCGCCGCCCGCCGCGAGCGCAAGGAGCGTGCGCCCGTCGGTGACGCGCAGGACCGCACGCGCCTCGTGTACGCGCGGGCCCGCCCGGCGAAGGCCGCGGGCGGTCACGACGAAGGCCGCCACGATCACGACGTAGGCAGCGACGAGCACGGCCCTCGACAGGCTGACCTCCGCGACCGCGTGCGGAAGCGCGGCCGCCTCCGCCGCCACCCCGTCGAGCCACGCCAGGAACGGCTCGACCACGAGGCCGAGGGCGGCGCCCCCGGCGGACGCGGCGCCCTCACCCACGCCGCCGAGCGCCGCGAGCTGGCCGACCGCCGCCTGGAGCATCCCGGCCCACATCACGGGCGCGACGGCTGGCAGGGCCGCCAGGTTCGCGCCCACGGACACGAGGGGCACCGCCTCGAAGTGGAGCGCCAGCAGCGGGGTGGTGGCCAGCGTCGCCACGACACTCAGCCAGACGGCCGCCGCCACCGGCGACCGCGGCGCGTAGGGGCGCGCGGCGAGGATCCCGGCGACCGCGGCGAACGAGAGCTGCCAGCCGGGATCGCCCGCCACACGCGGATTGAGCCCGAGTGTCACCGCCGCGGCGAGCAGCAGGGCGTACGCGCCAGACGCCGGCCGCGACGAGGCCAGGGCGACGAGGCCCGCGCCCCCCATGACCGCGGCGCGTTGCAGCGACGGACCGGCGCCCGCGAGCGGAACGTAGAGCGCGATCAGGATGAGCAGGACCACGATGCGCGTGCGCGGCGAGGCGCCGGTGAGCGCGAAGAACGGATACGCGAGCGCGCACAGGAGCATCACGTTCTGGCCGCTCACGACGAGGAGATGCGCCAGGCCGGAGTCGCGCCAGTCGTCGCGAACGAGCGGGTCGATGGCCTCGTCCTGGCCCAGCACCATGCCGCGCATGAGCGCGGCCCTGTCGCTTGGCAACCCGCTCTCGATCGCTGCCTCCGCCCGCCGGCGGGTGGCGTCCACCGCCCCGGCGATCCCGCCGCGGCGCACGCCCGTCGCCTCGACCTCGCTCAGGGCGAGCTCGCGAGCGACCCCGCGTCGGCGGAGGTGCGCGGCCCAGTCGAAGGGCGCGTCGTCCTGACTCGCCGGCGGGCGCGCCACCCCCCGCACCCGCACAACCGTCCCCGGCTCGGTCGGGCCCGGCCAGGGGCCCTCGGCGGTCGCGAGCACCTTCGCGCCACGGGCCGCGCCGCTCGCGAGGCGGATCTCTGCGCGAGTGCCGCGCGCCGTGATGCGCGGCCGCTCGAGGAGCTCGGCGCGCTCGTCGATTTGCGTGTAGGCGGGCAGCCGCTCGCCGGGGCGGTCGATCGCGTGAAGCCGCCATTCGCCCAGTCCGACGGCAGCGAGGAGGAGGGCTACGACCGCCGCGGCAAGTCGCGGCCGCTCGAGGCTGGTTAGGGCGATGCCCGTGACGGCTGCGGCTGCCGCGGCGGGCTCGACGGCTGCCGGCGCCAGCGCCACTCCGGCCGCCAGCGCCCCGATCGCGAGGTGGAAGCGGAGCCGATCGACCACCTCCCCCGCCGCCCCTCGCACCCGCGCGACACTAGGCGCCGACGAGCGACGACGGCGTTACGAGCGCAACGATCCGCGCGATTGATGGATCGACCCCGTCATGGCGGGGTCAATGCATCAATCGGTGTCGGGCATCGAGATGCGCACGCCCTCGTCCGGCTGCTCCGGCCCCGAGCCGTTCGGCCCGGGCCGGCTCTCGCGCACGCTCTCCGCCGGCACGACGCCGTCGGTGTCGCCGCCGCGGTACGGGCCGGGCTTCGGCCGCGGCTTTCCGCCCGGGAACGCCAGCCGCAGGATCGTCCGCTGCACCATGCCGAGCTGCTTCATGAACGGGCCCGTGTTGTAGGGCAGCTCGTATCGCTCGCAGATCTCCTTGACGCGCGGCGCGATCTCGGCGTAGCGCGTGCTCGGCATGTCGGGGAACAGGTGGTGCTCCACCTGGTAGCCGAGGTTGCCGCTCGCCACGTGGAAGAGCGGGCCGCCGTCGATGTTCGCCGCGCCCACCAGCTGGCGGACGTACCAGCCGCCGCGACTCTCGTCCTCGGCCTCCTCCTGGCTGAAGGTGTAGGTCTGGTCGGGGAAGTGGCCGCAGAAGATGATCGCGTACGCCCAGACGTTCCGGACCATGTTCGCGGTGACGTTCGCGGTCACCGTCGACCTGTAGGTGCGAAGCCCACTCTTCAGCGCAATCGCGCCGGCGGCCGCCGCGATCCGGCGCGGGTCGCGCTTGCGAAGGCGTCGCTTCTTGCCCAGCTCGGGCGCGTTGCGCGCCACGTCGAGCGCGGCCACGGCGAGTGCGGACATGAGCGGCCAGGCGATGTAGTCCTTGGTGATCTGCGTGCGCGCCTTGCCGGCGATCCCCTTCAGCTCCTTGCGCACCTGCTTCATCGGCTTCTCGCCGCTGCGGATCGCGTCGAAGTCGAGGTCGTGCAGCGCCACGCCCCACTCGAAGAAGAGCATCAGGAGCAGGTTGTAGACCGGCTGGGCGAGGTAGACCGGGTGCCACTTCTGATGCGGGTCGATCCGCATGATCTCGTAGCCCAGGTCCTTGTCCTTGCCGCGGATGTTCGTGTACGTGTGATGGACGTAGTTGTGGGAGTGCTTCCAGGCCTCGGAGGTCGAGGCGGTATCCCAGTCCCACGTCGAGGAGTGGATGTAGGGGTCGTTCATCCAGTCCCACTGGCCGTGCAGGACGTTGTGGCCGATCTCCATGTTCTCGAGGATCTTCGCCAGCGAGTTCGCCGTCGTTCCGGCGGCCCAGAATGGCTTGTGGCGTGCGAAGAGCAGCAGCACGCGGCTGAGCACCGCCAGCCGGCGATGCATCTCGATCATCGAGACGATGTACTTGCGATCGCGGTCACCGAGATCCTCGTAGACCTCGTCATGGATCGCGTCGAACTCCTTGCCGAGCTGCTCGCGCTGCTCCTCGGTCAGCTTCGCGAGCGGGCTCTCGATGTTCTCTTCCAGCTCAACCGTCTCAGCCACTGCGCCTCCTCATAACTCGATCGCGATCGGCCCCTCGGGCGCGCTGATGCACGTCCGGATCATCTCACCCTGGGTCCCGTAAACCTTCCCGTTGCGCATGTCGCGCACCTGACCCTCGCACAGCTTCCCGATGCAGGTATGGCATATGCCCTCCCTGCACCCGAACGGCAGCTCGAGCCCAGCCTCCTCGCCGGCGACCAGGATTGGCTGGCTGCCGTCCGACTCGGCGGTCTCGTCGCTCTTCAGGAACTTGATCTCGCCGCCCTCGCCCTCCTCCCCGCCCGTGATCTTGGGCTGGAAGCGCTCGAGATGGAGCCGATCCGGGTCCGCGCGAGAGTCGCTCTCCCAGTGGTCGAGCATCGCGTCGATCATGTCTTCGGGACCGGAGAGGAAGGTCTGGCGCTCGCGCCAGTCGGGGCAGACGTCGTCCAGGTCGGCCGGCTTCAGCCGACCCTCCTCGCCCGTCAGCCGGAGCTTCAGCACGTAACCGTCGTGGCGCTCGTCGAGCCGGCGCAGAAGGCCGCCGAAGATGACGTCGTCGGCGGTGCGCGCCGAGTGGACGTGGACGGCGTCTTCGATCTCACCGCCGTGGTCGAGGTGGCGCAGCATGCTCATGATGGGGGTGACCCCGCTTCCGGCGCTGATGAACAGGAGCTTGTCGGGGAGCGGGTCGGGAAGCGTGAAGCCGCCCTCGACGCCGCCCAGCCGGACGAGCGCGCCCGGCTTCGCCTGCCCCACGAGGTACGGGGTGACCTTCCCCTCCTCCACGAGCTTGGGGGTGATGCAGATGCAGCCGTCCGAGCGCTCCGGGTCCGACGTGAGGGAGTACGCCCGCCAGTGGTGGACGCCGTCCACCACCACCCCGACGCGGAGGTACTGGCCCGGGTCGTGTCCCTCCCACTCGAACCCGGGCTTGATCACGATCGTGACCGCCTCGCCCGTCTCGCGCTCGACACGCTCGATCCGGCCGCGCAGCTCGCGCGTGGACCAGAGCGGGTTGATCAGCTCGAGGTAGTCGTCCGGCAGGAGGGGCGTGAACAGCGACCGGACGGCCTTGAGCGCGCGGCGGCGGACGCCGGAGACCTTCGGGGGTGCGCCTACTTCCGCCACACCGGGGTATTACCGGTTGAGAACGGGTGTCAAACGTACGTTCCACTTCCCTGCGCCAAGTCCGCGAGCGCGATCTCGTCAGCGCCACTCGGCGCCTCTTCGACGAGCGCGGCATGCAGGACGCTCCGATCGAGGAGATCGCGCGGTCGGTCGGCATCGCGCGGGGGCTGATCTACCGCCAGTTCGCCTCCAAGGAGGAGCTCTTCGTCCTCACGGTCACCGACTACCTCGCCGAGCTCGCGGAGCTGATCCGCACCGCGATGACGAGGAGCGAGGGCCCGGCCAAGCAGCTCGACCTGGTGACCGAGGCCTACGCGCGCTTCTGCCTCCGTTACCCCGCCTTCCTCGACTGCTCGCTCTCGCTGATGCGCCGGCCGGCGATGCAGCTCCGGGAGGAGGTGTCGGAGTCCGTGTGGCTTCGCCTGGGTCAGGGAATGGCGAGCTGCATCGAGCCGCTGACGACCATCCTCCGGCAGTTGGACGCGGAGGATCCGGAGTACACCTCGAACGTGCTCTGGACCCAGACCCTCGGCACGATGCATCTGGCCCGCTCCCGGGTCGGGCTGAGGCAGCTTGGCCCCGGTGTGCCCGACCTGTTTCGCATCGACGACGACCGAGTCGTCGCGAGCTGCGTGGCCGCGGCCGTGGCATTGGTCCGCTCCTGACCGACTACGCCGTCGCCACGGCCCGTCCTTCGGACGGCTGGACGAGAACCCAACCGTCGCCGCTGAAGCCGAGCTGGATGCTCTCGCCTGACCCCATCCCGACCAGCGCCTTCGCCTGAAGATCCGTCTTCAGGTTGGTCGTCACCCCGCCGGACCAGGCGATCGCGGCCTGGGGATCCGCGAACGTCGGCGCGTCGGCCACGCGGAGGCGGACCGGCTCGCCGTCAGAGACAAGCGCCACGTGCCCGCTGCCGCGGAGGTGGACATTGAAGAGGCCGCCGGCGAGCACGCCCGCCGTGCCGCCCTTCACGCGCGTGATGTCCCACTCGATGCCCTCTCCAAAGGCCAGGATGTTGCTTCCGTTCACCGTGATCGACTCATCGCGCAGCCGCATCGTGTGGACGAGCATCGCGCGATGGGCCAGGAACAGCTCGCCGCTGCCTGACGCCTCCATCAGCCGCAGACTCTCGCCGGTCGCGGCCTTCTTCAGGAACCGGCCGATGCCTCCACCCTTGTGCTCGAAATGGACGTCGCCCTGGTACGCGATCATCGAGCCGTTCTTGGCGAAAACGGCGCCCTCCGCGAGCTCGACCTTCAGCAGACGCCGGTTCTGGAGCGTGAACGCCTCTCCCGTCTCGACCTCTTCGTACGCCTCGAACGGGTCGTCGTCCGCCATCAGTCCATCGCCCCCTAGAGCTGGATCGCCTTGACCTCGAGGAACTCCTCGAGCCCGTACTTGCCGAGCTCGCGGCTGTTGCCCGACTGCTTGTAGCCGCCGAACGGAGCCAGCGGGTTGAACGCCGCGCCGTTGATCTCGACCTGGCCGGTTCGCAACCGCCGCGCCACGCGCTGCGCGTGCTCCGGGTCGCCCGACCACACGCCGCCCGCCAGGCCATAGACGGTGTCGTTCGCGATCGTGACCGCCTCGTCCTCAGAGTCGTAGGGCATGATCGCGAGCACCGGCCCGAAGATCTCCTCCTGCGCGATCGTCATATCCGGCGTGACGTCGGAGAACACGGTCGGCTGCACGAAGTAGCCGGTGTCACGGTCGGGCGGCGGGTCCGCTCCGCCGGCGACGAGCTTGGCGCCCTCCTCGACACCCTTCCGGATGTAGCCCTGCACGCGCTCGCGCTGGGTCTCGGAGACAAGCGGACCCAGGTTGGTGTCCGGCTCGAACGGGTCGCCGACCTTGAGCTGCGACGCCACCGCCGCGGCGATCTGCTCGGCCTCGGGGAGCCGCTCGCGCGGCACCAGCATGCGCGTCAGCGCGCTGCAGGTCTGGCCGGAGTTGAGATAGCACTTGCCGATCCCGTCCACGATCGCCGCCTGGAGATCGGCGTCGTCGAGGATCACGTTCGGCGATTTGCCGCCGAGCTCGAGCGCCACCCGCTTGACCGACTGCGCGGCCAGCTCGCTGACCCGCTTGCCGGCCGCCGTCGAGCCGGTGAAGGAGACCATGTCGACGTCCCCGTGCGTGGCGATCGCCTCGCCCACGACCGGGCCGAACCCGGTCACGAGGTTGAAGCACCCCGCCGGCAGCCCCGCCGCCGCGAGGATCTCGGCGAGCACGAACGCGTTCAGAGGCGTGACCTCGCTCGGCTTCAGGACGACGGTGCAGCCCGCCGCGAGCGCGGGCGCGACCTTCGCCGCGATCTGATGGAGCGGGTAGTTCCACGGCGTGATGCAGCCGACCACGCCGACCGGCTCGCGGACGATGAGCGAGTTGCCGACGCGCTCCTCGAGCTCCGCGTCCAGGATCAGGTCGGCCATCGAGCCGAACGACATCGCGGGCAGACCCGCCTGGATCATCTGCGAGAGGCCGAAGGGCATCCCGAGCTCGCGGCTGATGAGCGCGGCGATCTCCTCGCCGCGCGCGCCGAGCTCGGTCGCGACGGCGCGCAGCAGCGCGCTGCGCTCCTCGACCGCGGTCGTCGCCCAGCCCTCGAACGCGCCGCGCGCCGCGGCGACCGCGCGATCGATGTCGGCCGGCGTCCCCTCGGGCACGCGCCCGATCACGACCTCTGTCGTCGAATCGCGGACCTCGATCCGGCCGCTTCCGTCCGGGTCCACCCACTCGCCGCCGATGTAAAGGCGCTCGTGGTCGATCGGCCCTACGTCATGCGTGAGCTGCGGGCTCTGCGTCTCGACTGCCATGGGTCTCCTCCGTCGTGCCTGCGATTGCCTCGGCCGTGCGGTGCGCGAGCGCCATCACCGTGACCATCGGATTGGTGCCGGACGCCGTGGGGAACGCGCTCGCGTCGCCGATCCAGACGCCCTTCGTGTCGTGCAGCTCGCCGAACGGGCCGGCGACGCTCGTCTGCGGATCGGCCCCCATCCGGCACGTTCCCATCTGGTGCGCGGTGAAGAGCCGCCAGCCGCCGCGGCCGAGCGGGATCCGCTTGACGCGCTCGGTGAAGCGGCCCAGGTCGTCGCCGCGGCGCCAGCTCGGCAGGCCGGTGGCCAGCGCCGCGATCTCGACGGCCCCGCCGGCGCGGTGGGCCTCGGCGACCTTGTCGATCCCGAGGTGGATCGTGCGCCGGTCCTGCTCGTCCTCCACCGAGTACCAGACGACCGCCTCGCCGCTCCCGTCGACCTCCACACGGCCGTGGCCGCGGTCGCGCGGCAGCGGCACGAACGTGGCGTTGTACTTCGCGCGCGCTACGAGGTCCTTGTGCGTCTCCGCCGACACCCACGGGATCGCCGAGCCGATCAGTCCGGGCGCGTACTGGACGCTCTCGATCAGGAACCCGTAGCCGTCCTCGACGTTCGCGAACTCGTCGACGAGGCCGGATTGCGGCGCGCCCCACCAGGCGCGCTGGTCCTCGGCGTAGGAGCCCACGAGCGCGACGCAGGGATGGAGACGGAGGTAGTTGCCGACCGCGGGGCCGCCGATGCCGCTGCGCAGGAGGAGCGCGGGCGACTCGAGCGAGCCGCACGCGACCACCACGGTGGGCGTCCTGACGGTGAAGCTGCCGACGACGTTGCCCTCGGCGTCGATGTGAAGCGCCTCGACGCCCGTCGCGCGCCCGTTCTCGGTCAGCACGCGCTGCGCGCGGCTGCGCACATACAGGTCGGCGCCATTCTCGAACGCGTCGCGCAGCCAGGTGCGGTCGCCCGAGTTCTTCGAGCCCGACTGGTCGCCGAAGCCGAGGTGGCCCGCGCTGTCGGGGGAGTACTTCTCGGGGTTCGCGTTGCGGACGATCGTCTTGAAGCTCCAGTCGAGTGCGTCGGCCGCCTCCTTCATGCGCTGCTGCGGCCCGTTCAGGTCGCTGCACTTGTCGGTCGCCCCGATGCGGGCGAGGACCGAGTCGAGGTGGCGGTCGTAGTCCGAGCCGTCGAGCCCTTCGAGCCCGTGATCGTTCGCCCAGTCGCTGCGCACCCAGTCGGTCGTGCGCAGGCAGTTCGTCCAGTTGATCGTGGTGCCGCCGCCCAGCGTGGTGCCGGCCTGCATGCTGATGTTGCCGTCGGCGCTCGGCGTCGGCCCGCCGCGCCAGAACATCTCCTGGTAGGCCTTCAGCTCGAGCTGGGCGAAGTCGGACTCGTTGAAGTAGCCGGAGGCCTCCAGCACCACGACGTGCTTGCCCTGCTTGGCAAGCGTCGCCGCGATCACGCCGCCGCCCGAGCCGGAGCCGACCACGCAGACGTCTGCCTCGATCGTCGCGCCGTCCGCGGGCGCCCTGACCTCGAGCGGCTTCGGGACCTGCGGCGGCGGGCCGGCCGGGCCGGGATAGCCGAACGTCCTCCAGTTCGGGTTCTGCCCGCTCTCGGGGTCCGGCGCGCCGTAGGCGAGGAAGAGCGTCATCCCCGCCAGCGCCGACACTCCGGCGGCCGCGTCCGCCGAGGCGAGCGCGAGGTTGCGCAGGAGCTGCTCGCGCGAGTCCTGCGACGGCATCCGCAGGAAGCCCTGCTGGCCCAGCACGTCGAGCAGCTGCTCGAGCCCGCCGCGGATCGTCTCGTCGGGGATCTGCTCGATCAGATCCTCGACCGCGTCCGGCAGACCGAGGTCGGAGGCCGAGCGCGCGAAGAAGCCGTCAGGGTCGCTATCGCGCTCGATGCGCGGATAGACCGTGTCGCAGACCGCTCGGAGGAGGGCGCGCCGCTCTTCCTGCACGTGGCGAGTGTACCTCCGCGGACATCCCTGTCCGCGTCCTGAGAACGAGGGCGGCATCCAGCCGCCGTGACCGGGGCTTCGCCCCTCCGCAGCCGCTACGGCTGCACGGCCTCGCGAAGCGCCTCCAGCCGGACCTCGCCGATCCCATCCACCTCGGCGAGCTCCTCGACCGAGCGGAAGCCGCCGTTCTCGTCGCGGTACTCGAGGATGCGCCCGGCGAGCGTCGGGCCGATCCCGTCCAGCTCCTCGAGCTGCGCCTGGGTTGCGGCCGCCAGGCTGATCGGGCCGGACCCCGAGCCGGCCGCCGTACCGGTCGTCCCAGCGGTCGCGGGCGGCGGCGCCGCGCCGGGTTTCGGCACGACGACCTGCTGGCCGTCCTGCACGCGCGCGGCGAGGTTGACGCTCGTCAGGTCGGCCTTCGGCTTAGGGCCGCCGGCCAGGTGAAGGGCGGCGGCGACCCGCGCGCCCTCGCGCACCCGGTAGAGGCCCGGCCGGCGCACCGCACCGGCGACGTGTACGTACAGGCGGGCGCCGCGGCTCGGGCCCGCCCTCGGCTCCCGAGCGCCGGCGCCCTCGACCGTGACCGGCGGCGACTCGGGCGGCCGGTCGCCGAGGAGGCGGTAGCCGACCGCCAGCACGAGCGCGGCCGCGACCACCCAGACGAACCCCCGCGAGCGCCCCTCCTCGAACACGCGCGCGACGCTACGCGCACGCCCGTTACGCGTGAGCTACGAACGCAACGAAGCGCTAGCGCACCTCGAAGCCGTTCAGACCTTCCGGCTCCTCCTCGGTCACGTCGATCCGCTCGACGTCGGCACGCGGCGGCCCCTCGCGCATCCAGTCCAGCACGCGCTCGACCGGCCCAGCGTCGCCTTCGAGCACGGCCTCGACCGTGCCGTCCGCGCGGTTCGTGATCCACCCGGCCACTCCGGCCGCCTCCGCGCGCTCACGCACCGAGTCGCGGAAGAACACGCCCTGCACGCGTCCCCGGGCGACCGCCCGCTTCCTCATCCGCGCGCGACGGCGGTCAGCGCCAGCATCTCGTAGGCGACGTTCGCCGCGAGCATCGCCGTCGTCTGCGCCGCGCTGTCGTACGGCGGTGCGACCTCGACCACGTCGAAGCCGCGGAACTCGATGCCGGCCAGCGAGCGAAGGAGCACGAGCGCCTCGTGCGGCAGGAGCCCCGCGACCTCGGGCGTCCCCGTGCCGGGCGCGAAGGCGGGGTCGATCACGTCGATGTCGAACGACATCACCACCGGGCCGTCGCCCACGCGCGCCCGCACGCGCTGGCTGTAATCGCCCGGGCCGATCGCGCGCAGCTCGTCGCCCTGGATCAGCTCGAAGCCCATCGCGCGCGCATCCTCGAGGTCGCTCTCCGCGTAGAGGGGGCCGCGCATGCCGGCGAACAGCGATCGCTCGGGCGCGACCACGCCCTCCTCGACCGCGCGCCGGAAGGGCGTCCCGTGGAAGTAGCGCTCTCCGTAGTACTCGTCCCACGTGTCGGCGTGCGCGTCGAGCAGCACGACGCCGACGGGCTCGCCCGCCGCTGCCGCGTGCGCGCGCAGCTCGCCGAGCACGATGGAGTGATCCCCACCCAGCACGACCGGAACCGCCCCGGCATCCAGCACGGGCGCGAGGCCCTCCGCGATCTGCGCAGCGCTGCGCTCGGCGTTGCCCGGCGTGGTGACGAGGTCGCCGTAGTCGACGACGTTGAGCGACCCGAGGACGTCGACGGAGACCGCCGGGTGGTACGGCCGCAGAAGCGTCGACCCCGAGCGGATCGCCTCGGGTCCGAAGCGCGCGCCGGGGCGAAACGACGTCGCGGTGTCGAAGGGCACACCGATGACCGCCGCATCCACGCCGCCGAGCTCCGTCGTATGCGGCAGCCGCGCGAAGGTGCGCACGCCCGTGTAGCGCGGGATGCTCACCGCTCGATCACCACGCGGATGGTGCGCAGCTTGCGGTCCGCCGCCCCGCGCATCGCCCCGCCCTGCGAGAGCGTCTGCCTCACGTAATCGATGGTCGCCTCCGTCAACCGCTCGCCCGGCAGGACGTTCGGGACACCGGGCGGGTAGGCGGCGAGGGACTCCGCCGCGATCCGGCCGGCCGCCTCCTGGAACGGGATCGCCTCCTGGTGGCCGAGGAACGCCTCACGCGGCGTCAGCGCCAGTTCGCCCCATGGCGGCGGCGGCGCGAACGGCTCGTCGTGGCGGTGTCCCTCGGCGTCTAGGCGCTCGAGCGCGCGCTCGAGCGCCGCCACCAGCCGCTCGACCTCGGGGCCGACGTGCTCCCCCATGCCGAACACCGCGACCACGACGTTCTCGCCGTAGAGCTCCCAGACGATGTCGTCGTGCTCGAGCGTCGTGGCCGCGAGCTCATAGCCCGTGGCGCCGGTGCCGCGCACGTCAACCGCCAGCCGCAGCGGGTCGTAGCCGTGGACCCCGGGCCGCCCGGCGATGCCCTCGTCGAGCACGTCGAGGCCCGGCAGCGCGCGGATCCTCGCGCGGGCTGCCGCGAGCGCCTCGATCGTCTCTCCGAGCAGCTCCTCCCCGTGCACGACCGCCAGCCGGCGCGATGCGTCGAGCGACCCGCACAGGAGCGAATTCGGGCTGGTCGATTCCGTGAGCGTGACCGCGCGGTCCACGAGATGCTCCTCGATGCGCTCGCCGTTCAGATGCACCATCGCGGACTGCGTGAGGCTCCCGACGATCTTGTGCGTGCTCGAGATCACGAGGTCGGCGCCGGCGGCGATCGCGTGCACGGGCAGGTCCGGGTGGAACGCGAGGTGGGCGCCCCACGCCTCGTCCACGATCAGCGGCACGCCGTGCGAATGGGCGACCTCGGCCAAGCGCTCGACATCGGCGACCGCGCCGAAGTAGGTCGGAGAGACGACAAGTGCAGCGACCGCTCCCGGCGTGGCCGACAGCGCGGCGTCGAGCGCGTCGGCCGTGACGCAGTGGGCGATCCGCAGGTCCGGGTCGAGCTCCGGCTGGACGAAGCGCGGCCGCAACCCCGACATGATCAGGCCGTCCACCGTGCTCGAGTGCGCGGTCCGCTGCACGACGATCTCGTCCCCGACGTGGGCGAGCGCGAGGCAGGCGACGTGGTTGCCCTGCGATGCGCCGTTCGTCAAAAACCACGTGCGCCGGGCGCCCCAGGCCTCGGCGGCGAGGCGCTGCGCCTCCTGCCACGGGGTGGGCTCGGGACCGGCATCGATGCCCTGGATGAGCGCCGGGATGTCGAGCGCGAGGGCGGCGTCGCCGAGCGCCTCACGCAGCTCTCCGTCCGCCCCGGGCCCGCCCTTGTGGCCGGGCACGTGAAGCCGCGCGGGCCCCCGAGCCGCGTACGCGCGCAGCGCGTCGAGATAGGGAGCGGAGTCGGGCGCGGCGTGGATCAGCCGAGTCTATGCCGGACCGCAGCCACCGCTTCGGCGGCCGAATCGTGACGCTCGACTCCGTCGAGGTCCCACGACGCCACGCCGACGACGGGCTTCCCGGCCTTGCGCGCCAGGGCGATCTCCGACAGCGTCCCCCACGCGCCCCCGACCGCCACGAGCGCGTCCGCGGCGCGCACGACCAGCGCGTTGCGGGCCTCCCCCATGCCGGTCGGCACCGCCACCTCGACCCACTCGTTCGCCCCCGACCGGTCCCCACCAGGGAGGATGCCGAGCGTCGTCCCGCCCGCCTCGCGCGCACCCTTGGAGGCCGCCTCCATCACACCGCCGCAGCCGCCGGTGACGACCACCGCGCCGGCCTCGGCCAGCAGGCGCCCCGCCTCCTCGGCGACGGCGCGTTCAGCGTCGCTCGCGTCGCCGGGCCCGACGACCGCGATGTAGGGGCGCTCAGGCAGGCGCGTCCGGCGGTCTGAGCTTGACGGTTTCGGTCTCCGGGTCGGCGGCCGGCGGCGGCTCGGACGGCGGCGCCGATGCCGGGCGCCGCTCGCGGTGCTCGACGCTGAATGCGAGCGACACGCGCGCGACCGAGAGGAACGCGCCGGCCAGAAGGAGGGCGGACCCCGCGAGCGCCAGCCACGCTCCGGTCTGGAGGTCGAGCTCCGGCAGCGCGACGGCGGGTGGCGCGTCGATCAGCTGCGAGGCGGTGAGCACGAGCGCCGCGGTCCCGAGCGCGACGGGCGACACCTGCGGAAGGCGCGGCTCGACACCGCCCCGGGCGAGAACGGTCGAGACCGTGAGGAGCGCGATCCCCGCCAGCAGGAGGTCGATCACCTCGAACACGGTCCAGGCCGTGAAGCCGTCGTCCTCGTCGCCATACCAATCGAGGAACAGGCTCACGGCCAGCAGCACCGCGCCGAGCGCGGCCACGATGCCGCCGGCGTCGATCCGCCGCGGCATCAGCCGAGCGTCTCCCCGGACCCGTGCCGCCAGCTCGGCCGACTCGGCGCCCAGCCGAGTTCGCGCTTCGCCTTCTCGTTCGTCGCACCCTGGAGCTGCGTCATCAGATAGACAGCGAACCTACCCGCGGCGATGCGTGCCGCAAACCGCGGCACTCGCCGCGGCGGCTTCGCTCCCAGCGCCGCCGCGTACTCGGGAAGCCACTCGCTGACGGGCGCCGGGTCGTCGTCCACGACGTTGTAGACGCCGGGCGTACCGCGATCTAGGGCGGCCACGGTCGCCGACGCGGCGTCCTCGACGTGGATGAACGAGTAGACGGCGGTGCCCCTGCCGACGACCGGAAAGGCCCGCTTGCGCACCATCGCGGCCGTGGAGCCATCCGTCGCGTAGGACGTGCCCGGCCCGTAGAAGTACCCGTAGCGGAGCGCGATCCCGTCGAGACCCTCCGCGCCGACGGTCTGGTCCTCGAGCGCTGCGACGGCCTCGACGCTGCGCCGCCATGGCTGGGGCGCGTCGAGGAAGAGCGGGTCCTCCTCGCGGCGCAGGCGATCGCCTGGCGCGTATGCGAACGCGATGCTCTGCGAGATCATCCGGCGCGCGCCGGCGGCCTTGGCCGCGCGCAGGAGGTTCGCGGTGCCGTCGTGCCGGAGGCGGTCGTTCAGCGCGAACTGCGTCTCCATCCTGCGCGGGTCGATCGCCTTCGGGATGTCGGTGAGCTGATGGATGACGACCTCGGGCCGCGCGGCGGTGACCGCCCGCTCGACCGCGGCGACGTCGAAGGCGTCTGCGACGGCCGGTTCGACGCCGCGATCGCGCAGCTCTGCGGCGCGCTCGGATGAGCGGGTCATGCCGACGACGTCATGGCCGGCCTCCAGCAGGAGCGGGACGAGCGCGCGCCCGATCACGCCGGTCGCCCCGGCGACGAAGATGCGCATGCGCGAAATCTACGCAGCCAGCGCGGCGATCTCGCTCGCCGGCATCGGGCGGCCGAACAGGAATCCCTGCCCGAGGCCCGCACCCTGGTCGACGAGGTAGTCGAGCTGGTCGGGGCGCTCGATCCCCTCGGCGAGGTGGTCGATGCCGAGGCTCGACGCGAGATGGATGATCGTGGACGCCATGGTCGAGGCGGCCTCGTCGTCGGGCATCTCCGCGACGAATGAACGGTCGATCTTCAGCAGGTCCACCGGGAGCCGCCACAGCCGCGCCAGCGACGAGTGGCCGGTCCCGAAGTCGTCGATGGCCATCCGGAAGCCGCACTCGTTCAGGTGCTCGAGAATGGTCTGCGTCCGCGCCGGGTCCGCCATCACCGTGGATTCGGTGATCTCGACGACCATCCGCCGCGGGTCGACCCCGGCGATGCGCGCCGCGCGAAGGGTCTTGTCCACGAAGTCGGGCGCCCACAGCTGTCGGAGCGAGACGTTGAACGCGACGTCCAACTCGAGCCCGTCCGCCGCCCAGACGGCCGCCTGGCGACACGATTCCTCGACGACCCACTCGCCGATCGGCTCGATCAGGCCGGTCTCCTCGGCCAGCGGGATGAACTCGAGCGGCGGCACGAGCCCGCGGTCCGGGTCCTCCCAGCGGATGAGCGCCTCGACCCCGACCATCGGCACGCTGCCCTCCCCCGCGGCCAGCGCGGCCTGCGCGCGCGTCAGGTCGATGACCGGCTGGTAGTGCAGGAGGAACTCGTGCCGGTCGACCGCCTTGCGGAGCCGCGTGATCGTCTCGAGGCGACGCTCGACGGCCTCCGAGCCGGCGGCGAATACCCGCGTCGGCGCCGAGCCCGGCTCCTTCGCCTGGTAGTGGGCGGCGTCGGCGTGCTGGAGCAGGACGCGCGGCTCGTTCGCGTCGAACGGGAAGATGCTTATGCCGGCGCGAGCGCGGACGAACAGCTCGGTGCCCTGGATCGTGAACGGGCGTGCGAGCGCCGCGTGCATGCGTTGCGCGACGGTCTCGGCCGCGGCCGCGAGCCGGCCGGTGCCCTCCGGCGTCTGGGGATCGCCCACGTCCAGGTCGGGCAGCAGAAGCAGGAACTCGTCGGCGCTGTGGCGCGCCACGATGTCGCTCGTGCGGGCCACGCGCAGGAGTCGCTCGGCCACGCAGCGCAGCAGCTCGTTCGCCGCGTCGTACCCGAGGCTGCGGTTGACGAGCCGGAAGGCCTCCAGGTCGACGTGGATCAACGCAACCGCGACCCCGCGGCGCCGCGCACGTGCGAACGCCGCCTCGAGCTGGTGCTCGAGCGCCGCGCGGGTCGCCAGCCCCGTGAGCGGATCGCGCTCGGCGGCCGTCCCGCTCGCCGGCAACATCGTCTCGCGGACGAAGCACGCGAACCGCGGCGGCCACTGCGGCCCGAGGCGCGCCACCGACAGCTCCACCGGCAGGCGGCGGCCGTCCCGGCGCGCGGCGATCAGCCGAGTGGAGTGCGCACCGGTCTCCTCGTCGGCCTCCTCGAGCAACCCCTCGAGCGTCCGCCGCTGACGGGCGCGGATGTCAGCCGGGATGAGGAGCTCGACGAGCTCGCGCCCCGCGGCCTCGTCGCGCTCCCAGCCGAAGGCGGACTCGGCAGCGGCGTTCATCCCGATCACGCGATGCCGATGGTCCACCGTGACGATCGGGTCTGCGACCGCATCGACGATCGCCGCGTTCAGTTCCTGATCTGTCAGGGGCGAACGCGCTTGACCTCCCTGCCGCCGGGTGGCCGCCTGGCCCTCCGGGAACTCCATCAGCTATCTAGCCTCCTCTGCCTGCAGGATTCCCGTCTGGACGACTCGCCGAAACACGCCTAGGAGCTTCCGCGAGCGTGGTGATCCCGCCTAGCCGCGCTGTCCGGATGCGCAAGTTTCAGCGCATTAGCGCACGACGAAGTTGACGAGTTTGCCCGGCACGACGACCGTTCGTGCGAGATCCCCGCCGTTCAGATGTGCCTCGACCTTCGGCGATTGGCGCGCAAGCCTCTCCTGCTCGTCGCGGTCCGCGCCCGCCGGTACCTCGATCCGGTCGCGCACCTTCCCGTTCACCTGTACGACGAGCTCGAATGTCTCGGCGGTCAACAGGTTCGGGTCGGCGGCGGGCCACGGCTGCTCCCAGACGCGCTCGCCGCTCACCCGTTCGTAGACCTCGGAGGAGAGGTGGGGCGCGAACGGGAACAGGAGCGACGCCGCCGTGGCGACGGCAAAGGAGACGTGCGGGTCCTCGCGGTTCCGATGGATCTCGTTCACGAGCTCCATCACGGCGGAGATCGAGGTGTGGGTCGCGAAGCGCTCGCCGAGGTCGCGCGTCACCTTGTCGATCGCCCAGTGGGCCTTGCGAAGCAGGTCGGTGGGCTCGGCCGGATCTGCGTCGCCGACGAAATCGGCCGCGCGGTAGAGGCGGTCGAAGAAGTTCACGATCCCGGTGATCCCCTGATCGGACCAGTCGCCGCCCTCGGCCGGGTGGCCGACGAAGAGGATGTAGGAGCGGGCGGCGTCAGCGCCGTAGCGGTCGACGTAGTCGCTCGGACTCACCGTGTTGCCCTTCGACTTGGACATCTTCGCGCCGTCGCGCGTGACCATCCCCTGCGTGAACAGACGGGCGAACGGCTCCTGGAAGCGGAGCAGGCCGAGGTCCGCGAGCGCCTTCGTGAAGAAGCGCGCGTACATCAGATGCAGAATCGCGTGCTCGACGCCGCCGATGTACTGATCCACCGGCATCCAGCCGTCCACGACCGCGCGGTCCCACGGCGCCTCCTCGTTATCGGCGTCGCAGTAGCGGAGGAAGTACCACGACGAGTCGACGAAGGTGTCCATCGTGTCCGTCTCCCGGCGGGCCGGCGCGCCGCAGCTCGGGCAGTCGGTCCCCACCCAGTCCTCGGCGGCCGCGAGCGGCGACTTCCCCTTCGGCGCGTAGTCGCGGACGTCGGGCAGCTCGACCGGCAGCTGGTCGTCCGGGACGGCGACGATCCCGCACGTCTCGCAGTGGACCACCGGGATCGGGCAACCCCAGTAGCGCTGGCGAGAGAGCAGCCAGTCGCGCAGGCGGTAGTTGATCGCGGGCTTCCCCTTGACCTCGGACTCGAGCCAGGCCACGATCGCGTCGAAGGCCTCGCGGTTGTGCATGCCGTCGAAGCGGCCGGAGTTCACCATCGCGCCGTCGCCGGTGTACGGAAGCTCCTCGCCGCCGTCGATCACCCGGCGGATCTCCAGCTCGAACTTCCCGGCGAACGCGTGGTCGCGCTCGTCGTGCGCCGGGACGGCCATGATCGCGCCCGTGCCGTACTCCATCAGCACGTAGTCGGCCACGTACATCGGCAGCTCCTCGCCGTTCACCGGATTCGTGACGGTCCGCCCCAGGGACACCCCGGTCTTCTCCTTGTCCTCCGCGCCGCGCTCCTCGGCCGAGGCGCCCGCGGCGCGCGCGATGTAGTCGCGCACCTCCTGCGAGTCGTTCAGCTTCAGCACGTCGGGATGCTCCGGAGCCAGGACGAAGAAGGTCGCCCCGAACAGGGTGTCCGGCCGGGTCGTGAAGACGGGGTAGTCGATGCCGAACTCCTCGCAGCGGAAGACCACCTCGGCGCCCTCCGAGCGGCCGATCCAGTTCTCCTGCATCGACACGACGTGCGCCGGCCAGTCGATCGTCTCGAGGTCGTCGAGCAGGCGGTCGGCGTAGTCGGTGATGCGGAAGAACCACTGCTCGAGCTGGCGGACCTCGACCTGCGATCCGCAGCGCTCGCAGCGGCCGTCGATCACCTGCTCGTTGGCGAGCACGGTGGCGTCCTGGGGGCACCAGTTGACGGCCGCGTCGCGGCGGTACGCGAGCCCCTTCTCGAACAGCCGGAGGAAGATCCACTGCGTCCAGCGGTAGTAGCGGGGCTCGTGGGTGCCGAACTCGCGGTCCCAGTCGATCGAGATGCCCCAGCGCTTGAACTGGCTGCGGAACTCGGCAATCGACGCCTCGGTGGAGTCGCGCGGATGCTGGCCGGTCTTTATCGCGTGGTTCTCGGCCGGCAACCCGAAGGCGTCGTAGCCCATCGGATGGAGCACGCGGCGGCCGGTGCGGCGGTGGAAGTGCGCGATCGCGTCCCCGATCGAGTAGTTCTTGAGGTGGCCGATGTGCGGCTCGCCGGAGGGGTAGGGCAGCATCTCGAGCACGTAGGAGGTGGGTGCGTCCTCGGCCAGCGCGTCGTTCGAGACGTGCCAGGTCCGCTCGTCGGCCCAGACTTTCTGCCACTTCCGTTCGATGGCTGTCGGGTCGTAGGAGGCGATGCGCGCAGGTTACATTCGGCTCGTGGACTTCCAGGCTCACCGCGCACGCGTCCGCGACCGGGTCGAGATGGCCTACCTGCGCGAGGGCGCCGGGGGGTTCCCAGTGGTGCTCCTGCACGGCTGGCCGGAGACAAAGCGGATCTGGTGGCGCAACGTCGGAGCACTCGCCGACGCGGGCTTCGAGGTGATCGTGCCCGACCTGGCTGGGTTCGGTGACTCCTCGCTCGCGGATGACGACCACTACGACGTGGCGGCGCATGCGCGTGACGTGCACGCGCTCGTGACGGAGGTCCTCGGGCACGAGCGCTGCGTCACGGCCGGCGGAGACCTGGGCGGCCTGGTGCTGTACGACCTGTCCCTGCGGTTCGAGGGGTTTGTCGCGCGCCAGGTGCTCTTCAACACCGTTCCGCCGATCCTGCCCGACGAGTACGAGGCGGCGGGGATCGAGCGCTCAGTGCCGCGCGAGGTGCGCCAGGCGGCCGATTACTTCCTGCGGCAGTCACGCGACGCGGACGGCCTGGCGGCCGAGCTCGACACGCCCGAGAAGCGGCGCCGCTACGTAGCCGAGATGTACGGGCCGCGGTTCTGGGCGGCACCCGGCGGGTTTTCGGCGGACGACGTCGAGTTCCACACCGAGCCCTTCGGCGACGCCGAATCCTTCCGCGCGTCGATCGCGAACTACGAGTACGCCGGCGGTCCGCGCGAGGTCAGCGAGGCGCCGCGGATCTTCGAGCGGACGGCCGTCCCGACGCTGCTCCTGTACGGCCCGGAGGACCACGTGATCCCGCGTGACTACCCCAGGCGGATGGAGGTTGCGTGCACGGAACGCGTCGGCCCGTTCGTCGTGGAGGGCGCCGGGCACTTCCTCCAATGGGAGCAGGCGGAGCTCCTGAACCAGGCGGTCAGGTATTTCTGCCTGGACCTCCTGTCAGCATCGGGGGAGCGATGAGCGCTTCTCCCGGCGAAGATCAGACGCCTCGGCCGGTCTCGCGCGCGGCCGAGCTGGCCGCCCAGCAGGTGGAGTCGATCGTCGCCGCGGCCCAGGCGAGCGCCGAGCAACTCGCCGCGAACGCCAGCCAGCAGCTCGAGGCCGCGCGCCAGGAAGCCGAGTCGGTGAGGGCGCTCGCGCGCGAATCCGCCCAGGCGGACGTGGAGGCCGGGCGCAAGGAGGCGCGCGAGCGCCTCCGCGAGGCCCAGGACGCCGCCGACCAGATCCTCGCCGAGGCGAAGGCGGTGTCGGGCGGGATGCGCCAGCTCGCCAACCTGCTCACGGTGCACGCCGAGCGCATCCTGAGGGACGTGACGAACTCCTACAACGCAATGTCGGCGGACCTGCGCGCGGCCGGGCGCGAGGATCGCCCGCCGGCGGCGCGCGCGGACGCCGCGGAGGCTGCGGACGCGCCGGACGCGCCGGACGCTCCCGCGCGCGAGCGCGGACGAGCGCGCCCCCGGCGCCCCAACGCCGAGCCGCCGGACAACCCGTTCGCCGACCTCGAACCGCCGAGCTGGGTCGAGAACTAGCGCGCAATTCCGTCCGACGTCGGGCAAGTGGGTCATGACTGTAGAAGCGGGCGAAATCGACATAGGGCGGGGCGGTGACCATGACGTCGTTTAGCGACTGGAAACGACCAGAACGGACCGCAAGCGACTGAAAGCGACATTTGTTCCGTCCGAAGTGTCCGTGTACGGTGGTACAGGAGCGAGGGACCGGACGTTGAAGCAGGCCCAGGGAGTTGCTAGTTCCGTGATGGCGTGCCGGTGAGTGGCTACCGGGTGGACCCCCATCACACGAGCTTTCCGGGTATTGCAGCCTTCAGAGGCTGCCCTTAGGCTCGTCTGGGCCTGAGCGGCCAACATAAGCCCCCTAGCGGACGCCTTCAGCGCCGCTGCTCCTGATGACTCCCAAGCGCGACACCCAGAGGACACAGCCGAAGAAGGGCGACCCGGTCGAGATTCCGGTGCCGACTCGCGGCGAGTTCGACGCGTTCGTCAGGAAGGTCGCTGGGCGATCAGGTCGTAGACGCCCTGCCAGGAAAGACCGGCCTCCTGAGCGATCCGAGTAATCGGCACGCCCGCCTGCTGAGCGTCGTATAGGCGCTTGCTCAGGTTGGCGGTGGCCTCCCGACGCACTTCCTCGGCGCGCGCCCGTTGACGCAGCGCCTGCTGGATTCCTCGGATTGCCTGTCCTTCGGTCATTCGGCAGCCTTCGCCAGAAGCGTGTCGAACATCGCCCGCTCGGAGTTGCTGCGCTCGTTGTAGCGGAACGCGTACTCGTTGAGGTAGGACGGCAGCCACTTGCTGGACACCGAGTGGTAGGTGCCACGGATGCCGTTCTTCATGTTCCCGAAGAACCCCTCGACGGTCTGCGTGTGGACGTTCCCGCTCACGTACACCCTGTCCTCGTGGCGGATGCGGTGATGGGCGATGTACCTGCTCCCGACGCGGTGCGAGTAGCCGCCCCATTCGTCGGTGAAGATCATTGAGCTAGGCAGGACGTGCTTGAAGATCGGCCCTTCCACGTCGAGCGTGCCGCGCGACTTGACGACGTGAGCCTTGACGCGCCCGCCGCGCTCGACAGCCGCCCAGATCGTCGGACGCCTGCTCTTCTTGACCCAGGTCAGCCCACGGCGCGAGTCGCCGGCTCGAACCCTTCCGCCGCCGAACGTTTCGTCAACTTCCACATCGCCTTGAAGAGGCTCGTCGTCCTGCTTCATTAGCTCGGTGCGAATGCGGTTCAGCATCCGCCACGCGGTCTTGTACGACACGCCTATCTCGCGCTCAAGCTGCTTGGCGGAAATGCCGCAGCGGGTGCTGGTCATCAGGTACATGGCGTAGTACCAGAGGTGCAGCGACGTGGACGACTTGTGGAAGATCGTCCCGGCTGTCGGGTGGACGTGGTGCCCGCACGCTGTGCAGGTCCACGACTGCCGCCCCTGCTTCGTCGCGTACCGCTTGAACACGACGCCCTCGCGCTCGCACTTGGGGCAGTCGGCGTGGGTGCCGTCCGGCGAGTAGCGCGAGCGCCACAGGTGTTCCAGGCAGGCCGCGTCGTCGGGGAAGTCGCGCATGAACTCCATCAGCGAGAGCTGCGAGTCCGACGAGTTCGCTCGCTTGGGGTTGTTCCTGTCAACCGGAGGCATAGTGTCAAGAGTACTGGACATTTGTCTGCTTGTCAAGTTCGTTTGACGCAAGCGAGCTTGCAGCACTGGCGCGCCAGCGCCGGTCCCAGCACAATGCGGGGTTTCTCATGGGGCCAGTTCGCTATCTCGAAACCGGCGTCCTATACCGCGCCGACAACCTCGCGCGACTTCACGAGTTCCCCGCAGAGTGCGTGGACCTCGTGTATCTCGATCCGCCGTTCTTCTCGAATCGAAACTACGAGGTCATCTGGGGCGATGAGGCGGAAATCGCATCCTTCGAGGATCGGTGGACCGGGGGGATGAACGTCTATGTCGAGTGGATGGAGGATCGGCTCCGCCAGTTGCACCGCGTACTCCGCCCAACCGGCTCCCTTTACCTGCATTGCGACGCAGCGGCGGGGCACTACCTCAAGGTCGCCCTGGACCGAATATTTGGGCAGCAGAACTTCCGCAACGAGATCATCTGGCGGCGAACTGGATCGAACAGCGCCGCAAAGCGATTCGGCCCGATTCACCAGACGATCTTCTACTACGGGAAATCGTCAAAGACGCCCTTCTATCCGGTCTACGGCCCCTACACGAAGGGCTACGTAGCGGAGCACTTCAGACAGCGGGATGAGCGCGGTGTCTTCCAGGATGTAGCTCTCACGGGCGCTGGCAGGCGCACAGGTGAAAGCGGTAGGCCGTGGCGGGGCCACGACCCGACGGCGCTTGGGCGGCATTGGCAGCCCTCAAGCTACGTCTACAAAAAGTACGAGCAGATCACGGGCGACGAGCTGGGGCAGTACCCGTTGCTTGAGCGGCTGGACAAGCTCGACGAAGTAGGGCTGATCTACTGGACGCGGAACGACACGCCCCGCTACCGCTACTACCTCGTGGATGCGCCGGGGGTGGCGTTGCAGGACTTGTGGGTGTTCCAGCCAGGCACGGAGGGCATGGTCTACGACCGGTCCGATCTCGGCATCGACCAAGACGTGATGTGGCTCAACCGCAAGGACCGTGAGCGCGTCGGCTATCCCACACAAAAGCCGGAGGGGGTACTTGAGCGGATCATCCGAGCGAGCACCCAGAAGGGCGATGTCGTGCTCGACCCGTTCTGCGGCTGCGGCACGACGGTCGCGGTGGCCGAGCGGCTCGAACGGCAATGGATCGGGATCGACATCAGCCCGACCGCTATCGGGATTATCAAGGAACGCCTTGGGAAGCTTGGTGCTGCGATCAAGGTCGAGGGGCTCGACTACACGGAAGCTGACCTGAGGGAACTCGGCCACTACGAGTTCCAGAACTGGGTCATCCAACAGGTCCACGGAACACCGACACGGCTGCCGGACTACGGGATCGACGGGTTTTCGTTCATGTACCAAGAACCGATCCAGGTCAAGCAGATCGACCGCGTCGACCGCCCAGAGATCGACAAGTTTCAAGCCGCGATCGACAGGACGAAGAAGGACACTGGGTACGTCGTCGCTTTTGGGTTCACGCGCGGCGCGTATGAGGAAGCCGCTCGTGTTCGGCGCGAACGCGGCTGGTCGATTGTCCTCGTGACTGTGCGAGAGCTACTTGAGACTCAAGCGGCGATCACTCGCCCGAAGATGCCCCTCAAGGTGGCGCCGCCCGCGCCTGACCTAATGCGCCTGCTTGCAGCCCTGGAAGAAGACGTAGATGGTCGCCCGATGCCGCCTGCGCGACCCAAGTCTGCGCGGCCATCGGCTGCGGAACTCGTCGAGAGCTATCACAGCAAGCGCGACCGCACTTAGCGAGTTTCGCTAAAGCCTCCCCTAGTCGCGCACTTCTACAGAGATGACCCACTTGCCCGACGTCGATGCGAACATGTGTTCGTGATGTCACCGAACGTCAAGGGAAACGTGGCGGAGCTCGCGATCGCGAAACCTGCGGCGGAGCTCGCTCTCCCGGTCTATGGACCCCTGACCGAGCATGGTCGGTACGAGCTGGTCATCGAATTCGGCGGGCGGCCATATCGCGTCCAGTGCAAATGGGGCCGCCTGGATCCAGAGAACGATGTGATCATCGTGAACCTGTCCGGTTCACGTCTCACGCCGGCCGGATACGTGCGAACGTCGTACTCCGCAGCGGAGGTCGATTTCATCGCCGTCTATTGCGGCGGCAACGACACCTGCTACCTGATCCCGATCGACCGGGTCGAGAATCGCCGGCACATCCAGCTGCGCCTTGCACCCGCGCGGAATGGACAGCGCGCGTTCATTAACCTAGCCTCTGACTTCGAGTTCTGCGGGGCTATAGCTCAGCTGGAAGAGCGCTTGCGTGGCACGCAAGAGGTCGCCGGTTCGAGCCCGGCTAGCTCCACTCCCCCTGCCGAGTCGATGGTCGCTGCCGACGAGTTCCGCAACCGTTTCGGCTGGTACATGGAACGCGCGGCCGCGGGCGAGGAGTTCCTCGTCGAGCGGCGCGGACGGCCATACGTGAAGCTCGTCCCCGCCGTGTCGCAACTCGTGCTCGCCGACGCGGCTTAGGCCGCCTCGATGAACCCGTCGAACGGGTCGTCCTCCAGGTCGATCGCCAACTGACGCACGTCGAGGCCCTCGAGCGGGTCTCCGTCGGGCGGCATCTCCTCGAGGTCCACGAGCACGAACGCCTTCGTCTCGTACCAGAGGAAGATCACCGCGCGGCTGACGTGCGCGATGTCGTCGGGCTCGGGAAGTCCTTGCTCGGCGAGGAGCGAGCGCATGCTCTCCTCGACGAACCGGTGGCGTGCTGAGATTTCCATGCGGCGAGCTTGGCGCGCGCCGTGTCACGCGTGTGTGACGAGGGTGACGAGTGCGTACGCTGGAGTGACATGTCGGACGCGCGCGACTTCAGTTGAGCGACGAGCCGGCGCTGCGTCTCGCCTCCACCCGCGGGCGCTGGGTGCTCGCCACGGCGGTGCTCGGCTCGGCGATCGCGTTCCTCGAGGCGACGGTCGTCAATGTCGCGCTCCCGACGATCGGGCGTGAGCTCGACACGGACGTCGCCGGCCTCCAGTGGACCATCAACGGCTACCTGCTGACGCTCGCTGCGCTGATCCTGATCGGCGGCTCGTTGGGCGACCGCTACGGCCGCCGGCGCGTCTTCGAGGTCGGCGCGGTCTGGTTCACGCTTGCCTCCGCCCTGTGCGCCGTGGCGCCGAGCATCGAGGTCCTGGTCGCTGCGCGCGTTGTCCAGGGCATCGGCGGCGCCCTCCTCACCCCCGGGAGCCTGGCGATCATCGAGGCGACCTTTCACGAGGACGACCGCGGCCGGGCGATCGGCGCCTGGTCCGCGCTCACGGGCGTCGCCGGCGCCGTTGGCCCTCTGCTCGGCGGCTACTTGATCGACGCGGTCACGTGGCGCGCGATCTTCCTGATCAACCTGCCGCTCGGCGTGCTCGTCGTGTGGGCCGCCCGCCGTTACATACCCGAGACGCGCGACCGATCGATCACGGGCGCGCTCGACGTGCGCGGCTCGGTGCTCGTGACGCTCGGGCTCGCCTCCGTCACGTTCGCGCTGATCCAAGCACCTGACGCGGGGATCGGCTCGCCGGCCGTCCTGGGCGCGCTCGCGATGGGCGTCGTCGCGCTCGCGGCCTTCGTGCGCACAGAGCGCAACAGCGCGAGCCCGATGCTGCCGCTCTCGATCTTCTCGTCCCGCCAGTTCACCGGGGCGAACCTGGTCACCTTCGTCGTCTATGCCGCACTCAGCGCCGTCACGTTCCTGCTCGTCGTCTTCCTCCAGGTCGGCCTTGGCTACAGCGCGATCGAGGCCGGCGCCGCATCGCTGCCCGTCACCGTCCTGATGCTCGCGCTGTCCGCCCGGGTCGGAGCGCTCTCTCAGCGCATCGGGCCCCGGCTGCCGCTCACCGTTGGCCCGCTCGTGGTCGCGGCGGGCATGTTCATGATGGGCGAGATCGACGTGGGCGACGGTTACGTGGAGGCGGTCCTGCCGGGAGTCACGGTGTTCGGGCTCGGCCTCTCGCTCGTGGTTGCGCCGGTCACGATCACGGTCCTGGCCGCGGCCGATCCGCGCCACGCCGGCATCGCCTCGGGCGTGAACAACGCGGTCGCGCGGACCGCCGGGCTCGTGGCGATCGCCGCCCTGCCGCTCATCACGGGCCTGAGCGGCGGGGACTACGAGGACCCGGGTGCGCTCGGGGAGGCGTTCACGACGGGGATGCGCATCTCCGGCGCGCTGGCCGCCTGCGGCGCCGTGCTCGCGTTCGCGACGATCCGCGACGACGTCCTACGGCGTGCGCGCGAACCCGAGCGGCGACCGTGCCAGGACGCGATCGAGCAAGCGCCGGCACGTCACTGCGCCGTCGCGGGCACCCCGCTGGCTACGGCACCTCGCGCGACGGGGCCTCCCCCCACAGCTGCTCGAGCCGGTAGTACTCCCGCGCCGCGGGCGTGAAGATGTGCACCACGCAGTCGAGGTAGTCCATCAGCACCCAGCGCGCCTCGCGGTCTCCCTCGACCCGCCGCGGCAGCAGGCCGTGCTCCTGCTTGAGCGTCGCGTGGATCCCGTCGTGGATCGCCTTGGTCTGGCGCTCGGTATTCCCCGAGCAGATCACGAAGTAGTCCGTGTATCCGACGATGCCACGCAGGTCGAGGATGCGGATGTCGGCCGCCTTCTTGTCGGAGGCGATCTCGGCGATCCGCTCCGCGAGCGCTTCGGCGGCCAGGGTGTCGTTTGCGCGTGCGGTCTCTGTCATCAGGAGGGAACGGACGCGCCGTACAGGCTCTGCGCGCCGATGAAGTTCGCGACCTTGTCCGGTACGAGATAGCGGATCGGCTGGCCTGTGGCCGCCCGCTCGCGCACCATCGTCGACGAGACGTCGATCCGCGGCATCGCGAAGAACGCCGGCTCCGTGCGCCCGGCGAGTGCCTGCTCGACTCGTGCCCTGTCCGACCCTGCCCGCTCGGCGACCGCGACGGTCGCGAGCCGCACCACCTCGTCCGGGGCGTGCCACGACGGCAGCGCGGCCGCCTGGTCGCCCCCCAGGATCAGCACGATCTCGTCGTCGGGCGAGCGCTCGCGCAGCTCCCGCAGCGTGTCGGCCGTGTACGACGACCCGTCGCGGTCCACCTCGATCCGCGACAGCCCGAAGCGCTCGTCGGCCGCGGTCGCGTAGTCGCACATCGTGTAGCGCGCCTCGCGCCCCGGGTCCTGTGGGATGTCGCGGTGCGGCGCCTGCCCGACCGGCACCCACACCACGACGTCGAGGTCGAGCTGGGCGTGCGCCTCCTGCGCACAGACGAGGTGTCCGACGTGCGGCGGGTTGAACGCGCCGCCGAAGAAGCCGATCCGCAAGCGGGCGCCTACTCCTTCACCTGGCCGTCGCCGTGGGCGATCCACTTGAAGGAGCAGAGCTCGCGCGTCCCGATCGGCCCGCGGGCGTGCAGCTTCTGGGTGGAATTCCCGATCTCGGCTCCCATGCCGAACTCCGCGCCGTCCGTGAAGCGCGTGGACGCGTTCACGTACACGCAGGCGGCATCCACTCCGGCCGTGAACGCGCTCGCCGTCTCTTGGGAGCCCGTCACGATCGCCTCCGAGTGGCCACTCCCCCAGCGGTTGACGTGTTCGATCGCCTCGTCCGCCGAGTCGACGACCTTCACCGCGAGGATCAGGTCGTGGAACTCGGTCGCCCAGTCCTCGTCGGTCGCCTCGGCGGTCCGTTCGGCCAGCCCGCCCGCGAGCGAGCGGGTGCGGCCGTCGACGCGCAGCTCCACGCCGCGCTCCGCCAACTCGGCCAGCGCGCGCGGCATGAACTCCGGGGCGACCTGCGCGTGCACGAGCAGGGTCTCGGCCGCGTTGCAGACCCCCGGCCGCTGAGTCTTCGCATTCACCGCGATCCGCACCGCCATGTCGACGTCCGCCTCCGCGTCCACGTACACGTGGCAGTTGCCCGCAGCGGCGTACATGACCGGCACGGTGGCGTGCGCCTTCAGTGCGTTCTTGAGTCCCTCGCCCCCGCGCGGTATGACCAGGTCCACGAGCCCGTCGGCGGTCGCGATCTCGCGCAGCTCGTCCCGGTCACCGCCGGCCACGAGCGAGATCGATCCGGCGGGCAGCCCGGCGCCCTCGACGGCAGCCACCGCCACCGACGCGAGCGCCGCGTTCGAGTGCGCCGCCATCGACGAGCCGCGAAGGACGATCGCGTTGCCCGACTTGATGCACAGCGCCGAGCAGTCGATCGTCACGTTCGGGCGGGCCTCGTATACGACGGCCACGACACCCATCGGCACGAGCACCTTCTCGAGCCGGATGCCGTTCGGGAGGACGCGCTCCTCCACGACGTCGCCAACCGGATCGGGCAGTGCCGCGATGTCGCGCACGTCGCGGGCGATGGTCGCCAGGCGCTCCTCGGTGAGCTGAAGCCGGTCGAGCAGCGCGGCCGTCAGGCCGCTCTCGCGCCCCGCCTCCATGTCCTGCCTGTTCGCCTCGAGGATCTCCGCGGCGCGCTCCTCGAGCGCGTCCGCCATCGCGCCCAGAGCGCGGTCCTTCGTCGCGGTGTCGAGCGTCGCCAGCAGCCGCGCGGCGGCCTTCGCCTGCGCGCAGATGTCGGTTACCGAAGCGGTGGTGGTCGCCATCGGATCAAGGGTACCGACGGCCCCTACGCGAGAAGTCAGCCGAGCACGAAGTAGTCCCGGTGCACGGCCTCTTCGCTCGCACGCGGCAGAACCTCGCGGACCGCTGCCGACTTCATGCCCTTGATCTGCCGCAGCTCGGCCGCCGAGTAGTTGACGATCCCCTTTCCGATCGCGCGGCCGTCCCCGTCCGAGGGGCACACCTCCACTGCGTCGCCGGCCTCGAAGTCGCCGTGCACGCCCACCACCCCGACCGGCAGCAGGCTGGTGCCGCGCTCGCGCAGCGCCTGCTCGGCGCCCGCGTCGATCTCCAGCCGGCCGCGCGTCGGCTTCGCGTACTTGAGCCAGAGCTTGAAGCTGGACACCCGCCCCTCCTGGGGATGGAACCGCGTCCCCTCGTCGCCGTCGTCGATCGCCGCCGCGATCGCCTCGCGGCGCGTGCCGTTCAGGATCAGCGCGGGAATGCCGGCCGCGGTCGCCATCTCGGCGGCCACCACCTTCGAGCGCATCCCGCCCGAGCCGAGCGGCGACGTCGAGACCCCGATCTCGAGGTCCTCGAGGTCCTCGAAGCGCCTGACCTCCCGGATCAGCTCCGCGTCGGCCTGCTCGCGTGGGTCGGCGGTGTGCAGCCCGTCGGTGTCGGTCAGGAGCAGCAGCAGGTCGGCGCCGAGGAGGATCGCCACCTGGGCGGCGAGGAAGTCGTTGTCGCCGAAGGTGATCTCGTCGGTCGTCGTCGTGTCGTTCTCGTTGATGATCGGGACGATCCGCCAGTCGAGCAGCTTGTGCAGCGTCTGGCGCGCGTTCAGGTAGTGCGTGCGCGCGGACATGTCGAAGAAGGTGAGAAGCACCTGCGCGCTCGGCACCCCGCGCCCGGCGAGCAGCTCGTCATAGGCGCGGTAGAGCTTGCCCTGCCCGACGGCCGACGCCGCCTGAAGCTCTGCCATCGCCGACGGCCGCACGGGCAGGTCCATCAGCCGCATCCCGCGCGCGATCGCGCCGGACGTGACCATCACCACGTCGTCGCCCGCTTCGTGAAGGCGCGCCACCTCGGCGCAGACGCCCTCCACCACGTCCGCGCGCAGCTCGCCGCGGTCGTCGGCGACGATGCTCGAGCCGAGCTTGATGACGATCAGCCGTGCCATGCCGCGCTAGGTATAGCTCCGCGGGCGTCCGGCCCGCGCCTTGATGCGCAGACTCGGCTTCCCGCCTCGTATTTCAGAACGGAGCGCCGGGGTCGAGTTCGAAGACCGTGCCGGCCAAATCCACGTCGTCCCCCGCCTTGAAGCCGGCCTGCTCGAGCGCGCGGATCACGCCCATGCGCCGAAGCCGGTCCTCTACGTAGCGGAGTGCCTCCTCGTTCTCGATGTCATGGCGCGCGAGCAGGCGCTCGACCGCCGGGCCCGTCACGCGCAGGATGCCGTCCGGCCCGCGCTCGACGCGATAGCCCGCGTCATCCGCCGGCCGGTAGACCTTGTGCTCGGCGAGCGCTTCCTCCGGCTCCGCGGCGGGCTCGACGCGTTCCTCTCCCATCTGCCGGAAGAGCTCGCGTGAGAGATCCTCGAGGCCCTGGCCGGTGGCGGCCGACGTGACGACGACCGCGAGCGCGTCAGGCACGCGCTCCCGCCACTCGGCGGCGGCGCGCGCCGCGTCCTCGGCGGTCACGAGGTCCGCCTTCGACAGGGCGATCATCCGCGGCAGCGACCCGAGTCCGTGGCCATAGCCCTCGAGCTCCGCCTCGACCGTCGCGTGGTTGGCAACCGGGTCCGAGCCGTCGAGCGGCGCGAGGTCGAGCACGTGCACGAGCAGTCGCGTGCGCTCGACGTGGGCGAGGAACTCGTGCCCCAGTCCGGCGCCGGCGCTCGCTCCCTCGATCAGGCCCGGAATGTCGGCGACCACGAGCTGGCGCTCCGGCCCCTCGAGCGTGCCGAGCACCGGCTCGAGCGTGGTGAACGGGTAGTCGGCGACCTTCGGTGCGGCCCGCGTGAGCCGGCCGATCAGCGAGGACTTCCCGGCGTTCGGCAGGCCGACGAGGCCGATGTCCGCGAGCAGCTTGAGACGGAGCTCGAGCCAGCGCTCCTCCCCCGGGAGCCCGCGCTCGGCGAACCTCGGCGCCTGCCGGGTCGAGTGGGTGAACCGCTTGTTGCCGCGCCCGCCCGCCCCCCCGGCGGCCACCACAGCGCGTTGGCCTGTGTGGGTGAGGTCGAAGCGCATGCTGCCGGCCGGGTCCTCGACGACCGTGCCGGGCGGCACCCGTACCTCGAGCACCGCCGGGCTCGCCCCGTGGCGCTCGCCGCCCTCGCCGTGCCCGCCGCGAGCGCCCTTGAAGTGCGCTCTGCGCCGGAACACCTGGAGGTCGCGCAGCGACCCGTCGCACACGAGCACCACGTCAGCCCCGCGGCCGCCGTCGCCCCCGTCGGGCCCGCCCTTCGGGACGTGCGCCTCGCGCCGGAAGGAGACGGCGCCGCTGCCGCCCGCGCCGCCCTGGACGAAGATCTTCGCGCGGTCGGTGAACACGCGCCGATGGTAGGTGAGCCCTAGCCGGCCGACAGACGAGCGCGCAGCTCGGCAACCCGCTCCGCCGACGCCGCGATCCGCGCGCGCAGCGCGGGCGACTCGCGGGCGCGATCCAGCAGGTGCGGAAACACGCGGATCCACGACCCCGGCCCGGTCATCAGGAGCAGGTCGGCGCCGGCGGCGAGCGATCGCTCCGCGGCCACCTCGACCGAGGAGCGTGCGAGCACGGCCTCGGCCTCGAGGCTGTCGGTGATCACGACGCCGTCGAAGCCGAGCTCGTCGCGGAGAAGCCCCTCGAGCACGGCGGGCGACTGCGACGCGACGCGGCGCGGATCGAGCGCCGGGTAGAGCGCGTGCGCGGCCATCACCAGCGGCACGTCCACGCCGATCGCCGCCGCGAACGGCTCGAGGTCGGTCTCAAGCTCCGCGCGCGTCGCGTCGATCGTCACGGGCGCGTCGTCGGTGTTCGCCGTCGCGCGCCCGAAGCCCGGGAAGTGCTTGACGGTCGGCGCGACGCCCGCGTCGAGGAGCTCGCGCACGGCCTCCACCACCTGTGCCGGCACATCCCCGGTGAAGGCACGGCCCGCCATCACGGAGCCCGGCTGGGCCACGTCGGCGACAGGCGCGAGGTTCACGTTGACGCCCGCGTCGGCCAGGTCGGCCGCGCCGGTCGCGAACGGAAGCTGCCTGACCGCGCCGCCCTCCTGGTCGGTCATCACGAGCGCGTCGCCGCCGGCCGCCCGCTGGATCGCACCGGTCAGCGCCCGCGTCGCGGCCGCGTCCGTGACGTTGTCGGCGAACAGGACGACGCCGGCGGTCTGCCCCGCGCGCAGCCGCTGGCGCATGTAGCCCGGGAGCTCGGCGCCGTCGAAGCTCGAGACGAGCAGCGAGCCGAGCTGCTCGCGCAGCGTGCCTGCCGCCGGGGCGCAACAAACGGGGTCCGTCCCCGTTCGTTGCGTGCCGTCGCTGCCGCCGCAGCCCGCGAGCGCGGCGGCGCACGCGATCGCGAGCGCTAGTCGTTCGGGACGACGGTGATGCAGCGCTTGCCGCGCTTCGTGCCGAACTCGACAGTCCCTGCGCGCGCGGCGAAGATCGTGTCGTCCTTCCCGATGCCCGTGCCGTCGCCCGGCCTGAAGCGGGTTCCACGCTGGCGCACGATGATCTCGCCGCCGGTGACCTTCTCGCCGGCGAACACCTTTACGCCTAGGCGCTGGGCGTTCGAGTCGCGGCCGTTTCGGCTGGAGCCGAGGCCCTTCTTATGAGCCATCGCCGTCCTCCTTCTTCTTCTTCGCGGGCGCCTTCTTCTTGGCGGGCGCCTTCTTGGCGGCGGCCTTCTTGGCCGGAGCCTTCTTGGCGGCCGCCTTCTTCGCCGGCGCCTTCTTCGCCGGCGCCTTTGTGGCCGGTGCCTTCTTCGCCGCCGGGGCGGCCTCGGCCTTCTCCTCGTCGGCCGGCTTCGCCGATGACGCCGGCTTGCGGCTGAGCAGCTTGATGTCCTTGATCTCGATCCGCGTCAGGTCGGCGCGGGCGCCGTAGCGGACCTTGTAGCCGCGCTTGGGCTTGAACTTGAGCCCGTGGATCTTCTTGCCACGCTCGTGCCCGACCACGGCCGCCTCGACCTTCACCTTCTCGAGGTCGCCGCCGTCGAAAATCGTGTCGTCGGAGCGGTAGAGCAGCGGCTCGAGCTCGAGCTTCGACCCCTCGTCGCCGCGCACGCGGTCCACGAGGAGGGTGTCGCCCTTCTCGACGCGGTACTGCTTGTTTCCGACCCGGACGATCGCGTACATGAAGCGGGGCAGTCTAGCGGCGGGCCGGGGTCAGTCCTGCGCGAGCAGCCAGGCGTGAGTCTCCCCCACGCGGTTGACGATCAGGGTGAGATGGCCCTCGGGCCCGAGGACGCGCGCGTCGGCACCGGGAATGTGCCGCCCCAGCCATTCGCCGTGGCTCGCCGGGACCATCAGATCCTGATTGCCCTGCCAGATTAGGACCGGAACCGAGAGGTCCGCGACGTCGAAGCCCCAGTCCCTGGTGAAGGCCAGATCGTCGTCGAACCATCCATCGATCCCGCGCGAGAGGCCCAGGCGGCTGGACTCGTGCATGTACTCGGCCACCTCGCCGGTCAGGACCGCCCGATCGGCGTCGCTCAGCAGCGACTCGAGGGTCGTGTACAGGTGCTCCGGGGTCGTGGCGAGCGTTTCCTCAGCCCACTCGCCGAGCAGCCGCCGCAGGCCGTCTCGGTCGTTCAGCGCGAGGCCGATCTCGGTGATGTTGTCCTTGCCCATCCCGGCCAGGAAGTCGAGGTCCGGCACGCCATACGGGGCGACGCCCGCGAGGGTTGCGACGCGGGTGACGCGTTCCGGCATCAGCGCGCCGCAGGCGAGCGCGTGGGGCCCTCCGCCCGACCCGCCCCAGGTCGCGATGCGGTCGAGGCCGAGATCGTCTGCGATCGTCCGGACGTCCGCGGCGACGTCCGCGACCGACCGCCCCTCGTGGCGGTCCGAGCCTCCGTATCCGGGACGGTCATGTGAAAGCAGGCGGATTCCGCGGCCGGCGGCATCCTCGTGCCAGAGGCGAAAGAGGTTGCCCGCCGAGGGTGTGCCGTGGTGCACGAAGACAGGGAAGCCGTCGTCCGCCCCGCCCTCGTGCACGCGCAAGGTTCGCCCGTCGGGCGCGGCGACGTCGAACTCGCGCACGGCTACTCCGACGCCGCCGGTGCCCTGCGCCGTCCTCGTCCGCCGCGCCGGCCACGACGCCGCTTCGGCTTGTCATCGTCGCCGCCGTCACCGCCGCCGCCTTCGCCGCCACCGCCGCCACCGCCGTCCTCGGCGGAACCGCCGTTGACGCCCCCCACGATCTCGGCCGACGCGGACGTCCGTCCCACTTCAGTGATCCGCACGAGCCGCTCCTGGCCGATCAGGCGGCCGGCGCCCGCCACAGAGATGACGTAGGAGTCGATCTTGCCCACGGCCGCGTCCTCGTCGTACATGTGCGGCTCCTCGATCTGGACGAGCAGCTCCTCGCCCTCGCGGAACGGCAACGCGCGCTCCTCGATCTCGTCGCGAGAGCCCGTGTCCACCAGCTCGAACCAGTCGAGCGGCAGGCCCTCGCTGCCCTCGAAGTGGAAGTGCTTGCCCACCTCGGCCTCGAGCTCGAGCAGCGGCCGCCCGGCCTCGGCGCCAAGGAGCTGGGCGGAAACCCGCGGGTGGACCCGAACGAGGTAGGCCTCGGGCTTCGAGTTCTCACTCACGAGGTCGCGGAGCCGGCGCTCGGTCTCGAGCGCGACCGTCTCCTCCGACAGGACCACGCCCTCGCCCTCGCACGCCGGACAGGTCTTCGTGAGGATCTCGCGGACGCCGTCGGTGACGTTCTGACGCGTCATCTCGACGAGGCCGAGCGGTGAGATCTCCATCACGTAGGTCTTCGTGCGGTCCTCGTCGAGCTCGCGCCGCAGCACCTTCAGGACCGCGTCACGGTTACGCGCGCGCGACATGTCGATGAAGTCGATGACGATGATCCCGCCGATGTCGCGGAGGCGCAGCTGGGCGACGGTCTCCTCGGCCGCCTCGAGGTTCGTCCTCGTGATCGTGTCCTCGAGCCGCGCCCCCTTCCCGCGTCCCGTGAAGGAGCCGGAGTTGACGTCGATGACCGTCATCGCCTCGGCGTAGTCGATCATCAGGTAACCGCCGGAGGGCAGGTCCACGCGACGGCTCAGGGTGCCCTTGATCGCCTCGTCGATCCCGTGCTTCTCGAACAACGGCTTCTCGCCCTTGTAGAGCTCGAGCCGGTCGAGGAGCTCGGGCGAGGTGCGCGTGAAGAACGACATCAGCCGCTGGTGGGCCTTCTCGTCGTCCACGATCCCGCGCTCGAACTGCTCGGAGAAGATGTCGCGGATGACGCGCACGGGCAGGTCGGCCTCCTGGAAGACCATCGCGGGCGCCGGGGTGTCCTTCACACGGCTCTGGACAACCTCGTAGAGCTTGTGCAGGTAGCGCACCTCGCGCTCGAAGTCCTCGCGTGTCGCTCCCTGCGCGGCGGTGCGGATGATCGCCCCGCCCTTCCCCAGGTCGAGGTTCTTCGCCTGCTTGCGCAGCCGGTCTCGCTCCTTGTCGGCGAGCCGGCGCGACACGCCTACGCCCTCGCCGTCCGGCACGTACACGAGGTAGCGACCTGCGATCGACAGCTGCATCGACAGCCGCGCGCCCTTCGTCTTCAGCGGATCCTTCACGACCTGGACGACGACCCCGTCGCCCGGCTTCAGCACCTCCGAGATGCGCTTTCCCTTCGACCCGTGGCGGCCGCGACGGGCCAGCTCGACGCCGGGCATGACGACGTCGTCGGCGTGGAGGAAGCCGTTCTTGTCGATGCCGATGTCCACGAACGCGGCTTCGAGTCCCGGCAGGACGTTGTCGACGCGGCCCTTGTAGATGTTTCCGACGATCGAGCGCGAGCCGCGGCGCTCGATGTACAGCTCGCCGACCCGCCACTTGGGGTTGGGCTGTTTCTGACCTTTAGGCGCCGCCTCCGCTTCGAGGATGGCGACTCTTGTTTCGCCACGGTCTGCCGTGACGAGCACTTGCTTTCTCACTTGAAACTTTGCCTCTCATAGGATGAGCTCCCGGCCCTTGGCGGCGGCGGTCTCGCGTGCCTGCACGTGAATTGATTGCAGGAGTCCCACGGCCAGGAACGTCACGAGCACGGACGATCCGCCGTAACTCATTAGGGGAAGTGGGACGCCGGTGATCGGCATGATCCCCACAGTCATTCCCACGTTCACGAAGACCTGGAACATCAGCATCGCGCAGATGCCGCCGGCTATTAGAGAGCCGTAGAGGTTCTTTGACATTGTCATGATGCGAAGCGCCCTCCAGATGAGGAGCGCGAACAGGGAGAGCACGATTGCCGCTCCCGCGAAGCCGAACTCCTCGCCCACCACGGCGAACACGAAGTCCGTGTGGTGCTCGGGCAGGAAGTCGAGCTTCGTCTGTGTTGCCTCGTCGGCCCCGCGGCCGGTCTTCTGACCGGAGCCGATCGCAGTGATCGACTGCTGGAGCTGGTAGCCCTGGTCCTGCGGGTCGTCGGAGGGGTTGATGAACGCCGTCAGGCGATCCACCTGGTAGTCCTTCAGCACCGTCACCCCGACGGCCGGAGCCGCCACGAGGACGATGGTCACAGCAGCCGCCGCCAAGGCCCCCAGGGCGGCGAAGTGGGTCCACGGCGTTCCCGCGACGAACAGGATCGTCACGACGATCGCCAGGTAAACGAGTCCCGAGCCCAGGTCGGGCTGCGCCACGACCATGATCGCCGGGATGAGCGCGAGCAGCATGATGCGACTCGTCGTCTCCCGGTCCTGCAACCGCCTGATCCGGTCGATCACGAAAGCCGAGACGGCCAGGATCAACAGCACCTTGCCGAGCTCGGAGGGCTGGAAGCGGAAGAAGGGGAGTTCGATCCAGCGCCGTGAGCCGCGCGCCGCCGCGCCGAGCAGGAAGACGAGCCCGATCGACCCGATCATCACCCCGTACAGGCCGAGCTTCAACTCGCGCAGGCGCGAGTAGTCGAACCGCGCGACGAGCAGCATCAGCGCAACGCCGACGCCGGCGTAGATGGACTGCCTCAGCACGTAGTAGTACGGGCTCCCCGCCACGTCGTCCTGCGTGGCGGTGACGAGCGTGTAGATCGAGCACGCCACAAGGCCCACGACGGCGAGGAGAAGGAGAACGTCGATCCGGACGATGCGCGCAGCGCTCTCGTCGCGGAACCCCTTCACGGCCGTGCCGAATGCGGTGCGGGCCTCCATCAGTCGACCACACTACCCACGGTCTCGGGGCCGTCGTCCTTCGCGTCGTAGAGGGCGGCGATGATCTGACGGACCATCGGCGCGGCGCGCTCGGCGCCGAACCCGCCCGCCTCGTCCGTCGCGACCACGACGTACTGCGGATCCTCCGGGTACGTGATCGCCGCGTACCAGGACTGGTCGGCCCGGCCGAGGCCCTTCTCCGCCGTGCCCGTCTTCCCCGCGATGGGGATCCGGAAGCCCTGGAAGACGGCGGTCGAGGTGCCGCCCGGGGCGTTCGCGGCGCCCACGAGCCCATCCATGATCGCGTTCCGGAACTCGGGCTGGATCTGTGCCCGGCGGCGTGTCGGCATCTCGAACTCCTGGAGCACGCGGCCGTCGGCGTCCTCGATCCGCCGGCCGAGGTGGGGGCGCGGCACGAACCCGCCGTTCGCGACGGTTGCGTAGGCCACGGCGAGCTGAAGCGGTGTCACCGATAGATCGCCCTGGCCGATCGAGAGGTTGATGTTGTCGCCCACCGACCACGGCCGGTCGGTCAGGTCCTCCTTGTAGAGCTCGTTGCGCCACGCGGGCGTCGGCACGAGCCCCTGGCCTTCCGCCGGCAGGTCGATGCCGGTCAGGCGCCCGATCCCCAACCGCTTGGCCCAGTCCTGGATGAGCAAGCCGTCGCCCTGGTTGTTCGCGGCGAGGCCGAGGCGGTAGAAGAAGACGTCGCTCGAGACCGTCAGCGCTGTCCTGAGCGCGAGGCTGCCGTGGGCGACCCCGCCGGCGTTCTCGAAGGTGACGCCGCCAACCTGCAGCGAGCCGCCGTCGAACAGCGGCGTGTCGGGCGTGATCAGGCCGCCCTCGAGCGCCGCGACGGCGGTTACGAGCTTGAACGTCGACCCGGTCGGGTAGCCGGCCTGGATCGCGCGGTTGAAGAGCGGCTTGCCGTTCTCCTCCGCCGACAGGGCCTTCAGGTCGCGCTGCCGGATCACCTTGGCGAAGATGTTCGGGTCGAACGACGGCGACGAGCCCAGCGCCACGATCTCGCCCGTCTTGGCATGCATGACGACGAACGCCCCCCGCGAGGAGCCCAGCGCCTCCTGACCGACACGCTGCACGTCGAGGTCGATCGAAAGGCGGAGGTTGCGACCCTGGCGCGACTCGGTCTCGCGCAGGTCACGCGTCTTCACGCCCATCGCGTCCACCTGCACGCGCTTCTTGCCGTTCTCGCCGCGCAGGAAGCGGTCGTAGGAGTACTCGATCCCGGACTGGCCGACGCGGTCGCCGAGCGACACGCCGCGGTAGCGGCTGTCATCGAGTTGCTTCTCGGTCACCTCGCCGACCGTGCCGAACAGGTGGGCCCCGATCTCCTCGTGCGGGTACTCGCGCAGGAAGACCGCCTCGGGCTCGACACCCGGGAAGTCGCTCGCGCGCTCGGCCAGGTACGAGACCGCGCCGAAGTCGACGTCCTGCTTGACGGTCGCCGAGACGAAGGGCTGCACCTTGAGCTGCTGCTCTACGCGCGCCTCGACCGCGCGCGGCTTCATTCGCAGCGCCTTTCCGAGCCGCTCGTACAGAGCGTCGCGCTCGGGGCCCGCCGGCGGGATCTCGTCGGGCCGCACCTTGATCGCCAGGCCGACGCGGTTGTCCACCAGCACGCGACCCTCCCGGTCCAGCACGACCCCGCGCGGGGCCTCGACCTTGATCTCGCGGACGCGGTTGTTGTTCGCGTCGGCCAGGTACTTGTCGCCGGACAGGATCTGGAGGTACCAGAGCCGGAAGAAGACGACGGCGAACATGACGAGCGCGAGGCCGCCGATGACCGCGACGCGGAAGGCGAGCTGCGGCGTGATCGGCGGGCGGTTGTCGGAGTCCAGGTACATCAGACCTCGAGGCCGCGAAGGCCGATCGGCCCCGACGTGATCGTGGAGTCGCGCCGGCCGCGCGGACCCGGCTCGACGAGCAGGACGGGGCGCAGGACGCGCCGGGCGACGGCGAAGAATGGCAGCGCGATCAGCGCGTTCAGAAGCACCGTCATGAGCATCTGCCAGACAACGCCGAGCGACACCGGTGCATCGATCGAGAGCATGAAAGAGACGGCGCCGTACGCCAACACGTACCCGGCCGTCGCGGCCGCAGCTACCGGGATCGGCGTGAGCCCGTGCGCCGGGTCGCGCTGCTCCCGGTACCGGCCGACCCCATACCCCACGGCTGTGAGCACGAGCGAAGAGGCGCCCAGGTTCCCCCCGATCGCAAGGTCGGCGAGCAGGCCCGTGAAGAAGCCAGTCGCCGCACCGGGCACGCTGCCGGCGTACAGCGCGACGGCCGCGACGAGCAGCGGCATCAGGTCGGCGGACCCGCCGAGGACCCGGATCTGGACGAGGCAGGCGATCTGGAAGATCACCACGAAGAGGATCATCAGACCCACGCGCAGGACGGTGCCGACGCTCGGGATCATGGAAGCGCCGCCTGCGTCTGCTCCACCCCGCGCCCCGTCAGCACCTGTACGAAGTCCATCCGCTTAAGATCCGCGAACGGCTCGATGTGGACGCGCTGGTAGAGTTCGCGCTCCTCAGCGTCCACGCGTGTCACGCGGCCGATCGGGATGCCGCGCGGGAAGAGCGACTCGAACCGGTCGGAGCGCGACCCCGAGGTGATGACCGTCGTGTCGGTCGAGACGGGCCGGCCCTTCTCGATGAAGTCGAGCAGCATGTCCGCGGGATCGCCGACGGTGGGCTTCACGATCCCGGCGGCGCCGTCCGGCATGACCTGCGCGGACACCGCGCTCGATTCGTCGGTGATCAGCGTGACCGTGGCGGTCCCGGACGACACCGAGGTGACCTTGCCCGCCAGCCCGCCGCCGCCCGTGCCCCCCGGGGCGATGACCGGCATGTCCTCGTCGATCCCGGAGCTCGAGCCCTTGTCGATCTGGACGCTCGACTGCCAGCTCGTCGGCGAGCGGGCGATCACGCGCGCGGTCACCGGCGTGGTGCTCGCCGGGAAGAGCTCGTCCTTCGGCAGGTCGACGAGGTCGCGGAGCTGCTCGGCCTCCCGCTGCGCGGTCTGCGCGACGGCGAGGTCCTCGCGGAGATGAGCGACCTCCTCCTTCAGGTCCTTGTTCTCCCCCTTCGCGTCGAAGACGTCGCCGGCCCAGTTGATCGCGTCGCGGAACGGCTTGAACGCGCGGCTCGCGCCCTCCTCTATCGGCGCGAGCACCTCCTGGGCGCCGCGCTGGATCGCGTGCAGGCCACCGCTGGCGGACTCGCCGAAGTACACGGTCAGAAGACCGATCGAGAGGGCTACGAATATGAGTAGAGCGGCCCGCCGTCTGCGGACCGTCTTGTCGTACACGGAAGAAGTCCTCCGGGGCGCCCGCTAGTAGCGGCGCCGATTCCTTGAATTTCTATTGCTGCGGTGGATCGCCTCGAATTCCTCGAGCGACCTCCCGGAGCCGACCGCGACGCAGGTGAGCGGCGAGTCGGCGAGGTGGGCGGGCATCTGCGTCTCGTCACGCAGGCGCTCGTCCAGCCCCTGGAGCAGCGCCCCTCCTCCAGCAAGCATGATGCCACGGTCCATGATGTCGGACGCCAGCTCCGGCGGCGTGCGGTCGAGCGTCTCCTTGACCGCGTCGATGATCGCCTGGAGCGGCTCCTCCAGCGCGATCCGCACCTCCTCGCTGGTCAGCACGATCGTCTTCGGCAGCCCCGACACCAGGTCGCGGCCCCGGATCTCGGCCTGGACCTCCTCCTCGAGCGGGAACGCCGAGCCGATCTCGAGCTTGACCTCCTCTGCGGTCTGCTGCCCGATCATCAGCTTGTACTCGCGCTTGACGTAGTTGATTATCGCCTCGTCCAGCTCGTCGCCGCCGATGCGGATCGACTGGGAGACGACGATGCCCCCGAGCGAGATGACGGCCACCTCCGAGGTGCCGCCGCCGATGTCGACGACCATGTTGCCGGTGGGCTCGCCGACCGGCAGCCCCGCCCCGATCGCGGCCGCCATCGGCTCCTCGATCAGGTAGGCCTGGCGCGCGCCGGCCGACAGGCAGGCCTCCTCGACGGCGCGCTTCTCGACCCCCGTGACCCCGGAGGGCACGCACACGACGACGCGCGGGTGCGCCCAGCGGTTCTGGTGGACCTTCTGGATGAAGTGGCGGAGCATCTGCTCCGTCACGTCGAAATCGGCGATGACGCCGTCCTTCAGCGGCCTGATCGCCTGGATTGTGCCGGGCGTGCGGCCGAGCATCCGCTTTGCCTCGATTCCGACCGCATGGACCTCGCCGGTCCGCGAGTCGATCGCGACCACCGACGGCTCGGACAGCACGATGCCGCGGCCGCGCACGTACACGAGCGTGTTGGCGGTCCCGAGGTCAACCGCCATGTCGCGGCCGCCAAAGCCAGTCAGGTAGGAAAGAAAGCCCATGCTTGCTGGTCTTTTCCGGCCATGCGAAATACCTCCGGTGGGGCCGGCCGGAGCCGGGAAGCTTAACGGGTCACGCTCGGGCGGCTAACCGGCTGACGGGTTTCTTGCGCTAGTCGCGGATGCAGATTGCCCAGGCCCAGAGCGCCCACGTCGGGGTACCCCCGGTCTCATACGCGCTCACGTACCAGCCGTCGCCGATCGAGGGCCCGCTGTACGTGATCGCCACGGTGCCGCCGGTCATCGGTGCGAGGCCGTCATACGCGCCGCCACCGCCGCCGACCAGTTGCTTGTCGCCGGGGCAGTTGACGCCGGTGGACTTCGGGCTGGTGCCGTTGTCCGGCGTCTCCGACGTGACGATCTGGAGCCCGAGCGCCTGGTCCGTGAGGGCGCTCGGGTCGATCTTGTCCGCGGTCACTGCGCCGTCGGCCAGGTCTGCCGTTTCGACGGAGCCGTCGGTCAGAGCGTTCTCGCCGGCCGGGCCGGTCGGTCCCGTCTGCCCCCGCTCGCCCCTCGCGCCGGGCGGGCCCGCGGGGCCCACCCCACCGCGCCGGCCGCGCTTGTTCCACGCGAGGCGCTTCTCACCCTTCGCGCACTTCTTCTTGCCCTTGACCACCCGCAACTCGCCGGTCTTCTTGGCGTAACAGGCGCGGATCTGCGTCTTCTTCGTCTTGGCCGACTGGTTTGCGGCCACGGCGAATCCGCCCATCGCGAACACGAGAGCGAGGAACGCCATGACCGTTGCGGGAGACGGCTTGCGCAAGTCCGCCTCCAGCGTACCCCAGATCGGGGACCGTGGCTAAGGCGTCAGCAGCTTTGGCGCAAGCCGCAGAAGCTCCGGCACGGGCAATCCGACCACGTTCCAGAAGTCGCCCTCGATCCGCTCTACGAGCGCTGAGCCGAGGCCCTGGATCGCGTAGGCCCCGGCCCGGTCGCGCCATTCGCCCGTCGCCAGGTACCACTCCATGCGGGTGTCGTCGAGCGGGGCGAACGTCACGTGGGTGACGGCGTGCGCGGTGCGCTCCCCGTCCCCATCGATGACGGCGATGCCTCCCCAGACCTCGTGGGTCGCGCCGGACAGCTCCTCGAGGTAGGACCTGGCTTCGTCCTCGGTTCTGGCCTTCCCGAAGATCCGGTCATTGAGGAAGACCTCCGTGTCGGCGCCGAGGACTCGCTCGCCATCGATCGCGCGCGCCTTGCGCAGCGCATTCTCGACGACCACCGTCCGGGGGTCGCCATCCGTGAGCTCCTCCACGTCCGCCGGCTCGACGCGGAACTCCACGCCAAGCTGCTCCAGGATCCGCTTCCGCTGCGGTGAGCGGGAAGCGAGCGTCAGCACTACAGCTCGGGGAAGAACAGCTTGGCCTCGCGCTCGGCGGACTCGTTCGAGTCCGAGCCGTGGACCATGTTCTTGCCGACCTCGAGCGCGTAGTCGCCGCGGATCGAGCCGGTGTTCGCCTCGAGCGGGTTCGTGGCCCCGATCACCTGGCGCGCGGCGGTCACGGCCTCGTGGCCCTCGAGCACCATCGCCACGAGCGGCCCGCTGGTGATGAAGTCGACGAGCTCGCCGAAGAACGGCTTGCCCTCGTGCTCCGCGTAGTGCTGCGAGGCGAGGTCGGCGTCCATCTGCATCATCTTCAGGGCGGCGATCCGAAGCCCCTTGCGCTCGAAGCGGGTGATGATCTCGCCGGTCAGGTTGCGCGCGAAGGCATCGGGCTTCACCAGGATCAGAGTCCGGTCCATTGGGGTCCTTTCGGGTCGGTTAGGGGGAGACGGCCGGCTGCTGCTGGGTGGGGGCCCGGCGGCGGCGGGGCGCGGCCTGGCCGATCTCGGCCTCGCAGTACGGGCAGATCTTCCAGCGCGGGTCGAGCGGCTTGCCGCAGGTCGCGCACGGTTCTTTCAGGCGGCGTAGGCAGCTCGGGCAGCGGAGGAAGCTCTTCTCGATGTCGAAGTCGCAGTACGGGCAGGCCAGGTGGTCCATGTCCGCGAGGCGCGCCTCGGCGGCCGCGATCTCGAGCTCGCGCTCGCGCCGGTCCTCGATGAATTCGGGCGGGCGGACGATCATGTAGACGATCGTGCCGATGAACGGGAAGAAGGCCGCGGCGGTTGCGCAGCCGACGAGCATCGGGTCCTCGACCCGGCGTTTGGCGTCCGCGTAGGTCCAGTAGATCAGCGCGAGGTACAGGACCGCGAGACACAGCAGCAGCAGGTTGACCGCAAGGTTCAACCCGTCGTTCGTGATGCCGAAGACGGCGAGGACTCCCATCAGGAGCGGCCAGTGTACCGGCGCCGACTACAGGAACAGTCGGCCCAGCAGGTAGCCGAAACCGAAGAACACGAGGATCACGGTCGCCACCACGAGGGCGACGAAGCCGATCATCGTGAGGATGTGGGGGCCCTCCTCGTTCACGCCGTCACAGTGTGGACGCTCGGGCGGCCGGGCGCTCCGCGACTAGGTCGGCAACCAGGTAGATCGAGCCGGTGGCGAGTACGGCGCCGTCCGGACCGGCCAGCTCGCGGGCGCGGGCGAGGGCAGCTTTGGGGTCCCCCACCGCTTCAGTCGGCGGCCCCCCCAATTGGCTCGCCAATGACTGCAGCGTGCCCGGGGGCAATGAACGGGGATTCGTCGAGCGAGTGAACACCACGTGGTCGAAGAGCGGCAGCAGCTGCTCGAGCATCGCGGCGGCGTCCTTGTCGTCGAGGATGCCGACGACGCCGACGAAGCGCTCTCCGCGGAGCGCCTCGGCCAGCGCCTTCGCGCCGTCGGCGTTGTGGGCCCCGTCGATGAGGGTGCGCGGAGCGTCAGTGATCTGCTCGAGCCGCCCGGGGACCCGCACCCCCCGCGCCGCCTCCCGAACCGCAACCGATTCTGTCCACCCCTCGGCCAAAAGTCGTTGCGGTTCGAGGAAGGCGCGGGCTGCGGCGGCGGCGACGGCGAAGTTCCAGCGCTGGAAGCCGCCGCGCGGGCCCAGGACACCGCGGTACGGCTCCGTGACCCGTACGTGACGAGCGTGACGGGCGGCCGCCACTTCGACAGCGACCGTCTCCGCCTCGGGCGCCAGCGGCCCGGTCACCAGCACCGCGTGGTCGCGCACCACAGCGAGCTTCTCGCGCGCGATGTCCTCGATGGTCGGCCCAAGCCAGCGCGTGTGCTCGAGGCCCACGCCGGTGAGCACCTGCACGCTCGACGGGATCACGTTCGTGGCGTCGTATCGGCCGCCGAGCCCCGCCTCCACGACGGCGACCTCGACCCCGGCACGGGCGAGCGCGTGGTACGCGGCCGCCGTCAGCGCCTCGAACTGCGTGACCTCGTCGCCCTCGGGCAGGGTGCGGTCGACCAGCCCCGCGGCGCGGCGCGCCTCCGCGACCGAGGCCGCGAACTCAGTCTGGGCCAGAGCCCGTTCCCCCACCTCAACCCGCTCGGCGAACGAGTGGAGGTGCGGCGACGTGTACGAGCCCGTCCGAAGGCCGTGCCGCTCGAGGATGGCCGCGATCATGCGGACGGTCGACGACTTCCCGTTCGAGCCCACGACGTGGATGGACGCGAAGCGCCGCTGGGGCATGCCCAGCACTGTCATCAGCTTGTGCATGCGGTCCAGGCCGAACCGCATCCCGAACAGCTCGAGGCCGAGCAGGTAGTCCTCGGCCTGGCGGAACGTCATAGGGATTGGAGTTCGGCGCGGAAGCTCGCGAGCTTGTCCCGTTCGCGCTGCACGACCTCCGATGGCGCCTTCTGGACGAAGCCCGGGTTCGCCAGCTTGCCCTCGGCTCGGGCGATCTCCGCCTCGAGCTCGGATCGCCTGGCCTCGACGCCGGCCGCGTGGTCAGCCGGTGAGAGGTCGTCGGAGGGCAGGACCTCAATGCCGGATACCGTCGCGATCGGGTCGTCGTCGTCACTGACGAACTCGATCCGAGCCAACCGGGCGATCTGGTCCTGGAGCGGAAGCGGTTCGGGCGTCCGGCCGCGCACGGTCGAGCGAGCGGGAACGCCCGCCTCGTCGCGGTACCGCCGCAGTGCCGTGACGGTCTCGATCGCCGCGCCCACGGTCTCCTCCGCCTCCTCGTCGACCCGGTCGCCGTCGGCGCCCGGCCAGGGCGTCGCGGCGAGGAGGCCGCGCTCGCCGGGCATGTACGACCAGATCTCCTCGGTCACGAACGGCATCACCGGATGCAGCAGGGTGAGGATCCGCTCCAGCGCCCACAGGAGCGTGGCCGACACCGAATCCCGATCACCCAGCTCGTCGTAGAGCCGCGGCTTCGCGAGCTCGAGGTACCAGTCGCAGACGTCGGTCCAGAAGCCCTCGTAGAGCGAGAGGGTGGCGTGCGCCATCGAGAAGCTGCCGTAGAGGTCCGTGACCCTCTCCGTAAGCCGCTCGAGCCGCGAGACGATCCACCGGTCCTCGACCGTCTCCGTGCGCGGCTCGGCAGCGACGTCCGCCACCCGCAGGAGCACCAGCCGCGACGCGTTCCAGAGCTTGTTGGCGAGGTCGGCGCCCTGCTTCAGCCGGTCCTCGTTGAAGCGCACGTCCTGACCGGACGACATGGCGAGCAGTCCGAAGCGCAGCGCATCCGCTCCGTACCGCTCGGCCATGTCGAGGGGGTCGATGCCGGTTCCCAGCGACTTCGACATGCGCCGGCCGTCGGGTGCCTGGATGATCGAGTTGATCGCGACGTCGGTGAATGGCAGCTCGTCCGTGAACTCGACGCCCATCATCACCATGCGCGCGACCCAGAGGAAGATGATGTCTCGGCCCGTGACCAGGACGTCGGTCGGGTAGAACGCGCGGAGCTCGGGCGTCTCGTCGGGCCAGCCCAGCGTCGCGAACGGCCAGAGCGCGGAGGAGAACCAGGTGTCGAGCACGTCGGGGTCGCGCTCCCAGCCGTCACCGTCGGGCGCGGTTTCCCCCACGTAGGTCTCCTCACCCCGGTACCACACCGGCAACCGGTGCCCCCACCAGAGCTGCCGCGAGATGCACCACGGGCGGATGTTCTCGAGCCAGTTCAGGTAGACCTGGCGGTGCGGCCGGTCGGGGTGGAACCGGAGGCGCCCGTCCTTTGCGGCCGCGATGGCGGGCTCGGCCAGCCGGGTCATGTCGCAGAACCACTGCAGCGAGATCAGCGGCTCGATCCGCTGCCCGGACCGGTGCGAGTGCGGCACGTCGTGGACGAAGGGCTGCATGCCGGAGATGAGCGTCTCGGCCCGCAGCGCCGCCACGACCGCGTTGCGGGCCTCGTCCACGTGGAGGCCCTCGAACTGCGCGCCCGCGGCGGCCGTCATCCGCGCGTCCTCGCCGATCACGCTGATCTCCTCCAGGCCGTGGGTGCGCCCGATCTCGAAGTCGTTCGGGTCATGGCCCGGGGTGATCTTCAGCGCGCCTGTCCCGAACTCGGGGTCCACGTACTCGTCGGCGATGATCGGCAGCCGGCGTCCCACGAGCGGCAGGATCGCGTGCTCGCCGATCAGGCGGGTGTAGCGCTCGTCGTCGGGATGGACCGCGATCGCCGTGTCGGCCAGGATCGTCTCCGGGCGCACGGTCGCGATCGTGATCGACCCGGAGCCGCCCTCGAGCGGGTAGTCGATCTTGTAGAGGGTGTCCTCGACCGTCCGCTGCTCGACCTCGAGGTCGGAGATCGCCGAGCGCATGCCCGGGTCCCAGTTGACCATGTAGCTGTCGCGATAGACGTACCCCTTCTCGTACAGCGAGACGAATACGCGCAGGACCGCGCGCACGTAGGCGTCGTCCATCGTGAAGCGCTCGTCCGCGTAGTCGAGCGACGCGCCGAGCCGCTTGTACTGCTCGATGATCGTCCCGCCGTACTGGTCGCGCCACTGCCACACCCGCTCGGTGAACGCCTCACGGCCCAGCTCCGCCCGCGAGGTCCCCTCGCGCTCGAGCTGCTTCTCGACCTGGATCTGCGTCGCGATGCCCGCGTGGTCGGTCCCGAAGATCCACTTCGTGCGCCGGCCGCGCATCCGGTTCAGGCGGATCAGCAGGTCCTGGATCGCGCCGTTCAGCGCGTGGCCCATGTGAAGCGCGCCGGTCACGTTCGGGGGCGGCACCGCGATCGAGTAGTTCTCGGACGCGTCGCCCGCCGGCTCCGGGCTGAACGTGCCGGCCTCCTGCCAGCGCGCGAACACGCGGCTCTCGACCTGAGTCGGGTCGTAGCGAGTGAGGTCCTGGAGCTGCTTCAGGCGGTCCGTCACGGCGCCATGCGCTCGCGTACGAAGGACACGAACTTGCCGGTGTCGCGAAACGGCGGGCCATGTCCGAAGCAGACGAGCGAGGGCTCGAGCGCGGCGAGCTTCTGCGCCGAGCGGCGGTTCTCCGCGACGTCGCGTGTGAAGAAGTCGAACGGCGGGCGGAGGCCCGGGATGCCCGTGAACGGGTTCATCCCGAACACGACGTCGCCCAGCACGAGCACGCGGTCGCTCTCGCGCCAGAACGCGACGTGGCCGGGCGAGTGCCCTGGCGTGTCGAGCACCTGGAACCCGCCGACCTCGTCGCCCTCCACGAGTTCGCGGTCGACCGGATGCCCCGGCCCCCCGAAGGCGCGCCGGCTGAACGCCGACATGGGCGAATCGGGCATCGCCACGCTCATGTCCCCGCTGGCGGCCGCCGCCTCGTCGGCGCGGCCGACCCAGTACGGGATCCCGAGCGCCTCGCAGATGCGCTTGCTCGACCCCTGATGGTCGGGGTGGGCGTGCGTGAGCGCGTGCGCCTCGACCGTCTGACCGCGCAGCTCGCGCAGGATCCGGCGGTGGCCCAGGTTGGTCGCGGAGTCCACCAGGACTCCACCCATCAGGTAGGCGTTGAAAGCGTTTGGTGGAAGGCCCTTCAGCTGGAAGAGCCCCGGGGCCAGTTCCTTCATGACCCGGACTCTATGCGGACTCTGCTACGGCCTGATCGTCCTCGTCGTCCTTGGCCGCCTCGGTGACGAGCGTCGGCTTCAGGCCGCGCTCGATCGTCTCCTTGGTCACGACGCACTTCTTCACGTCGCGCCGGGAGGGCAGCTCGAACTGGACGTCCAGCAATGTCTCCTCGAGGATCGAGCGGAGGCCGCGTGCGCCGGTCTCGCGCGCGAGCGCCTTGTTGGCGATCGACTCGAGTGAGTCCTCGGCGAAGACGAGCTCGATCCCGTCGAAGGAGAAGAACTTCTGGAACTGCTTGACGAGCGCATTCCGCGGCTCGGTCAGGATCGTGACCAGGTCGTCGCGCGAGAGCTGGTGGATCACCGACAGCACGGGCAGGCGGCCGATGAACTCGGGGATCAGGCCGTACTCGACGAGGTCCTCCGGCAGCACCTGCTCGAAGGCGTCGCCCGTGTCCTTCTCGCTGCGCGACTGCACCTGGGCGCCGAAGCCGACGCCCTTGTGGCCGATCCGCCGCTCGACGACCTTGTCGAGATTCGCGAACGCTCCGCCGCAGAGGAACAGGATGTTGGTCGTGTCGATCGTGAGGAACTCCTGGTGCGGGTGCTTGCGCCCGCCCTGCGGCGGCACCGATGCCACCGTGCCCTCGAGGATCTTGAGCAGCGCCTGCTGGACGCCCTCGCCGGACACGTCGCGCGTGATCGACGGGTTGTCCGCCTTGCGCGCGATCTTGTCCACCTCGTCGATGTAGATGATCCCGGTCTCGGCCTTCTTGACGTCGAAGTCGGCGGCCTGGATCAGCTTGAGGAGGATGTTCTCGACGTCCTCGCCGACATAGCCGGCCTCCGTGAGGGCAGTGGCGTCGGCGATGGCGAACGGGACGTTCAGGATCTTCGCGAGTGTCTGCGCGAGCAGGGTCTTGCCGCAACCGGTGGGCCCGAGCAGCAGGATGTTCGACTTCTGCAGCTCGAGCTCGGCGTCCTCCGACTGCATCATCTGGACGCGCTTGTAGTGGTTGTAGACGGCCACCGAGAGCGTGCGCTTCGCGGGCTCCTGGCCGACCACGTACTCCTGGAGGACCGAGTAGATCTCCTTCGGCTTCGGGAGGTTCTCGAGGTCGAAGGTCGCCGGAGCGGTGAGCTCCTCGTCGATGATCTCGTTGCAGAGATCGATGCACTCGTCGCAGATGTAGACGCCCGGCCCGGCGATCAGCTTCTTGACCTGCCGCTGCGACTTGCCGCAGAAGCTGCAGAGGAGCTGCTCGTTGGAGTCGGTCGGGCGCGCCATCTGGGTCTCTTACGCGGGCTCGATCACACGATCGATGATCCCGTACTTCTTCGCCTCTTCGGCCGACATAAAGTAGTCGCGCTCCGTATCCGTGGCCACCTTTTCGAGGTCCTGCTTCGTGTGGAGGGCGAGGATCTTGTCGAGGCGCTGGCGCGTGTCGATGATCTCGCGCGCGTGGATCTCGATGTCGGTCGCCTGGCCCTGGAAGGCCGACGAAACCTGGTGGATCAGGATCTTCGCGTTGGGCAGCGACATCCGCTTGCCGTCCGCGCCGCCCGAGAGGAGCAGCGCCCCCATCGACATCGCGATGCCGACGCAGATCGTCTGCACGTCCGGCTTGATGTACTGCATCGTGTCGTAGATCGCGAGGCCCGCGTACACGGAGCCGCCGGGCGAGTTGATGTAGAGCGAGATGTCCTTGTCCGGGTCCTCGGCCTGGAGATGCAGGAGCTGCGCGACGACGAGGTTCGCGATCTCGTCGGTGACGGGCGTCCCGAGGAACACGATGCGCTCGTTCAAGAGGCGCGAGTAGATGTCGAAGGCGCGCTCTCCGCGAGAGGTCTGCTCGACGACCATGGGGACAAGGGGGCTCATTGACTCTCGCTTTGTTTCGTGTGCTTGGTGCGATTCCTCCCGAGTGGGAGGCTGCGCCCGAGTCTAGCCACGCGTCAGCGTCGGCCCCGCGATTTACCACGGGGCCTGGCCCCGTGGTAAATCAGCTACCTGCCGCTCAGCCGGCTCGCAACCGTGGGATGGCTGCAGCCCAGCGCAGCGGCGATGGCTCGCAGGCTGTATCCCCACTCGAGGTGGGCAGCCCGGATCGACGTCACGGAGTCGTCGACGAGGATCTCCGGCAGGGGCGGCCGACCCGGTCGCGCCCCCTCCACCCATCGCCGAATGTCCTCGTGTTCGCGGGGGTCAGTGCCGGCGACGAACGCCTCGTACCGCGACCTTTCACCGCCGAACCAGTCGAGGACCTCCGCGCTGTCAATGACGGGCATCGACGGAGCGATGCCAAGGATCGCGCGATGCGCACTCCACCGATAAGCCAGCGGCGTAGAGCTAACGCCCGCGAGCACCGGGTTGTTTGCGATGTAGCGCAGCACTGCTAGCCAGTAACGATCGTCCTTGATCGGCAGGGTCTTCGGCCGACCCTCGAAGACGTGGCCCCGCCTGGGCGGGTGACGGTCGAGGAAGTGCCTGGCGTAGCGCGAGTGGAGCCACCACAGGGCACCGCTAAGAGCATCGGTCGTCGCCTGCACGAGCAGGTGGACGTGGTTGCTCATGAGCACGAACGTGAAGACCGTCCACCCGTAGCGCTCGACGGTCTGCTGAAGGAGCCCCAGGTATCGCTTGCGATCGACGTCGTCGTAGAAGAGCGCTTCGCACGCGACTGCGTGGGCAATCACGTGAAACGCGCCGTCGGGCAGGTCGGATCGCCGCGGCCGAGGCATACCCAGCGAAGTCGCGGGGCCGCCGGCCTCGCCCCAACCATTTACCAGGGGGCCTGGCCCCGTGGTAAGCGGTAGCTTCCGCCTTGTGGATTCCGCGCGCGAGCTGGACGTCGTCGTCTTCGGGGCCACCGGTTTCGTCGGGAAGCTCACCGCCGAGTACCTCGCGCGGCACGCACCGGATGGCGTGAGCGTGGGACTGGGCGGGCGCTCGGAGGCGAAGCTCGGCCAGGTGAAGTCGGAGCTCGGCGTCGACTGGCCGCTGGTCGTGGCGGACTCCTCGGATGCTTCCTCGATGAAGGCGCTCGCCGGGCGTTGTCGCGTCGTCGCCACCACGGTCGGGCCGTACCGGAAATACGGCATGCCGCTGGTCGAGGCGTGTGCCGAGGCGGGCACCGATTACGTCGATCTGACCGGAGAGCTCTTCTTCATCCGCGAGGCGATCGACCGCTTCCACGCGCGCGCGCAGGAGACGGGCGCCCGCATCGTCCACTGCTGCGGGTTCGACTCGATCCCGTCGGACATCGGCGTGTGGCTGCTCCATCAGGAGGCCGGCGAGCTCGAGGACACCACGTTCGTCGTCCGCGGCATAAAGGGCGGCCCGAGCGGTGGCACACTCGAATCGATGAAGGGGATGATCGACGAGGCGAAGGCCGACTCGAAGGCGCGGAAGCTGGCCGGCGACCCATACGCGCTGAGCCCGGAGCGCGCTGCCGAGCCCAATCTCGGCAACGAGTCCGACGTGCGCATGCCGGTGGAGGACGAGGAACTCGGCGAGTGGCTCGGGCCGTTCGTGATGGCCGCGATCAACACGCGTGTCGTGCGGCGCAGCAACGCGCTCCAGGATCATGCGTACGGACGCAAGTTCCGCTACCGCGAGACCACTGCGATGGGCTCGGGGATCGCCGGCCGCGCCAAGGCGACGGCGCTGTCGGGCGGGCTCGGCGCGACCATGGGCGTGATGAGCTTCGGCCCGACTCGCTCGGTCGTCGAGCGCTTCCTGCCGAAGCCCGGCGAGGGCCCCAGCGAAGAGACGCGCGAGAAAGGCTTCTTCAAGATCGAGATCCACGCACGCACGCCGGGCGGCGAGCGGTGGGTGTGCCGGATCGCCGCCCAGGGCGATCCCGGCTACAAGGCGACCGCCGTGATGCTGGGCGAGTCCGCGCTATGCCTGGTGCAGGATCGCGAGCGCCTGCCGGACCGGACGGGGGTCCTCACCCCTGCGACGGCGTTCGACGGAGTGCTGGCCGAACGGCTGCGCGCGGCGGGCCATACGTACGAAGTCGCGCGCGCCTAGCTGCCCGGCGTCCAGAGCTTCGACTTCTTCTCCGACGCCTCCTTCTCGGGCGTCCAGAGCTTGTCGCGCGCCTCCTGCTGCTCGATCGGGATCGGCTTCGCGTGCTCGGCGAGGATGTCCACCGCCTTGCGCATCGCGATGTCCTCGCGCAGCAGCTCGTCGCGGCCCTGCTCGCGCGCCCGCGCGAGCGTCTTCTCGAGGTCCTCATCGGACGGCTGCGACCCGTCGGCCCCGGTCGCGGCCGTCCGAAGCGCCTCGATCAGCTCGTCGTCTGACACCTCGAACGCCTCGGCCTCGACGACCGCCGCCAGGACCGCCTCACGCCGCAGCGCCTTCTCGGCATCCGGCTTCGCGTCGTCCACGAGCTGCTCCTCCGTCCGGCCGGTCATCTGGAGGTACTGGTCGGGCGGAATGCCGCGCCGGGCGAGCCCGCGCGCGGCCTGCTGCCACATGTCGTGCGCCTTCGCCGCGACCAGCTCGGACGGGATGTCGATCGTGGCGTTCGCCGCCACGGCGTCGACCACGTTCTCGCGGAACTCGCCGTCGAGCTGCTGGCCCTTCAGCTCGCGGATGCGTGTCGCGATCTCCTCGCGCATCTCGGCCAGGGTGTCGAACCCGCCCGCGTCGGCCGCGAAGTTGTCGTCGAGCTCGGGGAGATGCTTCTCCTTGACCTCCTTGACCTCGCATTCGAAGACCGCCTCCTTGCCTGCGAGGTGCTCTGCGCCGTAGTCAGCCGGGAAGGTGACCTTCACGTCGCGCTTGTCGCCCGCCGTCGCGCCCAGGAGCTGATCCTCGAAGCCGGGGATCAGCCGCTCCGAACCCAGCTCGAGCAGGTACCCGCGGGCGTCGCCACCCTCGAACTCCTCCCCGTCCACGCGTCCGACGAAGTCGAGCACGACGAAGTCGCCCTTCTCGGCCGGCCGGTCCACGTTCTCGAGCGACGCGAGCGCGTCGCGCTGCGCGCCGAGCTCGCCGTCGATCTCCTCGTCGGTCGCGGCGGCCTCGCGCCGGCCGGCTTCGACGCCCCTGTAGTCGCCGAGCTGCGCCTTCGGCCGCACCCCCACCTCGATGGTGAATGCCAGCGAGTCGCCCTTCTCGGGCAGATCGGCGAGGTCGATCTTCGGGTCGCCGACCGTCGCCACCCGCGCCTCGGTGACCGCCTCCTCGTACCAGGCGGGCAGCGCCCGACGGAGCGCCTGGTCGAGCACCGCCTCGCGGCCGAGCTGGCGCAGGACGACCTCGGGCGGCACCTTGCCCTTGCGGAAGCCGGGCATCTTCATGTCGCGCGCCAGGTCATTGGCGGTGGCGGCAAGCTCGCGCTCGACGGCGTCCGGTTCGACCTCGACCTCGACCCGCACGCGCGACCGATCGAGCTCGGTCGTGGTTGTCTTCACGGCCATGGCGCGCAGCACCTTACTGGTCGCGTGGCTCTACACGGGGCCGCTCGGGCACCTCTACGGGACCGCCGCGGACGTGGTGGTGCTGTGGGCTAAGTGGGGCTTGTCTCGAGCTCGTCAGCGAGCAGCGCCACGCGCGAGAACAGGGTGATCAAGTCGCGCGCCGACGCCTCGCCGCCCAGTTGGCCGTGGCGTTCGCGCTCGAGCGTGTGCAGGTTGACCACGATGCGCTCGGGCGCCGACCAGCCGGACCACTCATGCGCGAGAAACTCCTGCGAGAGCGCGATGTCGCGCGCCGCCTCCCACGCCGACATCCCCAGGCCGAACCGGTGCCGTGCGCTGGCCTCCAGCCAGATCCAGTAGTGCTTGACGGCCTCGAGCCGCTCCCGTCCGCATACCGGCCCATGCCCGGGCACGTACGCGTCGGCGTCGAGGGCGAGTAGCCGGTCGATCGCGTCGATCCAGTTGATGACCGGCCCCGCCCACATCACGGGCGTGGCGCCCGCGAAGACGATGTCGCCGGTGTAGACCACGCGCGCGTCCGGCACGTGGACGATCGCGTCGCCCGGAGTGTGCGCCGGACCCACCTCGATCAGGCGCATCCGGCGGCCGCCCACCTCGAGCGTCAGCTCGCCCTCGAACTCCCGCGTGGGCGGGGGGATGTCGATCCCGTCGAAGTCGAACGGCGCGAGCATGTCGCCGATGTAGGCGCCGATCGCGCCGAGCCGCACCCGCGGCACCTTGGGCAGCGGCAGCGAACCGACCACCGGAACGGGGAGTCGCCCCACGAGCCGCATCCCGCGCGCGAGCCGGGAGAACCCCTTCAGCGACCCCGGGTCCTGCCCCCGGATCAGCTCGGCGGCGCGGCGCGTCGAGACGATCTCGGCGTCGCCGACCAGCTCGTTGCCCGCCACGTGGTCGATGTCCGAGTGCGTGTTCACGAGCGTTCGAATCGGCGCGTCGCGCGTGACCTCGGCCAACCCGTCGAGCATCCGCTGCGTCAGATGCAGGTCGGTGAGGGTGTCGATCAGGACCGACTCGCCGTCGCCCGTCACGAGCCCGGCGTTCGACTCGAACCATTCGCCGTTCGGCTGGATCCACGCGTGGCAGCCCTGGCCGACCGTCTCGAGGCCGCCCGGGAACGCCTCCGGTTTGCCGTGCGGGGTGGCGATGCGGCGCAGGCTAGCCCGTCACGCGCAGCCGGCGTCCCTCGCCCACCGCCAGGGACAGGTCTCCGCGCAGGAGGCGGTCGAGCTCCTCGCCGACGAGCTCGCGCCGCCACCCTTGGAGAGTGCGCACGTCGGGCTTCTCGCGGCCGAGGCGGGCGGCGGTCACGATCTTGGTGAGGTCGGCGCGGGCGGCGATCAGCTCGTACGCCAGGCCCGCCTCGAGCGCCCGGCCGCGCACGAGCGCCTCGCAGAGCGCGATCAGCGGAGCGTCGGCGGCCGTGCTGAAGCCGCCGCCGCTCTCCTTGGCGGGCGGCTCGGCGGTCAGCCCGCGCGCAACCGCCGCGAGCATCTCGTCACCCCAGCGCTTGATGGCCTTCGGATAGAGGCCGCGCACGTCGCGAAGCTTCTCCACCGACCGGGGGGCGCTGCGCACGATCGCGACGAGCGCCTGGTCGGCGACGATCGTCGACGGCGGCTTGTCCTCGCGTTGGGCGACCTTCTCGCGCCACGCGGCGAGCTCGCGGGCCACCGCGCGCGCCTCACCGCCGAGCTGGTTCACCCGCGGCAGCCGCCGCCAGACCTCGCGCGGGTCGCGGTCGTCGGTCGCATCCTGCAGCGGGCGGCACTCCTCGCGCACCCATTCGAGCCGTCCGTTCTCGTCGAGCCGCGCCTTGATCGCGTCGGCGAGCTGGATCAGGTGAGCCACGTCGTCGCCCGCGTAGCGCACCTGCTGGCGAGTCAGCGGGCGGCGGTCCCACTTCGTGAACCCCTCCCCCTTCTTCAGTCGGACGTTCAGGAGCTGATCGAGCAGCGCGCCGTAGCCGAGGCTCGCGGAGAGCCCGGCGAAGCCGGCCGCGAGCTGGGTGTCGAAGAGTCCGGTCACGTCCGTGTCGAGCGCGCGGCGGAGGATCGCGACGTCCTGGCGGGCGGCGTGCATCACGACCTCGACGGCGGGGTCGGCCAGGACCTCGGCGATCGGGTCGAGCCGCGGCCGCTCGAACGGGTCGATCAGCTCGACGCGGGCGCCGTCCTCGCCGTCGCGGACGGCGACCTGGATCAGGCACAGGAGCGGGCGGTAGCGGCCCTCGGACATGAACTCGGTGTCGATCCCGAGCACGCCCGTCCGCCGCGCCTCATCCGCGATCTCCGCTATCAGCTCGTCGCCCGCCATCGCCTCCACTGATCCTCGCCGTACCCGCGCACGATCCGCGATACTCGCGGCGAGTGACAGGACGGATCCTGATCTTCACGATCCTCGGGCTCGCGTGCGCCGGCTCCGGCTGCTCCGATTCCGGCTCGAGCGCGGGTGAGGCGGGCTCGCAGACAGTCGCGGCACCGGCGCCACAGTCGTCGCCGCTGCCCTCGCGGCCGCGGATCGTCCAGGCGCTCCCACCGGGGGCGGACGCCCCCGTGGCCCCACCCGACGCGCCCGAAGTGCCCGAGCCGGACGTCCTCCCCGAGGACGAGCCCAAGCCGCGCGCGATCGCCGTGACCGACGCCGAGCTGAAGGCGGACCTGGCGACCCTGCAGCGCGCCCCGACCGGCGCGGGCGGGCAGGCCGTCCTCCAGCCCGACGGCACCGCTTCGCCTCCGATCGAGGCACCGGCCGTCGTCCAGGAGGTGATCCACGCGGGGAACCTGATCAGCCGCAGCCCGTACAAGTGGGGCGGCGGTCATGGGCGCTGGCTTGACGACGGCTACGACTGCTCGGGCTCGGTCAGCTTCGCGCTCTTCGCAGGACGCCTGCTCGACTCGCCGCTCAGCTCGAGCGGCTTCACCGACTGGGGCGAGCCGGGCCCGGGCCGCTGGATCACGATCTACACGAATCCCGGCCACGTCTACATGGTCGTCGCCGGGCTGCGGTTCGACACGAGCGGCCGCGTCGGGCGGCTGGGATCGCGCTGGCAGGCGGCGACGCGGTCCTCCGGCGGGTTCGTCGTCCGCCACCCGCCAGGTCTCTAAAACTGCGTAACCACGCCGGGGGGCGTACGTTGTATGTACGTGGACTCGCAAACCACCCTGTCCGTCTACGTCTGCGACAACTACGGTGCGCTTCGGGACCTCATGCGCTTCGCGCTCGAGGACGACCCCCGTATCGAGGTCGTAGGCGAGGCCGAGGACGCCATCACCTGCGTCCGCGAGCTGCCGGAGGTTCGCCCCGACGTGCTCGTCCTCGACCTGCGGATGCCCGGCGTGACCGGGCTGGAGGCGGTGCCGGACATCCGCGCCACGTCGGCCGACACCCGGATCGTCGTGTACTCGCAGCACATCGACGACCGGACCGAGGTCGAGCTCGCCGAGGCCGGCGTCGAGGCCTGGCTGCGAAAGGACGAGGACCTGAGCGAGCTGCGCGCGACGGTCCTCAGCGTCGGCGGGCTTCCCGCCGGCTAGCCCGGCCGGCGCTCCTCAATGGTGCGGTGGAGCTGCTCGATCGCCTCGGGCATCGCCTTCTCGACCCGGGCCATGTCCCAGCCGGTCAGCGTGATCAGCCGCATCGGGGACGTCGCCTCCACCGAGGCGGTCCGGAAGCTCTTCTCGAGCAGGCCGATCTCACCGAAGAAGTCCCCCGGGCCGAGCTCCGCCACCGTGTCGCCGTGGCGGGTGACTCGCGCGGTGCCCTCTTCGATCGCCATGAACTCATACGAGTAGTCGCCCTCGCGCACGAGCACCTTCCCCTGCTCGACGCTGACCTCCTCGGCGAACGGTGCGATCTGCCGGAGCTCCTCCTCCGAGAACTTCTCGAACAGCGAGATCGTCTTTAGTCGCGACGGTTCCAGTCCCAACGCTCCTCCTCCTAGGTCGGTGCGGCGACTCTAAACGCAGGATCGTCCTCGTGCTCGCGGAAGAAGCGGACCATCGGGCCCACGTACTCCTCGAAGCGCGGGCAGCGTAGGCCCTGCGCGGCCAGCAGGTCGCCCGCGTTGCGGGTGTCGAACCGCACCGGGTGGTTCAGGTACCCGATCGACTCGCGCGGCGCGCCCGCGAACAGCTCCCGCACCGTCCGCGCGCGGAGCGACGTCTCCACGAGCCGCGGTGGCAACCGGTAGGACGGCTCGCGGCCGGCGTACTCGCGCGCGAGCAGCGTCAGGAGCTCGCTGGCCGTGACCGGCTCCGGGTCCACGAGATGGAGGGTCTCACCCACGGCGTCGGGCGAGAGCGAGCCCGCCACGAGCGCGTCGACGACAAAGTCGACCGGCACGACGTTGAACGGCGCGGCCGCGCGGCCGAACTGCGGAATCGGCATGCCGCGGGCCTCGCAGAACGAGATCACCCGCAGCAGGTAGTAGGGACCGTCGAACTTCTGGGTCGCGCCGGTCCGCGCGTCGCCGACCACGATCGCCGGCCGGTAGACCGTGGTCGGAACGGCGTCCATCGCCTCGCGCACCCATACCTCGGCCTGGAACTTGGTGGACTCGTAGTGGTTCTTGAAGCCCTGTCCGAGTGCCAGCTCGTGTTCGTACACGACGCCGCCGCGCGCGCCGGCGACGTACGCCGTGCTCACGTAGTTGAGCCGCTCGAGCTGCTCGCACGCGGCACACAGCTCGAGCACGTTGCCCGTCCCGTCCACGTTCACCCGCTGGGCGATCTCGAGCGGGACCGCCAGGTCGTAGATCGCGGCCAGGTGGAAGGCGCTCGTGACCTCCGCGATGAGGCGCTCCCAGTCCGAATCCGCGAGCCCCAGTCGGCGCTCCGCGATGTCGCCCGTCAGCACCTCCACCCGGTCGCCGCCGAGCTCGTCGGCGGCGGCCCGCGCGGCGTCCTCCATGCGCGGCTCGACCAGCGCGACCACGCGAAGGTCCGAGTCCTCCTCGAGCAGCCGGGCGACCAGCCGCCTGCCGATGAAGCCCGGGAAGCCGGTGAGGAAGGACAGCGCCATCGGCGCGCGGGCTAGCCGACGTCGAGCAGGTCGACCACGAAGATCAGCGTCTCGTTCGGCCCGATGGCGGGCGGCGAGCCCTGCTCTCCGTAGGCGAGATCGGGCGGGATCGTGAGCTCGCGGCGCCCGCCGACCTGCATGCCGGCCACGCCCTCGTCCCAGCCGGGGATCACCTGCCCCGCGCCGAGTTGGAAGCTGAACGGCTCGCCGCGGTCCCAGGAGGAGTCGAACTCCTCGCCGGTCGAGTACGCGACGCCGACGTAGTGGACCTTGACCATGTCGCCGGCGCGCGCGGTCGCCCCGTCGCCGGTGACGATGTCGTCGATCTGGAGCCCCGCGGGAGCCGTGTCCTCGGGCACCTCGATCTTCGGCTTCTTGTCGAGGTCCACCTCCGGCTCCGCGAGCTGCGTCTCGGTCGTCGAGCTGCCGGCGCTCCCCTCGTCATCGTCGTCGTCGCCGCAGCCAGTGAAGGCGAGCAAAGCGGCAATGGCGGTGAGCGCGGCGAGCGTGCGGGGGCGATCCACGGCGGGGCAGACTACCGGGCCGACGGCATAGGGTCCGGCCGATGAACGACCAGCCAGCCGTCCTGACCGAGCGACGCGACCGCGTCCTGGTGATCACGCTCAACCGCCCCGAGGTCCGCAACGCCGTGAACGCCGCGCTCGCCGAGGGCGTCGGCACGGCGCTCGACGAGCTCGATGCCGACGACGAGCTCGCCGTCGGCATCGTCACCGGCGCCGGCGGGTTCTTCTGCGCCGGCATGGACCTGGGCGCATTCGTGAAGGGCGAGTCCCCCTACTTCGGCGACCGCGGGTTCGCGGGCATCGCCCAGCGCGCGTCGCAGAAGCCGCTGATCGCGGCCATCGAGGGCTTCGCCGTCGCGGGCGGGCTCGAGATCGCGCTCGCCTGCGACCTGATCGTCGCCGCCGAGGGCGCGAAGCTCGGGATCCCTGAGTCCAAGCGCTCGCTGGTGGCTGCCGGCGGCGCGCTCCTGCGGATGCCGCAGCGGGTGCCCTACCACGCGGTGATGGAGCTGGCGCTCACCGGCGACCCCTTCCCCGCCGAGCGCTTCCACGAGCTCGGGCTCGTGAACCGGATCGCCCCGCCGGGCGCGGCGCTCGACACGGCGCTCGAGCTGGCGGCGCAGATCGCGGCCAACGGGCCGCTCGCGCTCGCGGCCTCGAAGCGGATCCTCCAGGAGCAGTTCGACTGGTCGACCGACGAGATGTGGGCGAAGCAGGGCGAGATCGCGGGCCCTGTAATGCAGTCGGAGGACGCGAAGGAGGGCGCGTCGGCCTTCAAGGAGAAGCGCGAGCCGCAGTGGCGCGGCCGCTGATCAGCCGGGGCTCGGGCGCCGCTCGCGCAGCCAGCGCCCTTCCCACTCCGACGGCTCGAACGTCGGTGGGCCGCCGAAGCTGAGCACGGTCGTGCCGTCCTCGGCGGCGATCGCGTGCCGGTGCGAGGCATCGTCCGGGATGAAGACGTACGTCCCCGCGGGCGCGTCGAACCGCTCGCCGTCCACCGTGAACTCGGCCCGGCCGCGGGCGACGAAGTAGAGCTCCTGGTGGTCCGAGCCCTTCTCGTCGTGGGGCTCCACGACGTCCTCTCCCGCGCGCTCGGCGACGTAGGCATTGCACCCGAAGGCGCGGATGTCGAGCGTCGCGCGGACGGGGAGCCACGTGAGCGTGCCGGGGCCGGGAAGGCGCTCGATCTCGTCGAGGTGGATGACCTTCGCGGGCATGGCCTCCGAGGCTAGTGCGCCATCGACAGGCCGAGCCACACGATCACGAGCGACAGCACGAAGATCGCGCCCTCGATCGCGTGCTGGGCGGGACGGCGGATGTGCCATGCGACCAGCGCGCCCACTACGACCACGAGCGCCAGCTTGGCCTGGAGCGCGCCCTCATCCCAGCGCTCGAACTCGGTCGCCATCGCGGCCCCGGTCGCCAGGAGAACCGCGATCGCGACAAGCGTTCCGTGGCCGAACCGACGCGCGACCGCCCGAAGCCCGTGGCGGTCGGGCTCGTGACGCAGTGCCGGGACCACCGCGGCGACGAGCACGAGCTGCCCGCCCACGAAGAACGCCATCGCGATCAGGTGGAGCGCGCGGACCGCGAGCCAGCGATCCATCAGCGCGATCCGAGTACGAGCTCGCCGCCCTCCCGGGCGAGCGCGAGCTCGCCGCCCCGCCCGTCCCACCGGGCGCGCGCATCGGCCTCGAGGGCGGCGAGGGCCTCGTCGTCGTGCCCGGGGTCATGGTGGAAGAGGAACGTCCGGCCAGCCTCCGCGCGTTCGGCGAACGCGAGCGCATCGGTGAGGCCCGAATGCCCCCAGCCCACCCGGTCCGCGTACTCCGCGTCCAGGTACTGGCCGTCGTGGATCAGCGCGTCACAGCCGCGTGCGAGGGCGAGCCCCGAGACCCATTCCGCCGGTGCCCGCGCGAGATCTGCACCCAGTCCGGGCTCGTGGTCAGGCAGGTAGCAGACGCTGCCATCGGCCGTCGTTATCCGGTAGCCGAGCGTGGGACCGCGGTGCGCGACGAGCACCGCGCGGACCTCGCAGTCGCCCAGCCGCCACGGGCCGGCCGGGACGGGCTCGAACCGCACGCGTGCGGGGAGGTCCCGGATCTCGACCGGGGAGAGCGGGTTCGACAGGTAGCGGGCGAGCCGCGCACGGAGCGTGTGGGTGCGGCTTGGCGGACCCCACACGGTCACCTCGGCGCCCGTCTCGAAGAACGGCGCGAAGAAGAGAAGCCCCTGGATGTGGTCGAGGTGCAGGTGCGTCAAGAGCACGTGGACCGGCGCGCGCCGGCCGACCAGCGCGGCGCCCAGCGTGCGGATTCCACTGCCGGCGTCGAGGACCACCTCTGTTCCGTCCGCGCACGTCACCTGCACGCACGGCGTGTTGCCGCCGTAGCGGGTGCTCTCGGGACCGGGGGTCGGGATCGAGCCGCGCGTCCCCCAGAACCTGACGCGCACTAACCGGCCTCCGGGACGGGCCAGAACACGAGGATCGCGCCGTGGTAGCCCTCGGCGCCCGTCAGCGGCACCGCACCCATCTCGATCTCGATCACCCCGTGCTCGGCGCGGACCGAGAAGCGCCCATAGGCGGGCCGCGCCTCGCGCACCGCGATCGAGAGCGGCAGATCCTCCTCGGGCATCGGGTTGCCGTCGGGGTCGAGCGGCCCGTACTTCGCGTTCCACTCGTCCGGCTCGAGCACGCCGATCTCCTCGAACGGCGCACCGATCACGCCGGCGGCCGCGTCGTTGAAGAACACGAACCGCCGGTCGGCGTCCACCAGCACCGCCGGAACCGCGATCGTCGAGATCAGGTTGCGCGCCAGGATCAGCTCGAGCGGCTGGCCGTCGTCAGCCATCAGATCAGCTCGCGCCACGCGTCGGGGTCGTGCGAGGGCACGAGCACGGCGCCAGGCTCCTGCTCGCCGAAGGCCTTCAACTCGTCGAGCGAGGCGCGGTAGCGATCGTCGTCGTCGGTCATCAGCGGGAGCACCTGCTCGCGGATGCTGCGCCGCGTGTACGCGGCGTCCCCCACGAGCAGGACCGGGCCGGAGTCCGTGCGCAGGAGCACCGACATGTGGCCGGCGGTATGGCCGGGTGTGGACACGAGCCTGATGGTTCCGTCGCCCAGGACGTCGAGGGTCCGCGCGAACGGGCCGTGCGGCTCGCCGTCGCGGTCGAGGTCGAGCAGGTCGACGCGCTCTTCGGCAGGCAGATGGTGAGCCACGAAGCCGCGCGCGGCGGCGTGGCCCGCGCGCGCGGTCGCCCACTCCTTCCGGGTGCACGTGAAGCGCGCGTTCGGGAGCAGCCGCATGCCACTCGTGTGGTCGCCGTGCAGGTGGGTCATGACGACGCGCTCGACCGCGTCCGGGTCGACGCCCCGGATTCGAAGCTGGTCGTCGAACGGCTCGTCGGCGGCGGCGAGCTTGCGGAAGATGACGCTCAGCGGCGTGCCGAGGTCGCCGCGCTTGTTGGTTCGGACGTCGCCGTGGAACCCGGTGTCCACGAGAATCGCCCCCGCGTCGGGATGGCGGAGGACGAACGCAAGGCACGGCGCACGCAGCACGTCGCCCCGGCCGAGGAGATCCGACGCCACGAGCCCCGCGACCTGGGCGAGGCGCGGGCGAGCGCTCCGGAACACGTACGCCCGCGGCATCGGGATCTCGGCCGTGAGAACCGGTTCGCAGGCGACCGTCGGCGGGCCCATGCGCGCGAGCTTAGACCTCTACTCTCCAGTCCCGATGAGTGATGGCGCACAGACGAATGGCAGCCGCGCGCTCCACCTCGCTGGCTCGCCGAGCACCCTGCTCGACGTCGCGCGCGTCGACCGCGAGCGCGCGATAGCCGCGGCGCGAGAGCTGCTCGAGGCGCTGGGCGCCGACGTTGACAGCGACAGCCTCGCGGAGACCCCGCGCCGGATGGTGGACTCCTACATCGAGCAGCTCACGCCGGAGCCGTTCGACGCTACGACGTTCCCTAACGACGGCGGCTACGACGAGCTCGTCGTAGCGCGGTCGATCACCTTCCACTCCCTATGCGAGCACCACCTGCTGCCGTTCGTCGGCGTGGCGCACGTCGCGTACCTGCCCGGCGAGCGGATCGTCGGCCTGTCGAAGCTCGCGCGCGTCGTCGAGTACTACGCGCGGTCGCTCCAGGTGCAGGAGCGCCTCACGAGCCAGATCGCGACGTGGCTCGAGCGCGAGCTGGCGCCACGCGGCGTCGGCGTCGTCATGGAGGCGGAGCACATGTGCATGACGCTGCGCGGGGTGCAGAAGCCGGGCACGAAGACGGTCACCTCCGCGCTCCTCGGGCTCGTGCGCGACGACCCGCGCACGCGGCAGGAGTTCCTCACGCTCACCCGCGGCTGACCCTCCGGCATGGCTCACCCCACCCTGCTCGTGATCGACGTCCAGCAGGCGATGGACGACCCCGGCCGGGGTGAGCGGAACAATCCCGCCTTCGAGCGCAACCTGGCCGCGCTCCTCGACGGATGGCGCGAGCGCGGCGCGCCGGTCGTCCACGTCCGCCACGAGAGCGTCGACGGCGGTGCGTTCATCCCCGGGACGCCGGCCTTCGAGTACAAGCCGGAGGCGCGGCCCCGCGAGGGCGAGCCGGAGATCACGAAGACCGTGAACAGCGCCTTCATCGGGACCGACCTGGAGGAGCGCCTGCGGACGGCCGGGGCGGAGACGGTCGCGATCGCGGGGCTGACGACGAACCACTGCTGCTCGACGACGGCGCGCATGGCGGCGAACCTGGGCTTCGAGACGTGGGTCCTCGGCGATGCCCTTGCCACCTACGACCGGCGGGCGCCCGACGGCGACCTGATCCCGGCCGAGACGATCCACCGGACCGAGCTCGCCAGCCTGCACGGCGAGTTCGGCGAGGTGATCGACGTGGAAACGGCCCTGGCCCGCCTCGCGCCATAAGGACGGAGCCTTTTCCTTTCACGGCGACCGAGGCTGATAGGACGGGCGGTCGCTCGTCGCCTGATTCCGCGTTTGGCGTACTTACACTCGGTCTCATGGCACGGGATTGGGAAGCCACCCTGCGGAAATGGGGCGAGCCGGCGAGCGACGCGGAGGAGAAGCGGCGAGACCGCACCGTGCAGCTCGTGACCGACGCGCTCAACGGACTGCCCGACGTGAAGGCCTTGCCCATCAACGTCTACCCGAAGGGCTCGTACGCGAACAACACGAACGTGAGCCACGACAGCGACGTCGACGTCTCCGTCGAGTACACGGGCATCGAGTACTTCGACCTAACCGACGAGCTGAAGGGCCTGACGCGCGATGACGTCGGGTTCGGAGAGGTGACGAACCCGTATAGCCCGGAGCAGCTGAAGGACGACGTCGAGCGGGCGCTCGTCAAGGCGTTTGGGCGGTCGGTGGTTACGCGGAACAACAAGGCGCTCACTGTGCGGGAGGCGTCCACGCGACTTGCCGCAGACGTTGTCCCCTGCTTCGCCTATCGGCGGTACTACGCCCGCGGCGCGTACGGCTTACGCAGCCACAAGGGGGTCAAGCTGTTCCCGGATACGGGGTGGCCGATCATCAACTGGCCCGCCCAGCACCATGACAACGGCGTCGCCAAGAACAAGGCGACCGGCCTTCGGTTCAAGCGGATGGTGCGCGCCCTCAAGTACCTGGAGAACGAGCTCTGCGAGAAGGGCCTCATCAAGGAGGCGCCCGGCTACTTCGCGGAATGCCTCGTGTTCAACGTGCCGAACCCGAAGTTCAACCACACGAACTACGTCGACGACATGCAATCGGTCCTCGCCTACATCTGGAACGAGACTCGTCCAGGGCACGGCTGGGAGGACTTCGCCGAGGTGAACGACCTGAAGTGGCTCTTCCGAGGCAACCGGAAGTGGACTTACCAGGATGCCCACAAGCTCGCCGACGTGGCTTGGGACTACATGGGGTTCGAGTAGTGCGTCCGTCCCGCATCCTCACCCAGGTCATCGTCTTGGTCGTCGCCGGGGTATACCTGCTCGCCTTTCTGGCGCAGGGCCTGCCGACCGGCGACCTGCTCCAGCCGCTCGGCGCCGCGGGAGCGGCTGCGAGCCTCTTCGTGCTCGCGTTCGACCACGTCCTCTGGCGCATGCCGTGGCTTGGTCGCCGCATCAGCAAGCGCCCGAACGCGCGCGGTACCTGGCGTGGCACGCTCGCGTCGCACTGGGTCAACCCGGAGACTGGGCAGCGCGTCGACCCCGACCCCGAGGTCTATCTGGTCATCCGTCAGACCTTTTGGAGCGTGACCGCCAACCTCATCACGAAGGAGTCGAAGTCGTGCTCGACGACCGCCGTCATCGAGGACGACGGCTGCGGCCAGTACCAGCTCGTGGCCGTGTACAGGAACACGCCTCGTGCCGCCGTCCGGCATCGCAGCGAGGTGCACCACGGGGCCTTCAAGCTCGACGTCGCTGGAGAGCCCGTCGACCGTCTCGAAGGGTTCTACTGGACCGACCGCAACACGATGGGGGAGTTCGAGTTTGACCGCCGGTCGAAGAAGAAGTTCGTTGAGTCGTACGCGGCCGCGCAGCAACTCGGGTTTTAGAACAGCGTCTTCACGGCCCACTGCACGCCGGTCACGAGGTCGTCCACCTCTTGCCGCGTCGGGTCGCGCTCGTCGTCGTGGCTGCAGATGTTGCGGATGTCCCCGAGATGTTGAACGCGGCGCCACGAGGGAGTGTCATACGCCCCCGCGTCCCGCAGGGTCTCGTTCAGGTCATTGATGGTCGGCTTCTTCTTCCGGATGGTCAGCCCCCGGATCCTGCACACTTCCTTCAGGTGGCTCTCCAGCACAACCCCCGCTACCACTCCGGCGGGCCGCAGGTGTCCCTTCTTCGTGAGTTCGGCAGCCCGGTGGAGCTCTGAGTCGAAGACCTCCGCCTCGACAACGCCGCGGATGTCCGCGAGGTGGGAGTCGAGGCGGTCCGCCGCACCCTGCAGCATGTAGACCTGCTGACGTATCGAGCGGTCGAAAGCCGCGTACCGCTCGCTCCGATAGCGGGCGGCGTCGCGGTCGTCACGCGTCCTGATGTAGACCGTGATGCGCCCCGGCGCGTCCTTCCTGCCCTCGTAAAGCTCTCGGAACTCGACCGCCCGGTCGGGCAGGACCTGGTCGACAACCGGTAGCGCGGCCGTGTACCAGCGCTGGTAGTCCTGGATGAAGGACTCGTACGGCAAGTTCTTGTCGACCGCCTCGGCCTCGCAGGCGGCAATGTGCTCGCCGCGCTCGATGAGCGCGTCGAGTTCCGCCTTCACCCGCTCCCTACCGCTGGCCACCCGCCAAGCGTAGGAAACGCCCGCGCGCCACGCCCGACTTGTATCCACGCTAGTCGAGTGCGAACATGTGTTCGTGTCCGCCGCCACCGTCCTCCACGCCGATCTCGACTCGTTCTACGCCTCGGTCGAGCAGCGGGACGCGCCTGAGCTGCGCGGCAGGCCGGTCGCCGTCGGCAGCTGGGTGGTGCTCGCCGCGAGCTACGAGGCGAAGCGTCATGGAGTCCACGGGGGCATGGGCGGCCGGGAGGCCCGCCGGCGCTGCCCCGACGCGGTGTTCGTCCAGCCGCGCATGGGCGCGTACACGGAGGCGAGCAGAGCCGTGTTCGCGGTCTTCGAGCGGACCTCGCCGGTCGTCGAGCCGATCTCGATCGACGAGGCGTTTCTCGACGCCGCGGGGATGGAGACGGTCTTCGGAACTCCCGAGCAGATCGCCGTGCGGCTCCGGTGCGCCGTGCGCGAGGAGGTCGGGCTGCCGATCACCGTCGGCGTCGCCCGCACGAAGCACCTGGCGAAGGTCGCGAGCGCGGCGGCAAAGCCCGACGGGCTCCTCGTGGTGGAGCCCGACGGCGAGGAGGCCTTCCTCCACCCGCTGCCGGTCGACCGGCTGTGGGGCGTCGGACCGGCGACTTCCCGGCGCCTGCGCGCCGCCGGGCTGGAGCGCGTCGGACAGGTCGCGCGTGCGACCGAGCACCATCTCGTCGAGCTGCTCGGGCCGGCCGCCGGCCGGCACATCCACGCGCTCGCGCACAACCGCGACCCGCGCCGCGTGCGAACCGGGCGCCGGCGCCGGTCGATGGGCGCGCAGCGGGCGCTCGGCCGCCGCGGCCCAAAGACCGCAGAGGCGATCGACGCCACCGTCGTCGCGCTCGTCGACCGGCTGGCGCGCCGGCTCCGCGCCGCCGGGCGCGCGTGCCGCACGGTCGTCCTCCGGCTGCGCTTCGACGACTTCGAGCGGGCGACCCGCTCGCACACGCTCACCGAGGCCACCGCGGAGACCCAGGCGATCCTCTCGACGGCCCGCGGACTGGTCGCGGCAGCACTCCCCACGATCGAGCGGCGCGGCCTCACGCTCGTCGGGATCTCGCTCTCGAACCTGGTGGACGCGAACGCCGTGCAGCTCGCGCTCCCGCTCGAGGACCACCGGGCCGCCGCGCTCGACACGACGCTCGACAGCCTGCGCGACCGGTTCGGCGCGGATGCGGTGACGCGCGCCGTGCTGCTCGGGCGGCGGGCCGACCCGGCCGTGCCGCTCCTGCCGGACTAGTCACGGCGAAGCGCTAGTCGAGCTGCTCGAGCGCGTTCAGGTAGCCCTCGGTGTACGAGGGGAACTGGGCGACGGTGTCACGAAGCACGGCGATCGGTGTTGCCGTCTTGATCGCGAGCGCCGCGTAGTGGATCCATTCGCTCGCGAGCGGGGCGACCGCCCAGGCGCCCACCAGGACGCCTCGCTCGCGGTCGGCCACGACGCCGAGCGAGCCGCGTGGGTCGCGCTCGTACATCCACGGCCGGGAGATCGACTCGGGCAGGTCCAGTTCCGCCGTCGCCGCGTCGATGCCCTCCTCTCGGGCCGCGTCCGCGGTCATTCCGACCGCGGCCACCTCCGGATCCGAGAACACGACCCGCGGCACCGCCGAGTAATCGGCGTGCGGGTCCTCGCCGGCGATGTCCGCGAGCACGATCCGCGCCTGGTACTTGCCCACGTGCGTGAACGGCATGACGCCGGTGACGTCACCGACCGCCCAGACGCCCTCGGCGGCCCGGCAGCGCTCGTCCACGCGGATGCCCCGCTCCTCGACCTCGACGCCGAGGTCCTCCAGCCCGTCGGGGATTCGCGGCTCGCGGCCCACGGCCACGAGGATGCGCTCGGCCCGGACCTCACCGCCTTCCCGAAGATGCAGGACGCGCTCGTCGCCCTCCCGCGTGACGCGGCCGACCTCGCCACCGAGCCGGAGCGTCACGCCGTCCTCGGCCAGCGCGCGCTTCAGCAGCTCGCCGACCGCCGCCTCCTCGCGGGCCAGCGGCCGGTCGTGCTTCTCGACGATCGTCACGTCCACGCCCATCCGCCGCATGAACTGGCCCAGCTCGACGCCAACCGGCCCGCCGCCCAACACCGCCACGCTGCGCGGCAGCTCCTTGAGGGTCGTCGCCTCGCGGTTGGTCCAGTAGCCGGCCTCCTCGAGGCCGTCGATCGAAGGCACGGCGGACGCGCTGCCGGTCGCGACGATGATCCGCTCCGCCTCGATCGTCTCGTCGCCCACCTGGACCCGCCCGGGCCCGGTCACGCGCGCCTCGGCCCTGTAGACGTCCACGCCGTCTTCGCGGTACCCCGCGACCTGCTTCGAGTCGTCGAGGTCGCGGATCATGAAATCGCGGTACTCGACGAGGTCGCTCCATTCGTGCCCCGGCTCCTCGACGCCGGCCGCGCGGCGAGCCTCCGACCGGACCTCCGGCGCACGCAGCAGCGTCTTCGACGGGATGCACGCCCAGTAGGCGCACTCGCCGCCGACCAGCTCGCGCTCGACCAGCGCGGTGCGCAGGCCGAGCTTTGGCAGGCGCGAGGCGGCCACCTCGCCGGCCGGGCCGGCGCCGATGACGACGGCGTCGTAGCGCTCACCCGACACGGGCTGCCCCCGTGTAGACGTTCAGGCGTCCCGCGCGGGCGAACCCGCACAGCGTCATCCCGAGTTCGTCGGCGAGCTGGACAGCCAGCGAGGTGGGAGCGCCCACGCCGACCAGGATCGGCGCGCCGGCGACGGCCGCCTTCTGGACGAGCTCGAACGCGAGCCGGCCGCTCACGCACAGGGCGTGGTGGTGGAGCGGCAGCCAGCCGGCGCCCAGCGCGTGGCCGACGACCTTGTCCATCGCGTTGTGGCGGCCCACGTCCTCGCGGACGAGGAGCAGGTCGCCGTCGGCCGAGAAGAGCCCGGTGGCGTGCAGCCCGCCCGTCAGCTCGAACCCGGGCTGGCTGAGACGGTCGGGAAGGTCGGCGAGCACGTCACGGGGGATCTGTGGCCCCGGCGCCGCCGGCGGCGCGCCCAGGGCGACCTCCTCGATCGCGCCCTTGCCGCACACCCCGCACGACGAGGTGGTGTAGAAGCGGCGCCGATCGAGCGAGCGGCACAGCCGTCCCCTCACGTCCACCGTGTTCGCGGCGAGGTCCTCGGAGAGCCCGACCTCCCAGGCCCGGTCGATCAGCCGCTCGCCGTAGAGGAAACCGAGGGCCAGCTCCTCGTCGTGCCCGGGCGTGCGCATGGTGACCGCCACGGGATCGCCCCCCACGCGGATCTCGAGCGGCTCCTCGACGGCGACGGCGTCGCGCACACCGTCGCGCTCGACCATCGCGTGATGCCGGGTCATCGCGGCTCCAGACGGACGACGATCGACTTCGACGTGGGCGTGCCAGAGCCCTCGGCCGTGCTGCCCAGCGGTACGAGCGCGTTCGCCTCGGGGAAGTACGTCGCGGCACAGCCGCGCGCGGTGGGATAGCTCGTGGCCCGGAAGCGCTTAGCGCGCCGCTCACCATCGTCCCACTCGCCGACCAGGTCCACGTGATCGCCGTCGCGGAGCCCGCGTTCGGCCAGGTCGTCCGGATGCACGAGCACCACGCGCCGCCCGCCCTTGACGCCGCGATACCGGTCGTTCAGGCCGTAGATCGTCGTGTTGTACTGGTCGTGCGAGCGCATCGTCTGGAGCAGCAGACGCCCCTCGGGCACGCGAAGCGGGTCGAGCTCGTTCACCGTGAGCCGGGCGCGGCCCGTCGCCGTCGGGAAACGGCGCTCGTCGCGCGGCGGATGAGGCAGGACGAAGCCATCCGCGAGGCGGTCCTCGAACCCCTCGAAACCGGGCACCACCTCGGCGATCTTCGCGCGGATCCGCGCGTAGTCGCCCTCGAACGTCTCCCACGGGATCGACGGGCCGAACCCGCCCAGCGCGCGCGGGGCCAGCCCGCACACGATTGAGACCTCCGACCGCAGCGCCTCCGACGCCGGGTCGAGCCGCCCGCGCGACGCGTGCACGAAGCTCATGGAGTCCTCGACCGAGACGACCTGCTCGCCGGAGGCCTGGATGTCACGCTCGCTGCGCGCGAGCGCGGGCAGGATCAGCGCGCGGTCGCCCGTGACGAGGTGCGAGCGGTTCAGCTTCGTGGACACGTGGACGGTCAGCCGCATGCGGCGCAGTGCCTCCACCGTGGCGTGGGTGTCGGGCGCCGCGGCCACGAAGTTGCCGCCGAGCGCCATGAAGACCTTCGCCCGCCCCGCACCCATCGCGCGGATGCTCTTGACGACGTCCGACCCCGGCTCGCGCGGCGGCTCGAACGCGAATGCGGCGCCGAGGCGGTCGAGGAACTCCGCCGTCGGCCGCTCGGAGATCCCCATGGTCCGGTCGCCCTGCACGTTGCTGTGGCCGCGCACCGGGCAGAGGCCCGCGCCGGGGCGTCCGATGTTCCCGCGCAGCAGCAGGAAGTTGACGATCTCCCGGATGGTCGCGACGGCGTTTCGATGCTGCGTGAGTCCCATCGCCCAGCAGACGATCGTGCGCTCGGACTCGAGCACGAGCTGCGCCGCCTCCTCGATCCGCTCCCGCTCGAGACCCGTGGCGTACTCGACATCAGCCCAGTCGAGCGCCTCGAGGTCGCCGCGCAGCTCGGCGAAGCCCTCGCAATGGGTGTCGACGAACTCGCGATCGACCGCGTCCGCGGCGACGATCAGGTGGTTCAGCGCCTTGAAGAGCGCGAGATCGCCGTTGACCTTCACCTGGAGGAAGAGATCGGCGAGGGGTGTCCCCCGGCCGACGAGCCCGCGCACCGTCTGCGGGTTCCGAAACCGGGCCAGGCCCGGTTCCGGAAGCGGGTTGACCGAGACGATCTTCGCGCCGCGCCGCTTCGCGGTCTCGAGTGTGGAGAGCATCCGCGGGTGGTTCGTACCGGGGTTCTGGCCGACCACGAGGATCAGGTCGGCGGCGTGTATGTCGTCGAGCGAGACGCTGCCCTTTCCGACCCCGACGGTCTCGGTCAGCGCCACGCCGCTCGACTCGTGGCAGAGGTTCGAGCAGTCAGGCAGGTTGTTCGTCCCGAGCGCCCGCGCGAAGAGCTGGTAGCAGAAGGCGGCCTCGTTGCTCGTGCGTCCCGACGTGTAGAAGATCGCCTCGTCGGGCGACGCGAGCGCCCGGAGCTCGGCGGCGATCAGGTCGAGCGCGTCGTCCCAGGTGATCGGCTCATAGCGGTCCGCACCCGAGCGCTTGACCATGGGCTCGGTCAGCCGGCCCTGCGTGCCGAGCCAGTGGTCGGACCTCGAGGCGAGCGCGGCGATGGTGTGACGATCGAAGAGCGCGGGCGTCACGCGCGCGCGTGTCGCCTCCTCGGCCACCGCCTTCACGCCGTTCTCGCAGAACTCGGCGATGTGCCTGTGCTCGGACTCGGGCCATGCGCAGCCGGGGCAGTCGAAGCCGTCCTTCTGGTTCAGGCGCCTGAGCGCGCGGACCGAGCGCGTCGGACCCATCGCTCGAAGCGCGAGGCGGAGTGACTCCACCACCGAGCGCGGACCGGCGGCGGCCTCGGCCGGTGCGGTTACCCGGAGTCCTGGATCCTCATCGGACACGGTCCCAGTATCGCGCCCCAACCGACGACTGCCGCGGAAAGAGCGGCGCAGCCGGCGCCCACCCGTGCGACGATGGCGGCGGATGCGGAGACGACTGATCGCCCCGTTGGCGCTCGCCGCCGCCGCGCTCGGCGCGACGCCGGTCGAGGCAGGCGCCGTCAAGATCGAGGTGCTCTCGAGCCGGGCTGACCTCGTGTCCGGCGGGGACGCCGTCGTCGCGATCTCCGCGAAGCGCGCCTCGAAGCTCCGGCGGCTCGAGGTCCGCCTCAACCGCCGCAAGGTGACCCGGCGCTTTCGGATGCGCGACGACGGGCGGCGCGCGGCACGCATCAAGGGCCTCCGCAACGGCCGCAACGTGATCGTCGCGCGCCGTCCGAACGGCCTCGGCAAGCGGCTTGTGATCCGCAACCACCCGAACGGCGGCCCGGTCTTCTCGGGGCCGCAGGTGAAGCCCTGGACCTGCCAGGAGGCGGCGGTCGACGATCAGTGCAACCAGCCTGCCGAGTACACGTTCCTCTACAAGCCCGAGGAATCCGAGGAGCTCGCCCCCTACGACCCGGAGAACCCGCCCGACGACGTCGCGATGACGACAACCGACGAGGGCGTCGAGGTGCCGTTCATCGTCCGCCAGGAGCTCGGTTACCAGGACCGCGACCAGTACCGAATCATCACGCTCTTCAAGCCGGGCTCGAAGTGGAGCCGTTGGGACCCGCAGAAGCAGTGGAACCAGAAGCTCTTGATCACTCACGGCGGCGGGTGCGGCGGCGACTACGACACGAGCAGCGCGCGACTCGACGACTACAGCGGCACCATCCCGCCCACGCCCGGCTACGTGCAGAGCTATGTGACGGCGCTCGGGCGCGGCTTTGCCGTCGGATCCACCGCGCTCAACAACAACGGCCACAACTGCAACATCGTCGTCCAGGCGGAGTCGATGCTGATGATGAAGGAGCGCCTGGTCGAGCGCTACGGCGACCTCCGCCACACGATCGGCACCGGCTGCTCGGGTGGGTCGATCACCCAGCAGCAGGTCGCGAACGCCTACCCCGGTGGCGTCTACGACGGCCTCGTCGTGACCTGCGCGTACCCCGACAGCCTCTCGACCGGCTCTCAGTTCGCCGACTACCACCTGCTCCGCATCTATTTCGAGGACACGTCGCGCTGGGGCCCCGGCGTGGTCTGGACGCCCTCGCAGTGGGCGGCCGTCGAGGGGCGGCCCGATCCCGTGAACGCGATCGCCGCTGACGAGCTGTTCTTCAAGGACGCCACGAACCCCGCCGGTGACTGCGTCTCCGCGGAGGTCGTGTACAACCGCCAGACGAACCCGGGTGGAGTGCGCTGCTCGGTGCTCGACTACATGATCAACGTGCTCGGGCCGCGCCCGGAGAGCGTGTGGTCGGAGGTCGAGAAGGAGGCTGGACGCGGTTTCGCGGGCGCCCCGTTCGCGAACGAGGGCGTCCAGTTCGGCCTCGGCGCGTTGCGCCAGGGCCTCATCACCCCCGCCCAGTTCCTCGACCTCAACGCAAAGATCGGCGGCTTCGGCATCGACGCCGAACAGGTCCCCGAGCGCCTCGCCGGCGACGACGCGTCGATCGCGAACGCCTACCGAAGCGGCGCGATCAACGAGGGCAACAACCTCGACCAGGTCGCGATCATCGACCACGCCGGCCCCGATCCCGGGCTCGCCCACGACTATGTCCACACGTGGTGGATGCGCGACCGGCTCGAGCGTGAGCAGGGCCACCTCGGCAACTACGTGCTGTGGTTCGGCCCGACCCCGCTCATCGGGGACGTCGACTGGGCGACCGAGGCGATGATCGCCATGGACCGCTGGCTCACCGCCGTCGAGGCGGACACCTCGAACAAGCCGCTCGCACGGAAGATCGTGGACGAGAAGCCCGAGGACCTCCTCGACCGGTGCACGGCCACGGTCTGCGAGCAGTACCTGGCAACCCGATACGAAACGCCGCGCTCGGTGGCCGACGGGCCGAAGACCGGCGACGTGAACAAGTGCCAGCTGAGGCCACCCGTGCGCGAGGACTACCCGCTGACCATCACGAACGCCGACTTCGAGCGGCTGGCCGAGATCTTCCCTACCGGCGTCTGCGACTGGGCGAAGCCGGGGGTCGGCCAGCAGGGCGCGATCCCCTGGATGACCTACCAGCGCCGGTCCGGAAAGGTCATCTACGGCGGCTCCCCGCTCGGGCCCGAGCCGCGGTCGAAGCGCCTGCGTCGGCGCTAAGGACGGGCGCCACGGTCGCGGCGGTCACATGCCCGCGCTCAGAGGGCCGGCGCGATTAGGAGCGCGAGGGCGAGGAGGAGCCCGAGCAGCGCCGCGAACGCGAGCGCACGCGCGGCGAGCTGGGATCCGCTCGTAGCCGGCTCCCAGCGGTAGAGCCCGGGACGGATGCGGCGAAGGGTCGCCGCATCGCCCTCCGGCTGAGCCGGGAGCGCGCGCGTGGGCGCGCGGTCGGGCTCCGGCGCCGCCTCGGCGCGCTCGTGCCTGGCCCGGTCCAGCTCGCGTTTCGCAGCGTCGCGCTCGGCGGCGAGCTTCTCGGCCCGCTCGGCGGCGCCCGCGAGCTCGCGGCCGAGCGCCTGGGCCCGCCGCTCCGCGTCCGCCGCCGCCACGGCCCCCTCGTCGCGCGCCCGTTCGAGTTCCGCCGCCTTCGCCGTCTCGAGCCGCTCGACCGCGGCCGCGTGCTCTGCCTCCAGCCGCTCGACCGCCGCCGAGTGCTCGGCGCCGATGCGCTCGAGCTCTGTCGCCTGCTCGGCGTCGCGGCGGTTCAGCTCGCGTACCTGCGCCTGGTTCACGCGCTCGAGGTCGCGCGTCAGCCGCTCCACGTGCGTCCGCGCCTCTGCGAGCTCCCGCTCGAGGGCATTCGTCCGGGAACGGCGCGCGGTGCGGGGCTTCTCCCGCTTCGTCTTCGGCTCAGGGACAAGGTCGACACCCAGGTCCGGGGCGACCGTCAGCTCGGCGCCTTTCAGACTGGCGGACTCCCCCTGCCAGGGGAACGCGGCCACCCAGTCCTGCCCGTCCTCGGCTGCCCACGGCTTGTGATCGAGTAACGCGAGCAGGCGGCGCGGCTCGCCGTCCACCTCGACGTCGAGCGTCGGGCGGATGAAGCGCAGGCCGCGCACGCCGAACCAGCGCCCCGTGATCTCCACGCGATCGCCCGGCCACTCGACGCGCTCGACCTCGAACGCCACATCCGCGGTTGCGCCCCGCGGACGCTCCTGCACGGTCGCCATCTGGCCTTATCGACTACCCGGGTTCGCCCGTGGCTACGCGTTCCTCATCGCGCCGGCGCCCGGCTATCGGCCGGAGGACACCGAGGCGTTCGTCCCTGTCGACCAGTTCGAGCGGCCACCGGTCGTCGCCCAGGACCTCCTCGAAGAGCTCCGGAAGCTTCGTGTGCACGTTCGAGATGTCGTCGAGTATCAGCAGTCCTTCGTCGTCCAGCAGCCCGATGAGGACCTCGAGCTCGCGGCGGACGTAGTCGCGATCGTGGTTCCCGTCGACCAGCGCCACGTCGAAGCGCTGGCCGAGGCGCTCGAGGCTGGCGAGCGTGCCGTCGCACGCGGGCTTGTCCGCGAACGTCCCGGCGCTCGTCTCGTTGGCCACCCGGTTGAGGCTGTAGCCGCAGATCACCAGGTTGTTGCGCTCCAGCCCGAAGTGGTCAAGCAGCGCGAGCACGTGCTGCTGGGGGTCGGTCACACCGAGGTGGTCCAGGTTCGGATCGATCGACACGACCACGGATCCGGGGTCGTGGCTCACGGCGATGTCGGACAGGGCCGCCAGTGACATGCCGACGAAGTTGCCCACGTGGAGGACGCGGAGCGGCCGCCCAGGACAGTGCCTCGTGATCGTCGCGCGCGCGAACGACATCGACTCCGCCCCGATCGCGCCGAGTCGGATCGTGGGCTCCTCGACGCCGCGGCCGACCAGAAACGCGACGGCGCCCTCGAAGTCGAACGGGCGCCGGAGTGTGGTGAGCGATGTCTTCAAGTCGACGTGGAGATCGTCTCGCCTGGAGCGGGGCATTACAAGTACCGGCGCCCGTTCGAGCGCAGCACGTCGAGGGCGGACACGGTCGCGTAGCCGCGCCATTCGAGCGCGGCCTGCGGCGAGTAGCTGTCGAAGTCCACCGTCCAGCCGCCGTCGTCGCGCTGTCCGTTCTCGACCCGGTCCAGGTCCGCCTCGATCACGTCGGCCGAGAACAACGCGCGGAGCGGACGATCCGGGATCGGGGAGATGTCGAGCGGCGACAGCTCCTCGCCCTCGGCGCCGCCCGGAACGGGGAGCTTTCCGGACTCCGGGAGCATCCCCCCCACCCGGGCCAGCTCCCGCGCCGCTTCGGGACGCCGGTCATGGCTCGCATCCAGGAACTGGAGCACGAACATGAACGCGATCGGGAAGGGCCGCTCGTCGAGGGCGGCGGTCTCGGCCAGGCAGTAGTCGGTGGCCTTCTGAAGCCACGGGTGCTCCGCGACGGCCGGTGCGTGATCGGCGACCCGGTGCGCCGGCCCGCACACGGCACTCGTCATCCAGAGCGACGGCACGGACTCGTCGGCGTTGGCCCAGAACGGCGCCGAGCCGGCGCCGTCGTCCATCGAGAATGCGAACGGCAGCGAGCCGTCCTCGAACGCCACGGAATCGGCCCACTCGCACAGCCCCACGGCCTGCTCCTCGGCATCCGGCCCGACCTCCGCGAGCACCTCGAAGGCGTGCAGCGCCGCGCCCGGCTGGCTGGTGGCGCTGCGCAGGTCCGGCTCTAGGCCGTGGCCGTACCCGCCAGCGCTGTTGCCGTGGGCGGCGAGGGCCACGAGCGCCGCCGCGGTCGATCCATCGCCGAACAGGAGCTCGAAGCGCCGCCGATCCAATAGCCGCGCGTGGGTCCGCATGAACTCCGCTGCCTTTTCGAAATCAACCATGTCGCTCCGAAGTCGGGTGTCTGTGCGATCGGCAAGGATCCCAAGACCATGCTGCCCGGATTCGATCCGGACCTGATTCGCGCCCTCAGCATTGCCGGGACGTTCGTCTTCGGGCTCACCGGCGGCATCGTCGGCGTGCGCAAGCGGCTGGACCTCTTCGGAGTCGTGGTGCTGGCCGTCGCCGTGGGCATGGCAGGCGGCATCGTCCGCGACGTGCTTATCGGGCGACCGCCGGAGACCTTCCGCGACTGGCGCTACCTCGCGGCCGCCGGCGCCGCCGGCGTCGTGGCCCTGCTCGCGCCCCGCGCCCTGCAACGACTGCAGCGCTCGCTGGACGTCGTGGACGCCGCGGGGCTGGCGCTCTTTAGCGTCGCGGGCGCGTCGACGGCGCTCGCCTTCGACGTCCCGCCGGCCCAGGCGGCCCTGCTCGGCGCGGTCACCGGCATCGGCGGGGGCATCCTGCGCGACATCCTCGTGAACGAGATTCCGGAGGTTCTGCGCGGCGGCCTCTACGCGCTGCCCGCGCTCCTCGGCGCGGCCGTCGTGGTGGTCGCCTCGGAGGCCGGCTCTCAGAGCGCGATCTTCCCCGTGCTCGGCATGCTCGCGTGCTTCGGCGTGCGACTCGTCGCCATCCGCCACGACATCAACCTTCCGCAGGTCTCGGCGGTGCGCGCCGCTCCCCCGGACGAATAGGAGTACGGCTAACCGCCCCCCAAGGACACCTGCCTTCCGCACTGTGTTTCCGCACTGCCGGCCGTAGCTTCGGTTCGACCCCACAAATCGAAGGAGCCGGTCATGAGAAAGACACTCATCGTCATCGCAATCGCTGTCGGTGCGCTCGCCGTCCTGGGGTGCGCGGCCTACGCCGTCGCCCAGGTCTTCGAGGAGACGGACAACAAGGCACACACGGTCTCGCGATCGATCGATCACATCGTGATCGAGGTCGAGTCGGGCGACATAGACCTCGTCCCCGGGGGACGCTCGGTCAGGATCGACGAGACCGACGACTACGTCTTCGACTCACCGGACGTCAGCCGGACCGTCTCGGACGGCGTCCTCACGATCGAGAGCGAGTGCGACGGCGTCATGTCGGTGTTCTGCACGACCGACTTTCGCGTCGGGGTGCCCAGGGGCGTGACCGTCGATGTTCGGAGCTACGTCGGCGACATCGACATCGACCGGATCGACGCGCGGGCGATCGAGGCTCGCGCCCATGTCGGAGACGTCCACGTCGACGCCCTTCGCAAGGGCGAGATCGACGCGCGCACGAACGTGGGCGACGTCGAGGTCGAGCTGCCGAAGCGCATTTATGACCGCGCGTACCAGGCGGTCGACGCGCGCACGGATGTCGGCGACGCCGACGTGACCCCCCGCTGACCGATCGCCGCCATCTAATCCAGTCTGTACATACTGGTGTGTGGCCGCGACAGTGCGAACGGCGATCGGATCCGACGCCAGCCTGCCGACCCGGCGCACGGCCGAGGAGCGGTTCATCGTTCGCTGGCCCGGGGTGTACGTGGCGCTCGGACGCGCATACCAGCGACTGCCGCCGAGCTCGCGGTTGCGGCGCGCCCTCCTTCGCCGGAACGCGCTGTCCGGCTGGGGAGCCTGGGTTCGCGGCGATCTCGAGCTGTGCGCCGTGCGCTTTGCGCCCGACTGGCACTACGAACCTCCGGCGGAGTGGCTGATCGCCGGGATGCCCACGGTGTACCGAGGGCACGCCGGGCTTCGCCAGTGGTTCGCGGACCTGCGCGAAGCATGGGAGTTCCGCGACCACACGCCGCTCGAGGTCGTCGACGCCGGCGACGTAATCGCGTTCCTGTGCCGGGTCCGCCTGCGGGCTCGCACCACCGGGATCGAGCTCGACTGGCGCCTGGGGCAGGTCTTCTGGCTCGAGGGCGGGCTGATCGCGCGCGAGTGCGACTTCGCCGACTGGGACGAGGCCCTGCGCTTGGTCGGAGTCAGCGCCGGGTAGTCCAAGCGCCGTGGACGATCCCGACGAGCGAAGCGAAGACGCAGGCCCACCCTGGCCCGATTCCCCTGAGAGCGGGCTCGGCGCCGAGACCAATCCTCAGAGGGCTCAACCGCATGTGAACACGGCTGAGGAGCTGCGGCCGCTGCTGCTCGGCGGGCTCGCCCTGCTCGGAGTCATCTTGGTGACGTTGCTGACGCACGCGGTCATCTCGGCCACCGAGGACGACGACGACGGACAGGCTGCCCCGGCCGCCGCGCCAGCCGCGGGCACGGCGACGGACGGTCACACCATGGCCGCCGCAGAGGCCCCAGCAGCCGGAACCTGCGAGGACAGCGTCGAGGACGTCGAGCAGTACCGCAGGCCCGACCCGAACCTACCCGCCCCGCCGCCAGGCCCGGTCAAGCGGTTCCGCGTCGACGTGTTCGAGCACGTCACCTGCATCTCCGACGACCAGCCGGCGACCCGGGTCTGGTCTTTCGGGGTCAACGGCGAGCTCTATCGCGGCACCGGCGCGTCCACGCCCATGGTGGTGGAGGAGGGCGACAGGGTCGAGATCACCCTCGTGAACGGGGCCGACGACGAGATGGCGGTCACGATGCCGCACTCCATCGACTACCACTCCTCGGAGCTCGCGCCGAACAAGGCGTTCAAGTCGATCCAGCCCGGCGAGACCTGGAAGTTCTCGTTCACCGCCAAGCACCCCGGCGTCTACATGTACCACTGCGCGACTGCCCCCGTGCTGCAACACACCGGCCTCGGGATGGTCGGCATGATGGTGGTCAAGCCGAGGGACCTGGCGCCGGTCGACCGCGAGCTGTGGGTCACCCAGCAGGAGTTCTACCTCGGCGAGCCGGGCAAGGAAGGCCCGCTCGAGAAAATGGCCGCGATACAGCCCGACGTGATCGCCTTCAACGGGTACGCGTCGCAGTACGAGAAGCAGCCGATCAGCGTGACGAAGGGCGAGCGCATTCGGATGTACGTGCTCAACGCCGGGCCGAGCATCTGGAGCTCCTTCCACGTGATCGGCACAGTCTTCGACCGGACCGTCGTGGAGGGCGTCGTCGGCGAGCACGCGCAGGCCATCAACCTCGGGCCGGCGCAGGGCGGCTGGGTCGAGTTCACGCTCGACCGCGAGGGGACCTACCCGTTCGTGGACCACTCGTTCGCGCACGCGGTCAAGGGCGCGATCGGCGTGCTGGCCACCGAGAACGCAGGCGTCTCCGGCGATTACGACCATGGTCGAGACCCGGCTGGAGGTGGCGGATCGGTCGACGCCGAGGGCGAGGTCGACATCGCCCTGATCGACCCGCTGAAGATCGACCCGTCCACCGTCACCGTCAAGGCCGAGGACGGCAAGGTGACGTTCAACGCCACGAACGAAGGCGCCACACCCCACACGCTGGCGGTCGGCGCGGGCCCGTTCACGCCGGATGCCTCCGGCGACATTCCGGCGGACCAGCTGGAGGGCGACACGGGTGAGATCGGCCCGGGCGAGGAGAAGACCCTTGAGGTCGAGCTGGACGCCGGCACCTACGAGCTGCTCTGCACGATCACGGGGCATTACGCGGGCGGCCAAAAGGCGACGCTCGAGGTGACCGACTGAGAAGGCTTGCCCCCCGCTTCGCGGGGTGGGAGGGTTGGGGCGACCCCAAGCCAGGAGATTGCTGATGCCCAAGTTTCTGATCGAGGCCTCGTACACGCCGGAAGGCGTCAAGGGTGTCCAAAGTGCAGGCGGTACAAGCAGGCGTGACGCTGTAGCCGCGGTCGCCGAGAGCGTCGGGGGCCAGCTCGAGAGCTTTCACTTCGGCTTCGGCGACTCCGACGCCTACGTGATCGTCGACCTTCCCGACAACGAGAGCGCCGCGGCTGTCGCGCTGACCGTCAACGCGGGCGGAGGGGCCACGACGAAGACGGTGGTGCTCCTGACGCCGGAGGAGGTCGACGCGGCCGCGAAGCGCTCGGTCGACTACCGGCCGCCCGGAGGCTGAGGCGCCCCTCGTGGAAGGGAAGGGAACCGTCCTCGTGACGGGCGGATCCGGGTTCCTCGGCGGCTGGTGCATCGTCTCGCTGCTCGAGTCCGGGTATTCGGTCCGGACCACCGTGCGGGACCTCTCACGCGAGAGTGAAGTGCGCGACGGCGTCGCGAGCGCGACCGAACCGGACGGGCGGCTCGAGGTCGTCACCGCAGACCTGATGAAGGACGACGGCTGGGCCGAGGCGGTCGCGGGTTGCGACTACGTGCTGCACGTCGCGTCGCCGCTACCGGCCAGGCAGCCGAAGGACCCGGACGAGGTGATCGTCCCGGCGCGTGACGGCACGCTGCGCGTGCTGCGTGCGAGTCTCGACGCCGGTGTGAAGCGGGTGGTGATGACGTCGTCGGTTGCCGCGATCCGCGGCACCGCGCGGCGCGGCGAGGGGCAGCCGCTCAACGAGGACGACTGGTCGGATCCGGACGACTCGAGCCTGACCCCGTACTCGCGATCGAAGACCGCAGCGGAGCAGGCCGCCTGGGCGCTGATGCGCGAGCGCGACGCCACGGACCGTCTGGCCGCCGTCAATCCCGGAGCGATCATCGGCCCGCTGCTCAGCGACGATCCGTCCTACTCGCTGCAGGCCATCGACCGGATGCTCGGGGGCATGCCCGGTGTCCCCAAGCTCGGCTTCAGCTTCGTCGACGTGCGGGACGTCGCCGATCTCCACCGCCTCGCGATGACGGCACCCGAGGCGGGCGGCGAACGGTTCATCGCCATCGAGCAGTTCCTATGGATGGCCGAGGTGGGCGCCGTGCTACGCGAACGGCTGGGCGAGCGTGCGTGCAAGGTGCCGACGCGCACTGTTCCCAACTTCCTCGTTCGCGGCATGTCGATCTTCGACGGCAGCTTGCGGTCCGTGGTCTCGGACCTGGGCCAGAAGGTGACCTACTCGAACGAGAAGGCGAAGGCGCGGCTCGGCTGGGCGCCGCGTCCGGTCGAGGACTCGATCACCGACTGCGCGGAGAGCATGCTCGCCCGCAGGGCCTGACGCTTGCGTCACCGGGCCGTCGCGACGAACACGGGAATCTGGCGCTCCGTCCGTTCCTGGTACTCGGCGTACGGCGGAAAGGCCGCGACCGCGCGTTCCCACCACTCGGCCCGCTCGTCCCCTGTGACCTCGCGCACGCGGACGTCGAAGGGCTCCGGGCCATCCTGGATCGTCACCGCCTCGGGATCGGCCTTGAGGTTGTGGTACCAGACGGGGTGCCGTGGCAGACCGCCCTGCGACGCGACGAGCGCGTACTCGCCGGCGTGCTCGACTCGCATGAGCGGCGTCTTGCGCAGCTTGCCGGTCTTGTTGCCGCGCGTCGTCACGACGATGATCGGCAGGCCGGTGTCGCGCAACGTGTTCGCCCGCCGCCCACCGGAGGCCTCGTACTCGGCCACCTGCTTGCGCACCCAGCCGTAGGGGCTGGGCTCGTAGTCACCTTCGAGCGGAGCCGACACGTCCTACTGCTTGGCCCGCTTGACGGTCTCGCAGCCCTTGGCCTTGTCGGCCTTGTCGACGACCGCCTTGTCCTTCTTGCCGGGGCCGCAGTTGACGGTCTCCTTCTTCTTGTTCCTCGCCTTGAGCGTGTCGTTGCCGGGGCCACCCTTGTACTTGTTCTTCCCGCCGCCGCCGGTGAGCTTGTCGTTGCCCTTCCCGCCGTCGAGCGTGTCCTTGCCCGCGTCGCCCTTGAGCGTGTCGTTGCCGGCGTCGCCCTTGAGCTTGTCGTTGCCCTTC
>Ga0190275_10000042_pt1 | contig 163255 bp, 163 predicted proteins | sample Popmic550T_FD_133745 | JGI IMG/M metagenome (GOLD analysis project Ga0190275, IMG submission 133745) | Populus adjacent soil microbial communities from riparian zone of Yellowstone River, Montana, USA - 550 T | ecosystem: Environmental > Terrestrial > Soil > Riparian zone > Trees stand... | reverse complement strand
CGAGGACGACCAGCCCGATCGTCAGCGGGCTGGGGCGCCAGAGGGCGTAGGCGAAGGAGGCGATGAAGAGCCCGAGGAAGGTGTTCTGCCCGGCCGTGTAGAGGCGACTGCCGGGGCCGAGCAGGCCGTCGTTGGTGAGGTCGCCGCCGACCCACGAACGGCACGGCCCGCAGCCGGCCGCGCCGGCGTCGTAGGCAAATGCCCAGGCGGCGACGATCGCGATGATCAGCGGCAGTGCCCGGCGCAGGCCGACCAAGGCGTCGTCATGGGAGAGCCAGATCAGCGTCACCAGAGCCCCCGCGGGCACGATGAAGAACGGCGTCGCCATCGCCGGCACTTCTTTCGGGTTGGAGGCGAGGGCGACGAGGCAGATGTAGGCGAGCAACACCACCAGCCCGATCGTCAGCATGTTGACCGGCAGCGGCCAGCGCGGCTTGCGGTTCAGCACCCGAACCGAGTAGGTGACCAGCATCGCGCCGCTGCCGAGAATGAAGAGCAGCGCGTACGCTTTGATGTCGCCGGCGACGAACTGATTCGGGTCGAGGAAAGGCAGCAGACCGCAGGCCCCGAGCAGGCAGACGGCGATCACAGCCTCCATCCCGAGCGCCGCTGCGAGCGCCAGCGCACCGAGGCCGACCGCCGCCAGCATCGGACTTTTCACCGACGTTGCCGCGACCGCCAGCGCCAGGAAGGCGATCGCCGCGAGAAGAGCAGGCTGGGTCAGTCCAGGGACGCGCGGTCCCTTGACCTCAGGCAGAAAGCTCGGCACGCCCGGCGACATAGGGCATGTAGTAGCCGCTCGACCTCGGAGCGGTGTCGTTTGCCACGGTGCCGAGCGGCGTCGCGCCAAGGTGAGCCAGCAGCTCGCGCAGGTTCCTGGCCAGGTCGAACTTGGCGTGGTTGAGGCGGGCGACGACGAGGACGCCGCTGGCCTCGGTCATCAGCGGAATCGCGTCGGCGACGATCACCGGCGGCGCGTCGATCACCACCATGTCGTAGCGCTCCTTCGCTTCGCGCAGCAGCTCTTTCATCCGCGGCGACTCGAGCAGCTCGGCCGAGTTGGGCGGAGTGGGACCGGAGAAGAGCACGTCCAGTTCGGAGTCGGCGTCGTGCCCGATTCCCGTCGAGACGACCGCCTCCTCGAGCGTGTCCTCACCGGCAAGGACGAGGCTGAGACCGGACTCAGGGGTGCGCTCGAGCCGTTTGGCGAGGCTGGGCTGGCGCATGTCGGCCTCGATTAGCAGCACCGATTTACCGCTGCGGGCCTCGGTCACGGAAAGGCCCCAGGAGACGGTGGTCTTGCCTTCCTGTGGGGAGGCAGACGTCAGCAGCAGCGACTCGACTTTGCGGTCGACGTTGAAATATCGAAGGTTGGCGTGCAGCATCCGCAACGCCTCCGCGCCCGGTGGGCCTAATCCGACCACGTCCATCTCGTGAGGTTTGACCACCTTTTTGGTGTGGGGGACGCTGGCCAGGATCGGCAGTCCATAGGCGTCCTCGATTCCCTCTTCGTCCTTGATCCTGGTGTCGAACTGCTCGAGCAGGAGGATCAGCCCGACTCCGAGCAGGAGGCCGAAGATCAGGCCAAGAATCGTGTTGCGTAGCGGCTTCGGGGAGACCGGCGAGCTATTCGGCGTCGCCAGCTGGACGATCTCCGCATTGCCGGTCTGCAGCGAGGCCTGTACGGACAGTTCTTCGATCTGGCGGGCCAGGGCTTCTCCCTCGATGCCTTCGGCCTGTTCGGGACTGAGCTGGGCGAGCTCAGCTTCGATCCGGGATTTGCCGACGAGGATGGTGCGACGGTCGGCCTCACGGCGCTGCTCGATGTACTCTTTCGCGAACGTATTCGCCATCCGCGCCGAGAGCTCGGGGTCTTCGGTTTTGGCGGTGATATTGGCGATGTCGGACTGTCCCTCGAGCGAAACTTCGATCGCGCTGGTGACCATCGCCGGCGTGACTTCCTCGTCGAGGCGCAACGCGGTGCGCGCCGCGATTACTCCGCTCTCGACCAACCTGAGGTTCGTTTCGGCCGCCCGGGTGGGGTCGTCTGAAGGGTTGGAGAAGGTCGAGCCGCCTTCGCGACTGTTGAGTTCGACGTTGCGAAAGAGGAGGGAGGCGGACGATTCGTATTCCTCCGGCTGCTCAACCGACCAGAACAGCGCCGCGGCGGGGACGAGCAGTGAGCAGATCAGCAGGATCGGCAGCCGTCGCCGCAACACACGCACGAAGGAGCGCATCGCTGCGCCGGTGCCTTCGGTTTTGGTTGCAGACGTGTAGGAGCGCTGCGTAAAGGAACGACCGAGCAGATCGTCACTGGGGCGACGGTTTGGGTCCGTCGGGTTCTCGGTCATTTATTCGCTCCAGTACTCATTTGCATGTGTGCCTATCGACGCCAACCCGTCTCCGGTTTAGCTGCGGCTGGAAGTTTGCCCATACCCGCTACTTACGGCGGTCTGGTCACCCTCGATGAAGGAGATGTGCCAGCAGCCGAACTCGAGCAGGCAGTAGAGCAGCCGCTTGTGGTCGGCGCGGCCGCGGCGGTGCTCGTCAGCGAGCTCGGCGACGACGGCGGGCGCGATCAGCTCTCCCAACTCCGAGCCGGGACTGTAAATGCGCTCGACCTCATGTCCGAGGGAGCTGCGCAGCCAGTCGTCGTAGGGGGTCGCGAAGGGGTGCTTGCGACGGGCCATGGCAGCGGCGGGGACGATCCCGGCGACCGCTTCGCGGTAGAGCGACTTGCGCCGCATTCGCCGCAGCCGCTTGCGGGCGGGGATGCGCTCCACGAACCGCATTAGCTCGACGTCGAGGAAGGGGACGCGCTGCTCGAGGCTGGCCGCCATCGAGGTCTTGTCTCCGTAGAGCAGCAGGCAGTCGGGGAGGAAGAGGTGGGTGTCGAGGTAGAGCGCCTGCTCGAGTGGGTCGCGGCGGCCCCCGAGGTCGGCGAGGAGGGTGTTCGCCAGCTGGCGCCGCTCGGCTTCGGCCTCACCGGCGGGCCCGCCGGTGAGACGGGCGCGCAGGCCGCCGTCGGAGATCTCGAAGACTCGCAGCAGGCGGTCGATCCCGGCCGGTGCGCCGAGCAGGCGGGCGGCGCGCTTCAGCCGCTCGTTGCGCGGGACTGCCTCGGCGAGCCGCACCGCTGGGCCGGCGAGGAAGCCGGGGACGAGGTTGGTGGCCGGCAGCGCCGCCGCGGCCTGATGGCGCTCGTAGCCGCCGAAGGGCTCGTCGGCTCCCTGGCCGGAGAGCACGACCTTGACCGATTCGGCGGCGAAGCGGCTTAGCTGCAGGGCCGCCGGCGCCGAGGCGGAGCCGATCGGCTCCTCGACGCTTCTGACGGTGGCGGAGATTTCGTCGAGGAAGCCGAGCTCCTCCATCGCCGTCGCGTGGTGGTCGGTGCCGATCGCCGCCGCGGATTCGGCCGCGGCGGCGCGCTCGTCGATCACGTCTCCGTGGCCGGGGAAGCCGATCGTGAAGGTGAGCGGTGGCCGGTCGACGTTACGCCGCATCGCCGCCGCGATCGCCGCCGAGTCGACACCGCCGCTGAGGAAGGCGCCGTAGGGGACGTCAGACATCATCTGGCGCCCGACTGCCGCCTCGAAGCGTTGCCCCAGCTCCGCTGCGAGCTCATCGCCGCCGGCGTCGGCGAAGGTGTCTCCCGGAGCTTCGCGATAGGAGGCCACCCGGGCGGCTCCGGACTCGACGATCAAGAGCGATGCGGCCGGCAGCTTCGAGATGCCGGAGAACATCGTGCGCGGGGCCGGGGTGAAGCGCCAGGCGAGGTAGTGCTCCAGCGCGATCCGGTCGATTTGCGGTGAGGCCAGGTCGGCGGCGAGCAGGGCGCGGATCTCAGAGGCGACCGCGATGCGGCCGTCGCGCTCCAGCCAGTAGAGGGGCTTGACGCCGAACGGGTCCCGGGCGGCGAGCAGTCGCTGCTCGCGCTCGTCCCAGAGCGCGAAGGCGAACATCCCGTTCAGCCGCCGCACGCAGTCGATGCCCCACTGCTCGTAGGCGTGGACGATCACCTCCGAGTCGGAATGGGTGGCGAAGCGGTGTCCTGCCGCTTCAAGCTCGCTGCGCAAATCGAGGTGGTTGTAGATCTCGCCGTTGACGACGACGCTGCAGTTGCCGTCCTCGGAGCGCAGCGGCTGGGCGCCCCCGGCTACGTCGATAATCGCGAGCCGGGTGTGGACCAGGGTCGCCGGGCCGCTGCGGGCGACGGATTCGCCATCGGGCCCGCGGTGGTGCAGCGCCGCGCAGATCGCGGCGGTGGTGCCCTCGGGCAGCGGCGCCCGATTGTCCACGATGGCCGCGATTCCGCACATTCCTGGCGTAATCTAGTGGCGCTTTGAACGGAAGGCAGATCCGCGTAGCCCAGGTCGGCCCGGACCCGGGTACTCCGGGCGGGATGCCTGCCGTGATCTCGGCCCTACTGGAGTCGCCGCTGGCGGCGCGTTATCGGTTCGACGCGATCGCCACCTACCGTGACGCCCGTCCGCTGGCCCGGCTCGTCCGCTTCGGCCTCGCCCTGGTGGCGCTGGTTCGCTGGTGCGCCGGTTCGGGCCCGCGGATCGTCCACGTCCACATGGCGGCGCGCGGCAGCATGTACCGCAAGGGGTTGGTAGTTGCCGTCGCCAAGGCGATGGGCAGGCCGGTGGTCCTGCAGATCCACGCCGGCCCCGGTGACCTCAGCGAGTTCTTCGGCCGCCTCGATCCCCTGCGAAGGCGGCTCCTCAACCTCACTCTCTCGCTCGCCGACCGGGTTCTCAGCGTCTCCGCCAGCGGGGCCGAGACGCTGCGCGAGCTGCTGCCCGAGGTCGATGTGGAAGTCGTTCCGAACGCCCCGCCGCAGCTTGCCGCCGGGCTCGACGGCAACGGCTCCCGTTCCGGCGGCGAGGCGCCTTCGGCTCTCTTTCTCGGCGGCTTCGCCGACCCCGCCAAGGGCGGCGCTGTCCTGCTCGAGGCGCTGCCGGGGTTGCTCGAGCGGGCGCCGCAACTGCGGGTCGAGCTGGCGGGGCCGGGGGAGGGGCCGGCGTCGCTGCCGGAGCGGGCACGGTGGCTCGGTCTGCTCGCGGTGCCCGAGAAGAACCGGGCGCTGGCCGAAGCTGACCTTTTTGTAATGCCCTCGCTCTCGGAGGGGATGCCGATTGCCCTGCTCGAGGCGATGGTCAACGGACTGCCGATCGTTGCGACCCGCGTCGGTGCCGTGCCTGAGGTGCTGACCGACGGGGAGGATGCGGTCCTGGTCGAGCCCGATGACGCGGAGGCGCTGGGGCGGGCGGTTGCAGTGCTCGCCGCCGACGCCGAGCGCTGCCAGGCGCTTGGCGCGGCAGCGCGGGAGCGGGCTCGACGCCTCGCCGACGAGGACGTCTACCAGCGCCTCGACCGGATCTACCTGTCGCTGCTGCGGTGAGTGCCCCGCTCGCCAACCGCGACGGCCGCGCCGTCTTCCTCTGCTACCACTCGATCGCCGAGCGGGGGCCCGAGTTCCTGGCCCTGCCGCCGGGGACCTTCGAGCGCCAGCTGGATTGGTTGCGTCGCCACGACTACGCTGCCGGCGGCCTCGCCGAGCTGCGCCGGCTTGGGGCGGGCGAGCGCTTGGACCGGCCGACGGTCTTTCTGACCTTCGACGACGGCTTCCGCGACAACGCCGAGGTGATGCTGCCGCTGGCCCAGCAGTACGGGTTCCGGCCGATCATCTTCGTCCTCCCGACCCACCTCGAGGACGGGGCCCCCTTCACCTGGCCCGAGGTCGCCGCCGACCAGGCCGCCGACCCGGCGCTGATGCGCTCTCTGACCTGGGCGGAAGTCGAGGACATGGTGGCCGCCGGGGCGGAGATCGGTAGCCACACGCTCAGCCACCGGCACTTGCCCGAGCTCGATGACGCCGAGCTTGCCCGCGAGCTGACCGAGTCGAAGGCGTTGATCGAGCGCCGGCTCGGCAGCTGCGAGATGGTCGCCTATCCGTTCGGCGAGTGGGATGCCCGGGTTGCCGGGGCGGCCCGCGACGCCGGCTACTCGTTCGGCTTCAGCCTGCCGCAGGGACCGCAGAAGCACTACGGACCGCACTGCATCCCCCGGGTCAACGTCGACAGCCGCGACGACGGCGCTCGCTTCGCCTTCAAACTCAGCGCCCTCGGCCGCCGCTTCCTGCTCTCGCCGGGGGCAGAGCAGCTGCGAGCTGCGAAGCGACGGTTGCGTTGAGCCGCGCCGGCGGCGATGGCGCCCGTGTCGCGATCGTCTTCCAGGGCTTGAAGCCGGCCGAGAAGGCGTTTTCCGGGATCCCCTGGGGTCTTGGCCGCGGCCTGCGCGAGCTCGGCCACGAGCCCGTATTCGTGCGGGCTGCTTCGCCGCGGCCGGTGGAACGCGGCCAGCGCGCGCTCGAGGAGCGGTTCACCCCTGCCCGCCTGCTCGAGCCCGGGCACGCCCGGCTGCGCAGCGCCTTCGCTTCTCGCCGGTTGCAGCGCGCGGGGCGCATCGACGCGGTGGTCCAGTGCGCGACCGGCTTCCTGCTGCCTCCCCATCCCCGCCTTGCGACCTACGAGGACATGACCGTCAAACAGGCCACCGCCGAAGACGTCGCCTACGGCGGCATGCCGCGGCACGTCTACGAGGCCTGGATCGCGCGGCAGCAGGAGGCCTACGCCCGCGCCCGCGCCTGCCTCACGCTCAGCCCCTGGACCTCGGAGTCGATCATCCGCAGCTACGGCGTCGGCCCCGAGAAGGTGCACGCGATCGGCGCCGGCCGCAACATCGAGACCAGCCCGGTCGAGCGCGAGTGGTGGCCGCCGCGCTACCTCTTCGTCGGCTACGACTGGGGGCGCAAGAACGGCGACGGCCTGCTGGCTGCCTTTCGTCGGCTCCGCGACGAGCTGCCGGAGGCGCAACTCGATCTCGTCGGGGGTCACCCGCCGATCTCCGAGCCGGGTGTGACCGGTCACGGGCTGCTTTCGACCGACGATCCCGACCAGCTCCGGCGGCTGCGGGGCCTGTTCGAGACGGCGACCTGTTTCGTCATGCCCTCCTTCATCGAGCCACTGGGGATGGTCTACCAGGAGGCCGGCGCCGCCGGGATCCCCAGCATCGGGACCACCGTCGGCGGTGCCCCGTACGCGGTTGGGGAGGGTGGGGTCTGTGTCGACCCGTCCGATCAGGCGGCTTTGCTGGCGGCGATGCGGACCTACTCCGACCCCGAGAGTGCGCGGCAGACCGGTGCCCTCGCGGCGGCGGCGAGCGAGCAGACGAGCTGGCGGGCGGTCGCGGCGCGCGCCTGCGTCGCGCTCGGGATCGAGCCGGAGGCGGGCGCGTGAACCCTCGCCTCGTCGTCCTCTGCTACCACGGGCTCAGCGACACTTGGCCCGATGACACCGCGGTCACGCCGGCTGACTTCGGCGCCCAGATCGAGTTCTTCCTCGGCCGCGGCTACCGGGCCACCACCTTCACCGATGCCCTGACCAATCTCCCGGCGCCGCGCACCCTGGTGGTCACCTTCGACGATGCCAACGAGTCGGTGCTGCGCTTGGGCGCGCCGCTGCTCGAGCGACTCGGTGTGCCGGCGACGATCTTCGTCCCCACCGACTATCCCGACAGCGGCAGGCTGATGTCCTGGGGTGGGATCGACCGCTGGCTCGGCGGCCCGCACGAGCCCGAGCTGGAGTGCCTCGGCTGGGAGTCGCTGCGCGAACTCGCCGCCGCCGGCTGGGAGATCGGTTCGCACACCGCCGGCCACCCCCTGCTCACCGAGGTCGACGATGCGACCCTGGCCCGGGAGCTGGCCGAGTCCAAACGGGCTTGCGAGTGCGAGATCGGTTCTCCCTGTTACTCGCTGGCCTATCCCTACGGGATCGCCGACAACAGGATTGTCCGCGCTGCGCGGGTGGCGGGCTACGCGGTTGCCGCGACCGTTCCAATCACTCCGGTTACGGCGCTGCCGCTGCGCTGGCCGCGGGTCGGCGTCTACCGGGGCGAGAGCGCCCGGCGGGTAATGCTGAGGGCACAACGGCGCATGTTCGGCGCCGCGCTTCCGTTCAGGCGCCCCTGACCGACTCCAACGTCGAGCCCGAGACAAAGCCGTCGTGGTAGACGATGCCGGTCGGGATCTCGTCGCTCTTGTAGAGGCCTTGCTTGACGTAGTTCTCGACTGCGGCCCCGGGACTGCCGGCCATCGTCTCGACTGAGACCTTTGGCATCACCAGCTGGCCGTCGTACCAAAGCTCGATGAAGCCGACGTTGGGGTCGGGTGACCACTTGACGTGGTAGACGAATTCGTGCCAGACGCCCTTGACGAGCGGAGTCGACCAGTGGGTGCCGTCGCGGCGCAGCTCGATCTGGTCGCCCCAGACCATAAACGAGGTGTAGGCGTCGCTCTCGTCGGTCGCCCGCCACTGGGTGAAGGTGACGAAGGAGTCCTCCATGTCGGTCGGGAAGGAGGGATCGAAGTACGTGAACCAGCGGTAGTAGCGCTCTTCGCCCTCCTGCTCGCCAAGCTCGGTGGCGAGCTCGGCGCGCGGGGCGGTATTGCCGATGTTGTCGCCCGGGCGGACTTCGAAGCGGGCGGCGTAGTTGCCCTGGCGAATCGGGTCGTGGGCGATCGTGATCCGGTCGGGCGCGACGCTCTGCTGGATATCCCACTGCGAGAGATCTCCGCTCTCGAAGTCGCCCGCCCAGAAGACGCCCCCGGGCAGCGGCGGCGCAGAGTCGTCCTCGTCGACTATCTCCTTCTTCTTCGTCGGCACCTGACGATTGTCGTAGACGTCGCTGCGGCGGCGCTCGAGGTCACGGCGGACCGGCACCAGTACGGTGGCGCGTCGGACCGCGCGGCGACCGCGGAAGCTTGCCTTGGCGACGATCTGGTGTTCGCCCACCGGAAGCTGAATGAAGCCTCCCTTGCCGAACCGCCAGGGCCAGGAGCGGTCGCGCTTGCGCAGCGCGCCGTCGACGTAGAGGGCGACGCTGCGGGCGCCACGCGCTCCCTCGACGACGACCGAGACAGAGCCGCCGACGGCGGTCGGCTGCTCGCCGCCGACCTCGAGGTTGAGACCAGAAGCAGACGAGGCATCCGGGCGAACCAGGAGAATCGCCGCCAGTGCCGCAACCAGGAAGATCAGTGCGCGAAGGCCGATTCGGGAGAAGTTTTTGTGGGGGAGTCCGAGGCAGTTCATGAGGTCTTCCTGCCCCTCATCGACAGACTCGTCGGCGATTCTCAACCGGTCCGCATCTGACTCGTACAAACGTCCAGAGACGACGCCGGGTCGCAAAATTTCTCCCGCCTCTGAGCCTCGCCTCCGGGTCGCGCTCGTCTGCTCACCCGGGGGGCATCTGCAGCAGATGCTCGCTCTGCGCTCGGCCTGGGAGGACCAGGAGCGGGTCTGGGTGACCTTGGAGGGCCCCGACGTTTCCTACCTACTGGCCGAGGAGACTGTGGTCTATGGCCGCGGGCCAACCAACCGCAGCCTGCTGAACATGGTCCGCAACCTCATTGTCGCCTGGCGGACGCTGCGCCGCCACGACGTCGACGCGGTGCTCTCGACCGGCGCCGGCCTTGCCGTTCCCTTCTTCCTCGTCGCTCGCCTGCTGGGCCGGCGGACCGTCTACGTCGAGAGCCTCACCCGCAGCGAGGGACTCTCGCTCTCCGGGCGAATGGTCTATCCGTTCGCGAGGGCGTTCTTCGTGCAATGGCCGGCGACGACGAAGCTGCGTCGCGCCCGCCACGTCGGGAGCGTCTTGTGATCTTCGCCACCGTCGGCACCCATCAGGATCCCTTCGAGCGGATGATCGCCGGGCTCGAACAGCTCCCGAACCGCGACCAGCTGGTCGTCCAGTACGGCTATGCACGTCCTCCCGAGGGCGTCGGCCGCGCCATCGACTTCATCCCCTTCGAGGAGATGGAAGCGAACTTTGCCGCGGCGGAGGCGGTGATCACCCACGCTGGCGTCGGCAGCATCCTCTGCGCCCGCCGGGCCGGTCACCTGCCGATCGTCGTGCCGCGCTTCGCCGAGCTCGGTGAGCACGTCGACGATCACCAGGTTGAACTGACGCGGGCGCTGGCCGAGCGCGGCGAGGTGGAGCCGGTCTGGCGCGACGAAGAGATCGCCACCGCGCTCGGCCGCATCCCGGCGCGCTCCTCGAAGCCGATCGCCGGCGACTCGGTCGACCGCCTCGCCGCCGCCGTCCGCCTCGAGCTGCTGGGGTAGGGGAGCTTTTGGAGCGGCGCTAGCTAGTAGGCGCCGCGGCCCGACATCACCGCGGGCAGCGTCGCCAGCAGGATCTCGATGTCGCGGGCCAGGGACCAGCCGGCGACGTACTGGTAGTCGAACCGCACCATCTCCTGGAAGGGGCTCTGCGAGCGGCCGTAGACCTGCCAGGGGCCGGTGATGCCGGGGCGCAGCTCGTGCCGGCGCAGGTGCCAGCGCTTTTCCAGGGCAGCGGTCTCGGGGAAGATCAGCGGTCGCGGCCCGACCAGGCTCATCTTGCCGGTCAGCACGTTGAAGAGCTGCGGCAGCTCGTCGATCGAGAAGCGGCGGATGAAGCGGCCGACGCGGGTGATGCGGGGGTCCTCGCGGATCTTGAACATGACGCCGTCGTTGGCCTCGTTCAGCTCCTCGAGATCCTGCTTGCGCTGTTCCGCGTCGGTGTACATCGAGCGGAACTTGATCAGCTCGAAGCTCTCGTTACCGCGGCCGGCGCGCGACTGGCGGAAGAAGATCGGCCCCCGGGACTCGAGCTTGATCGCAATCGCGGTGGCGATCATCACCGGCGAGAAGATCGTCAGCAGCGCCAGTGACCCGACCACGTCGAGCGAGCGCTTGGCGGCCATCGAGACCGCGGTCAGGGTCGGCGTCCCGATCGAGAGCAGCGGCAGGCCGCCGACCTGGTCGAGGGCGCGGACCCCGTCGAGGAACTCGAAGAGGCGGGGGACGACGTCGACGGCGACGCCGGCGTCCCGGCAGGCGCGGATGCACTCCAGCAGCTCCTCGTGGCTGGCGCGGGAGAAGGCGATGATCACCCGCTCGGCGTTCTGCTTCTCGATGATCTCCCGCAGGTCGGAGAAACGGCCGAGCCAGGGCAGGTCGGGCGAGCCGACGTTGTAGACGTCGTCGTCGACGATTCCGACCGGTACGAGCCCGAACTGGGCGTTGTTGGTCAACTTCTCGACCACCTGGCCGGCGACCATGCCGGAGCCGAGGATTAGCGTCCGCTGCCGCAGGGCGTCGTTGCGGTGCAGCCTGGCCCGGATCACGGTGCGGGAAACCGCGCCGAAGCCGGCAAGGCCGGCGACGGTGAGGAAGGTGAGGAGGACCGGATCGTGGATCGAGGTGGCGGCGGCGATCCCGAAGAGTGGCCAGGTGATCAGCAGAATGGCGACGAACCCCCTCGGCACCTCCGGTACCGCCGAGGCCCAGATCGAGAGCTGGTCGCCGCGATAGAGGCCGATGCTGAACGCCGCCCCCGGCCAGAGCAGAACCGTGCCGGCGACGAAGAAAAGACCGTCCCAGTGGCTGAAGCCGACGATCACGACTGCCAATCCGGCCGCGATCGCGGCCGAGAGGGCGTCGCCGAAGACGAGCATCCGCGCTAGTACTGACCCGCGTTGCTTCGCGCGAGTCGCCTTCGTCCGCTCGATCGCGGGAGCATCCACGTTGGTGCTACTGGAAGCGTGCGTTGCGCTTGGGCTCGACATTTTCTCGCTGAGTGGGGAAGGAGGCGCGAGATGCCGCGCCGGTTTCGATTTGGTCTTGGGAATTAGGGGCAACCGTAGGTTCTTTCAAGACCCGCTCTAAAAAATAGAGGTCTTCGGCGGGAATCTCCATTGGGATTCTTGATATCGGCGACGATCCCGTACTGAGAACTTCGGCAATGGAACCTGCAACGGACTAATCCAGAGCAGAATTGGACGAATAATTAATTAACGCGGAGAGCCGCCTCGCGTCAGGCTGCTGACATAAACACGAAAGTTCTCAACCGATGCGGCGGGGAGGCTCAGTGCGCCTCGCCAGAGGCGTGGGCTGGAGGACGAGACTCCTCGGCAAGAGAGGTGAGCTCGAGCCGGCCCTGGGCAGCCTCTTCGAGCACATCGGTTGCCTCCTCGGCGGAGCGGGCGTAGAGCTCGACCAGAAGGTGGATGACGATCTGCTCGTCGTCGTGCTTGTGGAAACGCACGTGGGTGAAGAACTCGCGGACGCCGGCGTCGCCAAAGGCGCCGTAGGTGAGGAACTCGATCGCCTCGGGGCCGGAGCAGCTCTCGACCCGGTCCTGGTCGACGGTGACGGTGCAGGAGGCAACCCAGGGCGTGCCGGCGACCATCCGCTCCCAGCGGTCTCCGATCGGCACCACGTGGTCGCCTTCGAAGGTGAGGTGGGGCTGGTCGTGCATGCAGTTGAGGCACTGAACGACGCTTTCCTGCACCTCATCGATGCCGTCCGCCAGCGCTCCAGACTCGGGGTCGACGCGCCGGATCGCGTCGTAGTGGATCTGGATCTCGAGGTTCTGGGACCAGCAGCGGTAGCACCGCAGCCAGGCCGACCGATCCCCGTTCAGCTCGCTCATCGACCCATTGTTGCGAGCGGGGCGGCTCGACGCTAGGCGGCTGCCCCGGCGCCGGCCCGCTGGCCGACCAACTCGACGATCTCGCTCATGATCCGGTTGACGTCGAAGTCCTTCGGCGTGTAGACGCCGGCGACGCCAGTCTCGCGCAGGCGCTCGGCGTCGGCGACGGGGATGATCCCACCGACCACGACCGGCACCTCCAGGCCCTCCTCCCGCAGCAGCCGCACCACCTCGGGGATCAGCTCCAGGTGGGAGCCGGAGAGAATCGAGAGGCCGACCACGTCGACGTCCTCCTGCACGGCGGACTCGGCGATCTCCTCCGGGGTGAGGCGGATGCCCTGGTAGATGACCTCCATGCCGACGTCGCGCGCCCGCAGCGCCACCTGCTCGGCGCCGTTGGAATGACCGTCGAGGCCGGGCTTGCCGACCAGGATCTTGATCCGGTGGCCGATCTGCTCGGAGGTGGCGTCGACCTGGCGGCGGATCTCCTCCATCTGCGCCCGCTCGGAGGGCGCCGAGGCGCCGTCGACGCCGGTCGGCGCCCGGTAGGCCCCGAAGACCTCGCGCATCGTGTGCGCCCACTCGCCCGTCGTCGCGCCCGCTTTGGCCGCGGCGATCGTCGCCGGCATGATGTTGACGCTGTCGTCAGCTGCGGCGCGGGCCAGTTCCTCAAGCGCGGTGGCGACCGCGTCGGAGTCACGCTCGGCCTTCCACTGCTCCAGGGCCTCGACCCGTTCGCGCTCGACCTCGGGGTCGGGCGTGAGGATGCCGCCGTCGGCACCTGCCGTCAGCGGCGATTCCTCGGTCTCGGTGAAGGAGTTCTGGCCGATCACCTTTTGCTCTCCGGCCTCGATCCGCGCCACCCGCTCGCGGTGGCTCTCAACCAGGCGCGCCTTCATGTAAGGGACCGCCTTGACGGCGCCGCCGTGCTCGGCGACCACGGCCATCTCCGCCCGCGCGCCCGCGGTCAGCTCCTCGACCAGGCCGTCCATGACGACGGAGCCCTCGAAGATGTCGGGATACTCGAGCAGGTCGGTCTCGTTCGCCAGCACCTGTTGGATCCGCAGGCTCCACTGCTGGTCCCAGGGGCGGGGGAGGCCCATTGCCTCGTTCCAGGCCGGCAGCTGGATCGCCCGCGCTCGCGCCTCGCGGCTGAGCGTCACCGCCAGCGCCTCGAGCACGATCCGCTGGATGTTGTTCTCGGGCTGGGCCTCGGTCAGCCCCAGGCTGTTGACCTGGACTCCGTAGCGGAAGCGCAGCATCTTCTCGTCGCTGACGCCGTAGCGCTCGCGGCCGATCTGCTGCCAGAGCGCGCTCATCGTCCGCAGCTTCGCGATCTCCTCGACCAGGCGAATGCCGGCGTTGACGAAGAAGGAGATGCGGCCGAAGACCTTCGGGAAGTCCTCGTCGGCGACCTGGCCGCGCGCTTTCACCTCGTCGAGGACGGCGATCCCGGTCGAGAGCGCGTAGGCGATCTCCTGGACCGGCGTCGCTCCGGCCTCCTGCAGGTGGTAGCTGCAGATGTTGGTCGGGTTCCAGCTCGGCACCTCGTTGACGCTGAAGGCGACCATGTCGGCGATCAACCGCATCGAGGGCTCGGGCGGGAAGGCGTAGGTGCCGCGCGAGAGGTACTCCTTGATGATGTCGTTCTGGGTCGTCCCCTTCAGCTGGCTCCGCGAGACCCCGTTCTCCTCGGCGACGGTGGCGTAGAGGCCGAGCAGCCAGGCGGCGGTGGCGTTGATCGTCATCGAGGTGTTCATCTCGTCGAGCGGGATCCCGTCGAACAGCTGGTGCATGTCGCCTTTGTGGGCGACCGAGACGCCGACCTTGCCGACCTCGCCGCGGGCGAGGACGTGGTCTGGGTCATAGCCGGTCTGCGTCGGCAGGTCGAAGGCCACCGAGAGCCCCGTCTGGCCCTTGGCCAGGTTGCGGCGGTAGAGCTCGTTGGAGCGGCGGGCGTCGGAATGGCCGGCGTAGGTGCGCATTACCCACGGGCGGTCGGGCTGGGGGAGTCGGTGGTCGCTCATGCAGCGAATGATATTTGGCGTTCACGGCTTGCGCAGCCGCATCTTCCGGCCTGGGCGGTGTTTAGGCTGGCGACTCGATGAAGGGCAGATTCTCAGCCGCACTCTTTGCCGGGCTCCTCGTGGGCCTGCTGGCTGCCGCCGTCGCCGGCGGGGCGATGATCGGCATCTACCGCAATGACATGGAGACGTTGGTCCAGCGCAGTCAGCTGGTCAAGCTTGCCGGCGCCAACTGCGCCCGCGCCGGCGCCAGCGGGGCGATGCGCATCACCCTCGGCAAAAAAACCGCCGCCTGCTCGTTCCGCACCCCGGTACTGGGACGCGATCTCGAGATCGCCGCGACCGAGCGGCTGCTCAGCGGCACCCCTGAGAACCTCCAACGCAAGGCCTTCCTCGGCCTCGAGCTGAGGGCCGGGGGTGGGGCCAAGTACCAACTGCTGGTCTTCCCGCGTCAGCGCAAGGCGCAGTTGGTCAAGGTCACCGGCGAAGGGTCGAAATTCCTCGCGATCGCCAAAAACCAGGCGGCGATCAAAGGCATCAACGAAGCCAACGTGCTGCGTCTGCGCGCCGTCAACGTCACCAGCGGCCCGGAAAAAGGGCAGGCTCAACTGTTCGCCTACGTCGGCAAAACCCTCGTTGGCGAAGCCGTCGACGCCGGTGCCGGAGAGCTCACCGGCCGTAATTCTGCGGTCATCGTCGGCACGGTCAGAAATGGCAATGGAGTGGTCGCCAGTGTGGATGACCTCGTTGTCCGCGTGCCCAGCCCGTTTTAATCGGCTGCCGTTTCTGCCAAAGCTGCATCCGGAGCCGATAATCCAGCCATGTCCACGAGCACGATCGAGCGTCCCCGGACCGCTGGTCCCGATTCCGGCCTCGGAGGCAACTGGCGCGTGATCGTCTGTAACGACAACCACAACACCTTTGATCACGTCGCCCAGACCCTGGCGCGGGTGCTGCCGGGCGTCACCCTCGACCAGGGCTACCGGCTTGCCGACACCATCCACCACGGCGGCCAGGCGATCGTTTGGACCGGCCCGCGCGAGCCGGCGGAGCACTACTGGGAGCAGCTGGAGGGGGCTGGCCTGACGATGGCACCGCTCGAGCGGGGATGACGCCCTTCGGCTTCGGTCGCTCGGGGCGGCGCAGATCTGGTTTTGGCGGCGCCGACAAACCGGTCCTCGCCGTCGACATCGACGGAGTCGTTCTCCTGCACGGGTTCGACGAGCCGCCAGGCTGGCCCGCGGCGACCCTGGAAATGATCGACGGAATGATCTACCCGGTAGTGGTGGGTGCAGGCGACCGACTGCGCGAGCTCTCCAAGCACTTCGATCTGGTCTGGGCCAGTGGCTGGGAGCGCCGCAGCAACCTCCTGTCTCCCATGCTGGGATTGCCGGAGCGGCCTTACCTCTCGTTTGGTGGCGCCGCTCGGTTCGGGTCCGCGGACTGGAAGCTGAACCCGCTCAGCGAATACGCGAAGGGCAGAGCTCTGGCGTGGATCGACGACAGCTTCGACGACTCCTGTTATGAGTGGGTCCGGGTCCGCGAGGAGCCGACGCTCCTGGTCCCAACGGAATCCGAGCGCGGCATCCAGGACGAGCACGTCGCGGCCCTGGTTGGTTGGGCCCGCAGCCTCCGGGCTGATCCGCAGGAGGCCGCGGAGCCGGGGTAGCCCGCTTACTCGGCGGCGATGAGGATGTGCCAGGCGGGCAGCAGCGGGATGTCGTAGAGGTCGATGATCGTCGCCCGGGCCTGGGCGATCTCGTCCGAGAACCAATAGCGTTCGAAGTCGGAGCGGCTCTCCCAAATCATCGTCTGTCGGAAGGAGAGCGGATCGTCGGTGGATCGGATCAGGGACCAGCTTTTGGCGCCATAGGCCGGCGCTTTCGCCGCCGCCGCTTCCCAGAGATCGAGGAAGCGGTCGGCTCGCATCGGGGTGATGTGCCAGTCGAGGGTGCAGACCTCAGCCATCAGATTCCCCTTTCAGGTCGGTTGACTCGAGCGCTCACGCGCCCACCTCCGCCCGGATCGCACCGGGGCCGTCCTCGTGCTGGCCTTCGTCCTCGGCCTCGGCGCCGACGAGGATCGCGATCTTGCCGAGGTGCTTGTTTTCGTGCATCGACTGGTGGGCGCCGGGGACGCCGTCGAAGCCCATCGTCTCCGAGAGGACCGGCCGCACCTTGCCCTCGGCCATCAGCTGGTTCGCCTTCATGCACTCGTAGGCGTTGGCGAAGTGGGAGCCGATGATCTGCTTCTGCTTCATCCACAGGTAGCGGACGTCGAAGTCGAGCCGGTAGCCGGAGGTGGCGCCGCAGATGACGACTTTGCCGAAGGGTTTGACGACGTAGACCGAGGTCGGGAAGGTCGCCTGGCCGACGTGCTCGAAGACGATGTCGGGGGCGTCGCCAAGGATCTCTTTGATCCGGTTGAGGAAGCCGCGCGAGGCCTTGAAGCGCGCCTTGTCGGCGGCCGGGTCGGTGAGGTTCTCCTTCGTCCGCATCATCTCGCCGAACTCGCGGCGGTTGATGTAGTCGACGGCGCCGAGCTTCTTGATCAGCTCGCCCTTCTCGTCGGAGGAGACGACGCCGACCGCGTTTGCTCCGGCCGCTTTGCAGAGCTGCACGGCGAAGACGCCGAGGCCACCCGCCGCGCCCCAGATGAGGACGTTGTGGCCGGCCTGCAGGTTGCACTGGTCCATCAGCATCCGGTAGGCGGTGAAGTAGGTGAGGCCGTAGGCCGAGGCGTCAGCCCAGGAGAGGTTGCGCGGCTTCGGCAGCAGCTGCTGGGCCTGGACCTTGGTGAACTGGGCAAAGGAGCCCCAGGTGGTCTCGTAGCCCCAGATCCGCTGGCTGGGCGCGGCCATCGGGTCGAGCCCGTGCACCTCGACGTCCTCGTAGGAGGCCTGGTTGCAATGGATCACGACCTCGTCGCCTACTTTCCAGCGGGTGACGCCCTCGCCGACTTTCCAGACGACGCCCGAGGCGTCGGAGCCGCCGATGTGGTGGCCGTACTCGGGGTGGTCGCCGTAGCCGAAAACGGACACCGGCTGGCCCAGCGAGGCCCAGACGTTGTTGAAGTTGACGCCGGCGGCCATCACCCGCACGATCACCTCGAAGGCGCCGGGCTCGGGGACCTCGATCTGCTCGAGCTGGAAAGCGTCTTTCGGCTCCCCCTCGCGCTCCTGGCGGATGACCCACGCCGCCATCGTCTCCGGCAGCGTGCCGGGCTCTACGTCCAACTTCGAGATTGCACTGGTGTCAACGGCCAAAACCGGCTCCTCCGCGGGTCGTGTGTCGGGCGGCGAATCCTAGTTCAGCGTCGGAAACGCCGTAGCTAGCAGGGACTAGGCGGCTTCGGCTTCGGGTGGTTCGGAGCTCGCCTCGCGCAGCTCTGGGGCGGTGATCTCGCGCACGGTCGCTTCAACGGGCGCTGGCGACTCGATCTCCTTGCCGGGCGCGACCCCGAGCCCCTCGACCTTGCGCAGCTGCGGCAGCAGCCTGCCCTCCATCGAGCCGACCGCCGAGTTGTAGGCCTTGGTCGCCGAGGAGAGCCTGCTGCCGACGGTGTCGAAGTCGCTGAGGAACTTCGAGAAGCGGGCGTGCAGGGTGCCGGCCGCACCGGCGATCTCCGCCGCCTCGGCCACCATCTTCTCCTGCCGCCAGCCCAGCTCCATCGTGCGCAGCAGCCCGATCAACGAGGTCGGGCTGACGAGGAGCACGTTGCGCTCGAGGGCGTAGTCGAAGAGCCCTGGGTCGGCGGCGAAAGCGGCATGCAGGGCTGGCTCGTTGGGGATGAAGCAGATCACCAGGTCCGGCATCTCCCCGGGCGCGAACTGCCCCTGGTAGTCCTTCGAGCTGAGGCTGCGCACGTGCTCGCGGGCCTGGCGCGCGTGGCGGTCGAGGTGAACTCGCCGTTCGGATTCAATCTCGGACTCCTGGGCGTCGAGGAAGGCGTCAAGCGGGACCTTCGAGTCGGCGACAAAGCTGCGCCCCTCGGGCAACAGGAAGCGGGCATCGGGGCGGAGGTTGCCGTCTTCGGTGCGCAGGGTCGCCTGCAGTTCGAAGTCGACGTGCTCGGTCATCCCGGCGATCTCGATGCAGCGGCGCAGCTGCAGCTCGCCCCACTGGCCGCGGGTCTGCGGCTGGCGCAGCGCCTTCTTCAGGCCGGCGGTCTCGTTATTGAGGCTGCCGATCGTCTGGCCCATCTGCTCCAGCAGCGTCTTCGTCTGCAAGTCGGTCTCGCCCCGGCGCCGGACCTCGGCTTCGATCTTCTCCTGCCCCTTGGCGATCCGCTCGGTCAGGTTTCTGATCTCGGCCTGACGCTTATCCAGCGCCGCTTCGGCGGTTTGGGTATCGAGCTTCCGCGACTCCTCGTTGACCCGCAGCAGGTCGGCGACGACCCGCGAGGCGACCTCGGAGGTGGCCTCCTGAATCGCGGGGGCAAGATCCGGCTGCTCGACCGGCTCGGGCCGGTGGATGACGAGGGCATAGATGAGGCCGGCGGCGAGTAGGACGACGGCGATGGCGAGGACGATGGTCATGGGAGCGATGCTGACAACCCATTCAGACGCCAACGCCCTCATGAAACGCCGCTTGCAGCGGCTTCTCGACTAAGGGGTCAGAACGTCGTTCTGCGAGGAGGCGCGGAAGCTGCCCACCCTGAGGCGGGCGGGCCGCGCCTCCGGCAGGCCCGCTGCCGAGATCGTGTAGGAGCCGGTGGCAAGGTCGACCTGGAACTGGCCGGGGCTGCGGGCGAAGATCTTCTCCCCTTTAAGTAACCGGGACTGATCCAGTACCTGCACGGTCGCATCCCGCGGCGTCTGGTTGGAGACGACGAAGGTGACATCGAGCGGACGCCCTTTGCCGGCCTTCAGTGGCGGCTCGGGGTATTTCTCGTTCTGCGGGCTCTCCTGAAATTTTTCTGGCCCCATCGCGATCTTCAGCGGCTGCACGCGCACCTCGCTGGGGCTGATCACGACGCTGACGCGGGTTGAGACCTGGGGCCGCTGGTTGTTGGCGTGACGTGATTCACCGCAGCCGAGCAGGAGCGCTGCCGTCCCGATCAGCGCGGTCACCGCTGCCGCTCTAACTCTCCCAGGGCCCATCGGGCCTGAATCTAACCGAAGGGGAGGGCGACAACCTCGGCCGTAACGCCATCTTCACCTACGGCCAACGTCGTTCCGGGCTCGGCCTCGCGCCGCACGATCGCCAGTCCGACCGGGCCGAAGGCGGGAGAGACGGCGGTGCTGCCGACGCTTCCGACCTCCTTCTCGCCCAGCCGCAGGGCCTCTCCCGGCTTGACCTGGGCGTTGAACCGCAGCCCGCGCAGGTGCCGGTTGGGGCGGCCCTTGTAGTGGAGGCGGGCGACCGTCTCCTGGCCGATGTAGCAGCCCTTGGTGAAGCTGACCGCCTGCTCGACGATCCCGGCCTCGGCCGGCAACGTCGCGGTCCCCATCTCGGCGCCGAAGCGCGGCCGGCCGGCCTCGATCCGCAGGATCTCCGCCGCCTCGGGGGAGACCTCGACGGCGCCGGCGGCGAGGAGGGCTTCGTGGACGGCGTCGCGCTTGGCGCTGGCGCAAAGCAGGTCGATGCCCGCAGCCGTGCCGACGGCGACGCACTGGGCGCCGCCGATCTTCGTCGTCTCGCAGGCGTTCTCCGGCAAGGCGGCGCCGCCGGCGATCTCGACGGCGCGGGGGCCGATCAAGGACAGCAGGGTGTGCGCCTCGCTCTCGTCGCTGACCTCGACCTCGCGGCCGATCTTGTACATCTGCAGGTGCCGCCGGGCCGCCTCCAGCCCCGCCGCCTCGAGGTCCAACAGCAGCTCCATCTCCTCGCCGGGACGCAGTACCCGCATCGCCGCCTGCATGTGGCCCTTGCGGTCGAGCAAGGCCGCGTAGGCGCCGTCGCCCGGCTCCAGCGCCTCGATGTCGTTGGTCAGCTGGCCCTGCAGGTACTCGGCCGACTCCGCTCCCTTGACGATCAGCAGCCCACGCCCGGGGTCCTCGACAAGCCCGCACTCCTCGCGCAGCTGCCGGTACTGGGCGTCGAGCTCGATCTGAATCGCGGGACTCATCAGCGTTCGATTCTACGAGGCTGGGAGGGCCGAGATTTAGATTCATCGAAATCTAGATTTAGATGTGTCAAAATCGGCTCAATGCGAAACGCGGACAAGGGCATCAGCCGCAGGAAGCTCCTCGGCGGCGCGGCACTTGCCGCCCCCGCGGTAGCGGGGCTGACGGTGTTGGGTCGCGGCGGCGACAGCGCCGTCGCCGAGACCGCAACTGCCGGCGGCCGCCAAGCCCACGCCGGCCACGGTGACTTCCCGCACGCAGCCTTCGCCTCCGGCCGCCGGGTCGACCACGCCGCCAACGGGTTCCACCCGACCGAGCTGTTGCGCGACTTCGACTATGGGACCACTCGTCGGCTGCCCAGCGGCCGCCTCCTGCGCGAGTGGGAGATCGTCGCCCAGGACCGCGAGATCGAAGTCGCCCCGGGTGTCAAATACGAAGCCTGGACCTACAACGGCCGCGTTCCCGGCCCGACGCTGCGCGCCCGCGAGGGCGAGCTGCTGCGGATTCGCTTCGTCAACGCCTCCGGCCACCCCCACACGATGCACTTCCACGGCATCCACACGGCGCTGATGGACGGCATGCCCGGGATCGGCGACAACCGCGGCGGCGGCCAGATCGAACCGGGGGAGGAGTTCACCTACGAGTTCGACGCCACCCCCTTCGGCCTCCACCTCTACCACTGCCACGTGGCGCCGCTTGCCGCCCACATCGCCCGCGGGCTCTACGGCGCCTTCATCATCGACCCCAAGCGGGGCCGCCCCGAAGCCGACGAGATGGTGATGGTGATGAACGGCTTCGACACCAACTTCGATCTCCTCAATGAGGTCTACGCCGTCAACACCGTCGGCTTCCACTACGTCGACGAGCCGATCCAGGTCGCCCGCGAAGAGCTGGTGCGGATCTACCTCGTCAACGTCCTCGAGTACGACCCGATCAACTCCTTCCACATCCACGGCAACTTCTTCCAGCACTTCCCGACCGGGACCTCGCTGGAGCCGACCGAGCTGACCGACACCGTGATCCAGGGACAGGCGCAGCGGGGGATCCTCGAGCTGAAGTTCCCCTACGACGGCGACTACATGTTCCACGCCCACGTCAGCGAGTTCGCCGAGCTCGGCTGGTCGGGGTTCTTCCGGGTGGGCGACCCCAGCCGCCTTCCCGCCGCCGCGGCGGCCTCGATGTACTGCGAGCTGCCCTGGGGGAAGGGAAACCCGTCCTGATGGAGGCCGGCGCCCGCGCGGAGCGGAACCTCGGAGCGGGGCTGCCGGCCTGGGCGTTGGGCTTGATCCCGCTGGCGCTGATCGCCGTCGCGATCGGCGGCTTCGCCCTGCTCGGCGGGCCCGGTCTCGGCGAGCGCAGCGGACCACCGGTCGAGGAGGTCACGGTCGAGCAGACCGTCCTGCGCCCCGGCGAGATCGAGCTGACGCTGCGAAACGACGGTCCCGACCCGGTTGAAGTCGCCCAGGTCGCCGTCAACGACGCCTACGCCCCCTTCATAGCCGAGGGCGGCCGCGAGATCGGCCGATTGGGTTCGACCACGCTCGAGGTCACCTATCCCTGGATCGAGGGGGAAGCGATCGAGATCTTCGTCCTCACCTCAGCCGGGGGGACGATCGAAGCCGCGATCCCGGTTGCCGCGGAAACGCCTGAGAACGACGTCAGCTTCTTCGCCCTGATGGCGCTGCTGGGGATCTACGTCGGGGTCATCCCGGTCAGCCTCGGGATGCTCTGGCTGCCGTTCGTGCGCCGGCTCGGGCAGGAGTGGATGGGGGCGCTGATCGCCTTCACGGTCGGCCTGCTCGCCTTCCTCGCGATCGACGCCGGGCTCGAGGGACTGGAGATCGCCGCTGGGGCGCCAACCGCCTTCGGCGGCGCCAGCCTGGTCCTCGCCGGCGGGCTGATCGCCTATCTCGTGCTGGCGGGGATCGACGCCTACCTCTCCGACCGCTCGCAGCGGGCCAAGCAGGCCGGCACCGGCACCGGCGCCGCGTACATGGCGCTGCTGGTCGCGGTCGGGATCGGGCTCCACAACCTCGCCGAGGGCCTGGCGATCGGCTCCGCCTACGCCAGCGGCGCCCTCGCCCTCGGTGCCACCCTCGTCGTCGGCTTCGCGATCCACAACACCACCGAGGGGCTGGCGATCGTCGCCCCCTTGCGGGAGGAGGCGAGCCCGAGCTTCGGGCGCCTGTTCGGCCTCGGCCTGATCGCCGGGGCGCCGGCGATTCTCGGCGCCTGGATCGGCGCCTCGGCCTTCGACCCCAGCCTCGTCGCCCTGCTCTTCGGGATCGGCGTCGGTGCGATCGTGCGGGTGATCGTCCAGATCTCCCCGGCGATGCGCGACGGCAGCGGTCGCTACCTGAACCCGGCGACGGTCGCGGGCCTCCTCGTCGGCATCGCGGTCATGTACCTCACCGGCCTGCTGGTTTCGGTCTGATGCCGGTCGGCGAGGGCGGGCGCGGCCGCCGCGACCCCAACACGGAGGCGATCGAGGACTACGCGAAGGCGATCTACGCGATCGCCGCCGAACGCGACGGCCTGGTTTTGAACGGCGAGGTGGCGCAGCGGCTCGGCGTCACTCCGGCGACGGCGACCTCGATGCTGAAACGGCTCGGCGACCTCGGCCTGGTCGAGTACTTCCCCTACAAGGGCGTCAGCCTCACTCTGGCGGGGGAGAAGGTGGCGCTTGAGGTAATCCGCCACCACCGCCTGATCGAGGCCTACCTCTCCGAGGCGCTGGGGATGGACGACGACCGAGTCCACGAGGAGGCAGAGGTGCTCGAGCACTACATCTCCGAGGAGCTGGAGGCGCTGATCGCGGCGAAACTGGGCGAACCAAGGCACGACCCGCACGGGACGCCGATCCCCGGCCCCGACCTGCGGCCGCCCACCTGGGAGGCACGCTGAAGGTCGAGGACGCGCTTCCCGGCGAGGCGGCGGTCGCCGAGGCGGCGCGGCGCTCGCTCGACGGCCACAGTCGCGGCGTGCGGCGGCTCTGGCCCTTCCTCGGACCCGCCTTCGTCGCCGCGGTCGCCTACATCGACCCCGGCAACTTCGCCACCAACATCTCCGGCGGGGCGAAGTTCGGGTACCTGCTGCTCTGGGTCGTCCTCACCGCCAACCTGATCGCGATGCTGGTCCAGACCCAGTCGGCGAAGTTGGGGATCGCGACCGGGCGCAACCTGGCCGAGCTCTGCCGCGAGCGCTTTTCGCGCCGCACCTCGATCGGCCTCTGGCTGCAGGCCGAGCTGGTTGCAATGGCGACCGACATCGCCGAGGTGGTCGGCGCCGCCCTCGGCCTCCACCTCCTCTTCGGGATTCCACTCTTCCCCGCCGGGCTGATCGCCGGCGCCGGCGCCTTTGCCATCCTCGCCCTCCAGCAGCGCGGCTTCCGCCGCCTGGAGGCGGTGATCACGGCCCTCGCCGGCGTCGTCGTCGCCTCCTTCGCCTTCCAGCTCCTCGACGCCGACCCCGACGGCGGCGAAGTCGCCAAGCACCTCTTCGTCCCGGGCTTCTCCGGCACCGAGAGCATCCTCTTGGCAACGGGGATCATCGGCGCGACGGTGATGCCGCACGTCGTCTACCTGCATTCGGCGTTGACCCAGCGGCGGATCGTCGGCCGCGACGCCGCCGAGAAAAAACAGATCCTCCGCTTCGAGAAGGTCGACGTGGTGATCGCCCTCTCGCTCGCCGGCCTGGTCAACCTCTCGATGATGATCGTCGCCGCGGCCCTGTTCCACGGCAGCGGCCTGACCGACGTCGAGACGATCGACGGCGCCTACGTGGCGCTGCAGACGCTGGTCTCCAACCAGGCGGCGACGATCTTCGGGATTGCCCTGCTGGCCTCTGGCTTCGCCTCCTCCTCGGTCGGGACGATGGCGGGCCAGGTGGTGATGCAGGGCTTCATCCGCCGCCAGATCCCGCTCTTCGCCCGCCGCGCGATCACCCTCGCCCCGGCCCTGATCGTCCTCGCCATCGGCCTCGACCCGACCGACGCCCTCGTCGGCAGCCAAGTAGTCCTCTCCTTCGGCATCCCCTTCGCCTTAGTCCCACTACTCCTAATCGCTGCCGACCGCGAAGTAATGGGAGAGCTGGCCAACCCACGCTGGCTCAGCTTCCTAGCAGGAGTGTTGGCAGCTCTCATCATCTCGCTCAACGTCTTCTTGCTCGTCGACCTAGCCATCGGATAGGGCCGCGGGTGCCCCCTGCCGGAGCCTCCCCGCTGTTGCTCCGGCAGGGGGCACCCGCGGCCCCTCCACTACGCTTCAACCGATGTCCTTAGCCGCCGACTTCCAGCAAATCCTCGCAACGCTGCCGCCCGACTGGACCGACCTCGAGGTCGACCTCCGAATCGAGGAGGAATCGCAATACGTCGACACCGCCGTCGCCCTCAGCCAGGTCAACGCGCAGGTGTACCAGCACCCCCGTGAGGGATGGCAGTGGCGCCTGCTCGTCGCCCACAGCTTCGGCCACGCCGCCGCCGCGGAGACGGTGATGGGCGTGCTCGCCAAGCTCGACGAGGCGCAGGTGCGGGGCGAGATGCGGGTGGCCGAGGTCCGCGAGGGCCGCTCCGAGGTCGTGCAGATGTGGGGTCGGCCGGAGAGCGTCCGCGAAGAGTTCCGCCAGCGCCGCTCGCTCTAGTGGCCCGCGTCCTCAGCATCTCCGCCGACCTGATGCTCGGCAGCAAAGTCCAGGAGACGCTGAGCGCCGCCGGCCACGAGGTGGTCTCCGCGCCCGCGTTGGAGGAAACGACCTGGGACGGGATCGACCTGATCGTCGCCGACCTCGACGTCGAGAATCCCGAGGCGCTGGTCGGCCTCGGCATGCCGGTGCTGGGCTACTACTCCCACGTCGACGTCGAGACCAAGGAAGCCGCTGAAGCGGCCGGGGTGGACCTGGTGGTGCCGCGCTCGCGGATGGCGCGGGAACTACCTGAGCTGGCGAAACGCCTGCTCGACGCTTAGCGCTCTTTCGAGCAGACCGTGCTCGAGGTCCCAGTCGGCCCATTCCTGCAGGACCTGCCGTTGGAACGGGCGCGGGTCGAGGATCGGCAGCAGCGCCTCCAGTTGCGCCCGTTGATCGGCTTCTTCCAGCGAGGGGTTGGCAGCGAGGAGGTCGGCCAGGGCGGCGTCCGGCTGGCGGCTGGCGAAGTCGTAGCCGCGGCGGCTGGCGCGGAGGACTGCGGCGATCAGCTCGGCCTGGGTTTCGAGGGTCTGGCGCGAGGTCGCCAGTACTAGCTCCGGATAGGGCGGAGCGCCGAACTCGTCGACCTTGAAGACGCGGAGCGCGACGCCCTGGCGCCGTAGCGCCACTGCCTCGGCGTTCCAAAAGCCAGTTGCCGCGTCGATCCTGCCGGCCGCCAGGGCGGGGACGGCGGTGAAGCCGATCGTCACCCTCTCGACCTCGGTCGGGTCGCCGCCGTCTGCTTCCACCTCGGAGTCGACCACGGCTTCGTCTGAGGGCAGCCCAGTGACGCCGACCCGGCGCCCCGCCAGGTCGCGCGGGCGGCGGATCGGACCGTCGGCCCGGGCCAGCACCGCCGCGAGCGGTCGCTGGACGATCGGCAGCACCCCGACCAGGTCGATGCCGCGCTCGCGGGCGATCCCGAGATCGTGGATGTCGAGGATCGCGAACTCGACCCTGCCGGCGCCGAGCAGTTTCGGCGCGTCGCTGGATTCGCCGGGGGGCTGTACCTCGAGGTCGACCCCCTCGTCCTCGTAGTAGCCGCGGGAGAGCGCCGCGTAGATGCCGCTGTGGACGGCGTTCGGAGTGAAATCGAGCACGAGCGTCGCGCCTTGCGGCACGCCCGGTTCCGCGCCACCCTCGCCGCAGCCGGTCAACCCGGCGAGCGCGAGGACGGCCGCCAGCAGCGCGACAGCCCTTCCCATCAGGCGACGGACGCTATTCCATCGACTGAATATGAGTACACTGCCGCCGCTTACCTGATTCCGGGAAAATCGAGGAGGAAAGAGTGCAGGAGAGAGGTCTCGCCGCATATTTGGCTGAGTTGGTCGGCACGTTGCTGCTGGTCTTCTTCATTACCAGCGTTGTCGTCCTGTACGTCTCGACCGGCGGTCAGGCGAGCTTCGGCACCGATTTCGCGGTCGTCGGCCTCGTCCACGCCTTCCTGCTCTTCGGGCTGATCGTCATGTTCGGCGTCGTCAGCGGCGGCCACTTCAACCCCGTGGTGACGCTCGCGGCGATGGCGATCCGGCGGATCAAGCCGCTCGACGGCGTCATCTACATGCTCGCCCAGCTCTCCGGCGGTGTCCTTGGAGCGCTGCTGACCAAGACCTTGCTCGAGGACGAGGGTCGCGCCACCGACTACGGCGCGACCAAAGTGAGCGGCCTGCTCTCCGGCGCCTTCGCCGGCGCCACCGTCGAGGCGATCGGCACCTTCGTCCTCGTCCTCGTGATCCTCGCCGCCGTCTACTCCGAGAAGAGCTTCAAGGAGTGGGCGCCGCTGGCAATCGGTACCACCCTCGGTTTCGCGGTGATGGTCTTCGGCCCGCTCACCGGCGCCGGCTTCAACCCGGCCCGCTGGTTCGGTCCCGCCCTCGTCGGCAACGAGTGGGGCGACGTCTGGCCTTACCTGCTCGGCCCGATCGTCGGTTCGCTTGCGGCCGCCGGCGTCTACCGCTTCGTCCTCGAGCCGGGTGGCCTGCCCCCGACCGAACCGCCGGAGCACGTGCGCCCGCCGGTCCCGAAACGGGCGACCCCGGACAGCGACAAGCCGGCCAGCTAAACCGGCCCAAGGCACCAAGCAGCTTCCAGGAGCCACCCGAGAGGGTGGCTCCTTTTCTTTGCCGGGCCCGGCCGGCCCGGCGGTTGCAGTAGCTTGGGCGGCGTGCGCCGGGTCACCTTCTCCCGCAACTTCACGCTCTCGCTCTCCCGGACGTGCCAGTGCTACTGCAAGTACTGCGCCTTCGCCACCCATCAAGCGCACCTCCACCCGCCCGCCCGGGTCGAAGAGATCCTCGACGAAGCGCTGAAACGCAACACCAAGGAGCTGCTGGTCCTCACCGGTGAGCGGCCCGAGGTAAATCCAGTCGTCGCTGAACGACTGGCGGCCTGGGGCCACGAGGACTTCACCAGCTACGCGGTCTGGGCCTGCGAACGGGCGCTGGAGCGCGGCATGCTCCCGCACTCGAACCTGGGGGTGCTGAGCCACGAGGACCTCGCGCGGCTTCGAGAGGTGACTGCTTCCCAGGGGCTGATGCTGGAGTCCGTAGACGAGAGGCTGATGGAGACGGTCCATGCCGGCTCCCCTACGAAGCACCCTGCCGCCCGCCTGGCCACGATCGAAGCTGCCGGCGAGCTGAAGATCCCGTTCACCTCGGGGATCCTGGTCGGGATCGGTGAGTCGGAGGAGTCTCGCGTCGAGTCGCTCGAAGCCTTGGCCGCCAGCCACAACCGCCACGGCCACATCCAGGAGGTGATCCTCCAGAACTTCGTTCCCCACCCTCGCTACTACGGCACCGAGGTCGCGGACATCGCGGACACAAACTCCCGCAAGCGCTGGGCGGGCGACGGGGATGCCCCTGCTGGAGCAACAGATGGGGAGGCTCCATCAGGGGCATCCTCGTCGCTGCTTCCGAGCTGGGCGAACCCCGTGGGCGTGGATGAGATCAAGCGGTTGGTGCGGGAGTGCCGGCGGTTGATGCCGGATGTGGGGGTGCAGATTCCGCCGAATCTGTCGGAGCACTGGCCTGAGTTGGTTGAGGCCGGGGCTACGGACCTGGGTGGGCTGTCCGCGAACGGGGATCACATTTCGCCTGAGGAGCCGTTCCCAAGCCCGCACCAAGTGCGGAAGGAGCTGGCGCCGCGTGGGTACGCCGTGAGCGAGCGGCTTTGCGTTTATCCCCAGTACATGGACCCCGAGTGGATGGAGCAGGGGGTCCTCGATGTGATCAAGCTGAAGTACTGGAGCTTCATTCCGCGGAGAGGGTCGGGGCGGACGAGCGAGGAGAGCTTTGAGCCGGGGGTCGCGGAGCGGGCGATCGCGAAGGGGCGCGAGGGACTCGAGCTTTCTGAGGATGAGCTGACGGCGTTGTTTGCCGAGACGCGGCCTGCGGTGATCGAGGAGATGCGGATTGCTGCCGACGAGCTGCGGGCGGAGCTGGCGGGGGACACCGTCACCTTTGTCGTCAACCGCAACATCAACTTCACCAACGTCTGCGTCGTCGGCTGTGCCTTCTGCGGCTTCGGGCAGGGCAAGCGCTCGCCCGATGCCTATGAAGTCAGTGAGGAGGACTTCGCGGTTCGGGTCGGCGAAGCGGTCGAGTTTGGGGCGACCGAGCTCTGCATGCAGGGCGGCATCCACCCGGACCTGACGCTGGAGGAGTACGGCCGCTGGCTGCGCCTGGCCCGGGACGTGGCGCCGCAGCTGCACCTGCACGCCTACTCGCCGATGGAGATCAATTGGGCCTGCGAGCGCTCCGGCAAGGAGCCGCTGGAGGTCTTCGAGTACCTGCTCGAGTGCGGGCTGGGTTCGACCCCGGGGACGGCTGCCGAGGTCCTCGACGACGGCGTTCGCCAGCGGATCTCCCCGAACAAGCTTCCCGCCGACCGCTGGGTGGAGATCATCGAAGCCTCCCACCGCGCCGGCCTGCGTTCGACCTCGACGGTGATGTTCGGCCACATCGAGGAGCCGCGCGAGCTGGCCCGCCACATGCGCGTCGTCCGCGGCCTCCAGGAACGCACCGGCGGCATCACCGAGTTCGTCCCGCTCAGCTTCATCCCCTTCAACACGATGCTGGGGCGGACCCACGGGATCGAGGAGATCTCGATGGCGGAGAACCTCAAGCACACCGCCGCCTTCCGCCTCGCCCTTGGCCGCACGGTTCCCAACCTGCAGGCGAGCTGGGTGAAGATGGGGCTGGAGGGGGCGACCGAGGCACTGCGCTGGGGCGTCAACGACCTCGGCGGCACCTTGATGGAGGAGAACATCTCGCGGATGGCGGGCTCCCAGCACGGCGTGCGGCTGGAGCCCGAGCAGCTGATCGCCGCCGCTCGCGCGGCCGGGCGGGAGCCGGCGCAGCGGACGACGCTCTACGAGATCCTCGAGAGCTACCCCGACGTTGCGCCAGTGCCCGTTTCGGGTAGCTGAACGGCACAAGCAAGCCACGAAGGGATGTCATGACGGACGAGATCCGCAACAAGGACGACGCCAAGGGCCGCGTGAAGGAGGCCGCCGGGGACCTCACCGGCGACGACGACCTGAAGCGCGAAGGCAAGGTCGACAAAGCGACCGGCGCGGTCAAGGACGGCCTCGACAAGGCCTCCGACAAGGCCAAGGACGCGCTCGGCAAAAACAAGGACTGACGCGGCCCCGCCAGACTTAGCGGAACAGATCCTCGGCGAGGGGACGGCGGAGGACGACGGCTCCCGGCCCGTCCTCCGCCGTTACGTAGTGACTGAGGCCGCAGACCACAGACGCCGGGACGTTTGAGTCCTTGACTCGTACGAGGTCGGCTGCGGCCGCTACCTGGTCCGCGATTGCGATTGCGGTTGCTTTCAGCTCGCGGCCGCTGGTGTCCTGTCGGCCTCTCCAGTCGTCCAGGGGCGTGATTCCGGCGCAGCCGATGGCTACCTCGGCTTGCCCGACTCGCCAAGCCCTTCCGAAGCTGTCGGCGATTACTACGGCTAGGGCGTGGGGGGGCCGGGGATGGGGGTCGGCGGACAACAGCGGGGAGGGTCCGGCGACCCCCATCCCCGGCCCCTCGATCGCGGGCGTGAGTTCGGCTCTGATGGTTCGGGCGGAGGCGTCGGGATCTGCCGGGAGCAAGCAGACGGTGCCGTTGTCCGGGAGGTTGGAGGTGTCGATGCCGGCGTTGGCGCAGATGAAGCCGTGGTGGGTTTCGGTGATTAGGACGCCTCGCTCGGCGCGGAGGAGCTCACGGCTCTCTTTGAGGATCAGCTCGACCAGGGCTGGGTCCTTTTCTTGTTGAGCTGCCAGCTCTCGGGCACGAGCCGAGGGCTCCACCTCTGACAGTTGTCGCACCTGGCCCTCGGCCTTGGAGACCACCTTCTGGGAGATGACGACTATGTCGCCGGGCTGGAGGTTGGTGTGGTCGGCGATGAGCTTGCCTACCTTCATCCCCTCCTTGACCTCGGGGATGCCCGCTATCGGCATCACCCGAAGCTCTCCGCTCATATGCCTAGGGCCTTGGCCGTTCGCCGCGCCCGCTTCGGCTGCTTTGCCAGCTCGCGGGTCAGTGCGATCACGTCTCCCGGCGTGTCGAGGTCTAGTTCGATCGAGGGGAGCTCCTCGATTCCGAACGGGACCCCCGCCTGGCGCGCTGCCTCGACGTGGCGCTCGCGGCTGCCCTCGCCGAAGGCGGGGACGATTGCGTCGGGGGGGCTGAGGAGGAGGGCGTTGGTGCCGTTGCCGTGGCGGTCGGGGACGATGCCGACGTAGTTGCCGGGCACGCCGGTCAGCAGCCGGTCGAGCTCGCGCGGGTCGAGCAGGGGGCAGTCGCCGGCGAGGAGCACGACCCGCTCGGCGCCCTCGACTTCGGCTCGGGCGATGCCCGCCAGGGCCGCCTCGACGTGACCGGCGTCCTCAGGATCGGGCACGACCTCGGCCTTTGCTTTCGAGGCCAGCTCCTGGGCGATCGGGTCGCCGCTGACGACGATCAGCCGGTCGATCCCGCGGGCTTGGCCGATCGCCTCCAGCACATCGGCGACCATCGCCCCGGCCAGCTCGCGCCGCCGTTCGGCGTCGATGCCGGCCGCGAGGCGCTGCTTGGCGTCGTCGAAGCGCTTGACGGGGAGGACGGCGGCGGTGTTCACGCGGGGTCGAGCGTAGCGGCGTAGTCGAGGACGATGCGGGCGAGGCGCAGGCGTCCCGCCGCTCCCTCCATCAGGGTCGACGTCGCCAGCGTCGGGATCTCCGTCGGCGGCGGATCAGGGTCGCCCTCGTCGACCACCATCGCGTCGAGGAGCCCGGTGTAGAGGGAGGCGACGCCGGCGGCGGTGGTGGGCCGGCCGATCCCTTCCATGAAGCGGTCGGTCGGGCCCTTGACGACGGCCCCGGCGACGTAGGGACTGACCGCGACCACGGGTGCGCGCGATGCCGCGATTGCCTCCCGCATTCCCGGCATCGCGAGGATCGGGCCGATGCTGATCACCGGGTTGGAGGGACCGATGACGATTGCCTCGGCGTCGCGGATCGCCGCCAGCACCTCCGGGGTCGGATCGGCCGCCTCGATTCCCTCCAGTTCGACCCCCTCGACGGCGGGCTGGCCGCCGTCGAGGATCAGGTACTCCTGCAGGGCGCGAGGGCCGGCCGGGGTGATCACCTTGGTGCGCACGGGCGTGTCGGCCATCGGCAGCACCCGCGCCTCGACCCCGAGGCCGCGGGAGATCTGTGCCTGCGCGTCGGTGGGGCGACCGCCCTCGTCGAGGAACTGGCGCCGGTAGAGGCAGGCGGCGAGGTCGCGGTCAGAGAGGCCGAACCACTGCGGCGCCCCCAGCCGCTGCAGGCGCTCGAAGACGGTGAAGGTGTCCTCGCGGATCCCCCAGCCGCGCTCGGCGTCGATTTCGCCGCTGAGCCAGTAGGTGACGAGATCGGGGTCGGGGGAGACGTGGACGCCCAGCGCCTCGATGTCGTCGCCGGTGTTGACGATCACGGCGAGGTCGCCGCCAACCTCCTCCTGCATACCGGCCGCGAGTTTGGCCCCACCGGTGCCGCCGGCGAGAAGGGCGACGCGCATCGGCCTCAGGCCCAGTGGTCGCCGTCGGGAAGGCCGGTGAGGCGGATCCCGGCGTGCACCTTGTAGCGGGTGTTGACCGAGATCAGCATCGGGGTCAGCTGCTCGACGATCCGGGCCATCTCCAGGGCGCCGGCGTTGACGGCGCGCAAGCCGGGGATCAACTCGATCAGCCGCGCTACACGCGCCTTGTCGGCCTTCTTATCGCCGCAGACGAGGATGTCCTCGCCGAGCTCGGCGTCGAGGTCGGCCAGGGTGGGGGCGCCGACGGTGTGCAGGGCCGAGATCACGGTGACGCCTTCCGGCACCATCTCCTGCGCTTGCTGGGCGGCCGAGCCCTGCCAGACGCCAAGCGAGCGGGTTGCTTTGCCGCTGACCGCGGCGGCGAGGGGGACCGTGCAGTCGACCAGGATCTGGCCCGGCCTCAGCGCCTCGAGCAGGTTGTTGAGGTTCTCGGACTGGGCCCGGAAGGGGACGGTGAGGAAGACGATCGGACCCTTGGTCGCCGCCTCGGTGTTCTCGAGCCCGCTGACCTCCGCCTCCGGGACCGCCGCGCGGATCTTCCCGGCGGCCTCCTCGGCCCGCTCGGCCGAGCGGGAGCCGAGCACGACCGGCACCCCGGCCTGGGCCCAGCGCCGCGCCAGGGCGGCGCCGAGGGCGCCGGTGCCGCCGATGATCGGGATTGGTTCGCTGCTCGGGGTCAAGGCCGCGCAGTCTATGCTCCCGCCGCATGAGGCTCGAGGGACGCAAGGCACTTGTGACCGGCGGGGCGAGCGGCATTGGTGCCGCGACCGCGGCGCGGCTCGCCGCCGAGGGCGCAGAGGTTTGGGTCGCCGACGTCAACCTCGAGGGCGCCGAGACGGTTGCGGGAGAGGTCGCCGGCCATGCAGTGGAGCTCGACGTCACCGACCTCGCCGCCGCGCGTGAGGCAGTCGCGGCCGCTGGCGAGCTCGACATTCTCGTCAACAACGCCGGCATGGACAACTTCGGCTTCTTCGTCTACGTGACGCCCGAGCAGTGGGAGCAGGTGCTGGAGATCAACCTCGGCGGCGTCATGAACTGCACCCATGCGGCGCTGCCGGGGATGCAGGAGCGTGGCTACGGCCGCATCGTCAACGTCTCTTCCGAGGCCGGCCGGGTGGGCTCCAAGGGCTCGGCCGCCTACTCGGCCGCAAAGGCCGGCGTGATCGGCTTCACCAAGGCGATCGCCCGCGAGAGCGCCCGCTACGGCGTCACCGCCAACGCGATCGCCCCCGGGCCGATCGAGACTCCGCTGCTGATGGGCGCCAAGGAGTTCGGCGAGATCGGCGAGAAAGTGATCGAGACGATGAAATCGTCGACTCAGATGGGTCGCCTCGGCCAGCCCGAGGAGGTAGCCGCAGCAGTCGCCTTCCTCGCCTCCGACGACGCCAGCTACGTAACGGGGGAGACCCTAGGCGTAAGCGGCGGCCTCGGCATGGTCTAACGCCTAGCGAGGGGGGCCGGTCGGAAGACCCTCGGCGGACAAAAGCGGGGAGTGTCCGGCGAGGGTCTTCCGACCGGCCACGCAGGTGGGGGAGAGTCTTGACGATTGGAGACTTAACCTCGCTATGACGAGGTCAACTCTCCAATCGTCCGATGAGCGGCGAAAAGAACGGGTTCGGATGGCGCGGGCGGCGTGGGATCTGGCCCGAAATCAGCACGGGGTCGTGTCCAGCGACCAGTTGCTCGAGGTCGGGTACACGCGCCAAGCGATCTACCACCGGATCAGGACCGGGCGGCTGCACCCCCTGCACCGCGGGGTCTACGCAGTGGGCCGACCCCATGTCACCGATCACGGTCGCTGGATGGCGGCGGTCATCGCTTGCGGCGCGGGTGCTGTGGTTAGTCATTCCAGCGCCGCGGCGCTTTGGCGGATCGGGCCTGAGAAGCGCGACATCGTCGAGCTCTCCCTCCCTAACCTTTCGCGCCGATCTCGCCCGGGCCTCAAGATCCATCAAAGACCTTCGCTGCAGGGCCCCGGGACGACGGTCGAGTTCGGTTTCCCGGCGACCACTCCTGTCCAGACCTTGATCGACATGTCCCTTAGGCTCGACCGGCCTGGGATCGAGCGGATGATCAATGAGGCGGACAAGTACAACATCGCCAACCCACCGGCCCTACGAAAGGCGTTGGACCAGCGCACCGGCGAGCCCGGCGCTGCTTCGCTGCGCCAGATCCTCGACCGGCGCACCTTTCGTCTCACCAAAGAGGAACTCGAACGGCGATTCCTCCCGCTTGCCGCCAAGGCCGGGCTGCCCGTTCCTCTCACCGGTCAGTGGGTGAACGAGTTCGAAGTCGACTTCTACTGGCCGGGCTTGGGGCTCGTGGTCGAGACCGACGGGCTCCGCTACCACCGCACTCCCGCCGAGCAGGCGCGGGACCGGCTGTGCGACCAGGCGCATACCGCCGCCGGTCTAACCCAGCTGCGCTTCACCCATGAGCAGGTGCGCTACGAGCCCGAGTACGTGCGGGGGATCCTCGCTCAGACGGCAAGCCGCTTGGCCATCTCGACGAAATAGTCGAGCGCCTGCGGGTTCGCCAGCGAGTCGCGGCTGGCTGCCTCCTCGATCGGCGTCCCCATCAGGATCCGCTTCACCGGCACCTCGAGCACCTTGCCGCTGAGGGTGCGGGGGACCTCGGCGATCGCGAAGACCTCGTCGGGCACGTGGCGCGGCGAGCACTGTTGGCGCACCCGGCGGGCGATCTCCCGCGGCAGCTCCGCGTCGAGCTCTGATCCCTCGCGCATGACCACGAACAGCGGCATCCAGCCGTCGGTGCCCGATCGCGGCACGTCGACGACGAGCGCATCGACGATCTCGTCGATGCCGAGCACGGCGCGGTAGATCTCGCTCGTCCCCATGCGGATGCCGCCGCGGTTGATCGTCGAGTCGGAGCGGCCGTAGATGATCGCCGTCCCGCGCCCGGTCACCTCGATCCAGTCGCCGTGGCGCCAGGTGCCGGGGAACATCTCGAAGTAGCTCTCGCGGTAGCGGCTGCCGTCCTCGTCGCCCCAGAAGCGGACTGGCATCGAGGGCATCGGCTCGGTGACGACGAGCTCGCCGACCTCTCCAACCACCGGCTGGCCCTCGTCGTTCCAGGCCTCGACGGCGGCGCCGAGCGCCCGCGCCTGCAGCTCGCCCCGGTAGACGGGCAGCATCGCCACGCCGCCGACGAAGGCGGTGCAGAGGTCGGTGCCGCCGCTGGTCGAGAAGAGCCAGGTGTCGGCACCGAGGTGCTCGTAGATCCAGTCGAACCCCTCGGGGGAGAGGGGAGAGCCGGTCGAGCCGACCGCCTTCAGGGCGCTGAGGTCGCGGCCGGCGCCGGGCTCGACCCCGGCCTTCATGCAGGCGCCGATGTAGGCGGCGCTGGTTCCGAACATCGTCACCCCCGCCCGCTCGGCGAGGTCCCAGAGCACGCCCATGTCGGGGTGGCCGGGGTTGCCGTCGTAGAGGACGATCGCCGCCTTCGTCAGCAGCCCGGAGACGAGGAAGTTCCACATCATCCAGCCGGTCGTCGTGAACCAGAAGAGGCGGTCGCCGGGGTGGGCGTCGACGTGGAGGTGGAGCTTCTTCAGGTGCTCGAGCAGGATCCCGCCGTGGCCTTGGACGATCGCTTTCGGCAGGCCGGTGGTGCCGGAGGAGTAGAGGACCCAGAGCGGGTGGTCGAAGGGGACGCGCTCAAACCGGAGCTCGGCTCCGGCGCCGTCCCGCAGCAACTCGTCCCAGGGCAGCGCGTCCCGCAGCGGCGCCAGGTCCGGCTCCGGGGAGAGGTAGGGCAGGACGACCGTGCGCTCCAGGGTCGGCATCGCCTCCTGTAGCTGGGCGACGGTCTTCCGCCGGTCGAAATCCTTGCCGCCGTAGCGGTAGCCGTCGACGGCGAAGAGGACCTTGGGTTCAATCTGAGCGAAGCGGTCGACGACGCTGGCGGTGCCGAAGTCGGGCGAGCAGCTCGACCAGACCGCGCCGAGCGAGGCGGTGGCGAGGAAGGCGACGATCGCCTCGGGGATGTTCGGCAGGTAGGCGACGACGCGGTCGCCGCGTTCCACCCCTAGCCGGCGCAGTCCCTCGGCGGTCGCGGCGACCTGCTGGCGCAGGTCACCCCAGCGCAGCTCCTCCAGCTCGCGCAGCTCGGAGGCGTGGAGCATCGCCACCTCCTCGTCGTCCTTGCCGGCGAAGACGTGCTCGGCGTAGTTGAGGGCGGTGTTCGGGAACCACTGCGCGCCCGGCATCTCGCGCGAGCCGAGGACCGGCGCCGGGTCGCCGTCGGCCTGCACTTCGAAGAACTCCCAGATCGCCGACCAGAACCCGTCGAGGTCGTCGACCGACCACTGCCAGAGCTCCGCGTAGTCGTCGAAGGCGAGGCCGCGCTCGCGCTGCAGCCAGCCCCCGAACTCGGCGAGCCGCGAGCGCTCGACCAGCTCCGCCGACGGCTCCCAAAGCAGCTCTCCCGCGGCAGCGCTCACGGCGCGAGTCTATGTCTCGCGTCGCGTCTAGGTGCCGGAGGTGGGATTCGAACCCACAAGCCCGCAAGGGCAATCGATTTTGAGTCGATCGCGTATGCCAGTTCCGCCACTCCGGCCTGCTCGGGAACGATAGGGGAGCGCCTGCGAGGCAGCTAGGCCGGCTGGGGTGAAGCGCCGGCGCCGTAATCCTCGCCCGAGCCGATCGGGCGCTCCTCCTCCACGTGCCACTCCTGGTTGAAGGCGTAGAGCACGGCGGCGATCAGGACGATCTGCAACAGGGCGAGGATGATCACCAGCAGGCCGATCACCGAGGAGGGGATCAGCGCCTCGTCGAAGCCGGCGCGGTCGCGGTTGAACCAGCTTTCGGCCCCGACCGCGCAGAAGATCGCGAGGATCATCGAGAGGGCCGCCGCCACCGGCAGGATGCCGCGGTTCCAACGCGCCACCAGGAAAGCGAAGAAGGCATAGAGGATGGCGTAGATCGCGCAGACGATTCCCATCCCGCCGCCGCCCTTCAAAAGCGACCAGCCGGTGATCGTGATCAGGCCGGCAATGACCGCCGTCGCGGCAAGCAGCAGCACGACCACGACCTTGGTCGAGACCGAGCTGGCCTTTTCCCGATTCGGCCGCCACAGTTCATAGCCGGGCCTTACCTCTCCTACTGCCACGCCCCGGATCATAGAATCTGTCTGCGACGCCGCGGCATTGGCGGCGCGTTAAGGCCCGGAGCGGGCCTGCCACGCGGGCGTGGCGGAATTGGTATACGCGCCAGGTTTAGGTCCTGGTGAGCTTCGGCTCGTGGGGGTTCAAGTCCCTCCGCCCGCACTGCCGCAGGCCGAGACGGCGCAGAGAACGTTCGTCCGCTTCTGACCCTCCGGCTCACTTCCCCGGCCTTGTTTCCCGATGGCACCAGCACACCAGGGCACGTCCCTTTCGACACAGGCACCCTCGTCGCGAGACGAATCCGCAAAGCCACGGAGCTCCGCCGGAGCGAGCCGGGCTACCGAAGCCCTCATGACCCGAGCCGCCCCCGAGGCGGAAAGTGACGGGGAATCAGGAACGTCGTCAGAGCTGCTCGACATAGAGGGAGGACATCAATGTCCAACCGATCTGATCTCAAGCGTGGCCGCTTAGCCACCATCGCCGTCGCGATGGCTTTCGTTTTCGCGGCCGTACCTGTCGCAGCCCAGGCCGCCCCCGTCGATCTCGCAACCGCTGGTCCCTTCGTGGTCCTCGGCGGCACCACCGTCACCAACACCGGACCGTCGGTGCTGAACGGCAACCTCGGCGTCTCCCCGGGGACCGAACTAGAAGGCTTCGGAGCGCCCGCCGTGGTTAACGGAGCGACGCACGCGACCAACCAAGTCGCCGCCAAAGCGCAGCTCGACCTCACCAACGCCTACGACGTGGCCGCCGGGCAGCCGTTCCTGCCGCAGAACGACCTCTCCACTACGAACTTGGGCGAGAGGAAACTCGGCCCGGGCGTCTACCACTACAGCGAAGCGGCCCTGCTGACGGGTGCGCTCACCCTCGACGCCGAAGGCGACCCCAACGCCCAGTTCGTCTTCCAGATCGGCTCCCAGCTGACCACCGAATCCGCCAGCTCTGTAGTCCTGGTGAACGGGGCCTCGCCTTGCAACGTCTACTGGCAGATCGGCAGCTCGGCCGACATCGGTAGCACCACCGCCTTCCAGGGCAACCTGATGGCATTGACCTCGATCTCGCTGAAAAACGGGGCGACGGTGCTGGGGAGGATGCTGGCTCGCAACGGCCAGGTCAGCCTGATCAACAACGTGCTGACCCGACCGCTCTGCGCGACCGGACCGACCACGCCGCCTTCGGATGGAACGCCAAGCGGTCAAGCGACCGGCTCGCCCAGCGCGCCGGGCACCTCTGGCACGGCAGCAGTGCCGGACAGCGGCTCATCGGGTTCATCGGCTGCCCCCGGCAGGACCCCCGGTCGTCAGGCGAAAGCCCCCGGGCCGTCTCGGAATGGCAGGGCGATCGTCCGGCCGATGCCGCGTGAGGCATGCACCGAGGGATACCGCGCCGTGGTCAAGGGCAAGATGATCGAGAAGGTCGTCTTCAGCCTCGACGGCAAATCGATCGGTAGTCGCACTGGCTCCCCGTTCGCGATGTCGATGCGGGCCGAGCCCGGTACCCACCAGGTGAGGATCCGGATTACGTTCAAGGACTCCACCCGCGCGAGGACGGTGACGCTGCCCTACGAGGCTTGCGCCGCCGCTCTGCTCCGTCCGCCTCGCGCGCCCTCCACGTTCACCGGATGACCCGCCGGGCATCCGCTCCCCCGAACCCCCGCGCCTTTGGCCGCGGGGGTTCGGCTTTGGCAGTGGCGCTGATCGCGCTCGCGCTGGGGTGCGCTCTCGTCACCGCGAGCGCGACTGCCGCCCCCCGGGTCGCGGCCGAGCAGCCCCTAGTGGTGCTGGGGCACGATCACGTCGCCCGCGCGGCGCCCAGCGCCCACGGGAGCCGGATCGAAGCGGTCACCGCTCGCCGCCCGCTGACCGGGACCCGGACCATCCTTCCCGTCCTCGGTCAGAGGACCAGTCGCCGGTCAGGAACCTGGCTTCGCGTCCGTCTTCCCGGCCGCCCCAACGGTCACACGGGTTGGATCTCGGCAAACCGGACGCGCCAGATCTCGACGCCCTGGCAGCTCCGTCTCGACCTTTCGGCCCGACAGCTCACGGTCTACCGGGGCGGCGACGTCAGGCGCCAGTTCCGCGTCGTGATCGGCGCGCCGTCGACCCCGACTCCACGCGGCTCGTACTTCATCGAGGAGGCGTTGACCCTCTCCCCGGGCGAAAGCGGCGGCCCGTACGCGCTGGCCACCAGCGCCAGATCGAACGTCTACCAGGAATTCGAGGGAGGCCCGGGGCAGATCGGCATCCACGGGACCAACAACCTCAGCGGTGCGCCCGGCAGCGCCGCATCCCACGGTTGCATCCGCCTGCGCACCAGGGCGATCACCTGGCTGGCCCGCCGCATCGGCGGTGGCGTGCCGCTGAACGTGACGCGCTAGCGGTCGGCCTGGGGCCCTATGCAACCGGGGGCGGCGCCCCTTCGGCGCTCGCCGCGAGCGTCTCGTCCCAGTCGCAGACAAGGCAGGCGTGCTGGAACACCGAGCGGGCGAATCCAAGTGCGAACCGGTGCGGGTCGTCGCTGGCGCGCACGTCGTCCCAGTCGAGGACGAACAGGCCGAGCTCACCGTCCCAGCGGGCGCTCGCCGGGGAGATGTTGCCGTCCTCGAACCCTGCTGGGGCCGGGTGGGCGTAGGCGTAGAACGCCGCCTTTTCCGTTTTGGGGTCGCCGGGCCACCATCCCACCGCCACCTCCTGGGAGTCCATCGCGTTGCGGGTGATGAAGTCGTCCGCAGGAGGGTCGGCTGGAAGTCCGGAGTAGAGGTTCACGGCGAGGTCGAAGGACCCCCACCAGGCGTTGACCGGCGAGGAGCGGCCGCGGAAGGGTGCCCTGAACTCGGCCAGCACGAGCGCGGCCTGCGTCGCGGCGGTGAAGAAGGCCGAAACCCGGTCGGGGTCGTAGCTGGCGTGTTCCTCATCCTCGTCGAGAGGCACGCTCCACGGCACCTCCTGCGGCGTCGGATCGATCTCGACCGGGCCGACCAAGCCACCCACCGCCTCTAGCAGCTCGCGGGCGACGGCTCCCACCGTCCGGTCGGGAGCCAGAGGAACGCTTTGCGCCCGACCGTCGCTGTGCTCGACGATTGCCTCGTGGGTGTGCAGGTTGAGCGCGACGACGATCGATCCCGACCCCTCCGGCGCCGGCAGGGCCCCCGTCTCCCAGCCGCGCGCGCTCAGGCGCAGCGCGGCGTGCTGGAGCTGCGGCTCAGGTGGCGCCAGGGTGGCGGCGAGCTTTCCGAGCACCTGCGTATGGCCGTGAAGCGTGTCGCAGGTCTCCCTCCAGTCCCCGTAGGAAACAGACGGCCAGAGGTCAGGAGACGCCATCGATCCACGGTAGCGCGATCCCCCCGCGCGTCTTTGCCCTAGGACATTCCCCTGGCGGCGAGGTCAACTAGGATTTGGCTCTGCTGCACCCTGGGGCACTGGCCAAACTGGCTAAGGCACCGGTCTCCAAAACCGGCGATTCTAGGTTCGAGTCCTAGGTGCCCCGTCTTCGGTTCCCTCGCTCTGTCTTCGGGTAGCTGCGATCCGAACTGCAACGAAGGGAGCGAGCATGGCGAGCAGGAACGGTAGCGCGGAGTGGAGAGGCGACCTCAAAGGCGGCAGCGGCACGGTCAAGGTCGGCGACGGCGTCTTTGAGGGGAACTACTCGTTCACCTCACGCTTTGAGGACGGGGAGGGGACTAACCCCGAGGAGCTGGTCGCGGCGGCTCACGCTGGGTGCTTTGCGATGGCGCTGAGCCTGATCATCGGCGAAGACGGGCACACGCCAGAGTCGCTGCGGGCGCAGGCCAAGGTCCAGCTACGCAACGTCGACGGGGCGCCGACGATCTCCCGGATCGATCTCGAGGTTGAGGGCTCGGTGCCGGGGATCGACGAGGACGCCTTCCGCTCCTACGCGGAGAAAGCGAAGGAGGGATGCGTGATCTCCCGGGCTCTGGCGGGTGTGCCGGAGATCGAGCTGAAGGCGAGTCTCGCTTAGCGGCTCCCGTTCTAGCGGGCGGCCGCCCGCGCCGCCGACGGGCAGATTCCGAGCCCGTCGGCGAGGGCGAAGAAGGCGACCGCGAAGGGGCTCGATGCGGTCTCCTCGCGCAGGCGGGCCCAGTCGATCTGCTCGCGCAGGGAGCGGGTGATGAGGATCAGGTCGCCGTAGTCGGCGCTGTGCTCGTCGAGGGCGTGGAGCTTGGTGATGAGGATGTCGTCGAGGTCCATCACCCGCATGTGCATCGCCATCACGCTGATTTCGTCGCCGCGGGCGAGCACCTCGTCGTCGATCCGCATCCCCGAGGGTTCGAAGATCAGGTCGATGAGGATGTCGCCGTCCCAGGCCTTCAGCAGCCAGTGCTCGGGCGGGTTCTCCGGTCGCATCCCGGCCTCGGCCAGGGCCTCCTGGGCTCGCTCGGCGTCTTCGCGCTTCAGCATCAGGTCGATGTCGTTGCTGGAGGGCGGGCCGCCGCGTGCCCAGCAGCCGAGCCCGCCGCCGAGGAGGAAGGGGATTCCCTGCTCCTGCAGCGCCGCGGCGGCCCGCTTGAGGCTGTCGGTCAGCTCCGCGGCGACCTCGCTCTTGCCCAGACCCTCTGCCATGCCTCTTCTCGGTGCCCCGCGGCCCGAGCCGGTAAACGTCGTGCACCTGGGTGCAAGCGGTGCGCAGCCGGGTAGGGGATCCGTCGATGGCCTCAGAGAACGGAACCGGCGGCCCCGGGCGCCTGCGGATTGCCGCCACCGGCGACATCCACTGCCGCGACTCCAACCGCGAGGCGATCGTCTCCTCCTTCGCGGCGCTCGACGACGACGTTGACCTCGTCCTCGTCGCCGGTGATCTGACCAGCCACGGCCGGCTCGACGAGGCGGAAATCCTCTGCGAAGCGGCCGCGGCGACGGCGGCGCCGGTCTATGCCGTGCTCGGCAACCACGACTGGCACGCCGGCGAGGCCGAGGCGATCCTGCGGCGGCTGGGGGAGGGGGGCGTCGAGATGCTCGATCGCCGCGCCGCCGTCTGCCAGGTCGGCGAGGTCGAGGTCGGGATCGTCGGCGTCAAGGGGTTCGTCGGCGGTTTTGCCCCGCGCCACCTGCCGGACTTCGGCGAGCCCTCGCTGCGCGCGGTCTACGCCGAGGCGACCGCGGAAGTGCAAGCGCTCGACGAGGGACTGCGGGAGGTCGCCACCTGCCCGGTGCGGATCGTCCTCCTCCACTACGCGCCGGTCGAAGCGACGCTGGAGGGGGAGCCGCGGGAGATCTGGGTCTTCCTCGGCTCAGACCGGCTGGCAGCGCCGATCCTCGAGCACGGCCCCGACCTCGTCCTTCACGGGCACGCCCATGCCGGCTCGCCCGACGGGCTGATCGGTGAGAGCCCGGTCCACAACGTCTCCCAGCCGGTGCTTGGGACCGACTTCCGCTTCTTCGAGTTCGACACTAGCCACGCTCACAGCCCGATCCCCTGATCAGCGCTTGGCCGGTTCGAGCCCGATCAGGTCGTAGTAGCCGACGAGGAAGAGGCGCTCGCCGTCGGAGACCATCGGCGTGTAGCCGGACTCCTTGATGCGGAAGGTCGGCTTCTTGGTGTGGACGTCGAGGCCGATGGTTTCTTCGGTTTCGAAGCTGGAGGTGTAGACGGTGCTGCCGATCACGGTCGCGGTGCCAGGGATCGGGCCGCCGACGTCGTAGTGCCAGCGCTTCTTGCCGGTGCGCGCGTCGAGGGCGAAGAAGCGGCCGTTTTCGGCACCGATGTAGACGGTGGCCGGGGTCCCCGGCACCCGGGCGAGGGCCGGCGAGCCGTAGACGGAGTCGCCGGTGTCGAAGGACCACTCGACCTTGCCGGTCTTTTCGTCGAAGGCGTAGACGGTGCCGTCGTCGCGGGCGGCATAGACGTTGCCGAAGGCGATCGCGGGGGAGGAGAAGAAGCCGCCACGGCCGAAGGGCGGGACCTTGCTCGTGTTGCTGCGCCAGGCGAGCTTGCCGGTCTCGGCGTCGAGGGCGAACATCGAGCTCTGGTAGTCAGGGACGAAGACCTTGCCGTCGTGGTAGCTGGGGCTGGCTTTGATCGCCCCGGGAGCGTCGAACTTCCATTTCACCCGGCCATTGGATGCGTGCAGAGCGAGCAGGTCGGTCTCGTTGGTGCCGATATAGAGCATCCCGTTGATCGCCAACGGCGAGGATTCGAACTCGGTGTCGAACTTCCGCACCCAGACCTCGCGTCCGGTCTTGGTATCCCCGGCCGCCAGGTGCCCGGTGAGGAAGGCCCCATAGACCGTGTCGTCGTAGTAGACGGGGGCGGTGACGAAGTTGGGTTCACCTTTGTCGCTCGGCCGCACGTTCAGTTCCCAGAGGACCTTGCGGTCTTTCAGGCGCACCGCTTTGCCGTTGCCGTACTTGTTGATCAGGTAGGCGACCCCGTCGTGGATCGCCGGCGGGAACTCGATCAACGCGTGCGTGTTGACCGACCACGCCTGCTTCAGCGGCGGCGCCAGCGCCTTCGACTTGGCGGGCAGGTAATGCGTCCGCTCCGGCACCCGGCCGAAGATCGGCCAGTCGACATAGCGTGACCCGGAGGCGGGGTTCTTGCTCGAGGCCGTGGTGGCGTCGTCGGAGTCGCCGCAGCCGGCGAAGGCAATCGCCAGCAGGGCGAAGAGGACGATTACTGGCGCTTTTGCACGGCTATGCCGAACAAAAGCGCCATCAACAAAAGTTCCAGCGAGCATCGATCTCCTATCGGCAGCGCAACGCGCCCTCTGAACGCATTACGCGACTTCCTCCGTTGGTCCTGAAAGAGCGGCGGACGGGAATCGAACCCGCGTCATTAGCTTGGAAGGCTAAGGCTCTACCGTTGAGCTACCGCCGCGTGCCTAGGGGAGGGTAGCCGCCATCTCGCCGATTCGTCAGAATGAAATCCCCACGGGGAGTGGCGCAGTCTGGTAGCGCACTCGGCTGGGGGCCGAGCGGTCGCAGGTTCAAATCCTGTCTCCCCGATATCCGAAAGCCCGCCTCTCAGACGGGGCTTTTGGCTACGAGATTCGACGGTCACATGCGATCCTCTCGCCGATGTGGCTTCAGCGGACGATCCGCCTGCCGGCGAAGGCGCGCGGCTTCCACCTCGTCACTACCGAGGTGGTCGAGGAGCTGCCGGAGCTGGAGCAGATCTCGGTCGGCCTGGTCCACCTGCTGATCCAGCACACCTCGGCTTCGCTGGCCCTGAACGAGAACGCGGCGCCGGAAGTGCGGCGGGACTTCGAGAGCTGGTTCGACCGAGCGGTGCCCGAAGACGCTTCCTACTGGACCCACACCCTCGAGGGTCCCGACGACATGCCGGCCCACATCAAGGCCGCACTGCTCGGCCCCTCGCTGACGCTGCCGGTCGGCGACGGCCGCTTGGCGCTGGGGACCTGGCAGGGCATCTACCTCTGCGAGCACCGCGACCACGGCGGGCCGCGCTCTCTGGTCGCGACCGCCTGGGGCGAGGGCTAAAGCCGTCTGGGGGCGCTGCGCTCGCGCGACTTGCGGACGATGTAGACGATCGCGATCGCGCAGATCAGGGAGAAGAAGAAGCCCGCTCCCTCGTTGTTGTCGAAGACGTAGTAGCCGATTAGGCCGGCGACGAGCGAGCCGCCGATGCCGACCAGCATCGTTTCGAACATGCTCATCGGGTCGCGGCCGGGCAGCAATAACCGGGCGAGGGCGCCGATGATCAAGCCCATTACGACCAGGCCGACGATGTAGAGGAGGACGTCCATGCGGCAGGTATTCCCGTCAACTGGGTAGAGGAAACCCGTGCCCGGCACGATCGGCGTTGGTGAACTGCTGAAGGATCGCTACCGGCTCGAGCGCACGCTCGGGCGCGGCGGCATGGCCGCGGTCTGGCTCGGCCACGACGAGGTGTTGGAGCGGCCGGTGGCGGTGAAGGTGCTCTCCGACACGATCGCCTCCGACCCTGGCTTCGTGGCGCGGTTTCGGCGTGAGGCGCAGACGGCGGCTGGTCTCTCGCACCCCAACCTGGTCGGCGTCTACGACTTTTCCGAAGAGGATGAGCGGCCCTACCTGGTGATGCAGTTCGTCCCCGGCGAGAGCCTGGCGGCGCGGCTGGAGCGGGGCGGGGGAGTCGACTGCGACAAGCTGGCGCGGGAACTGCTGGACGCGGTTGCCCACATCCACGGGGTCGGGATCCTCCACCGCGACATCAAGCCCGGGAACATCGTCATCGAACCCGACGGCACCGCGAAGCTGATCGACTTCGGAATTGCGCTGCCGCGCGACGCGACCTCGCTGACCAGCACCGGACTCGTCCTCGGCACCGAGCGCTATGCGGCGCCGGAGGTGATGGAAGGGCAGCCGGCGACCGAGCGCTCCGACCTCTACTCCTGCGGGCTGGTCCTGCGCTCCTGCGAAGGGCAGTGCTCGCGGGCGCTCGGCGTCCTGGTTGAGGCGATGACGAGCAAGGACCCGCGCAGCCGCCCCCTCTCGGCGCGGCAGGCGCTGGAGCGGCTCGAACAGCCCGAGGTCGAGGTCGAGGAACCGACCCAGGTGTTCGAGGCGGCGCCCACCCGACGCACCGAACCCCTGCTCCGGAACGAGGAGGGCCCGCCCCCGCCGCCACCCCCCGCGCGGTCACGCTCGGGTTCGGGCGGAGGTCGCAAGGCCGCGATCGCGGCCGTCCTCGGCCTCTTCGCCGCCCTTGCGGTGGTCGCTGCCTTCGCGCTCGGCGGGGGAGAGGATGACCCCCGGTCCGGGGGGAACGGTGGCGAGCGGGCGGCGCAGAGGAACGGCGGCAAGGATGAGCAGGCACAGACTGCCGGTGCCGTTGCTGGCGATCCCGAGGAGCAGGCCAGCCAGCCGACCGCCTCCCGCGAAGAAACCGAACCGGACGAAGAGGCCGAACAGAGCGCGACGCCCGAAGAAAGCGAAGCCTCGCCGGCGGTGGAGCCCGAAGCGACCGATCCGGCGCTCGGCGTCTCCCTCAACGAAGAAGGGTTCGCGCTGATCCAGGCGGGCGAACACGAAGCGGCCGTCCCGATCCTCGAAGACGCCGTCGCCGCCTTCCCCGAAGGCAGCGAAGACGTCAACTACGCCTACGCCCTCTTCAATCTCGGCAACGCGCTGCGGCTCAGCGGCCGCCCCGAAGAGGCGATCCCCTACCTCGAACAGCGGCTGCAGTTCCCGAGCCAGGAAGGCGAGGTTCGCGAGGAGCTCGAAGCGGCCGAAGCCGAAGCCGGTTAGAGCGCTGAAGGAGGGGGGTTCGCGGCGCATCTGCCCTATCTCCTGACACGAACATATGCGAACATATGTTCGTGTCCGTGATCGCGAGAGACCGCCCCCTTGAATCGGGTCCTCGCCCCCGGCACAGGCGTGAGTTGAGCCAGCCTCTATGGACGCGGGGGCGGGAGGCGCATTCCCTTCCCTAAATGCCGCGACGTGACGAACCCCAGATCGGCCTCAGCAGGGCAATTCGGCAGCTCCGCACGGAAGTGCACTTGAGCCAGGAAGCGCTGGGGCTGCGCGCCGACATCCACCCGACCTGGATTTCCCACATGGAGTCCGGCCGCGTCAACCCGACTTGGGGCAACATCCGCCGGATCGCGAAGGGCCTGCGAGTGCCGCTACCGGAGCTGGCGGCGCTGGCCGAGGACTTGGAGGCCAAACATTCAACCGCCCCCCGGTCCGGGGAGATCGGGGGGCGGTAGAAACAACCTTGGGATGGGTTGCGCTCAACTCTATACCCAGTTGTACCTGGATAAGACACTGGCGGTTGCTCTTTCCGCGACCGCCTGCTCCTATAGGCTCGCCGCGTGCCGCGTCCCGCCCCCAAGAAGCTCGCTCTCGCGATCTTCCTGCCGGTCCTTCTCCTTCTCGCTGGCTGCGGTAGCAGCGACGACGGCACCAGCACGACGGCCGCCAGCTGCAAGCCGGGCGACCTGCCGACCACCCAGGAGGGCGTGCTGACGATCGCCACCGACCAGCCGGCCTACCCGCCCTACTTCGAAGACGAAGATCCGAGCAACGGCAAAGGGTTCGAGAGCGCGGTTGCCTACGCGATCGCCGACCAGCTCGGCTATCCGGCGGCGAAGGTGAAATGGACGGTGGAGCCGTTCAACACCTCCTACGCGCCCGGCCCCAAGGGTTTCGACTTCGACGTCAACCAGATCTCGATCTCGCCGGTGCGCGAAAAAGCCGTCGACTTCTCGACTCCGTACTACACCGCCAATCAAGCAGTGGTGGCGTTGAAGGGGTCCGAGGCGGCCAACGCGAAATCGCTCGCTGACCTGAAGGAGACCCAGATCGGGGTTCAGATCGGCACCACCAGCCTCGATGCGGTGGAAGCGGAAATCGAACCGAGCGAGCAGCCGGAAGTCTTCAACAACTCCGGCGACGTCGTCACCGCACTGAAAAACGAGCAGATCGATGCCGTTGTCGTCGACCTGCCGACGGCGCTGTTCCTGACCGCGGTCCAGGTGCCGGAGGCGACCGTGACCGGGCAGTTCAGCGCTCCCGGCGGCGACCAGTGGGGCGCGCTGCTGGAGAAGGACTCGCCGCTGACGGCCTGCGTCTCGGAGGCGGTCGACGAGCTGCGCGAGTCCGGTGAGCTGGAACAGCTCGAGCGGCGCTGGATGAGCCAAGCCGCCGGAGCTCCCGAACTGCGCTGACCGAGACCGCCGCCATCAGCGATCGTCGCCTGGCTCGTGAGAAAGCCAGGCGCCGCCAGGCAAGGCGGGGGCAGGCGATCGCGGCGGCTTCCACCCTGGTCGTCCTCGGCGGCCTTACGGCACTGATTCTGACCAGCCCCGGCTGGCCCGAAGTCCGCGAGCTCTTCTTCAACTGGAGCGTCTTCAAGGATTCGTTCCCGGAAATCCTCGACGCCTTCTGGCTCGACGTGAAGCTGTTCGTGATCGTCGAGGTCGCGGTCCTGGCGGTGGGGCTGGGGCTGGCCCTGCTCCGCACCAGCAGGGCGCCGGCCCTCTTCCCCCTGCGGCTTCTCACTTCCGTTTACGTTGACGTCTTCCGCGGCATCCCGACGATCCTGCTCGTCTACCTGATCGGCTTTGGGATCCCGGCGCTGCAACTGACCGGGCTGCCGACCGACCCGGTCGTCCTCGGTGGCATCGCCCTCACCCTCTCCTACAGCGCCTACGTGACCGAGGTCTTCCGCGCCGGGATCGACTCGGTCCACCGCGGGCAGCGAGACGCAGCGCTGGCCGTCGGCCTCACCGAGGGGCAGACGATGCGCCACGTGATCCTGCCGCAGGCGGTGCGACGGGTTGCGCCGCCGCTGCTAAACGACTTCGTCGCCCTGCAGAAGGACGTCGCCCTGATCTCGATCATCGGCCCCCAGGAGGCCTTCCGGGTCGCCCAGATCATCCAAGGGCAAACCTTCAACTACACGCCGCTGATCGCCGCCGCGATCCTCTACCTGATGGTGACGGTGCCGCTGGCCCGCCTCGTCGACCGCATGGGCGGGCCCGAGGGAGTGGTCCGGTGAGCGCCGCCCGCGGCGAGGTCGTGCTCGAGGTCCGCGGGGTGACCAAGGCTTTCGGCGAGCGCCAGGTGCTGCGGGGGATCGACCTGACCGTGCGCGAGCACGAAGCGGTGGCGCTGATCGGCTCCTCGGGCTCGGGCAAGTCGACGTTGCTGCGTTGCATCGACCTGCTCGAGGAGATCGACGACGGCGACGTCTTTCTCGACGGCGAGGTGATCACCGACCCCGCGGTCGGACCCGTCGCGGTTCGCCGCCGGCTCGGCCTCGTCTTCCAGGCCTACAACCTGTTCCCGCACCTGACGGCGCTGGAGAACGTCGTTCTCGGCGAGCGCCGTGCCCACGGCGTCTCCCGTGCCGAGGCCGACGAACGGGGGCGGGCGCTGCTGGCCCGCTTCGGGCTCGCCGGCCGCGAGGACGACCGCCCCGACAACCTCTCCGGCGGCCAGCAGCAGCGGGTGGCAATTGCCCGCGCCTTCGCCGGCCGCCCCCGGGCCCTGCTGCTCGACGAGGTCACCAGCGCGCTCGACCCCGAGCTCGTGGGCGAGGTGCTCGCGGCGGTGCGGGATTTGAAGGGGGAGGGGATGACGATGCTGATCGCCACCCACGAGATGAGCTTTGCCCGCGAAGTGGCCGACGAGGTCGCCTTCCTCCACGAGGGCCGAATCGTCGAGCAGGGAGCGCCATCGCGCGTTCTCGACAATCCGCAGCGGGAGGAGACGCGCCGCTTTCTGCGCCGTTTCCAGCGGATTGATCAAAAGATTTGACGGGAGTCAAGGATGCCGATATGCTGCCGCTCGCTTGAGCAATCAGGGATTCGCTCAGGGCAGGGAACATAGCTAGCACCTGTGCCTTAATCGGTTAAAGGGTCGGCGTTGTAAGCCGAAGATCCGGGTTCGAGCCCCGGCGGGTGCATTTCGAACAGCAATTCGAGGCAAGGAACGTTCGGAATGGCTATGGGGGAGAACATCTTCAGCAGTTTCGAGAGGGCGGCAGCCGGCGAGGCTGGCAGTGCGCTCTGGGCGGCACGGGCGCCCTACCGGCCCGAGCCCGACTTCGACCTGATGCTGATCCCCCGGCTTCCCAAGGGGGTTGATTGGCGCGAGGACGCGGCCGCGGGGGAGGCGCTCGACCGGATCGAGGCCGAGCCCTGGGTGGCTTCGGTCTCGCGCGAGGGCAAGCAGCCGACCCTCGTGCTCGCCGACGAGTGGATCGAGGCGCGGGGCGAGGCGATCAGCGGCGCTGACGGCGACCAGGAGTTCGCCGACATGGCGGCCGGCAACCGCTACGCCGTCTACTTCTGGGGCGCCAACACGACCAAGGCGCTGCATATCGGTCACCTCCGCAACCTCGCCGTCGGCAACGCGCTCGCCGGGGCACTGAAGCAGGCGGGGGCGCGGGTTGAGAACCGCAGCCTGATCTGCGACGTCGGCCGCAGTATGGGGGAGGCGATGGCAGGCGTCGCAACCCGCGCCGGCGAGGACGCCGGCCCCGACGCCGACGAGAAGAGCGACCACTTCGTCGGCTTCTGTTACGCCGATTACGTCACCGCCAGCCGCAACGGCGGCGGCGGCGACGATGGCGCCGAGGACTCGGTTGCGCGTGAGTCGACGCAGTACAACGACAAAGCCGACGAGATGATGATGCGCGTCCTCGAGGGCGACCAGAAGGCGCTCGAACTGTGGTCGAAGACGCGCTCCTGGGTGATCTCCGGCCAGCGCAAGACCCTTGCCCGGCTCGGCATCGCCTTCGACAAGGTGATCTTTGAGTCCGACTACCTGCCCGAGGTGGCCGAGTTCATGAACCAGGGCCTCGCCGCCGGCACCCTGACCAAACGCTGGGGCGACGACATGGTCATGTACCAGACCGAACGCGAGGAGCTGGAAGAGATGCCGCTCGTCCGCTCCGACGGCCTCCCGACCCAGCACATGCGGGCGCTCGCCTACTGGGCGGCCGCCGACGAACTCGACGACGTGATCTCGATGCAGGTCTGCGGCAACGAGTGGGTTGCCCACGTCACCTGCCGCCGCAAGCTGATCGACGAGATGGGCCTGCAGAACGGCAACGGCAACGGCAGCGAACGTGGCGGCGGGCCGCCGACCCACGACATCTTCCACGGCATGGTCGCCCGCGAGAGCGAATCGATCAGCTCCAGCAAGAAAGGAGCGCTGCTGATCGACGAGCTGGTCGAGTGGCTGGAAGAGGAGACGAAGGACAACCCGGAGCTTGCAGAGGAGATGGCCCGCCACCCGCATCCCGAGACGGTGCCGGGTCAGGTCGCCCTCGGTTACTTCCTCCTGCAGCCGACGACCAAGCAGGTCAACTTCGGCAAGGAGAAGCTGCTGCGGGAAGGCAAAGGGAGTCTGGGCTGGGACCTGGCGCGCGCCCAGGCCCACCACGCTTCCGCGGCGATCCAGAGGGAGAGGCCGGCGGAGGATCCCAACTACCGCTTCGCGGTCGTCCAGTCCGAGCACTACCGGGTGCACCTGCGCAGCGCCGTCGACGAGTTCGACGTCGCCCCGCTGGCCAAGTACCTCTCCCACTTCGCCCGCTGGTACCGGGAAGAGGAGCGGGCGCCGGAGGTCGAGGCGGTGGTCCAGCCGGTGCTCGAGCAGGGGCTGCGCGGCCTGGGGCTGGAGGGAGCGGGATGAAAACGCTGCTGGTCGACAACCACGATTCCTACACCTACAACGTCTTCCACCTGCTGGCCGCGGCCTCGGGCGAAGAGCCGATGGTCGTCAACAACGACGCCGTCAGCTGGCGCGTCCTGACAAGGATGGACATCGACGCGATCGTGCTCTCGCCCGGACCGGGTCACCCCTCACGCTGGCACGACTTCGGCGTCTGCCGGGACATCCTCCGCCACGGCGAAGTTCCCGTCTTCGGCATCTGCCTCGGCCACCAGGGCATCGGCAACCTGCTCGACGGCGACGTCAAGCGGGCGCCGATGGCGATGCACGGCCGCCTCAGCCGGGTGATGCACGAAGGCAAGGGCCTCTTCAAGAACGTGCCGCAGGGCTTCTCGGTGGTCCGCTACCACTCGCTCGCGATCACCAGCCCGCCCGGGCCGGAAGGGCACGTGGTCGCCTGGGCCGACGACGGCGTGGTGATGGGGATTGAGCACACCAGCCGCCCGATCTGGGGGGTCCAGTTCCACCCCGAGTCGATCTCGACCGAATACGGCCTCGAGATCGCCCGCAACTTCTTCGAGATGGCCGAGCGCCACCAGCGCCCGGAGCGCCCCGCGGGCCGGGCCACGATCGTCCCCCGGCCGCGCAAGACCACCAGGCCCGCCTCCGGGGAGGGGAGCGGAGAGCTGCAGCTGCGGATGCGGACGCTGAAAGGGGAAGCGCCGACCGAGTACGTCTACGAAGAGCTCTTCGCCGACCACGACCCCTCCTTCTGGCTCGACAGCGCCGATGCTCCGACCTGGCTCGCGCAGTGCTCCTACATGGGGACCACTGGCGGCGCCGAACGCTGCTTCGTCACCTACGACGTCGACAGCGGCGAGATCGCGGTCAACCGCGACGGCGTCGAGACGGTCGAGCACAAGTCGATCTTCGATTACCTGCAGAAGGAGATGGAGCGGATCAAGGTCGATCCGCCCGCGGGGGTGGACCGTGGCCTCGTCGGCGGCTACGTCGGCTACCTCGGCTACGAGCTCAAGGCCGACTGCGGCGCGGTCAACGTCCACAGCTCCGACATGCCCGACGCGGCGCTGATGCTCGCCAACCGCGTCGTCGCCGTCGACCACACCAAGGACAGGACCTACCTCTTCGCCCTCTGCCGCGATGGGGACCCGGAGGCGGAGGCGTGGCTCGACGGCGCCGAAGAGCTGGTCGCGCGGGCGATCGCCGAGGCGCCGCCGGAGCGGCCGCTGGCGCCGCCGGTCGATCCCGACGCCCACGTCAGCTTTCACTCCGGCCGCGGCCGCGAGCGCTACCTCGCAGACATCGCCAAGTCGAAGGCCGAAATGCTCGCCGGTGAGTCCTACGAGGTCTGCCTCACCGACCAGTTCTCCACCGACGCCAGCCCGGAGCCCTTCGAGCTCTACCGGCAGCTGCGCCGCAGCAACCCCTCGCCCTTCGCCGCCTTCCTTCACTTCGACGAGTACGCCGTCGTCAGCTCCTCGCCGGAGCGCTTCCTCTCGGTCGACCGCGACCGCCGGGTGATGGCACGGCCGATCAAGGGCACCGTCTCCCGGGTCGAGGACCCGGAGGAGAACGCAGCCCGCCGCAAGGAGCTGGAAGAGGACGAAAAGACCTACGCCGAGCACCTGATGATCGTCGATCTGCTGCGCAACGACCTCGGGGTCGTCTGCGACGTCGAGAGCGTCGAAGTGCCGCACCTGATGGTGGTCGAGGGCTACGCGACCGTCTACCAGATGGTTTCCACCATCGTCGGCCAGCTCGAGCAGGATCGAAGCCCGGTCGACTGCGTTCGCGCCACCTTCCCGGGCGGGTCGATGACCGGCGCCCCGAAGGAGCGGACGATGGAGATCATCGACGACCTCGAGCGGGAGGCGCGGGGCGTCTACTCCGGCTCGATCGGCTACTTCGGCGCCGACGGCAGCACCGATCTCAACATCGTCATCCGTACGATCGTGATGCGACCGGGGAAGACGACTATCGGTGCCGGCGGCGCGATCGTGATGCAGTCCGACCCCGAAGAGGAGTTCGACGAGATCCTGCTCAAGGCAAAGGCGCCGATGGCGGCGATCGCCCGCACCGTCACCGGCAGCGGTAGCGCCGACCGCTGGAGCGTCGAGCTGGAGCCGGTGGCCAGGCACGCGGGGGCGGCGTGACCGAGCCGTTGGCGACCGAGACCGCGATTCGCGAGGCCGGGTCCGCAGACGTAAAGGGGGTCGCGACCGCGGTCGAGAGCCTGCTCGCCGAGCTGGGCGGCCGCTGCCCTGCGCGCTCCGAACTAGAAGCTGAGACCCGCGCCCTCCTGGAGGATCCGGAGGGCGCCTCGGTGCTGATCGCCGAGGCCGACGGACGGATCGTCGGCCTCCTCAGCGCCAGCTGGCAGCGGGCAATCCACGTTCCCGGCATCTACGCGACGATTCAGGACCTCTGGGTCGACGAGGACTGGCGCAGTCGCGGGGTCGGGGCGGAGCTGGTCGAGGCGATCGCATCCCAGGCGCGAGCTCGCGGTGTAGGCCGACTAGAGGTCGGCCTGCCGCGCGAGACCTTCGCGGCGATCGCTTCGACCGAGTCCTTCTACCGCCGCAACGGCTTCGAGCCGCTGGGGCCGCGGATGCGGAGGCTGCTCGATGAGTGACGAGCTCCTCATGGTCGAGCAACGCCAAGGCCGCGACGACGCCGCCTTCTGGGTGCGCGAAGGCGACCGCCGGATCGAGGGCCGCGACAGCAACATGCGGCTGAACGAGTTGCGGGCGGGGCTGATCCGCCACGCGCGCGTGCGCCCGGTGATCGCCGACGCCGCCGACGAGGAGGTCGAGCGGACGCTGGCGGCGCTGCACGAGGACGAGTACCTGCAGGCGCTGGCCGAAGTCTCCTCCGAGGAGCCGGTGGTGATGGCCAACTTCGCGCCGCCCGGCCTCGAGCCCGACATCCCGATCAACGCCAGCCTGATCGCCGCCGCGCGGGAGGGCATCCGCACCTCGATCACCGCGGCCGAGCGGCTGCTCGGGGGCGCTCGCTTCACCTACGCGGTCTGTCGCCCGCCCGGGCACCACGCCGGGCCCGCCTTCCACGCCGGCTACTGCTACCTCAACAACGCCGCCGCAGCGGTGCGCCGGCTGTTGGACGGAGGCCTGGCGCCGGTCGGAATCGTCGACCTCGACCTCCACTACCCGAACGGGACTTCGGCCCTGGTCGAGCAGATGGGCCCTGTCGCCTCCCTGCACTCGTTGCACGCCGCACCGGTGACCAACCTGCCGCCGGGAACGCCGCTGCCGCGCCTGGCCGGCGAAAGGGCGGTTCCCTTCCACGGCAGCCCCGACGAAGAGACCTACCTGCAGGAGCTGGCGCACTCCGTCCACGACCTCTCCGAGGTGGCGCGGGCGCTGGTCGTCTCGCTCGGCTATGACACCGTCGCCGGCGACCCCCACGGCGGCTGGAGCTTCCGGCCGGAGATCTTCGCCGAGGTTGGTTGCCTGTTGGCCGCCTCCGAGTTGCCGGTCTGTGTGATCCAGGAGGGCGGCTACGCCCTCGAGGAGCTCGCCGCCTGCAGCCACGCCTTCGCCACCGGCCTCCTGGGGGGAAAGGCGTGAACGGCGCTGCCGCCGGCCTCGAGCCCTTCCGTCAGCGCCTCGATGCGATCGACGACCAGATCGCGAAGCTGCTGGGCGAGCGGCTCGAGATCTGTCGCGAAGTCGCCGCTTACAAGAGCGAGCACGAGATCCCGATGATGCAGCCCGAGCGGGTGCGGATCGTCCGCGAGAACTACCTGCGGCGGGGCGCCGAACACGACCTGCCCGAGCAGTTCAGCTCCGACCTCTTCGACCTGCTGATCGCCACCACCTGTCGACTCGAGGACGAGCTGATGGACCGGCTGGCGGAGAACCAGTCGAGGGACGCGGCATGAGCAAGCTGCCGCCCGGTCCCCGGATGCCCCGAGCCCTGCAGGCCGTCGGCTGGACGCAGCGGCCGCTGCCCTGGCTGGAGAAGTGTCAGCGGCGCTACGGCGACATCTTCACGCTGCGGATCCGCCACTACGGCGACTGGGTCCTGCTCGCCGACCCCGACGACGTGAAAAAGGTCTTCACCGCCGGGAAGGCGGTCGGCGTCGCCACCGCAAACCCGCTGCTGGGGCCGCTGCTCGGCCCGCGCTCGGTGATGCTGCTGGAAGAACCCGAGCACTTGACCCGGCGCAAGCTGATGCTGCCTTCGTTCCACGGCAGCGCCGTGCAGGCCGACTCCGAGATGATGGCCGAGGTGGCGCGACGGGAGATCTCGCGCTGGCCGGTCGGCGAGCCGTTCAGGCTCTGGCCGCGGATGCAGGACGTCACCCTGGACGTCGTCATGCGAGCGGTCTTCGGCCCCGACTCGCAGGGGCCGCGGTTGCAGCCGCTGCGCGAGCGGCTGCAGGAGCTGACCACCTGGATGAACGAGCCGCGCAACCTGGCGATGCTCGCCGCCCTCGGGCCCGGTTGGGTCACCCGCAGCCGCGGCTACCGCGAGGCGATGGGGGCGGTCGAGGAGGCGGTGATGGAAGAGGTGCGGCGCCGCCGCTCCGAACCCGAAGGGGGCAGCCTCGGCGTCGTCTCGATGCTGGTCCGCGCCGAGTACGAAGACGGCACGCCGCTCTCCGAGCAGGACCTGCGCGACGAACTGGTGACGCTGCTCTCCGACGGGCCGACCTCGAGCACCCTCGCCTGGACCTTCGAGCGACTGCTGCGCCACCCCGACAAGCTCGAGCTGCTGCGCGCGGACGTCCTCGGCGGCGACGGCAGCTACCTGGACGCGGTGGTGAAGGAGACGCTGCGGCTGCGGCCGCCGGTTCCGGTCGTCGTCCGCACCCTGCTCGAGCCGATGCGCCTCGGCGGCCACGATCTGCCGGCGGGGACGACGGTCGCGCCCTGCATCCACCTGATCCACCGCGACGAGCGCCACTACCCCGAAGCGCACCGCTTTCTCCCCGAGCGCTTCGTCGGCAAGCAGCCCGGCACCTACACCTGGATCCCCTTCGGCGGCGGCGTCCGCCGCTGCCTCGCCGCCAGCTACGCGGAAATGGAGATGAAACGGGTGCTGCGGATCGTGCTCGAGACGACCGAGCTGCGCGCGGTCGAGTCGGGCGCCGAGCGGGCGCGCAAAAGCGCGATCTCCTTCAGCCCCGACCAGAAGGGGCTGGTCATCGCCGAACCGAGAGAGACCGACCCGGCCGTGGTGCGGCCGCTGGCGCCCGCCTAGGAAGCGCGATGAGTTCTGCTCAAGGTGAAAACGACATCCTCATCGTCGGCGCCGGGGCCAAGGCCGCCGCGCTCGCCGCCAAGGTCCACGTGATCAACACGCTCGGCCTCGGCGAGATCTCGATGACCGTGATCGAGAAAACCGAGCCCGCCGCCTCCTGGCTGGGGCGCAACGGGATGACCTCGGGAGAGGAGCCGCTGGCGATCCCACCGATCAAGGACGTCGGGTTTCCCTACCAGAGCTCACGCCAGTTCGGCGAGGTCGGTGACGAGATCGACGCGGCGCTGCTGCCGTTCACCTGGCAGCGCTTCGCGATGGAGCGCCACGAATACGCGACCTGGGTCAACTCCGGCTCGCCCTCGGTGATGCACCGCGACTACGGCAAGTACCTGAGCTGGGTGTTGGAACGGGCGACGGAGGGAGTCAGCATCCACGACGGCCGGGTGACCGAGGTCAGCCTCTCCACGGACCACGATGCCTGGGAGGCCGAGGTCGCCGAGCGCGGCCGCCCCGAGGACCCCGAGCGACATACCGGCCGCACCCTCGTCCTCACCGGCCCCGGTGTGCACCGCCACTTCCCGCACGATCCCGATGTCGAGTCGCGCGTCTTTCACTGCGACAGCCGCCGCGAGGAGTTTGCCCGGGTGCCGGAGGCAGAGCCGGTGGAGATCGCGATCGTCGGCGGCGGGGAGAGCGCCCTCAGCGCTCTCGTCTTTCTCCGCGACCTGCGGCCCCAGGCCCAGCTGACGATCTACACCCCGACCCTGCCGCTCAGCCGCGGCGAGAGCTTCCTCGAGAACCGCGTCTTCGCCGACCCCGACAACGTCGGCTGGGAACACCTCGACATCGAAACCCGCCGGGACTTCGTCAAGCACTGCGACCGCGGCGTCTTCGACCAGAGCGTGCTGGAGCGGATCGCCGACGACGATCACCTCTCCTTCGTCACCGGCCGCGCCCTCCACGTCGCCCTCACCGACGACGGCGAAGGCGCCCTGCTCGAATTCGACAGCCCCGCCGAGGGCGAGATGACCCAGCGCTACGACTTCGTCATCAACTGCACCGGCTTCGACCTGCTGCGCCAGCTTCGCGGACTCTTCCCCGACGCCGTCCGCGACGAGGTCGAATCCCAGTGCGGCCCGCTCTGGGACGGCCCGCCGCAGGGGGAGGTGCCGATCGGGCGCGGCCTCGAACTGGAGGGAGTGCGGCCGCGCTTGCACATCCCCGGCCTCGGCGGTCTTCGCCAGGGCCCTGGCTTCGCCAATCTCGGCAGCCTCGGTCTGCTCGCCAACCGGGTCTTGCAGCCGCTGCTGAACGAACTTGGCGCTCCTTTTGCAGGGGATTCTGAAACGATAAAAAACAGTTCTCTATTACTCAACTAGGGAGGGTCGAGGATGTCGATGCCGTCAAGGTTCAGAAAGCTGTGGCTGCTCGCGGTGACCGCGGTGGTAGGGGCGCTGCTGGCTGGCTGTGGCGGCGGGTCCGATGACTCGTCCGGGTCCTCTGGTGAGTCCAGCCTCACCGGTAACGCCTACTCGAACGTCGATCTCGCCAGTACCCGTGCCGTAAAAAGCGAGATCGATAGCGGCAACGTCTCCCAGCTGGAAGAAAGCTGGTCGATCCCGATCAAAGGCGTCGGTGTCTACGGCAGCTACGCATCGACCCCGGTGATCGCCAATGGCGTCATCTACTCCCAGGATCTCGAATCGAACGTCGAAGCAGTCGACCTCGAAAGCGGTGAGGTCCTCTGGTCGAAGAAATACGAATCGCCGAGTCACGGACCGAACGGTGTCGCGGTCGCCGACGGCCACGTCTACGGCGCGACCGCAGGGGAGGCGTTCGCGCTCGACCAGGAAACCGGCAAGCAGGCCTGGCTGGTGAGCCTCGGAGGCGCTGTCGACATGGCCCCTGGCGTCAACGACGGCAAGGTCTACGTCTCGACCGTGCCGGAGACGCCGGCGGCTGAATACGAAGCGGGCGCGGTCGGCACCCTCTGGGTGATGGACGGCAAAACCGGCAAAAAACTCTGGCACTGGGACACGGTTCCGAAAAGCCTCTGGGGCAAACCGAACATCAACTCCGGCGGCGGCCTCTGGTACCCCCCTTCATTTGACGAGAAAGGCTTCGTCTACGCCGGCACCGGCAACCCGGCGCCGCTGCCGGGCGCGCCGGGCAAACCGTGGGGCTCGAGCCGACCCGGGCCGAATCTCTACGCAGACTCGCTGGTCAAACTCGACCCCGATACCGGCAAATTGCTCTGGCACTACCAGGAGACGCCCCACAACATCTACGACTGGGACTTCCAGAACTCGCCGATCCTCGCCAAAGCGGGTGGCAGAGAAGTGGCGATCGGCTCCGGCAAGTCCGGCTTTGTCGTCGCGGTGGACGTGAAAACCGGCAAGCCGGTCTGGCGAACCAGCGTCGGCAAACACAACGGCCACGACAAAGACAACATCTACGCGATGCGCGGCGAATACGACAAGATCAAAACCGGAGAGGTTTTCCCTGGCCAGCTCGGCGGCGTGATTGCCCTCAAGGCGGCCGACGAGAAACGGGTCTACGTGCCGATCGTCAATCACTCGATGACGGTCCTCTCGGGCACGGAAATCACCGAAGAAAGCGCGGCGACCGGCGAAGTGGTGGCTCTCGACATCGCCACCGGGAAAATCGTCTGGCAGACCGAAATGTCCGCGCCCGCCTACGGCTCGCTGCTCGTTTCAAACGATGTGGTCTTCGCGACGACCGCGGAAGGGATCATCCACGCCCTCGACGCCGCCAAAGGCGGCGAAATCTGGCAGGCGGCGCTGCCTGCGGGCACCAACGCGGGGGTGATGGTCAGCGGCGACACTCTCGTCACCGGCGCTGGCCTGCCGACGGCCGAAGGTCAGACGCCGAGTTTGGTCGCCTACAAGCTCGGCGGCTGATTCCTGCGCTTGTTGCCATCGACCCGAGTCGATATGACTCGGGTCGATGGCAACCAAGCACAGCGCCGGGATCCTCCTCTACCGCCGTACCGGTTCTGCACCCGAGTTCCTCCTCGTCCACCCGGGCGGCCCTTTCTGGGCAAAGAAAGACGAGGGCGCATGGTCGATCCCGAAGGGGCAGATCGAGGATGAGGAGGAACCTCGCGCCTGCGCGATCCGCGAGCTGGAAGAGGAGTTGGGAGCCGCGCCCGCGCTCGATCCCGAGCAGCTGATCGAGCTCGGCTCGATTCGCCAGCGGGCCGGAAAAGTCGTCGAGGCGTGGGCGGCGGAAGCCGACTTCGACCCCGCCGAACTCGACAGCAACACCTTCAGCATGGAGTGGCCGCCGCGCAGCGGTAGGCAGCAAGATTTCCCGGAGGTCGACCGGGCCGGGTGGTTCGACCTCGAGGCGGCGCGCGTGAAGATCCTCCCGGCCCAGGCCGAGTTGCTCGACCGCCTGCTGGCGAAGATCTCTGCGGAAGGCTAGAGCGGCGCGCCGGAGCGGTTGGGCAGGATCCGCTGCACCAGCAGAGTCACCGTGCCGCTGAGGATCAGCAGGGAGACGTTGACGGCGAGAACGACGAGGGCGCCGAGCGCGTGTTCGATGCCACCGCCGCCGATCGCCACGCCGAGGTAGGCGGAGGCGGGGATCGTCGTCACCGAGATCGCGACGCCGACGGCCTGACTGGCGCGCGTCTCGAAGGCGAGCATGCCGGCGACACCGGCGGCGAGGGCGATCAGCACGGTCGAGTAGTCGGTGACCGCGAGGTTGCTGAGGCTGCTGCGATCGACGTCGAAGTCGTCGGGAAGGAGCCCCGATAAGTGCAGGAGGGCGCTCAGCACCGCGGCGGTGACGACCACCAGGCCGAGCCCGAAGACGAGCGTGGCGAAGGCTCGTCGCGCGAGAGCGCGGTCGCCCCGCACCAGTCCGACCGAGGTGGCGCAGATCGGCAGCAGGTCGGGGCTGACGGCCATCGCGCCGACGATCAAGATCGGGCTGCTGGTGATGACGCCGAGAGCGGCGATCACCGCGGCGACGTTGATCAGCGCCAGGTAGCGGGCCAGGGGGCGCGAGTTGGCCCGCGCCTCGCCCAGCACTTCGATCCAGGCGAACCCGTCTCCGGCTTCGCCGAACCGGTGATGGCGCTGCGGAGCGATCACCTCCATCCTCGTCAGCACGTAGTCGTCACCTCTGATCCCCATCCCGGCGATCTCCTCTACCAGCCGATCGGCGCAGTTCGGTTCGACGTCGGCGACGAAAACGTAGTGCTTCGAATCCCGCGACTCGTCGTCTTGCTGGACCAGCCGGCTGACGCCATCGAGCTCGCGCAAGACCGCGGCGAACTCTTCTGCCCGATGGTGGGGAACGGAGGAGCGGAGCCTCAGCATCCCGGGGTCAGGAGACGAGCTTGATGACCTTGAAGGAGCGGTCGCCTTTCGGCGTCTCGACGCGGACGGTCGAGCCGACCTTGGCGTCCATCAGAGCCCGCCCGATCGGCGACTCAGCCGAGAGCCGGCCCTCGGCCAGGTTGGCCTCAGTCGAGCCGACCAGGGTCCAGACGTTGGTTTCGTCTTTCGATTCGTCGAGCACTTCGGCACTGCGGCCGAAGCTGAAGTGGTCGCTGTCGAGATTGGAGACCTCGACGACCACCGCGTTGCGCAGTCGTTCCTGCAGCCGCTTGATCCGCGTCTCCAGGTGTGCCTGGTCCTCTTTGGCGACGTGATACTCGGCGTTCTCCTTGAGGTCGCCCTCCTCGCGGGCGACCTTGATCCGCTCCGCCATGTTCAGCCGCGCCGGCCCTTCCAGCTCAGCCAGTTCGGCTTTCAGCTCTTCGATCCCGGCTTGGGTTATCGGCTCCCCCGACTGCTCTTGAGCGCTCATGCACAAGAGCGTGCCAGAAATCAATCACCGCCGTTGCCGGCGGTGAAGGCTGGGGCGAAGGAGCGCACTTTCGCTCCTCCGGCGCTGCCGAGCGGGCTGAGGTCAAAGAGGTCCTCGATCGAGCGCAGCAGCGAGTAGGGGTTGTAGGGGGCGCCGTCGGTGGCGCCGGGAGCGAGGAGCGGCGACAGAAGCAGGGCGCCGACCTTCCTGGGGTCGGCGGGCGGCGGTGCGGCCGGATCGGCGGGCGGCGCCGGATCGGCGGCTCCGAAGCCGACGATCAGCAGCCCGTCCTTCTTATAGGCGGGGGAGGCGAGGATCTCCGGCACCACCTGGGCGAGGAACGCATCCGCCGCGACCGCCCCCTCGGGTGCGCCTTCCGGGCACTGGGCGAGGAAGCCGGCGTTGCAGAGACTGGGGGAGATGTAGGAGAAGTTGGCGGTCGTGTCCACCTTCTTCAGGTCCTTCGAGAGGTCCGTGAAGGGCACGGCGTTTTCGTCGCAGTCTCCGAGGTCGAGCAGCGAGTGGAAGAAGACGAAGGGGTTGAGCTGAGCGGAATAGCCAGAGGCGTTCGGCGTGACCGGGGCTTCCGGTTCGGGGTGGACACAGCTCTCCGGCTGGCCGGCTTCGTTCGCCATTCCCTCGAAGTAGCCGTGCCAGCGCAGCTGGGCGCCGACGAACTGGTCGGACACGGTGAGCGTTTCCACCTCGTGGACGCACTCCTCGTAGACCGGGCACCCTGCTTTGGCGGCCGCGCTGGGGGGCTGGCCGCTGACGGCGGCGATTCCGTTCGGCAGCGCCGTCGTGTCCAGCAGGGAGTAGTTCGACAGCAAGACCCCCTGCGAGCGCAGCTCGCCCGAGAGGTAGGGCATCTGCGAAGCGGTACCAAAGGCGGCGTCGTAGCCCGGGCTCGCCACGGAGACCAGGAAGACGTGCTGGATCGGGCCCGGTTCGGGCTCAGGTTCAGGTGCGGGGGCGACCGGCGCTTCGGGGGCGGGCGCTGGTTCGGGGGCGGGGGCGGGCGCTGGGGCGGGGAGCGGACCGGAGGGAGCCGCTGCCCCGCCCGCCGCCCCTTCCGGCGAGGAAGGCGTGGGGGTGAAACCGGGTTCGGGGGCGGGAGCCGGCGTCGTGGCGGCCACCTGCGTGGCCCCTTCTTCTGCCATCAAGGTCTTCATTGCCGCCGCCGTCATCGGATCGAGGCCACCGGAGCTGCCCGCGCCGACGGCGACGATTCCGGAGGTGGCGACGAGCGACGAGGCGACCAGGAGCGCGAACCGTTTGCCGGTCAGGCTCTCCGCGGCGGCCGCTGCCTTTTGCAGGAGGCGGGCGCGAGGCCTCATGCCGCCGCCTCGCCCGCGGGCTGGGACCCGTTTTCCGTTGCCGGGGTCAGGGAGTGCCCGCACTGAGGGCAGAAGCGGACCGTGGGGCCGTAGGGGGAGCCGCAGCTGGGGCAGAGGCCGGCGGCGTCCGAACGCTCGAGCTCGAGCAGGCGCTCGACCGCGAGCAGCTCGGCGTCGACCCGTTGCAGCTCGGCGGCCTTGCGGGTGAGGACGTCGAGGCGGACGTGGTCGCGGATCGCCATCTCGTAGAAGGCGCCGCCGAGATCGGCTTGCATCACCGTGAACTTCTCCAGCAGCCGGTCCCGTTGGCCCTGCAGATCCTTGTTCTCAGGCGCCGGTGGAGTGACGGGGCGCGGCCGCTCCTGGGGCTTGCGGTGCAGTCTCGACCGCAGCTCCGCGGGCCGCACCGAGGCGGGGATCCGTGGCTGCTTCACGGTTCCACGCCTTCGGGGGAGGAGGGAGCCGGCGCGCTTCCGGGGTCGCCGCCGACTACGACCACGTCCGGCAGGTTCTGCTGGGCGGTGATGTAGTCCTCGCCCACCTGGGCGGGGTTTTCTTCGACGATCCGGGTGTCTGCTTCTTCCTTCTCTTTCGAGGCTTTGAAGTCGGTGACCGCATGAACCGGACCATTGGTGGTGGTGGCGATGACTTTGCCTTCGCCTTTGGCTTTGTCTTTGCCGCCTTTGGCGCCCGATTTGCCTTGTTTGGCCGAAGTGGCGGTGGTGGTGGCGCCGGCCGTGGGGCCCGCGGTCGCGGCGGGCCTTTCTTTCAGTGCTTGGAGGAGGGCGTCGCTGCTGCCGTCATTGCCTCCGCCGCCGCCCCGGCCGACCATGACTCCGAGCGCGACCGCAAGCGGCAGGAGGGCGAAGAAGCCGACCGCCGCGGCGCGGCTGGTCGCGTTCGGCCTCGCCGGCGGTCCCGTCAGCGGCCGCCGCGCCCGCTTGCTCATCGCGGCGAAGTAGCGCGAGGCGGGATTCGCCCCGTTGCCGCGCCGGGCCGCGCAGTTGACGCAGTAGCGCTGCTGGGGGTCCATCGGCGCTCCGCACTCCTCGCATGGCTCGGCCTGCGGCCGGCGCACGGTCTCGATCTCGCTGACGCTCATCGCTCCCCCTTCTCGTGTTTCTTATCTCGCTTCTTCCCCTTCAGCTCCTGGCGTTTCTCGCGCGCCTCGAGGATCCGCTCGGATTCGGCCTGATGGATGGCGGCCTTCTCCTGGGTGGTTGAGCAGCCGGCGAGGCCGGCCGCCACGAGGGCGCCGGCGAGGACGAGGACCGCCATCTGTCGGCTAGCCGAAGGCACCGCTCACGTACTCCTGGGTGCGGGTCTCGCGGGGCGATCCGAAGAGCGCCGTGGCGCTGTTGTACTCGACCAGGTCACCCAGGTACATGAAGGCGACGTGGTCGGCGATCCGGTAGGCCTGCTGCAGGTTGTGGGTGACGATGACGACGGCGACATCGTCGCGCAGCTTCACGATCAGGTCCTCGATCACCTGCGTCGATTTCGGGTCGAGCGCCGAGCAGGGCTCGTCGAGCAGCAGCACCTCCGGCTCCGCCGCCAGGGCGCGGGCGATGCAGAGCCGTTGCTGCTGGCCGCCGGAGAGCTTCAGGGCGGGGTGGTCGAGGTTGTCTTTGACCTCCTCGAAGAGGCCGGCGCGGTCCAGCGCGCTGTGTACCGCCGGCTCCAGCGCCTTCTTGCGCGCTCGCCGCGAGCCCTGCTCGCGCAGGACGTAGGCGATGTTGTCGAAGACGCTCATCGGGAACGGGTTCGGCTGCTGGAAGACCATCGTCACTCGCCGTCGCAGCAGCGTCGGCTCGATCAGCTTGATGTCGACGTCGTCGAGCAGAATGCGGCCGCTGAGGCGGGCGGTGGTGGTCAACTCGGTCAGCCGGTTGAGCGAGCGCAGCAGGGTCGTCTTGCCGCAGCCGGAGGGGCCGATCAGGGAGAGGACCTCCCCTTGGCGCACCGGCAGTGAGACTCGCTTGACGGCCTCTTTGGCTCCGTAGTGGACCGAGACCTCGTCGATCTCCATCCGCCGGATCGAGAACTGCGGCGCCTTGATCGAGCGCTTGGCGGCGGTGAACCCGCTCGGCTGCGCCGCGTGGCCGTTGCTCCCCGCGTCGGGAGGCAGAAACTCCGTCGCCGCCCTCGGATCCTCCAGCTGCAGCCGCCGGATCGGCGGCGGCGACGTCAGTGACTCCACGTTCCAACCTTTCGGGCGCGGCGGTGGACGAGGTCGACGGCCGCGTTCAACGCGAGGACCATCAGCAGCAGGACGAAAGCCGCCGCGTAGGCTTTCTCCGGCTGGTTGAGGTTCCCCGTCGGGGAGGCCTCGTAGACGAAGTTGGTGAGGGTGGTGCCGGCGCCGCGCAGGTAGTCGAGCGGGAACGGCGCCTCTTCTACCGGGGCGAAGTTCTGGGTGGCGCCGAGGAGGACGATGATGATCGCGGTGTCACCGATGATCCGGCCGAGGCCGAGCATCGCCCCGGTGGCGACCTGGGGCCGGCTGGTCGGCAGGAGGATGCGGCGCACCGTTGCCGCCTTCGTCTTGCCGACCGCGTAGGAGGCCTCGCGCACGTGGCGGGGGATCGAGTTCAGCCCCTCCCTGGTGCTGGCGACGACGAGCGGCAAGGCGACCAGCGAGAGCATCGCCGAGGCGGCGAAGAAGGAGCGGCCGAAGACGACCCCTTCGGAGCTGCGGCTGAGGAAGCCGAGCGCGGTGTTAGAGAAGATCACCGTGCCGAAGAGGGCGAGGACGATCGAGGGGATGCCGGCGATCGCCTCGATCGTCGACTCCGTGATGCGGGCAAGTGCCGCCGGTCGCCCGTACTCGACCAGCCAGATCGCCGTAGCGACTCCGGTCGGCAGCGCCAATGAGATCGCCATCACGGCGACGATCATGGTGCCGAAGAGAGCGTCGGAGAAGCCGCCGCTTTCGGCCTGGCTGAAGCCGGCCGAGGCGGGGGTGGTCAGCATCGAGAGTTCGAGGTAGGAGACTCCCTTGACGAAGAGGAAGGCGACGATCGCGACTGCGACCGCGCAGAAGAGCAGGCCGAGGGCCCAGCAGACCACCAGGCCGATGCGGTCGCTGAGCGCCCAGGTGGCGCTGCCCTCGACCGCCTGCTTCGGGGCTTTCAGGGAGAGCTCCATCAGGCGGCCCCGTACTTGGCCATCGAGCGGCGGGCCAGGTAGCCGGTGAGGGAGAAGAGCGTCGCCGAGAGCAGCAGGATGGCGGCGATCGCGAACAGGGTCGCGTTGGCCGGCGGCGAGCTCAGCTGGTCGATGTTCTTGACGATCGTCGGCGCCAGCGGCCGCGAGGGCTCGTAGATGAAGATCAGCCCGTCGGCGGGGTTGGGGGCGAAGCCGACCGAGCCGGAGATCATCGCCAGCATCACCGCCTCGCCGATCGCCCGGGCGGTGGCGAGGACGGTGCCGGCGACGATCGCCGGGCGGGCGGCGCGGACGCCGATCTTCCAGGTGGTGCGCCAGCGGTTGACGCCGAGCGCCAGCGAGCCCTCGAGCCAGCCCGGTTTGACCGAGCGCAGGCCGTCGGTGAAGATCGAGACCATCAGCGGCGCGATCATCAGGGTCAGCACCAGCACGGCCGCCAGGAGGCTGTAGCCGGTCAAGGAGATGACGCCGGCGACCGAGGACTTCTGCTCCTCGCTGATCAGGTGGTTGCCGATGAAGGGCACCAGCACCAGGACACCGAGCAGGCCGTAGATCACCGAGGGCACGCTGGCCAGGAACCGCACCACGGGCTGGAGGATGTTGCTCATCCACTCCGGCGCGAACTCGACGATGAAGACGGCGACGAAGAGGGCCGAGAAGAGGGCGATGAGGACGGACCCGCCGGTGATCAGGATCGTGCTCCAGATCAGCGGCCAGCCGTGGAAGGTGTAGACGTACTCGGCTCCGCTCTGGCCGGAGAGGAAGATCGCGTTGAGCTGCTCGTCGACGGCACCGCCGGGCCCGAACCAGGCCAGGCCGTTGTGGGAGAAGGACGGCCAGGCCCGCACGAAGACGGTCGCGATCATCGCCAGCAGGAGGCCGACGACGGCGCAGACCAGCACGCCGAGCATCCGCTCGACGCGCTGGTCTGACCATCTCGGGCCGTACTCCTGGGGGAACTCCTCGTTCAACTACTTGCCTTTGGACTTCTTGTTGAACGCGGGGACTCCCCCGGCTTTGCTGATCACCTCACCGGCAAGCGGGCTGAGCCGCATCCAGTCGATGAACTTGAGCAGCGCCGGCGGGCTCTGGCTGCCGTCGCCGGGGAGGACGATGAACAGATAGCGCGAGAGCGGGTACTTGAGCGGCTCGACGCTGATCTTGCTGGGGGTGCAGGGGACGCCGTTGACCTTCAGCGGCTTGACGCCTTTCTGCCAGGCGAGACCGGCGTAGCCGATCGCGTTGGGGTCCTGTTTGACCGCGTTCTGGACGAGTCCGTCGGCGGTGAGGGCGTTGACGTTGGAGGCCGGCGGCTCGTTGTTGAGCACCGCTTGGAGGAAGAAGTTGTAGGTCCCTCCATTGGTGTCACGGCCGACCGGTGAGATCGTCGTGTCCAGGCCCGATCCGGGCAGCTGGCTCCAGTTGGTCAGCAGCCCCCGGTAGATGTCGTGGGCCTGCTGGATCGTGATGTTGCTGAGTTGGTTGCGTTTGTTGACGTCCAGGCAGAGCCCGTCCATGAACATCTTGATGTAGGTCGTCCCGGCGTCACTCGGGAGGGGGGTGCGGGCGTTGCCGGCGAACTGGCTGGTCCCGTTCTGGACGTCTTTGACGCCGGCGTTGCCTCCATTGGCGGTGTAGACGAACTTGACCTTGGGGTTGACCTGTTTGGTGTAGGTGGCGAAGAGCGCCTGCAGCACAGGCTGCGCCGCCACCGAGCCAGACCCGATCAGGGTTACGGCGTTAGCCGACGCCGGCGCAGCAAGCCCCGCAAGGGCTACTACCGCGATGGCGAGGGTCTTGATTCTCATGCGTGGTTGAGTCCTTTCCTGCCGGGTAAATGACTTTGTTGATCAGCTAAGTCGCGAAACCGTATCAGCTTCTGTACTTTATTGAGTTACTTAGTAAAGAAAGGCCGCCGAGGGCACCCCGGCAACGCCATCCGGAGGCCGCTGACATGGAGGATCAATTGCTGAAGAGAAGACTTTCCACGCCCCGAGCCGCGACCGCGGTCCTGCTCTCGGCGGTGGTTGCCCTCTCGGTCACCGTGGTGCCCTCGATCGCCCAGTCGTTCCTCACGAACGAGAAGGCATCGAAGGTGTACGTGACCAACAAGAAGGCGTCGACGCTGTACCTGAAGAAAAAAGCCGCGTCCAACCTGTACGTGGCGAAGGCGACCGCACCGCAAGCCCCGGTGGTGGGGATCGCGGCGGGAACCGCTCCGTTCAGCGCCGGGGCGACCACCGCCGGCTACATCCCGAGCGCGTTCACCTCGTTTGCGACCAAGGCTGAAATCAGCTCCGCGGTAATCACGTTCTCGGGCCAGGGCACCTGCACGGCGGCGAAACCGGGCCCGGACAAAGCCTGCCCGCTGCAGATCCTCGTCGACGGTCAGGTGACCGCAAAAGTGAATTTCCTGCCGTCGACGGCAGCGACGCCGGTGCCGGTGCCGGTTCTCAACACGATCGTGCAGACGGGGGTGCTGACCAAAGGCGGGCACACGATCGCCGTCCAGTACGCCGGCGCCAAAGACGTGACGTTCACGCTCAAAGGCTGGAACCTCGCCGTCGAGGCGACCCCGCAGCCGGATGAACCGCTGGAGACCGAGGACGCCAAGAACGAAAGCGCGAAAAAAGGCAGCTAGAACCAAAAGAGCCCGGACGCGTCGACTCGACGGGTCCGGGCTCAGGTTTCTCCACAGGGACATTCAGCGCATTCGCCGTCCATGCCTAGCGCTGGGGGCGGGGGAGGGAATCTCCGAGGACGAGGCGAGCGCGGTAGAAGAGCGCCTCGTCGGCGCCGTTCAGCTGCGACTCCCGGTTGTCGGCCTGCGTGGTCCGGTTCTGCCCGGTCCCGGCCGGATGCTCGTCCCGCACAAGGCCGGTCAGCCTGCCCCTCGAGCGGAACGTCGTGGTGGTCACTCGTTTGGTCACTTCGTCTCCTTTCCGTATTTGTAGATCAACTAAGTCAAGAATAGCAAAGACTTCGGAAGAGGAGCGATTCGCGGGGAGAGGAATGGTCCCTGCACCCTTAGGCGAGAGTGGCCACGGAACTGCTCTACAAAGTCGCTTACGACGAGGCGGTGAGGGCCCTGTCGGAGCAGCAGCAGGCAATAGAGAGCCTCCACGCTCGTGCAGGGCTTCTCTTTTCGGCAGCAGCTATCACCACTTCGTTTTTAGGAAACGAAGCTTTGGGAGGCGGTGGCTTGAACATCGCCTCATGGGCAGCGCTGCTCTGCTTCGTCGCCGTGGCTGCTGCCTCGCTTGCCGTTCTCTGGCCGCGAGCGTGGGACGTCATTGTCGATCCGCGCGAGGTGATCGACACCTACATTGAGCCTGCCGACCCCGCGCCGATCGCGGAGCTGCATCGGGAGCTTTCGCTGCATATGCACGGTAGCTACCTGGAGAACAGGGAAGGCATTAGGAAACTTATTGTCTTCCTGCAAGTTGCTAGCGTCCTATTCGCAATCGAGGTAGTGCTATGGATCATCGCTATCGCGATGGCTTCCTAGAGCAGGAGATGACGATGGCCAAGCATGAGAAATCCGCTCCCCGAGCGAAACCGAAACGGCCCAGTCCGATGATGTCGGTGGAACCATCGATGAAAGAAGGAATTGAGGCCTTGACGCCTCGATGGCTAAAGCGATTGCTGTCCCGCGACCACTCTGGCTAGTCCGGAGAAGTCACGTCAAAATGCGGTGGCGAGATGGGGTGGGGCGTCACCCGGCAAGAAGACACCCCACCCCGTCGCCCCTTCAGACGGCTGCAGGTAGACCTGCGTCGCCACCGTCCGGAGTCCGATGGGGAGTCGAGGCCCCATCGGTGGACGGCGACGAACCGTTGAAGCTTTTTGCCTGAATCGGGCGCAGGTAGGCGATCTGCCCCTCGCGCAGCTCGAGCCGCTGCAGCTCGGCGCGGGTCAGCTGCGCCCAGATCTCAGTCCCGTCCGAGAGCACGAGCTCGATCCGGACCTCGAACCCGAGGGTGACGATCCGCTGGACCATGCCCTCCTGGGTGCGGTGGTCGGGGTCGTGCACGATCTCCATGTCGTGCGGGCGGACGAAGTCGTCGCCGAGCCGGTTGACCTCGCCGACGAAGCTCATGACGAACTCGTTGGCGGGGTGGTCGTAGAGCTCGTTGGCGCTGCCCGATTGCTCAACTCGACCCCGGTTCATCACCACCAGCTGCTCGGCGACGTCCATCGCCTCCTCCTGGTCGTGGGTGACGAAGATCGTCGTCACGTGCATCTCGTCGTGGAGCCGCCGCAGCCAGGTACGCAGGTCTTTGCGCACCTTCGCGTCGAGCGCCCCGAAGGGCTCGTCGAGCAGCAGCACCTGCGGTTCGACCGCCAGTGCCCGCGCCAGCGCCATCCGCTGGCGCTGGCCGCCGGAAAGCTGGTCGGGATAGCGCTCGGCCAACCCGTCGAGCTGGACGAGCTGGAGCAGCTCGTGGACCCTGGCGTGGATCTTTGCCTTGTCCCACTTGCGGATCTTCAGCCCGAAGGCGACGTTGCCGAACACGGTCATGTGCTTGAAGGCGGCGTAGTGCTGAAAGACGAAGCCGACCTCGCGCTTCTGGGCAGGGGTCTTCGTCGCGTCCTTGCCGTTGATCACGACGGTGCCGGCGTCGAGATTCTCGAGTCCGGCGATCGCCCGCAGCAGCGTCGACTTGCCGCTGCCGCTGGGCCCGAGCAGTGCCGTCAACGAGCCGTCCGGCACGTCGATCGAGACGTCGTCGAGCGCCTGAAAGTCATCAAAGCGTTTGAACGCTCCCTCGACTGCGATTCCCATCAGGAACCCTCCTTGTTGTTGGAAATTGGGATTGGTGCTTCAGCGGTAGGGACCACCGCGCCGCTGCTCTTCGCCCGTCGCCCGCCGACGCTCATCAGCAGCAACGTGGTCAGGGCGAGCAGGGCGAGGACGATCGCGCCGGCGTAGGCCGCTTCCTCCTGGAACTGCTCGAAGGCCTTGGCTACGTAAAGCGGCAGGGTTTCCGTCTCGCCCGAGATCGAGCCGGAGACGATCGTCACGGCGCCGAACTCGCCTAGCACCCGCGCCGTGGTCAAGACGACGCCGTAGGCCACGCCCCAGCGGATCGCCGGCAGGGTCACGCGCCAGAAGGTTTGCCACCCGTTGGCGCCCAGGGTGGAGGCCGCCTGCTCCTGCTCGGTGCCGATCTCCTGCAGCACCGGCACCACCTCGCGGACCACGAAGGGCAGCGAGACGAAGATGCTGGCGAGAACCATCCCCGGCCAGGAGAAGAGGACCTGGAAGCCCCATTCGGTCAGGGTCGGTCCGAACCAGCCGTCGTTTCCGTACAGCAGGTAGAGCGAGAGGCCAATCACGATCGGGGAGATCGCGAAGGGCAGGTTGATGATCGCGTCGATGATCGGGTTGCCCCACCAGCGACGACGGACCAGCAGTAGTGCGCAACCGACGCCGAAGATGGTGTTCAGCGGCACCGCGACCGCGACCATCAGCAGGGTCAGCTGGATCGCGTGGATCGCCTCGGGAGAGGTCATCGCTTCCCAGGGCGCTGCGAGCCCGTGCTCGAAGGTCTTGAAGAAGATCATCCCGACGGGGGCGAGCAGGAGCAGGCCCAGGTAGCCGAAGGCGAGGCTTCGCAGGCCCCACTTGGCGGGCGCGGAGGGAGTCATGCGCCGCCTCCTACCTGGGAGCGGGAGATGACCCGGTTGATCGCGTTTCTGAAGCGCCCCTTGTCGCCACGGCTGCGGCCAGAGCGGGCGATCAGGCTGACCGCGATCAGCATCGCCACCGAGAGCGCCAGCAGGACCACCGAGACGGCAGAGGCCCCGGACTCGTTGCCGGTCTCGATCTGACTGCGGATGAAGACCGAGGAGACCTCGGTCTCGAAGGGGATGTTGCCCGAGATCAGGATCAGCGATCCGTACTCGCCGAGCGCCCGCGCGAAGGCGAGCATCACGCCGGCGACGATCCCCGGCAGCAGATTGGGGAAGATGACGCGGCGGAAGGTGGTGAAGCCGCCGGCGCCGAGCGAGGTCGAGGCCTCCTCCATCTCCTTGTCCATCTCCATCAGCAACGGCTGCACCGCGCGGACGACGAAGGGGAGGGTGATGAAGCAGAGCGCCAGCACGATCGCCGCCCGGGTGAAGGCGACGTTGAGCCCAATCGGGCTCTCAGACCCGTAGAGGGTCAGCAGCGTCAGGCCGGCGACGATCGTCGGCAGCGCGAAGGGAAGGTCGATCAGGGCATTGACTGCGGCCTTGCCGGGGAAGTCGTCGCGGACCAGGACCCAGGCGATGATCGTGCCGAAGAAGGCGTTGATCGCGACGACGATCAGCGAGCAGACGATGGTGAGTTTCAGCGCCGCCACGGAGCGATCGCCGCTCACGGCGTTCCAGAAGCTGCTGAAGCCGTTGGCCAGCGACTCGTCGACCACTGCCGCCAAGGGCAGCAGCACCATCAGCGACAGGTAGAGGACCACCATGCCGCGGCCGAGGCCGGCGCCCATCCCGGGCAGACGAAAGCCTGCCCGGGATGATGCCGTCGGTACGGGGGGGAGGTTTGCCGGGTGCGCCTCCATCAGCCGCTCGTGGAGACTCCGAGTTCCTTCTCGATCGCGGCGACTTTGCCGGTTTCCTCGTCGAAGAACTCATCGTTGACTTTGTCCCAGCCGCCGAACTCGTCGATAGTGAAGAGGTCGTCGGGGGTGGGGAACTGTTTCGGGTCGACCAGAGCGGGGTTAGCCGGGCGGTAGCCGTTCTCAGCCCATTTTTTCTGACCCTCGTCGGACCAGACGTAGTCGAGGAAGGCCTGAGCCGTCTCCGAGGCGTCTTTGGTGACGGCGATCGGCGTCTGGATGTGGATCGTGCTCGGCGGGATCACGTAGTCGACGTCCTCGCCGGCGTTCTGGGCAGCGATCGCCTCGTTCTCGTAGGAGATGAGGATGTCGCCCTCGCCCTGGGTGAATGCGGCGAGCGCGTCGCGGCCGCTGCCCGGCTGCACGACGGTCTTCTCGAGCACCGTTTTAACCGCTGCCAGGGCCTCCTCATCGGTTTTGCCCTGGTGCAGCTGCGAGCCGTAGATCGCCATGATGTTCCAGCGGGCGGCGCCCGAGCTGAACGGGTTCGGGGTGATTACCTCGACGTCCTTGTTGATCAGGTCGTCGAAGGATTTGAGCCCCTCCGGATTCCCTTTGCGGACCACGAGGACCGCGACCGAGGCCTGGCCGATCCCGTTGAATTTCTGTTTGTTCCAGTCGGGGGCGACCAGGTCGGCTTCGACCAAGCGCGTCATGTCGCCGCCCTGGGAGAAGTGGACGACGTCGGCGGGCTGACCGGCCTCGACGGCGCGGCTCTGGTCGCCGGAAGCGCCGAACGAGTTGCCGAAGCTGACGCCCTCGCCCTCCGGGCTTCCCTCAAAGCCGGGCTCGAGCGCTTCCTCGTAGACGACCTCCGGGGTGGAGTAGCCGACGACGTCGACGCTGCCGCCGCCGTCAGAGGAGCCGGTGGCGTCGTCGTCGCCACCGCCGCAGCCGGCGGCGAAGACGGCGAGGAGCAGGGCGAGAAGGGCGACGGGGAGAGCCGCCTTCGCGCTGCGCCGCCGCTTGTTACGAGGGTTCCGCATCTAGGGTGTTCCTTCCTAAGTTGAGTGACTTACTTTCTTGAGCGACTTACTGCTCAATGCATGGCGCGGCACGCTAGCACAAAGTCGATCAGGAAAGTAGAGAAAGCTGATCCGGATTCTGGGGTTTGAGGTCAGGAATCCCTTTCCCGCATAGACTGGGCGGGTGAGCGTCGACGCCGTCCGCACCCCGGACGAGCTGCTGGAGGGGCTGCCGGACTACCCGTTCGAGTCCCGCTACCGCGAGGTCGACGGGCTGCGACTGGCGCACCTCGACGAGGGCGAGGGGGAGCCGGTCGTCTTCTTCCACGGCGAGCCGACCTGGTCGTTCCTCTGGCGCAAGGTGATCCCGCCGGTGCGCGACGCCGGCTACCGCTGCATCGCCCCCGACTACGCCGGCTTCGGCCGCTCCGACAAGCCCACCGACATCGGCTGGTACACCTACGACCGCCACGTCGAGCAGATGGCGGCGCTGCTGGAGGAACTGGACCTGCGCGGGGCGACCGCGGTAGTCCACGACTGGGGCGGGCCGATCGGGCTGCGGCTCGCGGCCGAGCATCCCGACCGGATCTCCCGGATCGTGATCATGGAGACCGGACCCTTCACCGGCCACCAGCAGATGAGCGACGCCTGGTTTGCCTTCCGCGACTTCGTCCGCGACAACGCCGACGTGCCGGTCGGCGCGCTGATCCGCGGCGGCTGCAAGAACGACCCGGGAGACGCCGTGGTCGCCGCCTACGACGCTCCTTATATAGACGGCCCCTCGAAGGCCGGCGTCCGCGCCTTCCCTCTAATCCTCCCGACCACCCCCGACGCAGTCGGCGCGGCAGAGGGCAAAGCCGTTGCTGATGCACTACGCGACGACGACCGCCCGGCATTGGTTCTCTGGGCCGACTCTGACCCGATCCTCCCCTTCTCAGTAGGCGAGCGAGTCTCTTCTCAGCTCAATTTCCCGCCCCCTCGGCCAATCGAAAATGCGGCGCATTTCCTCCAGGAGGACGCAGGGCCCAAGATCGGGAACGTCATCGCGGACTGGCTGGGCTGAGGGGGAGCCGGGGGTGGGGCTCGGCGGACAACAGCGGGGAGGGTCCGGCGAGCCCCACCCCCGGCTCCCGTCAGGCCGCCCGGTTGATCAGGTTGGTCATCTCGGCGTGGTCGAGGTTCTGTAGGAGTCGCACGCGGGTTGGGGGCGCGTTGTCTTCCAGCCAGGTAACGGTGCCTGGCCAGTAGGAGTTAGGTGGGACGCCGGGTTGATGAAAAGCAGAGGCGAAGACCCAGCTGCCGGTGTTATGAAGGTTGCCGCCGCGAGGGAGGGTCCACTCGGATTCGTCTTGAAAGGGCCCGGCACGGTGAGTGTGGCCGGTGATCACGTGGACGTCGTCGACTCCCAGCCGCACCGTCATCTCGGTCGCCGCGGCGAGGCCACTGCGGAAGATCGCCGGGGTCCTGACGTCGGGCTCGAAAGCGGAGCGGAGGAGCGCGTTGAGGGTGCGGACCGCGGTCGGGAAGCTCGCGCGTGCCATCCGCTCTCGGAGGCTGAGCTCCGCCGCCTCGCCGGCGAGCACCTTCCAGGCCCGCTCGTCGCCGCGGCGCTTCACCGACATCGTCTGCGCGAGCCCATAGGCGAATCCGTAGATCGGCCGCAGCACCCGCTCGTAGTCGGCGGGGGTGGCCCGGTTGGGCAGCTTCCCGGCGAGGCGGATCATCGCCGCCGCGGCGATGCTCTCGGCGCGAGGGAGGGTGAGGTGGGCGTCCATGTAATGCCCGTGGGTGGCGTAGACGTCGTCGCGCAGCCAGATGCCCGGGTAGGCGATCCGCAGGCGCGAGGCGCCGAGCCACTCGTCAACCAGCACGGCCGGCCCGGAGGCGACGTGCTGGTGCTCTAGCCCCAGCGCTGTTTCTCCGCCGATCGAGAGATCGTCGAGCAGCGGCTCGGCGAGCCGGTGATCGTGGTTGCCGGGCACGAGGATCACCTCGGCCCCGTCCAGCGCCACGCCGAGCTCTTCGAAGAAGGGCCGGGCGCGGGTAAGGGAAGGTCCAAGGGGGAGATTCCGCAGCTCGACCACGTCGCCGAGGAGGACGACCCGGTCGGCTCCGGCTATCCCCTCGAGCAGGATCCGCCGCACCTCGGGGTCGCGGAGAACGTCCTCGTCGCTGGCGACGCCGAGGTGGAGGTCGGAAATGATCGCCGTCCGCATCGGCGCGAGTATGACGTTTGGCTGCCTGGCCAGCCTGGGTACGATCCACAGATGCACCAGTTCGGCGAGGAAGCGCTGGTCCCGGCCAACGGAATCGAGCTCTGTTACCAGGAGATGGGCGACCCGAATGGCGAGCCCCTGCTGCTGGTCATGGGCTTGGCGACGCAGATGATCGCCTGGGACGAGGAGTTCTGCGGGATGCTGGCCAACCGCGGCTTCCGCGTCGTTCGCTTCGACAACCGCGACATCGGCCGCTCGACCAAGCTGCGCGACGCCGGCGTCCCCGGCAAACTCGACATGCTGGTCGGCCGCAGCGGCAACGCGCCGTACCTGCTCCGCGACATGGCCGCCGACACGGTCGGCCTGATGGACCATCTCGGGATCGAGTCCGCCCACCTGGTGGGGGCCTCGATGGGCGGGATGATCGCCCAGACCACGGCGATCGAGCACCCCGAACGCGTCCGCTCCCTCGTCTCGATCATGTCGACCACCGGCAACCGCCGCGTCGGTCATCCCAGCTACCGCACCTTCGGCCTCCTGCTTGGCAAGCCGCCGCGTGAGCGCGAGGCCGCGATCGAGCGCGTGATCAAGACCTTCAAGACGATCGGCTCGCCCGGCTACCCCTTCGAGGAGGAGCGCGTGCGCGAGATCGCCGGCCGCTCCTTCGACCGCGGCCACAGCGAGGCCGGCATTGCTCGACAGCTGCTCGCGATCACCGCCTCCGGCGATCGCACCCCGGGCCTGCGCAAGCTCGACGTCCCCACCGCCGTCATTCACGGCAAGAGCGATGTCCTCGTCAACCCCTCGGGCGGTCGGGCCACCGCCAAGGCGATCCCTGGCGCCCGCCTGAAGATGATCGACGGCATGGGTCACGATATGCCGCGGGCACTCTGGACGACCTTCGTCGAGGAGATCGCCTGCAACGCCGCGAGGGCTCCGCAGCGGGAGCCGGCGGCTCAAGCGGCCTGAGAACCGAGGCCGTCTCAGTCCCCCGATATGGGGGTCCAGGACGGATTCGATGCGGCTGAGAGGAGTCGAACCTCCACGGGCTCTCGCCCACACGGACCTGAACCGTGCGCGTCTACCAGTTCCGCCACAGCCGCGGGAGCAGCCAATTTACCGGTTGTGCGCCGCCCGCCTCTCGCTGCCTCCGAGCGCCCCTCCTGTGACCGACGTCTCGCACCCCCGCCGCCGGATCGCTAAAATGCCCGTTCCTCGCCGCTATCGTCTAGGGGACTAGGACGCCGGATTCTCAGTCCGGAAACCGGGGTTCGAATCCCCGTAGCGGTACTTCATGAAAGCCCCGCAAATGCGGGGTTTTCTCGTTCTCGGAGCGGGTTTGATCGCAAAGCATGTCCCGAAACGTGTCCCGAAGTCGTGCTAGAAACTTGGGACACGATGCAGCGACAGGCGACCAGAGCGATCAGCGGCCACGTTTTCAAGGTCGAGCGCAAGCGCGGCGCGCAGTGGTACGCGAAGTACCGGCTGCCGGACGGCCGCCAGGTCCAGCGGCGCATCGGCCCCCACTGGACCGACCGCAAGACCGAGCCGCCGGCCGGCTTCTACACGAAGACCACGGCGCGGGCATGGCTGGACGAAACGCTCGCCAAGGTGCGGCGCGGCGAGCTGCCGGGGATGGTCCGCACCGGAACCACCTTCGCCGTCGCCTGCGACGACTGGCTCGACTACAAGCGCGACCGGAAGATCAAGCTCTCGACGCAGATCGATTACGAGCACATGGTCGACCGGATGAAGAAGGTCTTCGGCGACAAGGTGCGCCTGGAGGAGGTGACGCCCGAGATGGTCGAAGGCTTCCGCGATGCTCTGGTGGCCGAAGACCTCTCGGACCGGACTGTCAACAAGTACCTGACCGTGCTGCACGGGCTCTTCGTCTGGGCGCAGCGCCGCTACAAACTGCCGGCGAATCCGGTCGCCAACGTTGAGCGCCGCCCACACACCAAGCGCGGCAACATCGACGTCTTCTCACGCGAGGAGGTCTTGGCCCTCGTTCGAGCAGCTGCTTCGGAGCAAGACGGCACGATCTACCTCACGGCTGCCTTTACCGGTCTCCGCCTGGGCGAGCTGCTGGCCCTGCGGTGGCGCGACGTCGACTTCATCAACAGCGCGATCCACGTCCGCCAGAGCTTCACCAACGGTCGAGTCGACACCCCCAAGAGTGGCCAAGAGCGCACGGTGCCGATGGCCGACGAGGTAGCTGAGGGGCTGGCGAAGCTCGGACAGCGCGACACGTACCGAGGAGATGACGACCTCGTTTTCTGCGGGACGGCCGGCGGGCACCTTGCGGGACATCGCCTACGGGACCGTTACAAGGCCTCCCTCGAGAAGGCTGGGCTTCGAGAGCTGCGCTTTCACGATTTGCGGCATACCTTCGGGTCCCACGCGATTCGCACCGCCGACTCCCGCGAGGTCATGGAGTGGATGGGGCATCAGGATCTGGCAACGACGCAGCGCTATCTCCAGTTCAAACCGCGGCAGGATGCGGCACGTCGCATCTCTGAGGCGTTTCGCGGAGGCTCAGATGCCTCAACTGCTCACGCCTGAGAGAGGTGGGCCAGCTGCAAGACCGCACCTAGGGGCGCCTCTGGCTTGAAGTCCGCCGGACGAGCCACACTAGATGGATGCCGCACCGTTCTCCTGGCCGTTGCATCTTTTGCGCCTCCACAGGAGTCACGAAGGCGCACATCTTCGCGAAATCGTGGACCGGTCTCTTTGACGAGCCCAATGAAACCCGCGAGCACGAGGTCGTGCATCGCTACGTGGATCCCGAAACGGGCGAGCAGCGCGTAACGAAACGCGCAAAGACGTTCGCGCTTGTGAGTCGCAAGGTTTGCGGGACGTGCAATAGCGGTTGGCTCAACGAGTTGGAGGGGCGGGTGAAGCCCCTCATGGCCGACTTCGCAGCGAATAGACCGGTCCTGTTGAGCCCTTCCGAGCAGACCGACCTCGCGCTCTGGGCAAGCGTCGCGACGCTGATCGCAATGAGCATGGACCCCGCCGCCGCCGACTTCGCTGATCCGGAACTGGCTAGGACGATTCATCGAACGCGCAAACCTACGGTCGGCATGGACATCTGGCTCGGCGCTAATTCGCACGGAGAGATGGGGTGGTTTCGATCCCATAGCTTGAATATCTCGCCAGCGCCGAAGCGCAAGGGCGCCTGGGGCGCAACGATCGCATTCGGATACGCCGTCATACATCTTGTCTGCCACGACATGCCGGAGCAGCGGATGAATTTGAAGCGGGATGCCCGCCGCTCCATGCGCCGGGTATGGGGTCCCCAGGACCGCGTTGTCTGGCCGCCTAAGCTGCGGCTTGGGCCGCGCGACCTCAGTCCGCTTGCCGTCATCGTCGGTGAGCAAAGCTCGTTCGAGAGGGCTGCGCCAAGGAGGGCCGCCTAGATGTAATTTGGAGCGCGTTGGAGTAGCTGCCTCGCTCTAGTCCGGCTGGCGGTGAAGGCGTTGGGCGATCTCCGTTCCTAGCTTCGCCACGCTCCCGGCAGGTTCGGCAAAGTCGACAACGATGTATCCCATCTCTTTCGTCTTCCCGTCTTTGCCGGCCGCTGAAATAGTGCTCGGCCAACCCCGCCGAGCGTACTCTGCGGTCACCGAAGGGCTAATAGAGTCGGGCGGGATGAGAAGTACCTGCTTGGGCGGTCTGGGTTGAACTACGTCCCTCGGGTGGCTTCGGGCTTGTCGGCGAACGCTGCCGACAACCTCCTGCGATCTTCCGTATATGAAGCGCTCTGCCCATCCATAGGTCATTAGGTTGAGCCGGCGGACTTGACGGGGTTCTGAGGCAGCGCCGGTGATGCGGCGGTTTCCCGCCTGCATGAACAGTCCTTTGGTCGGGCTCATCGGAAAGAAGCTGATCGCCTTGGCGGAGCTCCTCCACCCATTCCCGCTCCACGGATGTGGAGGCGCCGGATCAACCATCGAGATCGGTCGGTCCGAAGTGATGAACTCGGCCCCTTCAGCCGTCAGAACGACCCATTCAAGGGAAAAGATTTCGTCTGCGATCTCGGCGGCCACCTTGAGAATTTGAGCCAAGGCCCCCGTGCGGGGGGACTCGTAACTGACCCTTCCTTCGAGAAGCTGACTCTGCATCCGCTTCCTCATTTCTTCCAGTTCTTCCAATGACATGGACTGCGTGATGTCGCAGCCGAAGTCCTTGCGGAATGCCTCCAGACTCGACAACCCCATGCTTGCCTTCAACTCGAAGGCTGCTTGGCGCATTCGCTCGGTACGGATAAGGCCTTCTGGCGTTCTGCTCTCTTGGAGAGCGAGGAAGAAAGCGACAGTGAAGCGATCCTGGGGGGATATCGAGTTGGGGTCCTCGCATAGGCAGTCCAAGGCCGGCGCGGCATGCTTCTCGACAATTGAGAAGAAGGACTCAACCGTCCGAGATAGCTCGCCCTGGCGATCCGTATAGGTGTAGAGGTCCTTTACGAAGGCGGCATCGTCGGGCCGAGTTCGCTGTGGTGCACCTGATTGAACATCGAGCTGGCACATCCATCCCTTGCGCGATCTTGGGGGCTGGGCGAATCGAGCAAGTGCGAAGGCCGGAATGAAATGGTGGCGACGTGCAGACGAGGATGGCAACTGCGTCTTGCCGTCGACGATCTCTTGCATCTCCGCTAACAACGGCGGCTCTGCAGAGAAATCTGGCTCTGAGGGGGTGGACGGCACCGCTCAATAATGGTGGAAACTTCAAGGGGCCTCGGTCAGCCTTGAAGGTCTGGGCGGAACGATAGTTCACGCGGCTGGCGGTCCTGACTAGTCCACGAGATCATCGACCACCGCCGCAGCAACGTCTACGATTTCTCGCATCATGGACCTTGATCGTTATGCCCAGGAATCGGAAAACGAATGCCCGGATTGTGGAGCGCACGTCAACGTAATGGTGACGGCTAGGAACTCTGCTACTCCGCAAATGCAATTTGGGAAATGCCTGAACGGGCACCTACTCCAGCGACCGCTTGGCCTTGAGGCCAATTGGGCTACGCGCGAGGAATAAGACCACACAGGGAAAGTCGCTGAGCGGAGAGCCGGATTCGGCTTTGACGATGCGGAACCGCCTCCGGGAATAGGCTGTGGTCGATGTCTGGGGTTGAAGAAACAGCGTTCGATCGAGCGGTCGATGGGCCTCGGGATCGGGGCGATGACGCAGCAGGTCGAAGACCACCGGGAGACCGGAGGGCTCACCGAGCCACTTCTCAACGCCGATGAAGCGGCTCAGCTGCTTCACGTTCCTCGCAGCACCCTCTACGAGCTGGTTCGCTCACGGCACCTGCCGCACGTGAGGATGGGGCGGGGACTCCGCTTCACTCGGCAGGATCTCGCCGATTGGGTTCATGCGAATACTTTTCGCTAATAGCTGCCCCGTTCCATAACCTGAGCACTCAAGATGGCCTCGGGTTCGTTTGCTCACAACGCTCTAATTGACCTCGCTCCGAGTGATCTCACTCGCATGCTCACTTTGGACGAGTCGCTGTTCGTGGAGCACAAAAGCGGGGTGGGGGAGGAAAGCGCTCACGGCCTTGTCAAGGCCGTCGGATCCTTCGCTAATACCCTCGGCGGATGGGTTCTCCTTGGCGTTCAGGGCGGCAAACCGTTAGCCGAGCCGCCGGATTGGAGTCGACAGGCATCTCCGCCTCTTGTTGATTTCGTAAGAGACAGGTTGCGGGGTGAATTAGATCCCTTGCCTGCCTTTGAGGCGAAAGTCATCGATTTGGAGGATTCCTCGATCGGCGTAGTCCGGGTCTATGAATCGTCCGACACCCCTCATGTGGCGGTCTCATCGGGGGCGGTCTATGTCCGAGAGGTTGCAGGCTCAGTCGATGCATCGCGTCCTCGTAAGCCTGGGTCGGGAGCGCGTAGTGAGCGCATCTACCGAGCCACCCAGATTCGCAGCTCGGCGCAGCTGCGAGAACTAAGCGTCCGAGGAAAGGCAGCGGAAGAGAGAGTGCGAGCGCTGGTGGATTCGCGCCAGCCCTTGCCGCTTATCGGTGCCCATCTCCCCCTTGATTTTGAACAGACGACGACCGGGATTTTTCAGCCGGCGTTCTCCGAGAGAGCTGCCGTCGTCGTCCGGCTGGCGCCCCTGACGCTTACCCCTCGGTTTCGGGAGTGGACGACGACCGCTGACGGCGCCGCCGCCTTGCTCGGTGCCGGTGAGTCCCTTGCGAGAGTTAGGGGTCTTGCAAACAACTGGGTTGAACCAGACCCTTCAGGGGCTGCGCTCCACGTCCCCCTCGATCAGGGTGCTCTGCACTCCAATGCAGCCGGTGGGGGACTCAGTGCCAAGGCGCATCTTGTGCTGGATGGCGCTGGTGTGGTGGGCACTGCGCTCGAGATCGGATCTCCTGAGGATCAGGAAGATCGCGCTTGGATTCGCTTGGATGCCTTGGCTCGCGACTTCATCAAGCCAGTGATTGCCGCCGCTTGCAAGGTGCTTGTCTCAGGCGAGTTCCTTGGCAGGGCACATTGCCAGATTGACTTGATGCGCCTTCCGCGAGCATTTCTTTTAGAAGAAGCAGGTAACCAGGGGGGACGCATGTGGGTGCCGTCGAGCGGTGATCTGATGCTGCCTGCGGAAGAAGGGGAGATCGACCAATTAGCTCAGCGGGTCGCTAACGCCCTAGGTCGCAGCGCTGGCATACCCGCGTGGGACGCACCCAGATGACCGATTATCGAAAGCAGCCGCCGATGCCCGATGCCGAGGTGGTGATCGTCCCGACTATCCCTGAGTGGGAGGAGCACTCTGAGGACTACTTGGTCCTCAGCAAAACGATTACTGATGACCTCGATCTCTCGGCAGTGGCCCTGGATCGGGGCGTCCCCCATGCTGGGAGCGACATTCCCGACTTCGTGCCGCTCGGCTTTCTGATCTACCTCGGCGTCAAGTTGGCCGACGCGGCTCTGGACGCGCTGGTCGATCGGATCACGCGGATTGTGATCGAGCGCGGGAAGACCCGATGGTGGACCAAAGGCAAACAGGTGGAAGGTCGAATCTACGGTCCAGATGGCGAGGTCCTGAGGAAGGTCACTTGGAAATCGGCCGAGGGAGAACGTGAGTGGATCGACCACAACTGACGGCTGCTTGATTCTCTAGCGGTTCGGCTAGATAGGAACGCCTTCATCGTCCGATAACTCTGGCCAGATCCCGAAGCGACCGGGGGGACCGTTCCTAATGACATCTCTCCGAGACAAGCCAAGCTGGGCGAGTAGATATCGCCGATCTTTTCTCCGGACCTTGAGAAGATGGTCTTTCCAGTTTTCCCAGTCGTCCCGGTTCCCACCCGCCATAAAAGAGTTGACCATCACGGCCGGGTAGAAGTGGGCAGGCTCATCGCCCACGGCCAACTCCAGAGCTAGGGAGAGCGGCGATTTCGCCTCTTGACGTCGGCCCAAAACTAACAGCGTGGCACCTAGGTTCCCTTGTGCAAGCGCGTGTTTCGGCGACGCCAAGACACCTTTCTCGGCCACGCGCAGCCGGTCCTCTGCGGAGAAGACCTCAAGGTGTTCCAGCATCAGGGTGAAGCAGTAATCCCAGATTCTCCAATGCTGCATGCCGTCGTCGCCAAGCTGTTCTAGATCCGCAACGGCTTTCCGGAAATCTCCATCCTGCGCAATCTGCAATCGGATACGAGTGGCGGCGAGCAGTGCTTGGGCTGACACTGGCAGGTCAGGACCGAATGCTTCTGCCGCGGCCCGTAGTTCAGCCGACGCTGGGTCGGCATCGGCGATCCAATTCGAGAAGTGGGCAAGGAGAAGTCCTTCAATGGCAATCGCATGATCGGCAGAGAAGACCTCTGACGTCAGGCTGGAGGCAGGAACTTCGGCATCGATCTTCAATCGGGTTTGCTCGGCCTTGTCTATTACGATCTCTAGATCGACGATCCTAGGATCTCGCTCTTTGGATTCCACCGACCTGAACCATGCGCCTGGGGATCTAAGGAGTGCCCATCCTTCCCAGCGGACGGAGTTCGCAACGGCCAACCCCTTACCGGAGAGGACGCCGGTTACATGGGGGTACCGCATGATGCGATTCGCCTGATCAAGGTCAAGCGGGACATGGATCAAGCGAATGTCGCAGTGGCGTGACAGCAACGGGTTGTCTCGAAGTCGGCGCTCGACCTCTTGAATGTGAATCGTTGCAATCTCCTCATACGCTGAATTTGCGTTACTGAAGCGAGCCAGGACGATCGCTGGTTTCGTTGGCTGCGCTCGTACGCGCCGCCACATCAAAAGAGGTTGAATCGAGCCGGCAGCAACCGAGGCGGTAAGCACAGCTGGAATCCACGCTTCTACGACGAATAGCAACATTGCCGATCCGAAGGCAGCCGTCGCGAGCAGTCGCCAAGCTAAGGGCGGTGCGATGAAAGCCCGCGTCCGCAACCAGGCTACGGTTGCGAGGGCGGAGCGAACAAGAAACGATGGGATTGAAGGCGACGAAGACACGACGGCGCCAGATTAGATAGCTCCACCGACGATACGCAACCGATTCAGTTGTCCGCTCCCCGCCGATATCTGGCCAAACGACACCAAGTTCCGTGTCCCGAGATATGTCCCCGACTCCACCGAACTCGACCGAACTGAACTGATCCCCTTGGATGCGACAGGCACGAATCGGCCGCAAACCCCTTCACAGAGGCAATTCTCAGTCCGGAAACCGGGGTTCGAATCCCCGTAGCGGTACTTCATGAAAGCCCGCTGGGCGCGCGGGGTGTTTCGTAGGCGGGGAAGTAGTCGTCCAGGGCCGCGCGGCTATTCGGTGGACGCAACCTCGACGGCGTGACCCGCAGAGTGATGTGACCGGAGTGGACGCGACACCGCCAGGTCCGGGACCGGGGGAGGTCCCCAGGCGTGGTGGACGCGACCGGCCGCCAAGGCGACCGCCAGGCCGATCAGGGCGGCGGCGAACCCGGTGGCCACGGCGATCCCCGGATCGAGCGGCTTGCTGGCAATCACGGCGGCCAGGCTCAGAAGGGGGTATCCGGCCCACATCAGTTTCGCGGGCCGGCTCCGCGAAAGCACCGCCCCCCAGAAGCCGGCGATGATCGCGATCGAGAGGTGGAGCGAGGGGATGGTCGGCACCGCGCTAGCTGGGATGTGGTGGCTCCAGTCGGGACCGTAGGTGCTTGCCGGGAAGAGGAGCAAAGACGGGACGATGCTTGCCGCCGCGGCGACGAGCGTCGCGTTACGGACAAAGTCGAAGGCGCCGTGACGGCGGAAGAAGACCCACCCGAGAAAGGCGAAGGCGACGAGGACGTGGGCATTGCCGTAGACCCACATGAGGACGTCGAATGCCACGGCTGTCGAAAGCCCGTCGAGGGAGACTTGGAACCCAGCAGTGGGACCGTCGGGCCGCAACACCCGGTACAGCCCGTAGAGCGAGGCAAAGAGCGTGGCCTGGAAGGTGAAGCGGGCGAGGATGGGAAAGGTCAACGAGATCGGGGCGGGAAGCTCGCGTTCGCGCTTTTGTCGGCGATGCTCTCCCAGGTCGATACGCGCTGCCGCCAATTCGACTTCATCGCGCAGGTGGTCGAAGGCGCCGGGGTCGAAGGCTTCCAGTTCGTCGCGGAGCTCCCTGGCCCTCGAGCAGAGCTGATCTGATTCCAATCGAGGACGCTCACGCAGGAATGGCCGCACCATCTCCAGGTGGGAGGCGGTTTCCCGTTGCACCCAGGGTGCGAAGTCGCTGGGAATCGATTCACTGGCTTCCTGAAAGCGCAGCTGGTCGACGGCGGCCGGGCGGCGCCTGGCGATGAAGTCCTCTTCGGAACGCCATACTCCGCGCCGCCATCCGATCACATCGGGTCCGCTTTCGCCGAAGAGGGGGGTGCCGGGCGGAGCGAAGCAGACGACCGGCTGTCGTGGGTCGGGGGACTGGTTCACGGCTAGGCGGCCGGCGCCCCAATGCGCTGGCTGCAGGTCCCAAAACGCTCGGTCCGGAAGCTCCAGCAGGTGCGCCCAGGTTCCATGCACGACGGCAAAGCTACCCCTCTGGCTAGGGGAGGCAACCCCTAACTTAGGCTGAGGTGGAGGATTTTTTCTCCCTCGCGCGTGCGTTCTAATACTGTCGGCGAATCCGATCAGAACGTGACGTTCCCAATGGTGGACGGCTATGTCGAACTTGAGATGACCACTGGTACTTCGATACTTACGCCGGACGGTAGGGACTGGGCAAGGTCCAAGCTGCTGGTGCCTCTGCTCGAAGATCAGGTCTCGCTCGGGAAGCTGCGCATTCCCCCCCGTTTCGATTCGGCGGAGGAGGGAATCGACGCTCTCGCTTGGCTCTTCGACGAGCAGATGATGCTGATCGAGAAGGGCGAAAACCAGAATCTCCAATACCTGGCCGAGGCCACCGATCGCTCGAGACCGCAGGTCGAAGAGCTCCTGGCCGCCATCACCGACTGGAGGGCGGTGGTGCACGGATTGCGCTTGCGGCCGAGTAACCGGGGATCGATCGGTCTCGAGGACAGCGTCTTCGTGCTAAAGACAGCCCACTGGATCGCGAGTGGACCCGGGGTCTTCGCGGCCTGCTCACCGGCCTACCCGCCTCTGGTCAAAGAGGTGCTGGAACGCTACGCCCACGACACCGGGTCGCGGCGACAGAATGACCCCGCCCCCGACTCCGAGTTGTTTCTGGTGGAGTGCAATCCGAAGTTCACCGAGGCCTGGGACGCTGCTCCCCTCCCCGAAGGTACCCAGTGGGATCACGAGGACGAGCGCTATGCCGAGGAGGTGAGGGAGGACGTCAGGGAGGCCCTGGAGGCGACTGCCGGCGCGGACTACACCGTGAGCACGCCAAAGATCGCACGCGAAGAGATCGTCCACCCGTTCGTATCCAGCCTGCTGGCCCATGGCGTCAAGCCGAAGGACCTCCCGGTCGAGTCCGGGTCGATCTCCTACGGCCGGGACATGAACCGGTGCCTCGGCGGCGAACTCGAGACGCTCATCTACCTCCAGAGGAACGGCTTCAGCCCGTTCCTGGACATCCCACACACTCTCCTGCCGGGCCTGGTGAAAGGGCCGGAGCTGGAGTGCTTCTTCGAGTTCTCGGGCTCGAAGCGACTGCTTCCCGGGGCGATGTTGAGCTGGGCGGCCGGTGAGGCGTTCGGCGGCCCGCGCCTGCCTTCCCCTCACAAGTCCGTGTTCCGGCGGGTGGAGCGGGGGCTGCTGGAAATGAGCGGTGCCGACCCCGAAGCCGTCGGCTACGCGGTGGCCAAGGCCCGCGTGGGAAAACAGGACGCTGTCCGTCGTCTTCGCATCGGGATGCTCGTCCGCAACGAAGCGGGGGTCCTCAAGGCATGGGGGATCCCCCGTATGGACTGCGCCGACGATCTGCAGGTGCGCCAAGCGATCGAACGGGCCGAGCGCAACGTCGCGAGGATGAATCCGGCGTCGGGAGAAGTGCAGCGTACCTTCGAACGCCTTCAGGACGCCGGTCTGCAGAGGACGGGCTCGAAAAAGTTCGAGATCCGCCAGCGACGGGAGAAGTTTCTGCTGGCGGCGGCAATGCTCAGAACCCGGATCCTACTCGGAATGTGAGCCCCACATCCTGAGCTAGCTGTCACTGGAGGATTTATCGAAAAATTCTCCGGTGTCGGTTTGAACCCGGTTGTGTGTTGTCACCTCGCGCCTAAACTGACCGACAGTAGGTGAAAATTTTCACACCTGGATGAGAGGCGCCGAGCTGCCACTCGACCGGAGGGTGTGAACTCGTCAAGGAGCCCGGAATGTCACCCACCGAAGAACTAAGTGCCAAGACGGCACAGAGCGATCAGTATATGGGCGCGAAGTCAGGAGTGGAAGACGATATGCGCGTCCGCCGACCCGATCCAATCGGCGCCGCACCATCGGTACTTCGCCTCGAGCCGGCCGAGAGCGACCAGCTGCGCAAGCTCGCGGCAGAGCTGATCCCCGGCCCAGGCGAGAGGCCCGACCACTTCTGCGAGGAGGCGGCGCTTTTGGCCGCCAGCCTGCCGGCTTCGGTTCGCACTCAGTTGAGGCGCTTCTCGCTGAACGGTGCGCCGGAGGGCTTCCTCGTGGTCCGCAACATCCCAGTCGATGCCGAAGCTCCCCCGCAGCCGGCTGACGATACCCGCCACCTGGGTGAGCGAACGCTTGTCGCTGGCGCGCAGGCGGTCATCGGTCAGGCCGTGGGTGAGATGGTCGCCTACGAAGGCGAGGGGGAGGGACGCTTATTCCAGGACATGGTGGCCGTGCCTGACCAGGGAGGGGAGATCGGCGGCGCGGCGGCGCGACCGCGGACCGAGCGTGCTCACTCCTCGTTCCGCCCGGATTTCGTGAGCGTGGCCTGTCTGAGCGGCAGGTTCGTGGAAACGACCTACGTCCTGGACGCGCGAACCCTGCTCCTGGCCCTCGATCAGCGAGAGCAGGGGCTTGCGAGGGAACCGCTCTGGACGACCAGGCCGCCCGGCCGCGGCAGCGAGACGCGGCTGGGCCCACTTCCGATCATCGAAGGCAGCGACGAGGACCCGTTGATCCGCTTCGACGCGGAATTTGATTGGGGGATCGTTCCCGAGGCAGAGCGCCTGCGTTTGAAGATCACCGAGATCTACCGTCAGCTTCGGACCTCCCACACCCTGATCCCAGGCGAGCTCCTGCTGGTCGACAACCGGCGCGCCGTCTTCGAGCGTTCGGTGGTCGACGGCGACAGCACTCGGTTCGCGCTGCGCGCGTACCTCGTGCGCGATCTCGTCAAGTCCCGTTGTGCCCGCTTCGGAAACGGTCGCGTGATCGGAGCGCGGTTGGGACGTTGAAACGGACCCGGCGGCAGTTGGTCAGCTCGGGGGAGACCTGGACCCATCAGCTCCCCGGTGAAAGGTTGCCCTTGCACTAGCGCGAAAACTGACGAAGCTGAGTCATGAGCGTGGTGTTGTCCAGGCTGCTTTCAAAGGGTGCGAGGCACGTAGGTCTCGGAGATGCCGAAGACGAGCAGAACGGCGAGGCTCAAGTAGACGACCCCTACAGCGACCTTGGTCTTCGTCGGCACCGAGTGAAATTTGCGACTTTGCTCCGAGTTCCGGTTCTTGAAGCGGTGGTAGAGCTCGGGGCCGCCGAGGATGAGGATGAACAGGAGCATGATCGGGCCGAGGAAGACGGCGGCGGCGGCAACGGCGGCAAAGATCCCGACGATCCAGACCTTGGGGCCGAGGACGGCCATGGCCCGTCCGCCGTCGAGCGGCAGGACCGGCAGCAGGTTGATCAGGTTGATGAAGAAGCCGACGTAGGCCAGGGCGCGCCAGAGGTCGCTGCCGGTCGCCAGCCAGATCGCGACCGGGATCAGGGTCCCGATGGTGCCGAGGATTGGGCCGGCCAAGCCGACGCGGGCCTCTGCTGCGGCGTTCTCGCCTAGGGACTTAGCGGCGATAACCGCGCCGAGGAAGGGGATGAAGATTGGGGCCGAGGCCTCGACTCCCTCGCGGCGCAGCTGGATCACGTGCCCCATCTCGTGGACGAAGAGCAGGAGGACGAAGCCGACGGCAAATGGCCAGCCAAAGGCCAGGGCATAGGCGACGATCGAGATGAGCATCGTCCCCAGCGTGGTCACGGCCTTGATCTTGGTCAGCGCCAGGAGGAGGACCTTGGCCTTGCTGGCGACGAAGACGAGCGCGATCGCGATCCCGCCGAGCTTCTGCAATCGCGACCGATTGCGCTCCTTGTCCAGCTCCTCGGCCGTCGGAGCCTCAAGTACGACGGGCGGCGGGGGCGCCAATCTGTCGTTGCCTCCGACCGCTTCGGCCTGCTGTTTGCTCAACTCCATGTCTGGACGATAGGCCGTATCGACAGCGGGACTCTGAGGGGCCGACGCCTAGCGCAACAGAAAACGTTGCGCTAAGCTAACGGTGTGCCCGTCGCCACCGCCGAGAAGATCACCGCCCTCAGTCACGACCTCGGTTCGCAGCGCCGCCTCGCCGAGCTGCTCGGGGTCAGCCCTGCGCAGGTGACCCGCTGGCGGCGCGGCGGCGGTATCGATCTCCAGAACGCCGAGCGGGTGGATCTGCTCGAGCTGGTGGTGGCAAGCCTCTTGCGGCTTTATCCAGCCGAGGCGGCGGAGCAGTGGCTCTTGGGGCTGAACCCGCACCTCGGGGATCGGCGGCCGATCGATCTGGTTCGGGCCGGCCGGGCCCAAGAGTTGCTCGGGGCGCTGACCGCGGAGCGCGCCGGCGGCTTTGCGTGAGGCTCTGGCGGGCGCTGCCGCTCGATAGCGGCGCCGAGGCCGACGAGGCCGGCGGCCTGCTCTGGTTCCCGCGCCTGCAGCAGGGCGGCGGCAGGCACGACAACCCCGACCTCTACGGCTGCCTGTATGTAGCCGAGGAGGCGGTCTCCTCCGTGGCCGAGTTGCTGGCGCCCTTCCGTGGCACCGGCAGGCTGCTGCCCTCGATGCTCGTGCGCTACGGCAAGCCGCTGGCGCTGGCGGCGTTGGAGCTGGACGACGGGCTCACCGTCATCGACTTCGACCAGCCTTCGACCCTGATCGCGACCGGCCTGCGGCCTTCACAGGTGGCGACGCGCAAGCGGACCGCGACCCAGACCCAGGCCGCCGAGGTCTACGAATCCCACCCCGAGGCCGTCGCGATCCGCTGGTGGTCGACGCTCGAGTCGAGCTGGATCAACTGGACCCTGTTCGACCGGGCTGAAAGCACGCTCGAAGTCAGCGAGGTGTCCGAGCTGAACGTCAACCACCCCGTGGTGCTCGAGGCCGCCGACCTGCTCGGCCTCGCTCTCGCCTGAGCTGAGCGCCTAGCGCTCCGCCGCGCTCGTCGGGTCGTTCGGGCTCACCTGGCGCGGGTCATTCGACCACGCCCCCGGCGGCTCCGGCACCGGGCCGTCGAGCAGCGGATCCTCGGTCGACCGCATCCACTCCAGCAGGCGCTCGCGCAGCTCGGCCAGGGTGTCCTGGCTGCTCGGGTCGGCGGAGAGGTCGTTTGTCTCGTTGGGGTCGAAGAGGAGGTCGTAGAGCTGCTCCTCGGGCACGTGTTGGTCGGCCCAGCCGGCCTCAGCCAGGATCTTCTTGCTGGCGCTGTCGTCGCAGTTGGCGAGGACCGGCCGGTCGTAGTCGTCGAAGCGACGGATGTACTTGAAGCGCTCGGTGCGCACGGCGCGCAGCGGCTGGTAGGCAGCGTGGTAGGTCATCTCGGCGAAGATGGTGTCGTTGACCCTGTCGGCCTCGCCGTGGACGAGGGGCATCAGGCTCGTCCCCTGCAGCCAGGGCGGCTGCTCGATCCCGGCCAGCTCGCAGAGCGTCGGGTAGATGTCGAGATGGCTGACGAGGCCATCGAAGACGCGGCCGCCGAAGAAGCCGCCGGGTCCGCGCATGATCATCATCACGCCGACCCCGCGGTCGTAGAGCGTCGCCTTCGCGTTCGGGAAGGCGAGTCCGTGATCGGTGGTGCAGATGATCAGGGTGTTGTCTTGGAGGCCGAACTGGTGGAGGCCGTTGAGGACGGCGCCAATCCCCTGATCGAGCGAGCGGGCGCTGGCCTTGAAGGCGGCCATGTCGGCGCGGGTCTCCGGCGTGTCGGGCAGGTTCGCCGGCGGCAGCGAGTAGAGGGTGTCGCGCACTGAGGTCGGGGCCCGGTAGGTGCGGTGGGTCTCGAAGAAGCCGACCGACATGAAGAAGGGCTCCTGCGTGACGGCAAGGCGTTCGATCGCGGTCGGGGCGATGTCAGCCGCGTGGTGGCTGTCGACCTCGATCACCTCGTCGTAGCCGATCACCTCCGGGTCCTCGGAGATGTGCTGCTCGCCAATCAGCACCGAGTGGTAGCCGGCCTCGCGCAGAGGGTGGACGAGGTGCTGGCTATAGTCGTTGAGCTCCCAGCCGCGATGGGCGAGGCCCAGCAGGCCGTTGTTGTGGCAGTACTGGCCCGTGAGCAGGGAGGCGCGGCTGCCCGAACAGGTCGGCGCTGCGCAGAAGGCGTTGCGAAACAGCACACCCTGGTCGGCGAGCAGCTGGATGTTCGGCGTCGGCACCGGAAAGCCATAGGGCTGCACGTAGCGACCGGTGTCGTGCGAGTGGATGTAGAGGATATTAGGCAGCTTGTCGATAGAGAAAGTATACAATTCTGATCCGAATGAACCTATTTGGCCTCCATCACGTCTCTGCGATCGCTTCTTCGCGCGGCGAATGCCTTGAATTCTACGGGCGTCTGCTCGGTCTCGGACCTGCGTCTGAGTCCGGCGGGGGCGACCTCGCCTTCGCTGCCGATCCGGCGCGCGGGGGAGGGGTGCTCAGCTTCGTGGTCTCGCCCGGGGCGCCGCGGGGGACGGCGGGACGGGGTCTTGTCCACCGTTTGCAGTGGGCGGTCGCCAGCCCCACCGCACTCGAGTTCTGGCGCCGCCGGCTCGATCAGGCCGGGGTTGCCGTCACCGCCTGGCTGAACGGCGCCGGCTACCCGCTGGCATTGCGCTTCAGCGACCCCGATGGCCTCGACCACGAGCTCTCCCTCTCGCCGGCGTTCGTCCTTTGTCGTCCAGAGGACGACAAAGGACGAACGCCGAGCCTGGGTGCCGCCCGCGCCGGGGGCACGGTCCCGCCCGAGATGCGGATCGGCGCCCTCACCGGGATCCGCGCCTACGCCGCCGCCAGCATCCAGAGCGGTGACCTGCTCGCCGGCCGCCTCGCCTTCGCTTCCTGCGGTGAGGGCTCCTGGCGGGTTGGCACTGGCGACGCCGCCACCGCCTACGCCTGCGACCCGCCGCCTCCCTCGCGTCCGGTCCAGGGCGCGGGCACCGTCCTCCACGTCGCCTGGTCCTGTCGTCCCGGCGAGGAGCGGTCCTGGCGCCAGCGGGTAATCGGGATGGGGGCGACCGTCAGCCGCCTGATCGACTGCGACGGCTACCGCTGCTTCTTCTTCCGCGAGCCGGACGGCGTCCTCTTCGGGGTGGCGACCCAGGCCGCTGTTGCCGCCGAGCACGGACCGCGCTTCGTGCTCCCTCAGCCGGCTGCTATTCCGCTACGGATCTCGCGGCCCGTAGGGCTTCAAGCTTTGGCGTAGGCACCTTTTTTCAGCCCTCGTACACGGGTCTCCGCGAGGTCGTAATCGGCCAGAGGAATCGAGGATGCGATGCAGAGCGTTGCATGGAAGAGCAGGCCGGCGGCCGCTCCGGGCTGGACAACTATCCGGCCTCGGTAGCGAGGGTTGTAACGAGACCGAGACACGGTCACGATCCTGAGGCTGTCGTCACGGAGTTTGTTTGCGATCTTCTTCTTGTCCTGGTATTCGCCTGGTACACGCCGACAGAGTTCTTTCCTGCCGGCCGAAATCGACAAGCTCTCGCTCTCTTCATGCCTGAGGAAGTCCCAGGAGAGCCAGACCCAGCAGTCGGGAAGTGAGGGGGTGACGGCGCGTCCATTACTAGTGTTCAGCTTCTCCCGGGCGACGCGAGCGAGGTCCATGGTGTCCACTTCTGGGAGCCCTCCCCAATCCACGCCCAGCTCGCCGTCGCAGATGCGAACTGCTTCAGGCGTCGATTCGTCGGCCAGTTCGTCCAGGGTTTCGTGAAATGTCGTCCAGGTGTCCTCGACGTTAGTTTGCGACGGCATCTGTCCTCCGGCGCCCTCGGCCTGACTGGGATGGCCGGGGTACTCGTCGATCTGTTCCATGATCGCCTTAGCGTTCCAGGGGAGCAGTAGGCACATGTGCTCTCGCGTCGTCTGCTCGAGCATCAGATCGCGTCTTCCGGCCACCCCTTTGACGTATTCCGCGATCGCAGCGTCATTGTGATGGAGGGCGGCCGCATGCTCCTGCACGGCATCCTTGTCGAGCAGGACCGTTGGAGCCTCGTTGCGGAGGATGAACAAAAGACCCTCCCCCTTGGACGCCCGGACCAGCAGGTCATCGAGATGGCGTTGAAAGAGAGCCGACGACAACGCGCCTTGGCCTTGGACCGCCAGGCGCTCGGCGATGCTGAGACGGCTTACGGGGGAGGTCGACTTCCGTTGGAAGTGCATCTTCTCGTCTAGCCAGGTTTCCTCCCGCTCATTGTGTTGCCTGGGAGCGGCGTCGTCGGCCAGCGACCCGATCAAGCGGCCGATCTCCGGGATCCAGAAGTTCCGCTGTTCTTCCTCTTCCTGATCGTTGGTCTTGCTCTCGAGAAAGTGGCCCAGGCCGCCGATCGCGAACATGTTGATGCCGTCCGGGGGGCCGGAGTCGAGGACGCTCTGGGGCCGAACGATCGGATCATTGCCGCCGACGACGAAGAGCATCCTGCGGCGAAAGGCAGCCAGCCGGGTCTGGAAGCTGCCCCGGTACTCCTGCTGGAAGACCTCGTAGAAGGTGCTCTTGAGGAAGAGGAAGAGATCGTGTTCGATTCCGGCGACGCGATCCTCCTCGTCACGCCCGTAGCCACCACTCATCATCGCCTCGTCCAACTCGTATCGGAGCGAGTGCAGAACCGTCTGCCACTCCTCTGGATCGGCAAAAGCGGTGGGCGCCAGCTCGCGCAGGGCGCCGCCCGAGAGCAGCGTCGAGCAAGACGCAACGAGGAACGGCCACGACATGAACACGGATTGCGCCATGAATCCCCCGAGGCTGTACCCGATCACATGGATCGATGGCTTCTCCTGGACTTCGGGGTCGAAGTCCCCGCCCAGCCTCGTCTCGAGCTGGAGTGCCGAACGCAGCGACGCGACCGCTTGGATGAAAGCGGCGTCCTCCGGGGGCTCGCCCCGGGGAGCGCTCTCCCTCTTTTCCCCCTTTTCATTCAGCGCTCTCCATGCTTCCTGGATCGCGGCTGCGAGAGGGGCATCGTCGAGGCGGCTGCCGTCTGGTTCCCTCTCTTCCTGCAGGAGGTTGAGTCCGGAAATGCAACGGTAGGACGACCGTCGCGCTAGTACGCTGAGCAGCCACTGGGTCTCGATCATGTAGCGAAGGAACTGGCGGAAGAGATGGGATCCGTCCCAGAGGTAATGGTCGAGCGGAGTTTCGGCGTAGCGGTAGAAGCGGGACCTCGTCAAGTGCCCTGGGAAAGGTCTGAGCAAGCAGGCAGTGGTCTTCTCCTTGCCTTTGTGGATCAGGTGAGAAGCAAGTCTGTAATAGAGCCCCACAGACTGCGTCTCGTTGAGTCCGTTGTGAAGGAGAAACACCCGCTCGACCGGTTTGTCCCGATCCGGGTGCTCGAGAAGGCGATAGGTGTGGAAGTTCTCCGCCTCCCCTTGGTTCACGTGGTACTCGTGCAGGCGGTGGAGCCCGTGGATCGGGGCGGAGGGAAAGCGGAGAATCGACTCTTTGAGCTGGCCTGCTAACTCCTTCTCAGGGTTCTTTTCACCATCCACCTCGGCAACGTTCCGATGGAGTACTCCCTCAGCAGGTATCCAGCCTTCGGGGAGCGCGCTTTTGTCGGGCCAGTCGGCTTTATTCGGTTCGAGTTCGAAGTCACGCTCCGCGACTTGGATCGCGATTGCGTCTTCGTATTGAGTAATTGCTGGTTCGCTAGGGGGCTCCACGGGGGCCGGGATAGTACTGACCGCGTAAGACCCCTTTCGTCAGTCTGCACTTCTGAATGCAATCAGTCGCCTCTCGACCACTCCTAGCCGAACTGCTCTTGGAGAGCGGTCGCGTCGAAGACAGTGGAGGACTCGGGCAGCTCGATCCTCGGCTCAGCCCCGAAGTCGAAGAACTCCATCCGCATGTCCATCGTCAAGGGCGAAACGCCGTCCTGAGTCGGGATCTCCATGACCATGCGGAATCGACGGACGATTTCCTCGTCGTCGATCGAGACTTCGACCACAGGAGCGGTCAGCGCGCCGGCGCTGTATTCGTCGAACTGATCGGCCAGCTCATCCTTGCCTTCCTCGCGCAGCACCGCACCGAGGGAGGGGAGGTCGACCGTTGCCCAGTAGCGCTGCGTGGCCACGCCCCGGACCTTTTCGCGTCCCACCCGGCGGACCTCACCCGCGGCGCCCAGTAGTTGCAGCGAGCTCTCGGCATCGCCGCCGCCCATCATCAGTTCCTCTTCGCTGGCACCCCCGAAAGGCTCGACCACGAGCCATTCCTTTTCTTCCGGCAGCTGGCCCAGTGCCTCGTCCATTCGCATGTACATCGAGGTTCCGTCGCTGACCATCTCCATCTCCATCGGGCCGACCCTGGGCAGCTCCATATTCATCGTCATCGCAGTGCGGCCGGTCTCGCCGCTATAGGCGCCATGTCCGCTGGCGGCCATCGGCCGCGGCAGCTGCGGGGAGCCATAGGTCATCTTCATCGAGAAGCGGGCGCCTGGTTCGTCTTGGGTGCGTTCCGCCGCGGCGGCAACCGGGTTGAGTTCGAGCCGCTCTTCGCCGCCGCCGTTGAGGAAGGAGTTTGCGAGGACCAGGAGCAGCAGTATTGAGAGGAAAACCGCGACCCCGAACAGGCGTCGCGAAAAGGGATCGAGTTCGCCGCCCCCGGCAACGAGCTGGATTCCGCTGGGGCGCGGCGGGCTCGGCCGCGACTCCGTCGCTACGGGCGAACCGCTGCCGTCGGAGCTTCCCCAGAGGGGAGCGGCGCCGGGGGGTGGGGTGGAGTTTGGCTGCTCCGCGGACAAGGCATAGAGTCATCGGCCATGCGCCAGTCCGACTTGAGCATTTAAGGACGCTGCACGATGGGGCTGTTGGACCCAGCGCCGCCGCCGTTCGAGGTCTCCGAGTGGCGTCGCCTGTCGCACCTGGAGCGGATCAAGCCGCTGGCCCAGGACTGGGCGCTGAACGGGTTCGGAACCCCGGTCGCCGTCTACTTCCTCTACGTCTTCAAGATCATCGCCTACGCGGGGCTCGGCGCCCTGTTGATCTTCGCCACCAGCGGCTGGCCGGCGTGGACCGACCCGATCGTCTTCCAGAAGGCGGTGATCTGGACGCTGCTCTGGGAGGTGCTGGGGCTCGGCGCCGGCTCGCTGCCGCTGACCCTGCGCTTCAGCCCGATGGTCGGCGGTTTCCTCTACTGGCTGCGGCCGGGAACGACGCGGCTGCCGCCCTGGCCGGAGAAAGTGTCGGGGACGCGGGGCACGACCCGGACCTGGCTCGACGTCGCCCTCTACGCGGGCCTGATCGCTTCCGCGCTCTACCTGCTGCTCTCGTCGGGGATCGACGCGAGCACGCGCCTCGATCCCGTAGCGGTCGGGGTGATGCTGGCGTTCCTTGGCGCCCTCGGCCTCCGCGACAAAGTCCCCTTCCTAGCGGCGCGGGCGGAGATCTACGGCAGCCTCGCGATCATCTTCCTCTTCCCGCTGACCAACATGGTGATCGCGGCGCAACTCGTCTTCTTCTGCATCTGGTGGGGAGCGGCGGCCTCGAAGCTGAACCGCCACTTCCCCTTCGTGGTGACCGTGATGATCAGCAACACGCCCTGGAACAAATCGCGGCGGGCGAAGCGCCAGCTCTACGCGAACCACCCGGAGGATCTGCGGCCCTCGCGGATCGGCGAGCTGAGTGCGCACCTGGGGACCGTGATCGAGTTCACCCTGCCGCTGATCCTGATCCTCACCCAAGGGGGCCTCATCGGAACGATCGCCCTGGTCGGGATGGTGATCTTCCACGTCCACATCTTCTCGACGTTCCCGCTGGCGGTGCCGCTGGAGTGGAACGTGTTCATGATCTTCGGCCTCTTCTTCCTCTTTGGCCACTACGCCGACGTCCCCTGGTCCTCGCTCGACGATCCGCTGCTGCTGGTGATCCTGGGACTGATCTGCGTCGGCCTGCCAGTGCTGGGGAACTTCCGTCCCGACCTGGTTTCGTTCCTGCCCTCGATGCGCTACTACGCGGGCAATTGGGCGACGAGCCAGTGGCTGTTCCGCAAGGACACCGGTGCGGAGGCGAAACTTGACCGCGAGATCGTCAAGGCGGCGCCGATCGTCGAAGAGCAGCTGAAGAAGTTCTACGAGCCTGACCTGATCGAGGTCCTTCTCTACAAAGGGCTTGCCTTCCGCTCAATGCACTCGCATGGGCGGGCGCTGAACGCCCTCTCGGTGCGCTCGGTCGACGACGTCGAGGCCTACAGCGTCCGCGAGGGAGAGCTCGTGGCGGGGGTCGTCCTCGGCTACAACTTCGGCGATGGCCACTTCCACGACCACCGCCTGTTGGCCGCGGTGCAGGAGCGCTGTCAGTTCGCGCCGGGGGAGCTGCGAGTGGTGACGCTGGAGTCCCAGCCAGCGCACGTGCAGCGCCAGCGCTACCGGATCTGGGATGCGGCCGACGGCCTGGTCGAGGAGGGCTGGGTCGATGTCCGCGACATGGTCCGGCGCCAGCCCTGGTTGGCCGGCGACGAGCCGTTCCCGGTCCACCCGAGCCATGGCTAGCGCGGTCGTCGTCGGCGCCGGGCCCAATGGCCTTGCCTGCGCGGCGACGCTGGCCAGCCGGGGAGTCTCGGTGACGGTGATCGAGGCGGCGGAGACGATCGGCGGCGGCACCCGCAGCTCCGAGCTGACCCTGCCCGGCCTGCTCCACGACGAGCACAGCGCCACCCACCCGATGGCGATCTCCTCACCCGCGGTCGTCTCGGCCGGTCTCGAACTGGAGCGCCATGGGCTTGAGTGGCTCTGGCCGGAGGTCGACCTCGCCCACCCGCTTGACGGTGGCGGTGGGGCGACGATGCTGCGCTCGATCGAGGCGACGGCGGCGGGGCTGGGGGAGGCTGGCAAGCGCTGGAAGCGAATCTTCGGCCCGCCCGCGGAGTGGTACGACCTGCTGAGCGAGGACATCTACCACCCGCTCGTCCAAGTCCCGCGCCATCCGCTGCGGGTAGCGCGGTTCGGGATCCGCGCGGCGCCGCCGGCGAGCGCGCTGGCGCGGGCGCTGGGGACGCCGGAGGCGGCGGCGCTGTTCGGCGGCGTCGCGGCGCACTCCTACGCCAACCTCAACTGGCCGCTGAGCTCGGCGATCGGGATGGCGCTCGTCTGCTCCGGCCACGCCTATGGCTGGCCGGTCGCCAAGGGTGGCTCGATTGCGATCGCCAACGCCTGGGCCGCGGTGATCGGCGAGCACGGGGGGCGGATCGAGACCGGCAGGCGGGTGCGCTCGCTCGCCGAGCTGCCCGCGGCCGACGTCACCGTCCTCGACCTCTCGCCGGGCGGGGTGCTGGAGGTGGCGGGGGACCGGCTGCCGCAGCGCAGCGCCGCCGCCTATCGCCGCTACAAGTACGGGCCGGGGGCCTTCAAGCTCGACCTCGCGGTCGAGGGCGGGGTGCCCTGGGCGATGGAGGCGGCGCGGCGGGCGGGGACGGTGCACGTGGCCGGCTCCTTCGCCGAGCTGGCGCACGCCGAGGCCGAGATCAACCGCGGCCGCATGCCCGAGCGCCCCTTCGTCCTCGTCGGCCAGCAGTACCTCGCCGACCCGGGCCGATCCAAAGGGGACCTGCACCCGGTCTGGGCCTACGCCCACGTCCCCAACGGCTACACCGCCGATGCCACGGAGACCGTCCTCGATCAGATCGAACGTTTCGCCCCCGGCACCCGCGAGCGCATCGTCGCCCGCAACGTCCAGGGCCCCGCCGCGATCGAGGCCGCCAACGCCAACTTCGTCGGCGGCGACATCCTCACCGGCGCCAACACGCCGCTGCAGATGGTCCTCCGCCCCCGTCCGGCCCCGGTCCCCTACTGGACCGGCATCCCCGGCGTCTTCATCTGCTCCGCCGCCACCCCGCCCGGCGCCGGCGCCCACGGCATCTGCGGCTTCAACGCCGCCGAAGCGGCACTGCGCACGCTCTGAGTCTGCAATCGAGCACCGCAGACGTGTCGGATTCGAGGTTCGTGCCTCAGCCGCGCTTGATCAGCTTCACCGTGGTCGGTGGCACAAAGGCCCCCTGGAGCCGAAGTTCCACCCACGCCGTTCGCTGACGGGCAGGGGTGCGCAACAGGGCGTGCGCTACCCGATTGAGCCTGACGGCAATTCGCTTCGTCGCCCCACCGGGAATCGAGAACGGTGCTGCACCGATCGTGCGACCTGCCCGCCAGCTTTTTTTCCAACCCAAGATCTCCAGATCACCAACGCAGGACAGGGTTGCGGAGCAACGGAGCTTGATCGTGGCGCGGCCTTTGTCATCGACCCTGACCCGTCCGTCGGCGAGGTTCACCCATGACGCCGCCGGCGGCAATGGATGATGAGGGGAGCCGCCGCTCGGCGACTGCAGAGCAGGGGGGACATACCAGGGGGAGACGAAGGCGTTGCCCGTCGGGGTGACCCGGCCGATCGCCGCCGGTTCGCCGCGGTCGGTGAACCAGAGGTTGCCGTCGGGGCCGAGGATGATCTCGGCGGGCTCGGTGCCGGGGTTGAGACCGACGTTGTATTCCTCGACCTGACCGCCGGGGGTGATCCTGCCGATGCCGCCGTTTCCGTCCTGGTCGTAGAAGGAGGACGCGAACCAAAGGTTTCCTTCCGGCCCGACGGTGAGGCCCCGGAGGCGGCGACCTTCGTCGTAGCCGGGGATGGGGAAGTGGGTGAGGGCGCCGGCCGGGGAGATGCGCTGGGCGCCGTGGGACTGGGTGAACCAGACGCTTCCGTCAGGGCCGAGGAGGATCTCCTCCACCCAACCCAGGGCATTGCCGAACATGGTGATGGTGCCGGTTGGGGTAACCCTGCCGATCTTCCCTTCGCCGCTGTCTACGAACCAGAGGTTGCCGTCGGGGCCGAGGATGATCTGTCCTGGGTTGCTTTCCTCGCCCAGTCCATCGCGGAAGTAGGTGATGGTGGTGCCGCCGGGTCCATCGACGCTTTCGATTTTGGCGATCGCCGCCGTCGGGCCTTCGCCGTAGGTAAACCACATGTTTCCGTCGAGCCCGGCGACGATGTCGCTCGGCCAGGTGGGGAGGAATGCCTCGAGGATTTCGCCGTTCGTCTTCACATACCCGAGGCCCGGCCTAGCGCCGCTGCTCGACACGAACCAGATCCTGTTTCCGGGGCCCACGGTCAGGTCTTGGGGATGGGTTTTCGGCGTCAGCTCGGCAAAGCGACTGATCTCGCCCGTGGGGGTGATCGAGCCGATCGCCGGGGGTGAGCCGCTGATCCCGAACCAGAGGTTTCCGTCCGGCCCGGGGACGATCCCCGCCGGAGCACCCTCGAGGCCGTCGCGGAACTCGGTGATCGCACCCGCAGGGGTAATCCGCCCCACGGCTGGGTCGGTGCCCCCAAAGTCTTCGGTGACGAACCAGATGTTGCCGTCGGGTCCGGCAACCATTTCAGCCGGCAGGTTCTCGGCCGTCAGCCCTGCGCTGAACTCGGAGATGGTCGCCTCGGCAGCGTCCACCCGCAGGGCGGTGAAGGCCAGCGCGAGAAGCGCCAGCAGCAGCGAGATCGATCTTCCAGGTCTCATTGAGCGGTCCAGCCTAGTCTCTGGCCTCGACCGGAAGACGGGTCGGCAGTTGCGGTTCGTCCAGGGTTAAGGAAGCTCGGGCGTGGGGTAAACCGCCCTCACCGGGGCGCGATGGGAACTTCATCCAAAACGGAGAGCGATGCCGCGCGTGGCGAGCACAGGTTCGGCTGCTCGGCGCCGCTGACGATCGGCGTCGAGGAGGAGCTGCTGCTGGTCGACGGCGAGCTCGGGCTCGTCGCCGAGGGCGAAAAGGTGATGGACGAGATCGACCCCGACCACCGGGGCTCCGTCTCGACCGAGATCTTCGCCACCCAGATCGAGCTCAAGACCGGGGTCTGCCGCGACGCCGGGCAGGCCGCGTGCGAGCTCGCCGAGGTGCGCCGGGCCGTGACCGGCACCGGGGCGCGGCTGATGGGGTCCGGGCTCTATCCCGGTGACTCCGGTGACCCGGCCCTGGTCGAGAAGGCCCGCTACGTGCCGGTGAAGAATGACCTCGGCAGCCTGCTGTCGACTCCGCCCTGCGGGCTCCACGTCCACGTCGGCGTCCCCGATCCCGAAACCGCGGTTGCCGTCGCCAACGCGATGCGCCACCACCTGCCGGTGCTGGCGGCGCTGGCCGCCAACTCGCCCTTCAGCGACGGCGAAGACACGGGGATGGCGAGCGCCCGCGCCCGCGTCGTTCGTAGCTACCCGCGTTTCGAACTGCCCCGGGCCTTCGATGACTTCGAGGACTTCCTCAGCGTCGCCGACCAGCTGATCGCCGCCGCCGGCGTCGACGACTACACCTACATCTGGTGGGACGTGCGCCCGCACCCGAACCTGGGAACGGTCGAGGTGCGGGGGATGGACGTGCAGGCGCGGCCGCAGGAAAGCGCCGCGATCGCCGCCCTGATCCAGGCCCTGGCGGCAAAGGAGATCGACAGCCCCAGCCCCGTCAACCTCGCCCGCGAGGCGATCGAGGAGTCCTACTACCAGGCCGGCCGCTACGGCCTCGAGGCGCGGCTGATGGTCGACGACCACACCGCCGCCCCGGCCCTCGACGTCGCCCGCGGCACCCTCGAAGAGGCCCGTCCCTACGCCGCCGAGCTCGGCGGCGAGGCCGCCCTGGAAGAGATCGACCGCATCCTCAGCGACGGCAACGGAGCCGACCGCCAGCGCCGCGTGAACGGCGAGCGGGGAATGGATGCGCTGCTGCAGGATCTGGCCGAGCGCAGCCGGGTGTAAGTCACGGTCAGTAGCCTTCCGCCGGTGCGCTGGGGGGCTGGCATCGGAATAGCGGGGTTGCTTTTGTTGGCCTTCGCGTATCTAGCGGGAACACCCAATGCGGTGGACGCGTCCAGGGCCAAGAAAGAGCGCTGGTACAGCGTGCCCTTGGAGAGCGGCAAGACCAGCGATGGCTATCGATGGGGGGTGGGGGCCAAGGGACCGAAGGGCGAGCCGTGGGGCGAAATCTGCACTCAGGTGGGAATGACTGAGCCGCCTCAGCCCGATAAGCCCTTTGTCGAAAGCCGCGATGGGTCTCTTTGTGGGGATCTGCGATCCCCGAAGGAAGCGCTTATCGATGCCTCTGGCTTCGGGGAAGGGGCATCGCGTGTGACCGTGTTTGCGGCTATTTATCGCCCAATCGTCCGCAGGGTCGTCTTCGTCTTCGACTCTGGAGAGCGGAGGATGTACCTGCCTCGTGTTCCCCAGATCTCGAGCCGGGATAGCCGAGGGATTCCTGTCTTTCGCTATATCGCCGACACCTTCGAAGGAGAACAGTGTGCGCGCCGGATTACCACCTTCGATGGAAGTGGTGAGGTCATCTCCAACCAGACCAAGTCGGACTGTCCTGGCGGAGAACCGTTGCTTCCTCTCGGCGGCGTCGGCCCCCTCGCTGCGAAGGCTTCTGGATTACGCGCAGGTAGAGAGCCTCGTCCGTATCTGCGACGTCCGAGTCGAAGCTCTGAACGCAAAAGGCGGAGCGATCGGGGAGATCGGCGCCTGAGCTACTGAGGCGCTGGGATCTTCAGCCGTTGGCGCGCGGCGACGACCGCGGCGACGGAGGAGCGGCAGGCTTTGGCGATCTCGCCGTTGCCGTGATTGGGGCGGCGCCGGACCTCGAACTCGACCAGCGCAGCGCGGCGGAGTTTGGCGCGGTCTTCGCGGCCACAGTCCTCGGGAGCCGAGGCGAGGGCGGCCTGAGCGGCACGCTCACGGCGGCAGAGGAGGCAGTAGGTGCCCTCCTTGGAGTGCGCCCAGCTGCCGGGCAGCTCGACCTTTTCGCCGCCGACGCGGCTGACCGAAACCCCGCATTGGTCGCAGGTCCACTTTTTGGCGGTGGCGGTGCTCATTTTTTTGGTGGTAGTAGTGCTCATAAGTGTCAAAGTCGGCCGAGTTGGGGCGGCCAAACCCGTGTATCTACCGTAGCAGGGTGCCTCTTTTGCCCTGCTGGCACGCACGATCTGCGTTAGGCTCGCCGGATGATCATCTCGACGATGAACGACCTGCCCGGTTACGAGATCGAAGAGGTCCTGGGGGAGGTTTTCGGCTTGACCGTGCGCTCCCGCAACCTCGGCTCCCAGATCGGCGCTTCGCTGAAATCGCTGGCCGGCGGCGAGCTGAAGGGGATGACCAAGATGCTGGTCGAAGGCCGCGAGCACGCCACTGAACGGCTGGTCGAAGAAGCCGGGTCCAAAGGCGCCGACGCGATTCTCGCCTTCCGCTTCGACACCTCGGAGCTCGGCACCACCTGGACCGAGATTTGCGCCTACGGCACCGCGGTCCGGGCGCGCAAGCTTTAGCCGAAAGCCAGCCGAAAAGCCGGCTTTACCGGCCTCCTACACTTGACGTATGACCGTCGAGGAGATGCCCGTACCCACCTACACGCTCTACCGCCGTGGCCTCGAGCTGCTCGAGGACGGCGACTTCGAGCATGCAACCGCGCCGCTGGCCGAGGCCGCCCGGCGGGCGCCGGAGAAGACCTCGGTCCGCGAGGCGCTCGGTCGCGCCTACTTCCGCTCCGGCCGCTTCGCCCCGGCCGCGGCCGAGTTCGAGGCCGTCGTCGAGTCCCATCCGGTCAACGACTTCGCCCACTTCTGCCTCGGCCGCGCGCTCAGCAAGACCGGCCAGAAGCGCCGTGCCCGACATCACCTGGCGCTGGCCTGCAACCTGCGCCCGGAGCGGCGGGACTACCGCTACTACCGCCGCCTGCTCGATTCCCAGACGGTCTGAGGGCGACCGCCCTCAGAGCCCTTCGACCAGCTTCCCCACCGTTTCCCGCGTGAAGTAGGGGCTGTAGGTGCGGGAGCGGTTGGTGATGTGCTGGTAGGAATTGAGGCCGTTGATCATCGTGCCGCCGGCGACCAGCCAGCCGCCGCCGCTGGCGCCGGGGGCCCACTGACAGCCGATGCCGAGAGTCGGTGGGCCGGGAAGGGGGAAGCTGAGCCTGTCGTCGCCGGCGTAGGAGGAAGTGCAGCCCTGCAGGCGCTTGACGTTGCCGGGGTAGCCGAAGCTGGCGTAGCGCTGGTTGCGGGCTTGGTCGAGGGCGATCGTGGCGCCGCCGCCGACCGCGTCGGCGACGTTGATGCCGCGGTTGTTGGGCCGGACGAGGAAGGCGCCGACGTCGAAGTCGGAGTTGTCGCGGTTCGTCCATTGCGGCGCCGCGAAGATCTTGCTGCTCTTGGCCGGGAAGGCGCCGAAGGGAGCTTTGCCCGCGGTGTAGGCGGGGACGAAGAGAAGGCTGCGGAACCAGAGGTTGCCGCGAAGTTCGGCGCCGGCGTTGACGCAGTGGCCGGCGGTCAGCACCAGCTGGCGGGTGAGGCTGTTGATCGCGGTCCCCGAGCAGTAGCCGCGCTTGTTGCCGATCCTGATGAAGATGCGGCCGTTGAAGGAGTAGGGCGGGACCTCCGGCGTGGAGACGGTGAGGAAGCTGGCGCCGGCTAGCGGGGCAGGGCGGCCGAAGCGCAGGTCCGGCTCCCCCTCGGCGTCGAGGACGAGCTCGAGCGGCTGCGCGCTTTCCATCCGCTCCGGGGTCCAGTAGCGCAACGTGCGAGCCGCTTCGGCCCGGTCGCTGACGGCGCCGGCGAGCGTCGGGGTGGGGGCCTGGGCGCGCGGCGAGGCGGCGGCGGCTTCGGCCAGCGCAATCATCCCGAAGGCGATGATCAGGAGGATGAGCAGCACCGTGGTGCTGATGCCGCGAGCGCCGGGATGAGGGTGGTACATCTGGTCGCTGAGGATAGAGAGATGCGGTTGCGGGACGGCCGAATGCCGCCCCGCCCAGCGCTTACGTCAGCCGACGAGCGGGATGACGCAGCGGAATTTTTTGGTGGCGGTGGAGGCAGCGGATTTGATTTCTCCTGAGTCGGAGACCGTGACGACCCCGTAGAGGTTGTCGCCGCTCATCACGGGTATCTCGCCCGTCCACTCATCCCCGGTCGCCAAGACCACCCCAGGTTGCTGAGAGAACGCAGCAAGCGAGAGCGCGTCGGGAAGCTCGCCGTTCTGAGCCGCACACGAGGCCGCCGCCGCGGGAGCGGTAAGGGCGGTGCCGCTCTGCTCCGCCAACCAGCAGGCGCCGGCGAAGGGACGGGTGCCGGGTTTGCAGCCGGCGCCGTAGCCGTTGACCGTCTTCGCGTTCTGGGCGTTGGCGGCGTTCAGCGCCGTCTCCGCGTCCTGAGCCGACTGCGACCGCTCGGCGAAGACCGCCGAGGGGACCTGGCCCAGGGTGGCGGCATCGATCTGGACCCCAGTTACCGAACCAGGCGGCAACTGCGCAGCCGGAATCACCCCCGGCTTCAACCGGTTCGCGGGCACCGACCCAAGCGCCAGCCGGTTCCCCGGAATCGACTTCACCTTGATCGTCTTGCCATTGATCTTCGCCGCCGCATACACGGTGCCGCTAAGCGCCGCCACCAGCGCCAAGCCGGCGATGATCAACGCCGGCGCCTGCCGCCGAAGTCCCCTGCTCATGAAGTTCTCCTTGTAGATCGTTGACTGGACAGGGCCAGCGCATTAAGCAGGCCCGCTAAAGCGGGGCCAACCTAGCTTGAGAACAGCCGCCTTGGACGGATATCTACACCCGGGTTCGTCAAAGATTTGAGGTGTCAGGTGCCGTGGGAGGCGATGACGATGATCTTGCTGTCGCGCTCCTCGTCCGGCTCCTCCGAGAGGGCGATCTCGGTCCCTTCTTCGCGCTGACCCAGCAGGGCGAGGCAGCTCAACCCTGATACCGCCAACGCGTCGGTCACCTGCCGAGGAGTCCAATGGCGCTGTCTGTGTATGTGCGGCTCGATGCCATGCCCAGAGAGCCGCGCTTCGAAAGTGCCCTCAGCCTCGATGGTGTTGCTTAGCCCTTGCCATTCCACCCCACGCTCGCTCATCGCCTCCGAAGCGCCAGCTTGGAAGGAGTTTCGGAGTAGAGAGATGGTGTTGATGTCGAAAACGAGGAGCCCGTTTGCCGGGTCCAGGTTCTCGGCGACACCGGCGAAGGCGCGCGTGAGATCGCTCTCTTCGGTCATGTAGTTGATGACGTCGTTGAGAAGAAGAACCAGCTGGAAGGCGTGCTTCGGAGAGTCCGGCTGGGGTCCAAGAGGGGGGAGGGCGCGTCCGTCCAGGTGGTGCAGTGCGATGGATGGATATTTCCGCCTTGCCTCGGCGACCATCTCGGCGGAGACATCGCAACCGACGATCTTCCAGCCCCGCTCCAACAACGGGTCGAAAGCTTGGCCGGTTCCGCAGCCCACGTCCAGGGCCCAGCCCTTCTGAAGCCCGCGCCCCTCGAGCTCGGGCAGCAGAACCTTGCCTAGCCAGAGCTCATAGTTGTTCTGCGCATTGGTTACGTCATACGCCGCCGCGAAGCGATCGTAGGCAGCCTGTGCTGACCCCTCCTCCTTCATGGAACCAGGGTAAGCCCTCTGCACCGGCAGGCGCAATGATGAACCGGCTGGGCTGTTCCACGGGTCGGGCCGGCCAAGAGGCTGAGGCCTTCCAGGTCAGGGAACCGCTGATCGTGGAGGGGAGCGAAAGGAGGCGAGCCCGACGGTCGTCGGGATCAAGGTTTCGACATCCTTCGTTCTCCTAACGGATTGCTCCTCTAGTTCGGGCAGCCAAGCCAGAACATCATCCAGGGATTCAACGATCTTTATCCACGCCCGGCGATCAACTACGACAGGCTTCCAAGAAAGATGTCGATCAGTATGAGCGTCAAAGGTCCCCGCTTCGATGGCTTCGGTTACGCGCTCAAAATAGGTATGTAAGAAATAATGTGACATCTCTTCGCGAACAATCTGAGGTAGTACTTCCCAGGTGGGAGTGTCGAAGTAAGGGCGGAGGGTGCTTCTGTAGATTCGTTCGACTCCGCCTCCCCGGCGACCCCCTTTTCGTTCTTCCAAGATCTCGAGATAGCCCCACCTCGCAAGATCTCTGAAGCATCGGGAGATATGCGTTAGTGACCCACCTACCTCCTCGACAAAAAGGGATGGGCTAAGGGGGCGGATGCTGACCTCCATCAGGATCTTGCACCGCCAGCGATTAGAAAGCGCCTTAGCGAGCTTCGGTCCGATGGCATAAGGGGCTCGCGGCTGACCAGCGTCGACGGGTCCTTGGCGTCGCCGTGCTCCTTTCAGCATCAGGGACGGACACCCAGGGGAGCGGAACGAACTCAGGCCAACGGTCGTGGGGATCTGCTCGGCACCGGTAGAGGCCAATCTTTCCGTGGCTTCGAGCTCGTGTTCAGAGAGTGAGTCAAGGATCATGTCCAGACGCTCCCCGAGCTGCTCCCAGCCTGCCTGGTCGAGCGCCACGGCATCCCAGGAGAGATGTCGATCAACCTCTAGGTCAAAGGTCCCGGCTTCTAAGGCTTCTCCAATGTGCTGCTGGTAGGCGGTGAGAACTGAGCGGGAGATGGCATCTCGATCGGAGCACGGAACGCTTTCCCACGAATAGGTATCGAAGTAGGCCCGACGGATAGCCCTGTACACGTGTTCGATGGCTGCTCCGCCTCGGCGACCAGGGCGCTCCTCGGCTATCTCGATATAGCCCCAATCCGCCAGCTGCCTGAAGCAGCGAGAAACATGGGTGAGCTCTCCGCCTATGTTCTCTACAAATTGAGAGGGGCTAAGCGGTCGTACGGTGACCTCCACCAGTATGCGGATCCGCCAAGGATCTGCAAGCGCTTTGGCCGTTTGAGCGCTAATTCCAAATGCAGCAGGTTCCCTGTCGCTGGCGAGCGGTGTCACCTGATCCCCTCAATAGACGTTGAGCGCTAGACAAATACTAACTCTAGTTGCTGCAGAAGAACTTCCTTTCCCAAAGTGCTTCTTTAAGAGAAAAATTAGTGGCAGATTTGGTCAGCGATAAATCATCCTGCTTATAAACAGCAAGCTCAAAGGGGGTGAGCAGGATGAAGCTTGACGCTACGACGGCAGCTCTGCCCAAAGCCAGTACGACGAAGGGCGCCTGATCCCAGCATGCGACTCCCTCGGTTTGCCGAGGGAGTCGCTTTCGCTGGCGCTTTTGCGTCACCGTGTGACGAGGGGAGTAAGACAAGTGGCAACCGTCACCCAATTACTGCCCAAAGTTGCCTTCGTAACTCATTGAGGGCGCCTCTACGCTGGCACAACGATCACTTACTGATCGCAATATTTCCAGCAACTAGTGGAGGAGACAGCCGTGAGCGAGGCGGGTGCATGCGTAGACGGGCGGCTGGTCGATGAGCTCGCCGTGATCTTGGAGCCGACGCTTCGGGACGCCCTCAATCACCCCACGCGGCGCGAAATCATTCGGGTCCTCCACGGCAGCCAGGAGGGCCTGGACGTCGATGGAATTCTCGACAAGGTCTCGCCGCTCAAGCGCAATGAGATCGACTACCACCTTCAGGTTCTCCAGAACCGAGGTGTCGTCCTGAAAGATGGGACGCGTCCCGCACTCGGCGGCATCGCGCCCCTTTGCCGTTTGGCCATTGCGGATGATGCGAAGGTTCGGGCCGCGCTGCGGGTTACTGAGCGCCAAGATCGCCGGCGAAGGGAGGGGGTTGGGAAAGGCGGTTCCACCGGCCTGCTGACGATGTTCCGGGTTCCGAGACCGGATCGCACCATCAGCTTGAGCAACCTCCTCGGGCGCAAAAAGGACCCGGAGCAGTGATCGCCGCTGAGCCGGCGGCGCCCTCCAAGAACAGTGGGTCGGAGACCGGCCGGCTGGAGACCCCTCTGGATCGGGTGCTGCGTGCCCTGAACCATCCTCTTCGCCGGCGGGTCCTGCGCGCTTTGGTTGACGGAAGCAGCAGTGCCAGCACGCTCTCGAAGGAGCTGGGTGTGGGCTTGGGGCTGGTCTCCTACCACCTCAACCAGGTGCTCGCCAGAGAATGCGAAGTCGTCGAGCTGGTTAAGGAGGTTCCCCGCCGGGGCGCGACGGAGAAGTTCTACCGGCTCAAGTTCCAGGCCCTCAGTGGAGGCGACTCGGCCCCCGGTTCCAGGGCGATGTCACTCGAGGAGTGCTTCATCGTCGCTGTGGCGGCGATGGAAGCCAATGTCTTCGAGGCTCTCGACGGCAGCTCCTGGGATTGGTTCCTGGCCCAGGTGGACTCTCGAGGTTGGGCCGAGATCGCTGCTGCCAGCGAGGAGTTCAATGATCGAGCTCGCGCCGCGGTGGAGGCCACTCGGGCGCGCTCTGGACAGGCGGAATCTCGGGAGGTCGTCGTCGGGGCTGCGGCCTTTCCAGCCGTCCCTCCGCCTCCGACGGCATAAGCATCACGATCCCGACGCTCTTCTTGACGTAATAAGCAAGTTTTATTACTACCGGGTGTATAACCGGTGGCAGATGCTGGGGTTGGCGCGGAAAGTCCACGATTTGATCGCGGTGGAGGCGCGGGAGGCTCTGGAATCGGGCTGGGCGGAGCTGAGCCTGGAGGAGGGGGACGTTGGGCCGGCGCTGCGCCTGGAGCCGATGAAGCTGGCCTGTGCGCCGCTGGAGATCTACTTCGACTCGGCGCAGTTGGTTCTCTGCTCGCCCGGCCGCAAGGGGATGGGCTGCGAATTCTTCTCCCAGGACCAAGGGGAGATCAGGGAGAAGGTGCGGGCGCTTGCCGCCGCGTTGGTCGCGGGTAGCTACGTCGAGCGGCTGCGCGACGCGACCTCCGAACTGGTGGCGGAGTGGCCGGGGCCGGCCGGCACCGAAGAGGCGCGGCGCGAGGCGCTGATCTCCACCGGGGCGAGCAGCGGCAGCTGGACCACCATCTCCTACGAGCCTTATTGAGCCGCGCGGTCGTCCCGGCTGGCGCCGGGGGATAGACTCGGCCGCGTAAATATCGGTCGGTGGTCAAGGGAAGTCCGGTGTAAGTCCGGCGTGGTCCCGCCACTGTGACCGGGTGGAGGAGTTCGCAGGCGCCTCGCGCGCCAGCCACTGGGGACGACACCTCGTCCCCGGGAAGGCGCGTCCTCCCTGATCCCGGAAGCCAGGAGACCTGTCCCCGGCCAATGCCAATTCAACCCTCGAGGAAAGGGTGGCTAAATGCCAAGAATCATCTCGTTCCGGCTGGCTGCTGCGTGTGTGCTGGCCCTGTCATTGACTCTCGCCTTCGCGACGCTCGGCGTGGCCAAGGGGCCGGCGGCGGATCTGCGTGTGGTCGGCACCGGCGGCAAGGCGCTCGCCGAACAGCCGGTCCCGACGGCGAAAGTCTCCGTCAAGACCAGCCCGAAGGCGACCTGCTTCGGACCCGGCAGCGGCGGCAGCGGCAACAACGCCGAGATCAAGGCCGGCACGGCCCTGGGGCTGCTTGCCAACGGGGCGAAAATGCTCGCCCCGCTGCGACCGCTGCTGATCAGCGACAGCTTCGACTTCGGACTCGCGCTCTGCGGGGTCGGGTCCAGCGTCGCCAAGGGCAGCGCCTCCTGGTACCTGAAGATCAACCACGAGTCGGTGGAAGTCAGCGGCGACGTGGCGAAGGTGAAGCCGGGTGACGAAGTCCTCTACGCGCTGGTGAAGACCGAAGCGCCGGACTTCGCCTACCCCGATGAGCTGGTGCTGACCGCGCCGAAGACGGCCACGGCCGGAACGGCGTTCACGGTCCGCGTCTGGGCCTACGACGGCAAAGGCAAACGCACCCCGCAAGCCGGGGCGAAGGTGACTGGCGCCGCGGAGCCGACCGGCGCTGACGGCCGCACCACGGTGACGCTGAGTAAGTCGGCGAAGCTGATCGCCCGCGCCGATGCCGAGATCCCCTCCGCCCGCGAGGCGGTCTGCGTCGGAGGCAACTGCCCGAAATGAGGGTGCGCCGCGGCACGGCGGTTGCGACTGCGCTGCTTGGTGCGGCGCTCGCAACCGCCGGCTGCGGTCTCGGCCCCGGCGCTGAGGTCGGCTCGGTCGAGCTGACCGTGACGCGGGATTACGGGGCGGTGCCGATGCTCCAGCGCTCGGTGCAGGCGCGCGAATCGGACACGGTGATGCGGGTGCTGGAAGGGGAGGCCGAGATCGAGACCCGCTACGGCGGCGGCTTCGTCCACGCGATCGACGGCCTCGCCGAGCAGCAGACCGGCCCCGATGGCCCTTACGACTGGTTCTTCTACGTCGACGGGATGGAGTCCCCGATCGGGGCGGCGGAGGTGCCGCTGGAGGGCGAGGAGCGGATCTGGTGGGACTATCGCGATTGGTCGGCGACCAACCACGTGCCGGCGGTGGTGGGGTCCTGGCCGGCTCCTTTCGCCGACGGAGTGGCGGGAAAGCGCTACCCGGTTGCGCTCGAGTGTTTTGGCGGGGGAGCGGCATGCGAGTTGGCGCGCGAGGCGCTGGAGCGCGAAGGGGTGCAGATCGCCGCCGGTGCGCCGAAGGGCGCGATCAGGATCCTGGTCGGCCCCTGGGAGCGGCTGCGTGCCGACGCCACCGCGAAGCTGATCGAGGCCGGGCCGGGCGAAACCGGCGTCTTCGCCGACTTCGAGGCCACGGCCGACGGCTACGAAGTCGTGGCCTTGGACGAAGAGGGAGAGCGGGCGCGTGGCCTCGGCCCGGATGCAGGGCTGGTGGCGGCGACGAGCCGCTACGGAGGCCCCGCCCTCTGGGTGGTCACCGGCGGCACGGGAGATGCCGTGCGCGCCGCCGCCGAATCGCTCGACGCCGAGCGCCTGCGCGACCATTTCGCGGTGGCAGTTGAGGACGACGATGTGACTCCGCTGCCGGTGGAGGCGCCGTGAAATCACCCTTCGCCTACCGGCCGCGACAGGCGCCGCTGCAGCTGGCCTCCCCCGGCGCCGCGGTTGCCTATCTGGGCGCGATCGTCGCCGTCGCCTTCCTCTACTCGAACCCGGTCGTCCTCCTCGCGGCCGGGATCGCGGCGACGGTGGCCGGACTGCTGGCGGGGGCGCGCCGCGCCGTCGTTGTTGCCTTGAAGATGGGCTTGGCGCTGGCCTTGTTGATCGTCGCCGTCAACGCCCTCGTCGTCAACCGCGGCGAGACCGTGGTCGCGCGGCTGGGGGAGTGGCCGCTGCTGGGCCAGGTCGACATCACCTTGGAGGCGATCGTCGCCGGCAGCTCCGGCGGCTTGCGCGCCGCGGTGGCGATCATCGCCGCCGCCGTCTACTCGGCCTGCGTCGACCCCGACCGGGTGCTGCGGGTGCTGCGGCCGCTGGCCGGGCGCTCGGCGTTGACGGCGACGCTGGTCTCGCGCCTGGTCCCGGTCGCCGCCGCGGACGCTGGTCGCCTTCGGGACGCCGCCCGCTTGCGCGGTCCCGCCGCCGCCGAGGTCGGCGCCGCGCCGCTCGCCCGCCGCCTCCTCGCCGGCTCCTTCGACCGCGCCGTCGACGTCGCCGCGACCTTGGAGCTGCGCGGCTACGGCCTCGACCTCCCTCGCGCCCGCAACCGCCGCACCCGCTCGCGCTACGACCGTCGCTTCTACGCCGTCGGCGCGATCGTCCTCGCGGCGGCGATCGCCGGCCGGGCCATCGGCCTCGACGACTTCCACACCTACCCCTCGATCGAGATCGGCGCCGGTCCACTGACGCTCGCCTTCTCCGCCCTCGTCGCCCTCAGCGGCCTGGCGCCGCTGAAGCGCAGGGGTCGCCGGAATCGCGTGTCGCCTTTGTCGCCCGTCGGGCGACAAAGGCGACACTCGCCGCGGGTGGCACGTGTCTGAGCTGGCGATCAGGCGCGGGGCGGCGCCGGCGCTCGCGGTCGAGGGCCTTGGGTACGCCTACCCGCATGCGCCGCGGCCCGCGCTCGTGGACGTCTCGCTGCAGGTCGCGCCGGGGGAATTCGTCCTCCTCGCCGGTCGCTCCGCCTCCGGCAAGTCGACGCTGCTGAAAGCCGCCTGTGGGCTGGTCCCGCACTTCCACGGCGGCGAGATCGAAGGCGAGGTCCAAGTCGCCGACCTCGACGCGATCGCCACCGGCCCTGGCGAGCTGGCGGCGGTCGTCGGCTACCTCGCCCAGGACCCGGAGACCCAGGTCGTCTCGACCACGGTGGCGGCTGAGATCGAGCTGCCGCTGGAGCTGCGCGGCGACGCCCCCTCCGATCGCGCCCGTGCTGTCGAGGAGGTTGCGCTTGGCCTCGCGATCCCGCACCTGCTCGACCGCACCGTCGACACCCTCTCCGGCGGCGAGCTGCAACGAGTGGCGCTGGCGGCGGCATTGGTCACTCGCCCGCGGCTGATCCTCCTCGACGAGCCCACCTCACAGCTCGATCCCGTCGCCGGCGACGAGCTGATCTGGCTGCTGCGCCGTCTCAACGAGGAGTGGGGGGTGGCGGTGCTGCTGGCCGAACACCGGCTCGAGCGCTGCCTCGCCGCAGCGGACCGCGTCGTCGCGATGGAGGGCGGCGGCATCTCCTTCGACGGCCCACCGGCCGACTTCCTCGCTTGGGCCGCCGGCAACGATCCCGCGCTGACGACGCCCGCGGCCCGCCTCTTCTCCCTCGCCGCGATCGAGCCGCTGCCCGTCGGCGTTCGCGACGCGAGGCAGACGCTTCGAAGCAGGGGTATCGAGTGACGGCGCTGAGGGCCAAGGGCCTCTGGGTCGAGCTGGATCGGGGCGAAGACCTGCGCGACGTCTTGAAGGGCATCGACTTGACGATTCGGCGGGGTGAACGCGTAGCCCTGATGGGGCGTAACGGTGCCGGCAAGAGCACCCTGCTTCGGACCGCCGCCGGCCTCCACGAGCCGGTTGCCGGCAAGCTCGAGGTCGACTCGATCGCGCTGCTTACCCAGAACCCAAGCGACTACCTCGTCCGCGAGCGGGTCGGCGACGAACTGCCCGGGGATGCAGGGATGGCAGCGCTGCGCACTGTCGGCCTCGAGCACGCCGTCGATGCCGACCCCCGTGATCTCTCCGGCGGCGAGCGCCAGCGCCTTGCCCTCGCGATCGCCCTCGCCGGCCGCATGGACGGCGAGGAGCTGCCCGGCCTGGTCGCCCTCGACGAGCCCACCCGTGGCATGGACCATGCTCGCAAGGACGACCTGGTCGGCCTGATCGGAGACCTCGCCGCTCGCGGCGCCGCGGTCGTCGTCGCCACCCATGACGTCGAGTTCGCCTCCGCCTTCGCCGAGCGCGTCGTGCTTCTGGGCGACGGCGTCGTCATCGCCGACGGGCCGATGGCCGAGATCCTCTCCGGCGGCTGGTATTTCGCCACCGAGGTCGCCCGCGTGCTCGACACGTCGGGCGTCGTCACCCCCGAGCAGGGCGCCGCCCTGCTCGCCCGAGAGGGGACGGGATGACCTGGGAGCTCGCCAGCTTCCTAATCATCGGCGCCGTCATCCTCGCTGGCTTCGTCTGGTACGAGCGCTCACGGCCGCCCTCGCAGGTCGTCGCCCTGGTCGCGGCCCTGGCCGCTCTGGCGATCGCCGGGCGCATCGCCTTCGCCGCCTTCCCCAACGTGAAGCCGACGACCGACATCGTCATTTTCGCCGGCTACGCCCTCGGCGGCGCCCCGGGCTTCGCAGTCGGCGCGCTCGCCGGCCTCGTCTCCAATTTCTGGTTCGGGCAGGGCCCGTGGACGCCGTGGCAGATGGCCGGCTGGGGGATGTGTGGGGTCCTGGGAGCCGTCCTCGCGCTTGGCGTCCGCAATGCGGGGCGCTTCACTCTCGCTGCAACCTGCGCATTTGCTGGCATTCTGTACGGCGCTCTGTTGAACTTCTCTCTCATGGCCACCTACGGCGGCGACCTCTCGCTGCAGCACTTCCTGGTTTTGGAGGCGCGTGCGATCCCGTTCGAAGTCGCCCACGTGCTCGGCAACGTGGTCCTGGCCCTGATCGCGGGTCCGGCGATGGTGCGGATGTTGGTCCGTTTCCGGGAGCGCTTCGAATGGCAGCGCCGGGAGGGCGCGCCGGCGCCGCGGCCCGCGGGTGGCGGGCTTCCTCTGCGCAGCGGCGGGGTCGCCACCCTGCTGCTGGCCGCCTTCCTCCTCGGAGGGCTCGCGCCCGCCCCCGCGCAGGCATCCCCGGTGACCGACGCCGCTGACTGGCTGCGGGCCCAACAACGGCCCAGCGGCGGGTTTGCCGCCGCCGCCGATCGCGACACCGGAGCGGAAATGACCTCCTGGGCGATGCTTGGATTGGCCGCGGCCGGTCGCAACCCCCTCGACGTGGTCAGCGGCGGCAAGACCCCGGTCGACTTCCTCCGTGGCCATCTCGACGAAGTCAGGGATGCGGGCGACGTCGCCCGCACGATCCTCGCCCTCGAGGCCACCGGGGTCGATCCGCGGTCCTTCGGTGGCGAGAACCTGGTCGATCGACTGCTCGCCGAACGACGCGACAACGGCTCCTACCAGGGCTGGCCTGGAACCAGCGCCTACGCGGTCCTCGCCCTGCGGGCGGCGGGGGCGGGCGCGTCCACCGCGCCGACGCTCACGTGGTTGCGCAAAGTTCAGGGGAAAGACGGGGGCTGGGGGAACGTGCCGGGGGAGCCGGGCACGGCGGAGATCACCGGCGCCGTGCTGCAGGTGTTGACGCCGGGGTCGGAGGCCTCTGAGCTTGCCCTCGACTTCCTGCGCAAGGGCAAGCGACCCAACGGCGGCTTTGCCCCCGGCAAGAACCTCGCCGCCAACGCTCAGGCAACGGCATGGGCCTCGCAGGGGCTGCTCGCCACCGGCAAGGACCCGGCCAGCTTCGGCGACGGCAAAAGCTCGTTCGCCTACATGCGCGGGCTGCAGTCGAACAAGGGCTTCTTCTTCCAGCAGCCGAACTCCGAGGTCTCGCCGGTCTGGGTCACCGCCGACGTCTTGGTTGCGCTCTCCGGTCACCACCTCCCCGTCTCGGCGCCGCCGCGCAAGCCGAAGCCGAAGGTGGCGACTCCCACCGCCGGCTCGACCGATGTCGGCGCGGTACCGCCTCCGGCCCCGGTGGCGCCGCCTCCCTCCGCAGCGACGGACAGCTTCGAAGAATTCTTCGGCGGGACCAGCGGCAGCGAGGGCGGGGGATCTTCGCCGAAAAGCTCGAAGCCGTCGACTGGCGTCGGCTCTGGCGGGGCCGTGCCTCCGGTCACCATTCCGGGTGGGCGCGGACCCGAGGCCGACCTTGGTTTCGACCCCGAAGCCTCTGACCTGCAGTACGGAGGGGAGCAGGTTTCGCAGGGGACCGGCGACGAGGAGGACTCCGGCAGCAGCGGCGCCGCCGGCGCGATCCTCGCCGGCCTCCTCGCCGGCTGCCTACTCTTCGCCGCCGCCCTTGCCAGTCGCCGTGGCTGGATGCGCTGGCGCTACGGGCTCTAGGTCACCGGCTTCGCGATCCTGGCAGGGATGATCGGCTTCTAGCTATACCCTCGACGCATGGACGTCGAGACCGCGATCCGCACTCGCCGCACCCACAAGGCGTTTGCGCCCGAGCCGCTGCCGCGCCAGCAGATCGACGAGCTGCTGGAGCTGGCGAGCTGGGCACCGAACCACAATCTCACCGTGCCCTGGCGCTTTCGGGTGATCGGGCCCGAGACCCTGCGGCGCCTGAAGGAGGTGGCCGGGCCCGAGGGCGCGGCGAAGCTCGACCGGGCGCCGACCCTGATCGTCGTCTCCTCCGTCCTCAGCGGCGACCCGATCGAGGAGGAAGAAGATCTGCACGCCACCGCCAGCGCCTTCTACATCGTCTTGCTCGCCGCCCATGCCCGAGGCTTCGCCGGCTACTGGCGCACCCCAGGGCTCCTGCGTACGCCCGAGGGCTGCGCCGCCGTCGGGCTCCCGCAGGGGGAGCGGTTCGTCGGCCTCCTCCATCTCGGCCACCCGCGCCAGGAGAAGATCCCGCCCGAGCGCCCCGGCGCCGATCGCACCACGACCTACCTCGACTGATGCTGAGCCGCGCCCGCGCCATCGAGGAGATCGCCGGCAGGCACTTCGAGGTCGTCGTCATCGGCGGCGGCATCACCGGCGCCGGCGTCGCCCTCGACGCCGCCTCACGTGGCTACTCGGTCGCCCTCCTCGAGCGCGGCGACTACGCGGTCGGCACCTCCAGCCGCTCCTCGAAGATGGTCCACGGCGGCCTCCGTTACCTGCAGAACTTCGACCTCGGCCTCGTCCGCGAGGCGCTGCTGGAGCGCCAGTTGATGGTCCGACTGGCGCCGCACCTCGTCTACCCGACCCCGTTTCTCGTCGCCTCCCTGGGTGAGGAGCGGCGAGACCGCAAGCTCGGCCTCGGGCTGAACATGTACGACGTGATGGCGACCACGCGCGCCGGCCGCAGCCGTCGCGAGCGCCGAGCCGGCGGTGAGGAGGAGGACTACTACTGGTCGCCTGACCGCCACCGCACGATCGACCAGGACGAGGTGCTGGAGCTGGTCCCGGCGCTGGCCCCGCGCGAACCGCACGACGCCTACCTCTTCTACGACTGTCAGACCGACGACGTTCGCCTCGTCCTCACCGTCCTCGGCGAGGCCGAGCGTTTCGGCGCGGTGATGCTGAACGGCGCCGAGGTGACGGAGGTCCTCTCCGCGAACGGCAAAGCCAACGGCGTCGCCTTCGTCGAGGCGGACTCGAACGAGCGGATGGAGGTGCGCGCCGACCACGTCGTCAACGCCACCGGCGTCTTCGCCGACCAGATCCGCCCCGAGGAGCTGCTGGGCGAGGAGGACGTGCCCCGGATCGCGCCCAGCCGCGGCACCCATCTGCTGATCGACCAGAAGGACCTGCCGATGGGGAGCGCCGCCTGCATCGTCCCGGCCGGCGAAGGCCGGATGATCTTCTCCCTGCCCTGGTACGGCCGCACCCTGGTCGGCACCACCGACAACGACTTCGACGGCGACATCGCCCATCCGCGGCCGGCGGCAGACGACGTCGAGTACCTGCTGAGTGCGGTCAATGACTTCTTCGGGGTCGCGCTGGGCGAGTCCGACCTGGTCGGCGCCTACGCCGGCGTGCGGCCGCTGATCTCCACCGGCGACCCGCGCAAGTCGGTCGACATCTCCCGTAAAGCCGAGCTCTACGAGACCTCCTCGGGGATGCTGACGATCACCGGCGGCAAGCTCACCACCTGGCGGCGGATGGCGAAGCAGACGGTTGACCGGCTGGTCGAGCGCGAGGGACGCGAGGCGCCCTGCCACACGCATGAGATTCCGCTCGGGATGGAGGCGCGGCCGGCCGATCTGGAGGCTCCCGAGGGGATAGGGGAGGAAGCGACCGATCAGCTCGCCTTCCGCTACGGCCACGCCGCCCGCCGGGTCCTCGACATTGCCCGCGCCGAGCCGAAGCTGGTGCGCCCGATCGCTCCGGGCCGCCCCGACCTGCTCGCCGAGGTGGTCCTAGCTGCCCGCCACGAGCAGGCGCGCAGCGTCGCCGACGTGCTCCTGCGCCGCACCCGGCTGGGGATCCTGGCCGCCCCGGAGCTGCGCACGGCGAAGGCGGTTCGCCCCGTCGCCGACGCCCTCGGGGCGGAGCTGGGCTGGTCGCGCCGGCGCCGCTCGCAAGAGGCGGAGGCGTGGCTAGAGGTCGCCGCGAAGGAGGGAACCGACCCCGCGGCCGCGGTCCGTACGGTCGGTTGAATAACCTGCCGGCTCGATGAACAAGGCTGAGCTGGAAAAGAAACCCCTGTCCGATTTGCACCTGCTTGCCGCCGAAGCTGGCGTCGACAAGTTCCGGATGCTGACCAAAGGCGAGCTCGTCGAGCGGCTAGCCAGCGGCGACGGCCCCGCCGCTGCTGCAAAGGCGCCCACCGCCGGCCGCGGCGGAGATGACGAGGGAGGCGAGGAGCGCCCACGTCGCCGCCGTCGCCGCCGCACCGGCTCACCGGCCGTCGCCGATGAGATCGAGAAGGGTGGCGAGCCCAGGGCCCGCCAAAGTCGGGAGCAACGCCAGGAGGCGCCGCCGCGCCGCGAGCCCCGCGACCGTCCCGAGAAGGCTCCCGAGCGCGAGAAGGCCCCCGAGCGCGAGCAGGCCCCCGAGCGCGAGCAGGCCGCCGAGTCGCCGCGTCCGCGCCGCCGCCGTCGCCGCCGCTTCGGCCGTCGCGGCAAGCAAGGGGTGACCCTGCAGGGGCTGCTGCTGCCGCCCGAGGCAGGCCGTCAAACGCTGCTCTGCGCTGAGACCCGCGAGGCTTGCACCGAGCTGCTGCGCAGCGTCGCCGCCGACCTCGCGTCCGACTCGAAGGGCCCGGACCCCGTGGCCCTGTTGATCGACCCCAGCCCGGAGGAGCTCGCGGACTGGAAGCGCGAGGCCCCGCAGGCGGAGATCGTCTCCGCCGGTCAGCCGCGCCACGCCAGCGACGCGCTCGCCCAGGCACAGTCCCGAGCCGGCAAGGGCGAAGACGTAATCCTTCTCGTCGATTCGCTCACCCGCTTGGGAGAGGCCTACGAGGATGCCGAGGCGGCGAAGGAGTTCTTCGACGCCGGCCGGGTCCAGGGCAGCCAGGGCGGCGGCACGCTGACGGTTGTAGCCGCCTTAGAGCGGTCTGACGCGAACTAACTGAAGAAGCGCTACTAGCGTCGGTAGGCGATGCGGCGCCAGCTGGGCTCTTTGCTGAGCTCGATCAGCTCGTCGCTGCGGTCCGGCTGGACGTAGCCGAAGGTCTGAGTGCGCTCGTCGAAGACGATGTCGAGCTCACCCTCCTTGACGCGCTGGTCGAGCCAAGCGCCGCGGAAGACGAGGCGGCGGATCCAGTGGACGAGGCTGCGGTTGGAGGGACCGACGAGGTCCTCCCAGTTCTCGTTGATGTGCTCGCCGAGGGCGGAGCTGGGCTCGGCGATCTCGCCGCTGACGGCCAGATCGAGGAGGTCGTCCAGCTCTTCGGGGCTGAGGCCCTGGTTGACAAAGCGAAGTTTCACCGCCGCCTGCTCTACCCGCTGGGCGAAGTCTTGTTCATTGAAGGCAAAGCGAAGCTCCCCGTACTCGAGTACGTAATCGGAGCCAGACTCGTAATTCCCTCTGCGGGTCGTTTTCTTATCCATGAGTTGAAGCCGTTCTGCCCGCGCAAGCCCGGCGCGAACAGGTGCATGATCTTGCCGATCATCGTAGAGACGTGCCCGTTCGGGCCGGGTGCTGAACGCGCGGTTGCACCCAGCCGCCGAAATCGGGGGGAGATTGGGCCCGGCAGACGCATTGGAGGAGCATGGATGTCGATCTCGAGCTCTTCCCGGTGGCGACCGGGTTCCGCGCGCGCCTGCTGGGGTTGAGTTGGCGCGGGCGGGCGGCGGCCCAGCCCGGGCTCCTGATCCCGCGCTGCGCCAGCGTCCACACCTTCGGCATGCGCTTTCCGCTCGACCTCTACTTCCTCGACTCCGAGGGGCGGGTGCTCGCCATGCGGCGCCGGGTGCCGCCGCGGCGGTTCGCCTGGCATCCCGGAGCCCGCTCGGTGCTGGAGATTCCCTCGCCGCAGGGGGGAGAGTCTGCGGCCGCCGGGGCTTAGGTGGCCATGCTCCCCCAACGAGAAGAGATCGCCAGCCTCGTCGTTTGCGAGGACGACCACGTCACCCTCGACCTGCTCTGCGAGCACCTCGCCGCCGATCGCTTCGGCGTCATGCCCGCTCCCAGCGCCTCGGATGCGCTGCGCCTTTGCCGCTACAACCATCCGGACCTGCTCCTGCTCGACCTGACCCTGCCCGATGCCTCCGGCCTCGACGTCCTGCGCGAAATCCGCGAGGCCGACGGCGTCGATTCCCGCTTCGACCCAAGACTGCCGGTAATCGTCCTCACCGGCCGCGGCGGTGACACCGACAAGGTCCGTGGGCTCGATGCCGGCGCCGACGACTATCTGACCAAGCCCTTCATCTACAGCGAGCTGCGGGCGCGAATCGGGGCGGTTCTCCGGCGCCGGGCCCACGCCCAGGAGGGCCCCAGCCGCGTCGGTGACCTGGTCGTCGACCCTCTGCGCCGTCGCGTCACGGTCGGGGCGCGCGACGTCGCCCTGGCGAAGAAGGAGTTCGCCCTGCTCAAGGTCCTCGCTTCCGATCCGACGCGGGTCTTCACCAAGGAAGAGCTGCTGGACGCCGTCTGGGCCTATCGCGGCCCTTCGAAGACGCGGACGCTGGACTCACACGCTTCCCGTCTGCGGCGCAAGCTCGACCCCGAGCATGGGCGCTTTGTCGTCAACTGCTGGGGAATCGGCTACCGCCTGATCGACGGGTAGCGGCTGCAGGCGCTGGGCGGAGCCCCCGCTGGGCGAGGGCTCCGCTGCGATTACTTCTTTGCCTTGCTCTTCTTCTTGGCCGGAGCAGCGGCCGGCACCTCGAAGTGCATGATCGCCAGTTTGCTGGCGATCCCGTCCGACTCGTCGCTGAGCCGCTTGGCTGCTTCCTTCTGAATTTCGCCCGCCTGCTTCACCGCGCTGGAGAGGACTTTGTTGAGTTCCTTCCAGCCTTTCTCGTCGAGCACGAGCGGGGTGTCGGAGAGGTGCGAGTCCTTGCGGCCCTCGATCGTCCCCTCGGCCATCGCGTCGGTCGCGCTCTGGCCGATCGACTCGAGGATCGAGCCGGAGATGCCTTTGCGGGCCGAGGCTGGGATTTTCGCCCAGTCGGCGTCGCTGAGGAAGGCGCGATCGGTAGCGCGGTAGAAGTGCTCGACCGCACCGCGGCGAGGCTCGGTTTTGACCAGCTCGACGCAGTCGTATTCGAGCAGCGTTTTGACGTGGTAGCTGACGTTGCCCAGCGGCTCGTCGAGTTCCTGGGCGAGCTGGTTCGGGCTCGAGATCCCTTTGTGAAGGGAGCTGAGGATGCGGACACGCAGGGGGTGTGCCAGAGCCTTCGCAAGCTGCTGGGTAATGCCCTCTGGAGAAGTTCGTGATTGTGGCAAGGAGGACCTCCGTTTCTTTACTCGGGGCGGGGGTGGGGGGTTGGGGTGGCTTGAAGCGCCCGAGTTACTAGACAAGTATTCCAAAACGCTCCGTCGTTACCGTTCCTGATAGGGCCAAATGCAGTAAAAAAGATCTACCGCTGTAATCGGCTCAAGTTACGGCGAAGGTTTGGGAACCGGGGTATCAGGAGTTAGGGTCTTACCGGCGCGCCCTCCTTTCGATGCGCCTGGCCGAGACCGCTTCGAAGGGATGGGCGCGCTTTCTCTTCGAGTTGTCCGAGGGCGCTTTTTCCGCACATTCACCTCGCCGCAAGGGGGGAGATGTTGCCGCCCCGGTTGCTTGATCGAGCATGGCCCAGGAGCAAGAGGCGTGACCGTGGCATTCGAGCTCGCCGAGCTGATGACCGCGTTTCCGCTCGCCGCATCGTTTGCGATTGCAGGCGGCGTCACCGCACTTCGCGAGGGTCGGCGACGGACTTCTCTGAACGCGGCGATGCACGAGCTACGCCGGCCGCTTCAGGTGCTTGCGCTCTCCCTACCCAGGGACGCGGAGACAATCGGAGGGGTTGATTCCTCGCTGCGATTGGTTGCCGCGGCAGTCGACAGACTCGAGCGCGAGATCAACGGCAAGGACACCTTGGGGCAATCGTCTTCGATCGTCCTCGGGCCGGTTGTCACAGCTGCGATGGATCGGTGGCAGGCCTACGCCCGGGACGCTAATCGAGCCCTGAGCCTGCGCTGGAAGGCTGGAGACCTGTTCTTTGAGGGAGATCAATCGGAGCTCGAGCAGGCACTGGACAACATGATCAGCAACGGCTTCGAGCACGGTGTCGGCGAGGTCACGGTCGAGGTGAGTGAGGATGGGGCGATCGCGCGGGTGGCGGTGCTGGATTGTGGCCTCCGCTCGCGTGCTGTCGGCGGGCGGCAGAGCAGGCCATGGACGCGGATCGGCGGCCGCGATCGTCACGGCCATGGGTTGAGGATCGTCCGTCGTGCGGCCCAGCGGCACGGTGGCTGCTTCCAGTTGAGATGCTCCTCGCGAGGGACCGAAGCGCGCCTGGAGTTGCCAATGGCAGGTGGGACGCGGTGAGTCGGCGCACTCGGGCAGCCGGGTTCCTGTTGGCGGCGTTGCTCGCTGCCAGCGCTGCTGCCGCTCTCGCTGATGGCTATGGCGACAGCGTCGTCAGGGGATATGGAGAACTGCGGCCGGTGCTAATCGCCTCCGCCGACCTGCCTGCGGGAAAGGAGATCGACCCTAGGGTCGCCGCCGAGGCGCTCGAGGTGCGGCGGGTGCCGGTCCGCTTCGCACCTCCGGGAGCATTCGCCGCACCGGCTCAGGCACTGGGGCTGGCTCCTGCTGTCACCATCCCCGCCGGTTCCTACCTGGTTGCGGCCCAGCTGCGCTCCGCCGAGGCGCCGGGCGAAGGGGCGATGCTTGGCAACGGGCGGCGACCGGTGGAGATCACCATCAGCGGCGCCGGCGCGCTCTCGGCGCTGGGCGTGCAACCGGTCGGCTCCAAGGTCGACGTCGTCGTCACCAGCGAACCGGACGGGTCGGGCGTCGGTCGCACCTATGTGGCGGCACCGGCTGTTCCGCTCTTGGGGTTGGGACCAGGAGGCGAAGGCGGTGCGGGGGAAGCAACCGCCACTCTGGGGCTGACGCGCTCGCAGGCCCTGAAGCTGATCGCCGCCCAGAGCTTCGCCCGGCGCGTGACCGTCCTCCCGAGGGGCTGATGGGCGCGCGGGAGCGGGACATCGCCGAGTTGGCTTCGCGCTTGCGCGAGCGGCTGGTCGAGCAGCGCCGGGCTGAGGCCGCGGCAGGACGCAAGCCGGAGGCCGAGTTCGGCCAGTCGGTCCGGGACCTGGTCGCCCGCGACGCTGCAGTGTTGCCGCAGCGGGAGCGTGAGCAGGTCGCCGAACGGATTCTTCGCGACAGCGTCGGCCTCGGACCTTTGGAGGTGCTGCTCGCCGATCCGGCGGTCGAGGAGGTTATGGTCAACGGGCCCGAGCGGGTCTACGTCGAGCGCCGGGGTCAGCTGGAGCCGACCGAGGTCGCCTTCGAGAGCGAGGAGGAGCTGCGCAACGCGATCGAGCGGATCCTCGCCCCGTTGGGCAGGCGAGTTGACGAGCTGAGCCCGATGGTCGATGCCCGGCTCGACGACGGCTCCAGGGTCAACGTCGTCATCCCGCCACTGGCGATCGACGGACCGGCGCTCTCGATCCGGCGCTTCGGCGCCACTCGGCCGGGGCCCGACGAGCTGGTCGCAATGGGAACGCTGACCTTGGCCCAGCGCCAGCTTCTCGAGGAGGCCGTCGCGAGCCGCCGCAGCATCCTCGTCAGCGGCGGCACCGGCTCCGGCAAGACGACGCTGCTGAACGCCCTCTCCAGCTTCATCGCCCCCGAGGAGCGGGTAGTGACGATTGAGGACGCGGCCGAGCTGCGGCTGCAGCAGCGCCACGTCGTCCGCCTCGAGAGCCGGCCGGCGGGGGTCGAGGGCCGCGGAGAGGTGTCGATCCGCGACCTGCTGCGAAACGCCCTGCGGATGCGGCCGGACCGAATCGTGATCGGCGAGGTCCGGGGCGCCGAGGCGCTCGACCTCCTGACCGCGCTCAACACTGGCCACGACGGAGCGCTTTCCACCGTCCACGCGAGCTCAGCGGCAGACGCGCTCAGCCGGCTCGAGACCTTGGCGTTGATGGCGGGGGTGGGGCTGCCCCACGAAGCGGTGGCCGAGCAGGTGCGGCGGGGAATCGACTTGGTGGTTCACCTTCAGCGCCAGCCCGGCGGCGCTCGCCTCGTGACCGAGATCGAGGCGGTGCGGTGACGCTTCCCGTCCTAATCGGAGCCTTCGCCGGCGGTCTCGGCGCGCTTGCGGTCCGCGAGGGCTTGCTGGCGAGCCCGGCGGTGGCCCAATGGCTACGACTTGCGCTGGAGCCGCTACGGCGGGCGGGGGAGGAGGGATATGCGCCTTCGCCCCTGGAGCGACGCCGACTGGTCGGCCTCGGGACCGCGGCGGCGGTCGCCGGCGGCTGGTTCCTCGGTGGATTCGCGTTGGCTCTGCCGCTGGCGGTGGCCGGACCGAGCACGGTCGGCTGGGCGATCGGTGCCCGGCGGCGCCGCTACCGCCGCGCTGTCGAGCGCTCGCTGCCGGAAGTGGCGACGGCGGTTGCCGACTCTCTCAGCGCCGGCCGCTCGCTGCGGGCCTCGCTCTCGGGGTCGGTGAACTCGCTCGACGGCCCGCCCGCGGCCGAGCTCGCGCGGCTGGGAGCCGAGCTCGAACTGGGAGCGCCGACCGCGGCGGTGGTCGAAGGGTGGCGCGGCCGCATGCGCTCGGAGCGGGTCGACGCTTTCGCCGCGGCCCTGCTCAGCCAACGCCTGGCGGGCGGTGATCTCGCCGGCCTCCTGCGCCGCTTCGCGGCTGGCGCGGCCGAGCGCGAGCGGGTCGCCGAAGACGCGCGCTCGGCCACGGCGCAGGCCCGCTTCACCGGCCTGCTGGTGGTCGCAATGCCGACCGGGGCAGCGGTCTTCGCGGAGCTGTTGCAGCCAGGCTTCCTGGTCGAGCTGCTGGGGTCGCCGCCGGCAGCCGTCCTTCTCGCGCTAGCCGCGGTGCTGCAACTGGCAGGATTCGCGGCGATCCGGCGCTTCGCCCGGGTGGTGGAGTGAGCGGCGCCGGTCTGCTCGCCGCCGTCGCGGTGTTGTTCGGCCTGGCGGGGAGCAGGGAGCTCCTGCACGGCCGCAGCCTGCAGCTGTCTCTGCCGCGGCTGTTCCTCGCCAAGCTCGCCGGTGCCGCGGGCGGGGGAGTGGTCGGGCTGGTGGCGGCGCCGGCCGCCCCGGGGCGGACCGCGATCCTGGTCGCTATCGCGCTGCCGATCGCCGGCTTCCTTCTTCCCGACCTCGTCTTGGAGCGGCGGCAGCGCCGCCGACAGCGGCGCCTGGTCGCGGCGCTGCCCGACGCGCTCGACCTGCTTGCCGTCAGCGCCGGTTCGGGCCGGGGCCCGGCGGCGGGGATCGAGCAGATCGCCCGGGCCGGGCAGGGACCGTTGGCCGAAGAGATGCGGCTGACGGTCGCCGAACTCTCCTGCGGGGTTCCGCTCAGCGCCGCCTTGGAGTCGTTGCGGCGCCGGGTCCCCGGAGCCGAGCTGGCGACCTTGGTGGCGGCGATCGAGCGCTCGCGCAGGTTCGGCTCGCCGCTCGCCGATCAGCTGCGCCGCCAGGCGAGCGCCCTGCGCCGCGACGGCCGCCGGGCTGTCGAGGAGCGCGCCGCTCGCGCGGCGCCGAAGATCCAGCTCGTGATCGCGCTCGTCCTCGTCCCCTCGGTGCTGCTGATGATCACCGCCGGCCTGATCGCCAACGCGGACAGCCTCTTCGCCGGGTTCTAACCCGGCGCCGTCTACTCCAGTGCCTCGTCGCGCAGCCGTTTCGCCACGGCGCCGGTGGCGCTGGCGATCCCGTCGAGCTCGGCCGCGTTCTCCTTGTGGCCGTTGACGTAGCAGCAGAGGGTGCCGTCGACGAGCTCGAAGGCGAACTTCTCCGGCGCCGTGTCGGTCAGCCAGACGATGAAGCTGGGGGCGAAGAGCCGGCGCAGCCAGACCGCGTCCTGCTCCTTGCCGGCGAAGATCTCGTACTTGTCGAGGAGGGCTTCGCTCTCCAGCGTCACCCGCTCTTTCTTGGTCCGGAAGGCATCCTCGAACTTCTCCAGCGCCCGCAGGCCGAACTTGCGCTGGCAGTAGAGCTCGGGGACGCGCTCTGCGCACTCGGAGACCTCGACCAGGCCGACCGTGTAGCGGTAGTAGTTGGTCTGCTTGTCGCCGTCGCTGTCGCGCGTCTCTTCCTCGTAGGTGTAGAGCGCGAGGGTGCCGTCGAAGCCTTCGGCCAGCGGGCCGGTGAGGGTGCGCTCGCTGTAGCGCTTGTCCCCTTTGCGCAGGAGCGGCGTCGCCTGGGGCAGCCGGCCGCGGCCCTGGGCGAGGACCAATCCGCGCTGCTGGGCGTAGATCTTGAAGAAGTCGTGGGCGGCCTTGTTGTCGGCGATCGCGAAGACGACGAGGACTCCGATCAAGAGCACCGCTACCACGGCACCGAGCCCGACCAGCGGGCCGACGACGATCGCGCCGGCGACGAGGGCGATCAGGGCCAGCGAGCCGAGCAGGAGCAAGGTCAGCGGCAAGCGCAGCAGTCGCTTGAAGTGGTGACCGCGACGATCGTTGGCGTCGTCGGGGAGGCCGGGGCCGGCGGCGTCGGCGCCGAGTGGCTGGTCCTGCGCGGGGCTGCTCACGCGGCGCAACCTATCGGTAGCGAAGGCGGATGCAAGTGGACGTGCAGAGGGGGGTCGTGTTGCAAAGTGGGGAGGAGTGGGTTATTGTGGCGATCGAGTTGAAGCCCAGGACCGGGGTGGTGAGGCTCCTCCCACCTCATCACTCCGGTCCAACCTTTTCCGGCCCTCCCGCTCAGAAAGGACTTCCCCGCAGTGGCGTTCAGGGGTCTCTACGAGCACAGTCTCGATTCCAAGGACCGACTTACGGTCCCATCTCGCTTCCGGGCTTCACTGGCCGATGGAGTGGTTCTCTCCAAGGGCTTCGACCCCTGTGTCTGGGTTCATACGACCGAGGAGTTCGAGCAGCTCTCCGACCGCTTCCTCTCCCCGCACAGCCCCTTCGGCCGCGACGCCCGCCAGCTGCGGCGCCGCTTCCACGGTGGCTCCTTCGACGAAACCCTTGACTCGGCTGGCCGCATCCGCGTCCCCAAGCCGTTGATCGAGCACGCCGGTCTCGACGGCAACTGCGTCGTCATCGGCGCCGGCGAGTACCTGGAGATCTGGAACGCCGAGGCCTGGGCCAAGCAGGAGGAAGAGCTCGACGCCGCCGCCCCCGAAATCGCCGAGGGCCTTGCCGCCGCCGGCACCGCGTGATCATGAGACTGAATGCCACCGCAGCCAACAACTCGTCGATCGGCCGGAAATACGCCCATCTGGAGGAAATCCGGCCCGTCAACCGCGAGGGCCGCGCGCTGCGGCCGGTGGAGGTCGTCTTGAGCGATCACGAGCCCGTACTGGCGCCCGAGCTGGTCTCGCTGCTGGCCCCGGAGCCGGGAGAGATCGCCGTCGACTGCACCTTCGGCGGTGGCGGGCACGCCCGCCTCGTCGCCGAGCTGATCGGACCGGAGGGGACGCTGATCGGGATCGACCGCGATCCTGCCGCCGAGGAGCGCTTCAACCGCTTCGCCGCCCAGGCACCCTGCCGCACCCTCTTCGTCAGCGCCGACTTCGCGGCAGGACTTCGCGCCCTGCAGGGCGAAGGGATACGCCCAGACATGGTTTATGTAGATCTGGGGATGTCTTCGATGCAGGTTGATGCGCTCGAGCGGGGCTTCTCCTATTCCTACGAGGCGCCCCTCGACATGCGGATGGATACTCGGCAGAGCTTCACCGCCGCCGACCTCGTCAACGAGTGGCCCGAGGCGCGGATCGCCCAGGTCCTGAGCCGCTTCGGCGAGGAGCGCTACGCCAGTGGGATCTCCCGCGAGATCGGCCGCCGCCGCCCACTTTCGACCACGGCCGAGCTGGTTGACGCGATCAAGGCGGGGATGCCGCCTTCGGCCCGCTTCGGCGCCGGCCACCCGGCCAAGCGCAGCTTCCAGGCGATCCGGATCGCCGTCAACGGCGAGCTCGAGGCGTTGAACGAGGCGTTGCCGCTGGCCTGGTCCCAGCTCAAGGTCGGCGGTCGCTTCGCCGCGATCTCCTTCCACTCGCTCGAGGACCGGCCGGTGAAGCAGTTCCTCGCGGCGAAGGCCCGCGGCTGCATCTGCCCGCCCGAGCTCCCGGTCTGCGTCTGCGGCCACGAGCCCGAGGCCGAGCTGCTGACCCGCCGCGCGATCTCTCCGAGCCCTGAGGAGGCCGAGCGCAACCCGCGCTCGCGCTCGGCCCATCTGCGTGCCGCCTTGAAGATCGCCGAAGAGCAGCCCGCGGGGGAGACCGGCTGATGGCCGTCGCCGCTCCCCGCCGCAAGAGCACCGCCGCTCCGGCTCCAGCTCCGTCGCGGACGACGAAACCGAAACGCAAAGCGCCGGCGCGCAAACCGGCGGCCAAGCCGGCGCGGTCGCGGGCGGTTCCGGCGCCAGCCAAGGCCCCGGCCCGCCGGGCTCCGGCTCGCGCGCCGGCTAAGCGGCGCCGCCCGGTGGCGACCCAGCCAAAGCTCGTCGTCACTGCCGTGCGCACCGCCGAGGCCGTCCGCCAGTTGCCCGACTCGGGCCTGGTCGTGCGGATGACCCGCGGTCGCGCCTGGATCGGCGTGCTCGGGATCCTCCTGGTCGGGATCGTCGCCCTCAACGTCGCCACCCTCAGCTTCGCCGCCACCGCCGGGCAGATCGACGAGCAGATCACCACCCTCGAACAGGAGAACTCGATGCTCGAGAGTCGCGAGGCGCAGCACTTCAGCACCGCTCGGGTCCGCAATCAGGGCGCCGCCCTCGGGCTGGCGATGCCGAACACCGAAGAGCCACGGGTGATCGAGCTCGATCCCGACGACGTCGCCACCGCCGCCGGCCGCCTCGCGGCCGCCGGAGGCTAGGGCAGGCTACGCCGATGCGTTTGGTCGAGCGTCGGATCGGGCTCCTCTTCGGCGTTTTCCTCCTCTGTCTGCTTCTCGTCGTCGTCCGCGCCTTCTGGTTGCAGGGGGTGCAGGGGGCGAGCCTCGCCTCCCAGGCCGCCTACCAGCAGACCGAGGTCGTAGAAGTTCCCGGCTTGCGGGGCGACCTGCTCGACCGCGACGGCAACAAGCTCGCCGCCTCCGAAGACGCAGCGACGATCTACGCCACGCCCTACCAGGTGGCGAACCCGCCGCGGGCGGCGGAGCGGCTGGCGCCGATCCTCGACCAGCCGAAGGGCGAGGTGCTGGAAGCGCTGAGCGCCGAAGGCGGCTTCTCCTACGTGGCCCAGAAAGTCGACCTCGGCACCGCGGCCAAGGTGGAAGCGCTCGAGATCGAAGGTATCGGGCAGCTCCCCGACAGCCGCCGCACCTACCCGCAGGGCGAGATGGCGGGACAGGTGGTCGGCGCCGTCGGTTCTGAAAACCAGGGCCTGATGGGACTGGAGGAAGGCGAGGAAGACGTGCTCGGCGGCAGCGACGGCGAGCGGCGGATCGTCAACGACGCGCTGGGGGACCCGATCCGGCTGGAAACGGTCGCGGAGGCTGAGGACGGCGACGACATCCAGTTGACGCTCGACCCGGTGATCCAGCAGAAGACCGAAGAAGTCCTCGCGGGGGTGGGCGAGGCTTACACGCCGAAAGGGGCGACGGCGATCGTCGTCGATCCCCGCAGCTCCGAGATTCTGGCGATGGCCAACTGGCCGCCGGTCAACCCGGCCGACCTCTCGGAGGCGAACAACGAGGACCTGCTGAACCGGGCAACCGGGTTCACCTACGAGCCGGGTTCGACCTTCAAGGCGTTCACCGTCGCCGCGGCGCTGGAGGAAGAACTGGTGACGCCGCTGAGCGAATTCACCCTGCCGCCGACGATTCAGGTCGCCGACCGGGTGATCGAAGAGTCGCACCCGCGGGCGACCGAAAACATGACGGTCTCGCAGATCCTCGCCCACTCCTCGAACGTCGGCTCGGTCGAAATCGGGCTCAAGGTGGGGGCCGAGAAATTCGACCGCTGGATTCGCCGCTTCGGCTTCGGGCGCCCGACCGGGATTCGGTTCCCGGCCGAGGAGCAGGGGCTGCTGCTCGACCTCGATGAATACTCGGGCTCGACGATGGGCAACCTGCCGATCGGCCAGGGCCTCTCGGTTACGCCGATGCAGATGGTCGCCGGCTACAGCGCGATCGCCAACGGCGGCAAGCTGAGGCGGCCGCAGCTGATCGAGAAGATCGGCTCCGAGCCGGTGGAGGAGCCTCAAGGCCGGCGGGTGATCTCCGCCGACGTCGCGACCGAGGTACGGGAAATGCTCGAGGGCGTGCTCGACCCGGGCGGCACCGCCTCGGAAATCAGCGTCCCCGGCTACAGCCTGGCGGGCAAGACGGGAACCGCCGAGAAGGCCGAAAACGGCGAATACTCGGAGACCAAATACGTCGCCTCCTTCATCGGCTTCGCGCCGGCGCAGAACCCGCAGTTGCTCGCCGCGGTGATCGTCGATGAGCCTCAGGGGGAAATCTACGGCGGCTCGGTGGCGGCGCCGGCGTTTGGCCAGATCGCCGAATTCGCGCTGCCCTACCTCGGCGTACCGCAAGAATGAGCGGATGAGACTGGCCGAGTTGGTCGCGGAGCTGTCGCAGGCGCGGGTCGTCGGCGGCGGCTCGGTCGAGATCAAGGATCTCGCCTACGACAGCCGCAAGGTCGAGCCCGGCACGCTGTTCTTCTGCGTGCGGGGGCAGCGGGTCGACGGGCACGAGTTCGGGCCCCGCGCGGTCGAGGACGGGGCAGCGGCGCTGGTCGTCGAGCGCGAGCTGACCGACCTGGCGGTGCCGCAGGTGGTGGTACCGGACTCGCGGGCGGCGATGGCGCCGCTGGCGGCGCGGTTCTGGGGCGACCCGACGGCGAAGCTGCAGATGGTCGGGGTGACCGGTACCAACGGGAAGACGACCACCACCTTCCTCCTCCACGAGATCCTCCGCGCGGCCGACATCCGCTGCGGCCTCCTCGGCACGGTGAAGCAGGTTGTCGGCGGGGTCGAGAAGGAAGTCGTGCGGACGACGCCGGAGGCGATCGAGCTGCAGCGGGCCTTCCGGCAGATGCTCGAGGGCGGCGACGAAGCCTGCGCGATGGAGGTCTCCTCCCATGCGATGACCCTGCACCGCGCCGACGCGATCCACTTCGACGTCGTTCTCTTCACCAACCTGACCCAGGACCACCTCGACTTCCATGCCGACATGGAGGACTACTTCCTCGCCAAGCGCAAGCTCTTCGAGGGGGGATCGCGGACGCGAATCGTCAACGTCGACGACCCCTATGGGCGCCGCCTCGCCGAGGAATTCGATTGCCTCACCTTCTCGGCCGAGGGGGCGGAGGCCGACTACAGCGCCCGTGAGATCGAGTTCGACGCTTCTGGCGCCACCTTCAGCGTCGGCGGGATGCGGCTGCGGACGGGGCTGCCGGGGCACTTCAACGTCGCCAACGCGCTCGGGGCCTTCGCCGCGGCGGAGGCGATCGGGGTCGGCTCGGACTTCGCTGCGGCGGGTCTGGCGCGGGCCGAGCGGGTGCCGGGACGCTTCGAGCCAATCGACGAGGGCCAGGGCTTCTCGGTCATCGTCGACTACGCGCACACCCCGGACTCGCTGGAGAACGTGCTGCGGGCCGCCCGCCGCCTTACCGCGGGGCAGCTGATCTCGGTCTTTGGCGCCGGCGGCGATCGCGACCGCGACAAGCGGCCGAAGATGGGCCGGGCCGGCGCCGAGCTCTCCGACCTGACCGTGGTCACCTCAGACAACCCGCGCTCGGAGGACCCGGAGGCGATCGTCGCCGAGGTCGCCGGCGGGGCGGAGGGAGCCGGCGAGGTCGAGATCGTCGTCGACCGTCGCGAGGCGATCGCGCTGGCGCTGGGCCGCGCCGGGCCCGGCGACACCGTGGTGATCGCCGGCAAGGGTCACGAGCAGGGACAGGAATTCGCCGATGGCCGCAAGCTCCCCTTCGACGATCGCGAGGTCGCCCGCGAGGAGCTGCGCAGGCTAGGCAGCGTGGCGTGAGGCTCACCCCGGAGGAGATCGCCGCCGCCCTCGGCGCCGAGGTGGTCGCCGAAGGCGAGCCGGGGCCACCGCGCCGGGCGACGATCGACTCCTCCCAAACCGGCCCCGGCGACCTCTTCTTCGGCCTCCGCGGCGCCCGCCGCGATGGCAGCGAGTTCGCCCCGGCGGCGATCGCAGCCGGGGCCTGGGGCGTGGTCGTCGGAACCGAGGTCCGCCGGATCTTTGTGCCGGATAGCAAGACAAAGGTCCGGCGGACCGGTTGGGTCTTTGCGGTCGACGATCCGCTGGCGGCTATGCAGGCGCTGGCGCGGGGGTGGCGGCGCACGCTCGGGGCTCGCGTCCTCGGCGTCACCGGCTCAGTCGGCAAGACCTCGGTCAAGGACATCGCCCGGGCGTTGCTGCCGGGCAGGGTCCACGCCAACCGGGAGAACCTCAACACCGAGATCGGACTGCCGCTGACCTTGCTGGAAGCGCCCGAGGACACCGAGACGCTGGTCCTGGAGATGGCGATGCGCGGGCGCGGGCAGATCGCCGAACTGGCGGCGATCGCCGAGCCGGAGGTGGCGGTGATCACCAACGTCGGCCCGGTTCATGTCGAGTTGCTGGGGTCGGTGGAGGCAATCGCGGCGGCGAAGGCAGAGATTCTCGACGACCTGCCGCCTGGGGGGACCGTCATCGCCCCGGTCGAGGCCGGCGAGTTAGAGCCGCACCTGGAGCGGGCTTCACGGCAGCTGCGCTTCGGTCCCGGCGGCGATGTCGAGGCGACCGAGGTGACGGTGGAGGAGGGGGTCACCGAAGCCCTGATCTCGACCCCTGCGGGGAGCCAACGCTTCCACTTCCCCTTCGCCGAGGCCCACAACCTCACCAACGCCCTGGCGGCGATCGCCGCCGGCCTCGCCCTCGGCGCCGACCTCGACGGGATGGCCGACCGCGCTGCGAGCATAGGATTCTCCCGCTTCCGCGGTGAGCGTTTGGAGCTCCCCGGCGGGATCGTCCTCGTGAACGACTGCTACAACGCCAACCCGGTGTCGATGCGCGCGGCGCTCGACCATCTCGCCACCTTCGAGGCGCCGCGGACGGTCGCGGTCCTAGGCGAGATGGGGGAGCTCGGCCCCGGCGCCGCCGGCTTCCACCGCGAGGTCGGCGAGCACGCACGGGCGCAGGGCATCGACTTCCTCGTCGGCGTCGGCCTGCCGGCCCTCGACTACGACCCGGACGAGCTAGTCGCCGATCCGGCCGAGGCGGCGGAGCTGCTGGCGGCCCAGCTGGAGCCCGGCGACGCCGTCCTCGTCAAGGGCTCGCGCTCGGCCGGCCTCGAGGCGGTCGCTGCGGCGCTGGTGCCGCTGGTCGGGGAGGACGGCTGATGGGCGAAGTCCTGATCGCGGGGATGGCGGCGATGCTGATCTGCATCTTCCTCGGCCCCAAATTCATCGAGTACCTGCGGGTGAAGGAGTTTGGGCAGCACATCCGCGAGGACGGCCCGCAGGAGCACCACACCAAGGCGGGGACGCCGACGATGGGCGGGCTGATCGTCTTCGCCTCGATCTGCGTCCCGTTCTTGGTCCTCTCCGACCGCGACGCCCAGAGCCTGGCGGTCTTCGGCGTAGCGATGGGCTGCGCCACCCTCGGCTTCGCCGACGACTACATCAAGATCGTCAAACGCCGGTCACTCGGCCTCGCCGGCCGCTGGAAGCTGCTCGGCCAGCTCGGCATGGCGCTGGCGCTGTGGTGGGTGGCGCGCCACGAGGTCGGCCTCGAGCCGACGCTCTACTTCCGGATCGGCGACGGCAGCATCGACCTCGGCCCGGTCCTCTACTTCGTCCTCGTCTTCCTCGTGATCGCCGGCACGTCGAACGGGGTCAACCTCACCGACGGCCTCGACGGCCTCGCCGCCGGCTCCTGCGCGATCGTCCTCCTCGCCTACACCGCGATCACCTTCGTCGCCAACGAGCAGCAGAACCTGGCCCTGCTCTCCGCCTGCCTAGTCGGCGCCTGCGTCGGTTTCCTCTGGTACAACGCTTTCCCGGCCTCGATCTTCATGGGCGACACCGGCTCGCTCGGCCTCGGTGGCGCGATCGGGGCGCTGGCGGTGATGACCCAGACCGAGGTCCTGCTGATCATCATCGGCGGCATCTTCGTGATCGAGGCGCTCTCCGTTCTACTCCAGGTCTTCGCGTTCAAGACCTTCCGCCGCCGCGTCCTGCTGATGGCGCCGCTGCACCACCACTTCGAGATGATGGCCTGGTCGGAGACGAAGATCATGCTTCGCTTCTGGATCATCGCCGCCGTCTGCTCGGGGATCGGCTTCACGCTCTACCAGCAGTCGATTGGTAGCTAGGCGGTGCCGGAAGTAGAGGTCACCGCCGGACGGATCGCCTACCAGGACAGCGGCGGGGACGGCCCGGTCGTCGTTCTGATTCCAGGCCTGCTGATGGACTGGAAGCAGTGGCGCAAGGTGATCGACGAGCTGGCGCCCGAGTTCCGCTGCGTCTCGCCATCGCTGCCGACCGGGGCGCACTGGAAACCGATGAAGCCCGACGCCGACCTGACCCTGGTCGGGATGGGGAGGATCGTCACCGAGTTCCTCGCCGCCGCCGGGCTGGATGACGTCACGCTCTGCTTCAACGACTGGTGCGGGGCGCAGGTGATGATCGCCGACGGCGGCATGGAGCGGGTCGGCAAGCTCGTCCTCGTCTCCTGCGAGACCGCCGGCAACTACCCGCCCGGCCTGGCGGGGTTCGCCGCCTGGCTCTCGGCCAAGCTGCCCGGCGGCTATATCGCGACCCGGGCGCTGCTCCTGCAGCCGTGGCTGCGCCGCCTTCCCTTCGTCTTCGGCCAGATGACCAAGCGCGGCGTCCCCGACGAGCTGATGCGGGACTGGATGGAGCCGCTGCGCAAACGCGAGATCCGCCGCGACCTGCGGCGCTATGCGGGCGACGCGATGCGCGGCAAGCACGACCTGGCCCGGGCGACCGCGGCGCTGCCCTCCTTCAAGCGCCCCGTCCTCGTCGTCTGGGACAAGGAGGGGAAGATGATGCCCAACGAGGCCGGCCGCGCCCTCGCGGCCTCCTTCCCCGACTCCCGCTACGTCGAGCTCCCCGACTGCTACACCCTGATCCCCGAGGACCAGCCCGAGGCGTTGGCCGCCGAGATCCGCTCTTTCGCCGGCTGAGACGTTCTGCGGTTCCTTGCGGACGGCAGGCGACCGAAAGGAACCACGCGACAGGTCCGCCCGACCCGATCGCGAAGCTTTCGGCGTGCCTCTGAGCGTTCCCGCCAAGGAAATTCGCCCCCCCATGCCGCAAGGCCCGTTCCTGGTCGTCGGCCTCGCCCGATCCGGGCAGGCCGCGGCGCGGTTGCTGGCTGCGCGCGGGGAGCAGGTGCGGGCGGTCGATGCGGGACATCCCGAGGGAGCGGCAGGGCTGGAGGGGGTCGGCGTCGAAGTCTTCCTGGATACGGATGGAGTGGCACAGCTCGAGCGGACGCGGACCGTGGTCAAGAGCCCGGGAGTTCCCCGGGAGGCGCCGGTGATCGCGGCGGCGCTGGCGCGGGGAATCGACGTGGTGGGGGAGATGGAGCTCGCTTGGCGGGCGTTGCCAAACCGCTTCCTTGCCGTCACCGGGACCAACGGCAAGACGACGACGGTCGAGCTGCTCGGCCACCTCTACCGCAACGCCGGCGAGCCGGTCGCGGTCGCGGGCAACGTCGGCACCGCGCTCTCGGAGCTGGTCGGCGAGCTCGACGCGGGCGCCACCGTGGTCTGCGAGTGCTCCAGCTTCCAGCTCGAGGACACGGTCGCCTTCGCCCCTGAGGGCGCGGTCTTCCTCAACCTCGCCCCAGATCACCTCGACCGCCACGCCGACCTCGAGTCCTACCTGGCGGCGAAGCTGCGGATCTTCGCCAACCAGGGCAACGACGACGTCGCCGTCTACAACGCCGACGACCCCTTCGCGGCGAACACCGACCTCGGCGGCTGCGCCCGCCGCGTCGCCTTCTGCACCGGCGCCGCCCCCGATTGCGAGGTGGCGGTCGCCGAAGGAACGATCTTCTACGACGGCGAGCCGCTGTTGCCGGTCGCCGAGCTCGGCCTCTTCGGCGAGCACAACGTCGCCAACGCGATGGCCGCCGCCGCGGCGGCGCTGGCGATGGGGCTCGATCGCGAGGCGGTGCGCGAGGGCCTGCGCGGCTTCGCCGGCGTGCCCCATCGCTTGGAGCAGGTAGACGAGATCGCCGGGGCTCTGTTCGTCAACGACTCGAAGGCGACCAACGTTGCTTCCGCCGCCGTCGGCATCCGCGCCTTCGAGGGCGGGGTGCACGCGATCCTCGGTGGCAGCGAGAAGGACGAGCCGTTCACGCCGCTGATCGACCCGCTGCGCGAGCGGGCGCGTGCGTGTTACCTGATCGGCGCCACCACCGAGCGGATGGCGCGGGAACTGGCGCCGATCCTCGAAGCGGGGGTCGAGCTGCACCGCTGCGGCGATCTCGAGGACGCGGTCCGCCGGGCGGCCGCGGCCGCGGCAGCGGGCGAGGTCGTCCTGCTCTCGCCGGCCTGCGCCAGCTTCGATGCCTTCGTCAACTTCGAGCAGCGCGGCGACCGCTTCCGCGAGGTCGTCGAGGGCCTGAAGCGATGAGCGCCGCCACCCTACGCCGCGGTAAGCGCGCGAAGACGAAGAAGCGCAGCCGCCCGCTGCCGGCCGAGTACAACCTCCTGCTCACCGCCACCCTCTGCCTGCTGGCTCTGGGCGCGGTGATGGTCTTCTCCGCCAGCTCGACCACCCGGGTCCTCCAGGACGGGGGGCTCTCCGACAGCGCCTTCTACCTGAAGCGGACGCTGCTCTTCGGCGCCATCGGGCTGCTGATCATGCACTTCGTCGCCCGCCATGGCCTGCAGCTGGTCCGCGAAGCGACGCCGGTGATCCTCGGCGGCTCGATCTTCCTCCTGCTCGCCGTCCTCGTCGCCGGCACCGAAGTCAACGGCGCCACTCGCTGGCTCGGCAGCGGCTTCCTCCAGGTCCAGCCCTCGGAGCTGGCGAAGGTGGCTCTGGTCCTCTACGCCGCCGACCTGCTGGCGCGCAAACCGAAGCGCGTGCGCTCGCTGGAAGGGATGATGCCCCTGCTGCTGGTGATCGGGGCCTCGGCGCTGCTGATCATGCTCCAGCCTGACATGGGGACGACGATGACGATCGTCTTCGCCGTCGGCGCCACCCTGATCGCCGCCGGAGCGCGGCCGGTGGACCTCGGCAAGATCGCGCTCGTGATCGGCGGTTTGGCGCTGGCGATGGCGGTGATCGAGCCCTACCGGATGGCGCGCCTGACCGCCTTCCTCAACCCCGGCGCCGACGCCGCCGGCGCCGGCTTCCAGGCGGCGCAGGCAAAGATCGCCCTCGGCTCGGGCGGGATCTTCGGCGAGGGCATCGGCAACGGCGTCCAGAAGGCCTTCTACCTGCCCGAGGCCCACACCGACATGATCTCCGCCGTGATCGGCGAGGAGCTCGGCCTGATCGGGATCCTCGGCGTCGTCGGCCTCTTCGGGATGTTCGGGTACGCCGGCCTGAAAACGGCCCAGAAGGCGAAGGACAAATACAGCAAGATCCTCGTCACCGGCCTCACCTCGCTGGTCTTGGTGCAGGCGATCATCAACCTCTTCGCGGTGATGGGGATGGCGCCGCTGACCGGCGTACCGCTGCCCTTCGTCTCCTACGGCAACAGCAGCCTGATGGCGATGCTGTTCGCGGTCGGGCTGATCCTCAACGTCGCCCGCGGGGGCACGGCCAAGGCGGCGCGCACTGCGACGCCCTCCGGCGCTGGCAAACTGCGCGTCGTCCAGGGCGGGCGTGCGCCTGCGCGTGAGCAACAAAGGAAACGAGCCAGCGGTGCCAGGAAAGCCAAGAGTGGTGGTAGCGGCGGGGGGAACCGCGGGGCACGTCGTACCCGCCATGGCGGTCGCCGACGAGCTTCGGGCTAGCGGTGCCGAGGTCAGCTTCCTCGGCACGCGCGAGCGGATCGAGGCCGAGCTGGTGCCTGCCGCGGGTTACGAGATCGATTTCCTCCAGGTGCGCGGGATCGACCGTCGCAACCCCCTGCGCGCGGCGCGGGCCGGGTTCGAGGCCCTGGGCGCGGTCGCGGCGGCGCGCAAGGTCCTGCGCCGGCGCCAGGCCGACGCCGTGATGGGCGGCGGCGGCTACGTCGCCGGACCAGCCGGGCTGGCGGCGAAGCTGACCGGGACCCCGCTCGTCCTCACCGAGGCCGACAGCCACCTGGGGCTGGCGAACCGGCTGCTGGCCGGCCGGGCGCGGCGGGTCTGCCTCGCCTTCCCGCTCGAGGGCCGCGAGGGGGACCTCTACCTGGTCACGGGCAGGCCGGTTCCCAAAGCGGTGCTGGAAGGGGACCGGGCTGCAGCCCGGCGCCGCTTCGGCATCGCCGAGGACGCTCTCTGCCTGCTCGTCTTCGGCGGCAGCCAGGGCGCTCACTCGATCAACCTGGCCGCGGTCGAGGCCTTCGCCGAGCGCGCGGGGCGGAGCTTCCACGTCCTCCACATCGCCGGCCGGCGGGACTTCGCCGAGGTCGAGCGCAGGCTCGCCGCCGCGCCCCACCGCGACCGCTACACGCTGCTGCCTTACGAGCCGAACCTCGGCGACAGCCTGGCGGCGGCCGACCTCGTCCTCGCCCGCTCGGGAGGTTCGATCTTCGAGGTGATCGCCGTCGGCCGGCCGGCGATTCTCGTGCCCTATCCCTTCGCCACCGCCGACCACCAGACCGCCAACGCCGAGTGGATGCGCAGGGGAGGAGCCGCGACCGTGATCGCGGACGCCGAGCTGAGCGCGGAGCGGCTGGAGGCGGAGGTCAGCGCCGTGCTTGGCGACCAGGCGCGGCTGCAGGAGATGGCCGCGGCTGCTCGCCGCCTCGCCAAGCCCGACGCGGCGCGGCGGATCGCCGACGAGGTCCTGGGGGCGGTGGCATGAGCGCGATCGACTGGAGTGGCCGCCGGCTGCACTTCATCGGCATCGGCGGCGCCGGGATGAGCGGCCTCGCTCTCGTCTGCGCCCGTCTCGGAGCGCAGGTAAGCGGCAGCGACCGGGCCGACTCCTCCTACATGGAGCGCCTCCGTCGCGCCGGACTCGAGCCGGCGGTCGGCCACGACGCCGCCAACCTGCCCGAGGGAGCGGAGGTTGTCGTCTCGACCGCGATCGGCGCGGAGAACCCGGAGCTCGCCCTCGCCCGCGAGCGCGGAATCGAGCCGATCCATCGCGGAGCGCTGCTCGCCGAGCTCTGCGCCGAGAAGCGGCTGATCGCGATTGCCGGCACCCACGGCAAGACGACGACGACGGCGATGGCGGTCTGGGCGCTGCGGGCGATCGGCGCCGACCCCGCCTTTTTCATCGGCGGCGAGGTGCCCGGGCTCGGCCCCGATGGCACCGTCGCCAACGCCGGCTGGGGCGACGGCGAGTGGGTCGTCGCCGAGGCCGATGAGAGCGACGCCAGCTTTCTGCGCCTGCGGCCGGAGGTGGCGGTGGTCACCAACGTCGAGATGGACCACCACACCCGCTGGGGCTCGCTGGCCCAGCTCCACGAAGCCTTCGCGGCCTTCGCCGCTCCCGCCCGCGGCCTCGTCCGGCCCGTCGACGAGCAGATGGATTGGCTCGGGCAGGTGGACGAGGTGGTCCGCTTCGACTCCACGGTCCCCGGCCCGGCGGAGCTGAACCTGGCGGTGCCGGGGGAGCACAACCGCCGCAACGCCCGTGCCGCGCTCGGGGCGCTGCAGCTGGCGGGCTTCGACGTCGCCGCGGCGACGGAGGCGCTGAGCGGCTTCCGCGGCGTCCACCGCCGCCTCGAGCTGAAGGGATCCCGGGGGCCGGTCCATATATATGACGACTACGCCCACCACCCGACCGAGGTTCGTGCTGCCCTCTCGGCGCTGCGGGAACTGCAGCCGTCGCGCCTAATCGCTGTCTTCCAGCCACACCTCTACTCGCGGACGAAGGCGCTCGGCGAGGAGTTCGGCGGCGCCCTCGCCCTCGCCGACGAGGTGGTCGTCCTCGACGTCTACCCGGCCCGGGAGGAGCCGGTGGGGGAGCTTGCCGGGGTCAGCGGCCTCCAGGTCGCCCAGGCGGCGGCGGAGCGCATCGGCGGCAAGCCGGTTTGGTGGCTGCCGGACCTGCAGCTGGCCCAACGCGCCCTGGTCGAGCGCTTGGACCGCACCGGCGAGGCGGGGGAAGGGACCGTGCTGGTCACGATCGGCGCCGGTGATGTCTTCAAGCTGGGCGAGGCGCTGGTCACGGAGGGACCGCAGTGAGCGCTCCGCCCGAAGGAGTGCAGCGCGATTTTCCGCTGGCGCGACTGACGACGGTCCGCACCGGCGGAGCGGCCGACTGGTTCGCACGCCCGGCGAGCGAGGCGGAGCTGGTTGCTGCCCTGGGCTGGGCCGAGGCGGAAGGGCTGCCGGTGGGGATGGTCGGCTCGGGCTCCAACCTGCTCGTGGCCGACGCCGGTTTCCACGGGCTGGCGCTGAAGCTCGACGGCGCCCTGGCGGAGATCGAGCGCGACGGCGAGCGGGTGATCTGCGGCGGCGGCTACCGGTTCCCCTCGGCGGCGGCGAAGACTGCGAACTGGGGGCTGTCGGGACTCGAGTTCGGCGTCAACATCCCCGGCACCACGGGCGGTGCGGTGCGGATGAATGCCAACGCCTACGGGGGGCAGCTGGCAGAGGTACTCCAGTGGGTCGACATCTGCACCGCCACGGGCACCGACCGTCGCAACCCGGGGGAGCTCGGCTTCACCTATCGCCACTCGAACCTGGGCGAGGGGGAAGTGGTTGCCCGCGCTTCGTTCCAGTTGCGGCCAGCCGCGCCGGAGGAGGTCAAGGCGACCCTGGCGAGCATGCGCGAGCGCCGCCGCGAGGCCCAGCCGTCGGGGATCAAGACCTTCGGCTCCACCTTCAAGAACCCCGAGGACGAGCGAGCGGAGGGGAGGTCGGCCGGGCAGCTGCTCGAGGCCGCCGGCTGCCGCGGCCTCCGCCACGGCGGCGCCCGCTTCTCCGAGAAGCACGCCAACTTCGTCGAGAACGACCGTGGCGCCACCACCACCGAGGTGCTGGAGCTGATGGCGGAAGGGCGGCGCCGGGTCCACGAGCGGTTTGGCGTCGTCCTCGAGCCGGAGGTGCAGGTACTGGGCGAGGTCGAGTGGCCGGAGGGCTGGGAGCTGTGAGGACGAAGCTGATCCTGGGGGCGGTCGCGGCGCTTGTCGTGGTTCTCGCGACCTATTGGTTCCTGATCCGCCAGGACACGGCCGACCCGCGGATCCTGGTCCCGCAGCCGGTAGCGACGATCGGCGCAGGATCCGAGGCGATCGGGGTCAGCGCCAACGGCAGGCTGGTGCGCTGGCTGCCGCTGCCGGAGGACCCGCCGCTGCCGCAGCTTCCCTTGGAGGGCACGCCGAAAGGCGGTCGGGTCCAGGGACCGGCGCTCGAACAGGTGCGCGTCCTCGCCGCCGTCCCCGACGCCCTCGCCCCCTACATCGCCAGCAGCGCATTCGGCGAGAGCGGGGTGGAGATAACCCTGACTACGGGGATCGAGATCGAATTCGGCGACTCCTCTCGGGCGGGCCGAAAGTGGCGGGCCGCCGCCGCGGTGCTTGCTGATCCCGAAGTTACCGCGCTCGATTATGTAAACGTGATCTCGCCCAGCCGGCCCTCCTACGACGGCTCCGAATACGAACTGCCGCCACCACCCTGAAGCGGCGGTGAGCCGCTTTAAAGGGCTTTGTAGAGCGAGATCGAAAAGTCTCAACCTGAGGGTGAGACTGGCTCAACCCTCAAGTAGGAGTCGAGAGATGAGGTTGCAGGATGCTTGTCGCCGGTTTGACAGAAATGCAGGAATGTCCTACGTTGAGCGGAATTTCCGTGCTTGAAGCGACAACTCGAACCCTAGAGTGTTGCTAAAGGTTCGGACGGAACAAGGGCTCAACTCACCATGGAATCCACTTACCTCGCGGTAATCAAGGTCGTCGGCGCCGGCGGCGGCGGCACCAATGCGGTCAGCCGCATGATCGACGCTGGCATTCGCGGCGTCGAGTTCGTCGCGGTCAACACCGACGCCCAGGCGCTGCAGGCCTGCGACGCCGACATCAAGCTTTCGATTGGCCAGGAGCTAACCCGCGGCCTCGGCGCCGGGGGCAACCCCGAGGTCGGCGCGGGCGCAGCGGCCGAGAGCCGCGACGAGATCAAGGAGGCGCTGAAGGGCGCCGACATGGTCTTCGTCACCGCCGGCGAGGGCGGCGGCACCGGCACCGGCTCGGCGCCGGTCATCGCCGAGATCGCCAAGGAGGAGATCGGCGCGCTCACGGTCGGCGCGGTGACGAAACCGTTCGAGTTCGAGGGCAAACGACGGATGCAGCAGGCGCTCGAGGGCATCGAGAAACTGCGCAACAAAGTCGACACCCTGATCATCGTCCCGAACGAGAAGCTGCTGCAGGCAGTCGAGCGGCGCACCAGCGTCCTCGAGGCCTTCCGCCAGGCCGACGACATCCTTCGCCAGGGCGTCCAGGGAATTACCGACCTGATCACGATCCCCGGCCTGATCAACCTCGACTTCGCCGACGTGCGCACGATCATGCGCGATGCCGGCTCGGCCCTGATGGGCGTCGGCTCCGCCTCCGGCGAGGCCCGCGCCCTCGACGCCGCCAAGGCGGCGATCACCTCGCCGCTGATCGAGGAGTCGATCAAAGGCGCGACCGGGATGCTGCTGAACATCACCGGCCCCGAGGACCTCGGCCTCTTCGAGGTCAACGAGGCGGCCCAGCTGGTCCAGGCTGAGGCCGACGACAACGCCAACATCATCTTCGGCTCCGTCGTCGACCAGTCGATGAAAGACGAGGTCCGGGTGACGGTCATCGCCACCGGCTTCGAGGGCTTCGAGCTGCTGGCGCGCTCGCCGCAGCGGGTGCGGCGTCGCTATGAGAGTCGTCCGCGGGTTTCTGCTGAGGACACCGAGATTCGGAAACTTCGGGTTACGGACGACGACATCGACGTGCCTGGGTTCCTAAAAGAGTAGTTCGGGGGCGAGCGGAGGGGCGGTCGGGAGTCCGTCCCGCCGCTGCTTCGCAGGAGTTCGTCGGGACGGACTCCCGACCGCCCTTCGACGCGTCGCCGCGGGTCCGGCTGGAATAGGCTCGTTGGATGAGCGAGCAGGCCGGTCGGCGCACCCCTTTTTATGAGCAGCATCAGGAGCTTGGGGCGAAGATCGTTCCTTTTGCTGGTTGGGAGATGCCCGTTACTTATGAGGGGATTCGGGAGGAGCATTCGGCGGTGCGGCGGCATGCGGGGATGTTCGACGTCTCGCATATGGGCGAGGTCGAGGTTGAGGGGCCTGGGGCGCTGCGGTTCTTGCAGCGGGTGCTCTCCAACGATGTCGCCAAGATCGCCATCGGCGGCGCCCAGTACTCGTGCCTCTGCCAGGAGGACGGCGGCGTGCTCGACGACCTCTTCGTCTACCGGCTCGGCGGCGACCGCTATCTGATCGTTACCAACGCCTCCAACCACGAGACCGACCTCGCCTGGCTCGGCCGCCAGAGTCGCCAGTTCGACGTCATCGTCCGCGACGTCGCCGACCGCTACGCGATGCTCGCGGTTCAGGGCCCGCACGCGCGGGCGGTCCTCTCCTCGACCCTGGGGATCGAGCTGCCGCCGCGCTTCCACGTCGCCCACGTCCAGGTCGGCCGCCGCCCGGCGCTCGCCTGCGGCACCGGCTACACCGGCGAGGACGGGGTCGAGCTGCTGATCGACCCCGAGGTGGCGGCGCCGATCTGGGCCGAGCTGCTCGACGCCGGCATCGTCCCCTGCGGCCTCGGCGCCCGCGACACCCTGCGGTTGGAGGTCTGCTACCCGCTCCACGGCAACGAGCTCTCGCCCGAGCGCAACCCGATCGAGGCCGGGCTCGGCTGGTGCTGCAAGGAGGAGACGGGGTTCATCGGCTCCGAGGCGATCGCCCGCGCTCGCGCCGAGGGCACGCCGGAGGTTCTCGCCGCCTTCAAGATCGAGGGCCAGGGAATCCCGCGGCAGGGAAACCCGGTCCTCCACGACGACCAGCAGGTTGGCGCCGTCACCAGCGGTACCTTCTCGCCCTCGCTCGAGGTCGGCGCCGGGATGGCTTACGTGAAGCCGGAGCTGGCCGAGGTCGGCACCGAGATCGAGATCGACGTCCGCGGCAAGCGCCGCCCGGCCCGGATAGCTTCCAGGCCTCTCTACGCGAAAAGGAGCTGACCCACCTTGGCCCTGGAACCATCCAAAGGCACCTACCCCGACGACCTCCGCTACCACGAGGAACATGATTGGGCCCGCATCGAGGGTGACCAGGCGACCCTGGGTATCACCTGGTACGCGCAGGACTCGCTGGGCGAGGTCGTCTTCTACGACCCGCCGGAGGTCGGCGCGACGATCCAGAAAGACTCCTCCTACGCCGAGGTCGAGTCGGTGAAGGCGGTCTCCGACGTGATCGCGCCGCTGTCGGGCGAGATCCTCGAGGTCAACGACGCCCTGGAAGATTCGCCGGAGAAGGTCAACGAGGATCCCTACGGGGAGGGCTGGCTGGTGAAGATCCGCCTCACCTCGCCGGAGGAGGCCGAGGTGCTGCTCGGCGCCGCGGAATACCGCAAGATGCTGGACCGCTAGCGCCAAAAGCCCGGCCACCCGCTTCCCTAGCCTTAGCCAAGTGACGCGCTACACCTCCGCGACCCCCGACGACCGCCGGGAGATGCTCGACGCGATCGGCGTCTCCTCCACGACCGAGCTCTTCGAGCAGATCCCCGAGCCCCTGCGCCTGGGCCGGCCGCTGGCGCTGCCCGACGGGATGGGCGAGGCCGAGGTCTACGAGCGACTGGCGGGACTGGCGGCGCGCAACGCCGACGCCGAAGAGCAGGTCTGCTTCGTCGGCGCCGGGATGTACGACCACTACGTCCCGGCGATCGTCGACGCGATCACTTCCCGCAGCGAGTTCCTCACGCCCTACACGCCCTACCAGCCGGAGATCTCCCAGGGCGGCCTGCAGGTGATGTTCGAGTTCCAGACGGCGATGTCGGAGCTGACTGGGCTGCCGGTCTCCAGTGCCGGCCTCTACGAGGGCCCCTCCGCGCTCGCCTCCGCCGGCTACCTGGCGATGGGCGCGACCAAGCGCAAGCGCTTCGTCGTCTCCCGCGGGGTCCACCCGCACAGCCGCGAGACCCTCGCCACCTACTCGGTCGGCTACGGCGCCGAGGTGGTCGAGGTCGGCCTGGAGGGAGGCCTGACCGACGCCGCCGCCCTGGCCGCCGCCGTCGACGGCGAGACCGCCGCCGTCTTCCTGCAGAGCCCGAACTTCCTCGGCGCGGTCGAGGACGTCGAAGCCCTGGGGGCGGCGGCGAAGGAGCACGGGGCGCTGTTGATCGTCGCCTGCGACCCGATGACCCTTGGGATCCTGAAGTCGCCGGGCGAATGCGGTGCCGACATCGCCGTCGGCGAGGGTCAGCCGCTCGGCAATCGCTTGGACTTCGGCGGCCCCTCGTTCGGCTTCTTCTGCGCCACCGAGGAGCAGATCCGCCGCATGCCGGGACGGATTGCCGGCGAAACCGAGGACGTCGACGGCCGCCGCGGCTTCGTCCTCGCGCTGCAGACGCGCGAGCAACACATCCGCCGCGAGAAAGCAACCAACAACATCTGCACCGCCCAGGCGCTGAACGCGCTGGGGGCGATGATCCACCTCGCCTGGCTCGGCCGCGAGGGCTTCCGTGAGCTCGGTGAGCTGCTGGTCCAGCGGACCGCCTACGCGCGCCAGCGGCTCGGCGCGGTCGACGGAGTCACGTTGCTGCACGAGGCGCCGGTGGCACGCGAGTTCGCGCTGCGACTGGACGCGCCGGTAGGCAAGGTGCTTGATCGCGTCGCCGAGCGCGGCATCGCCGCCGGCTACCCACTCGGCCGCGAGTACCCCGAGTTCGAGGACGGGCTCCTGGTTGCGATTACCGAGCGCCGGACCAAGGCGCAGATCGACGAGCTGGCCGAGGCGCTGGGCGCGGCGATCGCCGCCGAGGGTGGCGCTTTCCTCTCGGATAGCGAGAGCAAGGCGCCACTGGCAGGGGGAGCTGCCTGATGGCGTTGACCCAGACTCCGATGCAGGCCGAAAAGGCGCAGACGATCTTCGAGAAGTCGAAGTCGGGCCGTCGCGCGGCGACGCTGCCCGCGGCCGAAGTTCCTGAGCAGCCACTCACCGAGCTGATCCCAGACAACCTGCTGCGCCCCGAGCCGCCGCGACTGCCGGAGATTGCCGAGCCGGAGATCGTCCGCCACTACAACCGCCTCTCGCGCCGCAACTTCGACCTCGACAGCGGCTTCTACCCGCTCGGCTCCTGCACGATGAAGCACAACCCGCGCCTCAACGAGCGCGTTGCCGCGTTGCCCGGCCACGCCCGTCTGCACCCGGCGCAGGACCCCAAGCGCGCCCAGGGCGCGCTGGAGCTGATGTGGCTGCTGCAGGAGTCCCTGAGCGAGATCTGCGGCCTGCCTCACGTCAGCCTCCAGCCGAGCGCCGGCTCCCACGGCGAGCTCGCCGGGCTGCTGCTGACCCGCGCCTATCACGCCGATCGCGGTGAAGAGCGCAAGAAGGTCCTGGCCCCGGACACCTCCCACGGCACCAACCCGGCTTCGGTGACGATGGCCGGCTTCGAGGTGGTCAAAGTCGCGACCAACGAGCGCGGCGGGGTGGAGATGGATGACCTGCGGGCGAAGCTGGCCGAGAACCCCGACGACGTCGCCTGCCTGATGCTGACCAACCCCAACACGCTCGGCGTCTTCGACGAAAACATCGCCGAGATCGCCGCGCTGATCCACGAGGCGGGGGGGACGCTCTACTACGACGGGGCCAACTTGAACGCGGTGATGGGCCACTCGCGGCCGGGCGACATGGGCTTCGACATCGTTCACGTCAACCTCCACAAGTCCTTCAGCCAGCCCCACGGCGGCGGTGGCCCCGGGGCCGGCCCGATCGCCGTCTCCAACCGGATCGAGCCCTTCCTGCCGCGGCCGCAAGTGGTCCGCCGCGAGGGCTCCAACGGCCACGGTCCCGGCTTCGACCTCGACTTCGATCGCCCCAAGTCGATCGGCCGCCTGCGCGGCTTCCAGGGCAACTTCGGCGTCTTCGTCCGCTCCTACGCTTACATCCTCAGCCTCGGCGGCGACGGTCTCACCGAGGCCTCGGAGACCGCGGTCTTGAACGCCAACTACCTGAAGGCGCGCCTGGCCGAGGGCCGCGCCGGCGAGCGCCTGCCGATCGCCTTCGACCGCCACTGCATGCACGAGTTCGTCCTCTCCGGCAAGCCGATGAAGCGCGATCTCGGCCTCGCCACCCTCGACCTCGCCAAGCGCCTGCTCGACTTCGGCTTCCACCCGCCGACCGTCTACTTCCCGCTCCTCGTCGAGGAGGCGCTGATGGTCGAGCCGACCGAGACCGAGGGCAAGGAGACCCTCGACGCCTTCGCCGACGCGGTCGAGGCGATCCTCGCCGAGGCCGAGGGCGACCCCGAGCTGGCCAAGAACGCCCCCTACACGACCCCGGTCCGCCGCCTCGACGAGGTCAGGGCGACCCGCCGGCCGGTCGTGCGGCAGCAGCTCGACTGAGCCGCTAGCGCCGCGGCTTCGCGATCCGGAAACCTATGGCCGCGGCGGGCGAGCTGCCGAACTCGTTGCGCGAGTGAAAGAAGGCTTTGTAGCGGCCGGGGGTGAGGCGCAAGGCGGTGGGGTCTGGGGAGCTCGTAACGCCTTCAAAGGGGACACGATTCTTGCCGATCACGCCGAGGCGAAAGATCTGACCGCGGCCGCCCAGGCGGCCTCCCGCAAGGACCCGCTTGAAGACGATCTGCACCGGCGCTTCCTGGTTCATGAAGAAGGAGAAGGTCGTGCGGGTGGGCAGCGGTCGCGTGCCCTTTCCTAGGTACACGGGCAGGAACACCGGGTTCGTCCTCGATAAGCCGCTCAGACTCGGCTGGGTTCCCGGCGGCGGGGGTTCAGGCGAAGCGGTCACCGTTGACGAGGCCATCGCTGCGATCAGAAGCGCGGCAAGTAGCACTGGGACCGCGCTTGGTCTGAGAGGGATGCTTGGCATCGGCATGGTGTCGATCAGAGCTTCGGCAGCTTCTGCTTGATCTCCAGCACCGGCGCGAAGAGGTCGCCGTGCTCCTCGATCCGCTCCAACACGTCGCCGGCCTCGAAGACGAGGTGGTCGCCCTTGCCTGACTCGGCCGCCTTCTCGACCTCCTCCCAGGTGATCGGGGTGGAGGCGGTGGGTCGCTCGCGGGCCCGCAGCGAGTAGACGGAGATCGTCGTTTTGCGTTCGTTGTTCTGGTACCAGTCGATGAAGACCTTGCCGCTGCGGTCGGTCTTTTTGCCCATTTTCGCCAGGATGTTCTCGGGGTCTTGCTTGGCGACGATCTGCGCCAGCGCCTGGGCGAAAGGCCGCGTCTCCTCGTAGGAGGTTTTGGTGTTCAGCGGCACGTAGAGCTGCATCCCCTTCGAGCCCGAGGTCTTGGCGAAGCACTCGAGCTCGAGCTGCGTGAGTACCTCGCGCAGGCGCAGCGCCACCCGCGAGCAGTCGACGACGTCGGCCGGCGGCCCCGGGTCGAGGTCGAAGGCGAGCACGGTCGGCTGGCTGTGCTTGCGCCCCAGCGAGAGCGAGGGGTGCAGCTCGATCGCCGCCAGCTGCGCCATCCAGACCAGGGTGGGGCGGCCGTCACAGACGCAGAAGTCGATCTCGCCAGCGCGCGGCCCGGCTTTGACCCGCGTCGTCCTCACCCAATCGGGCCGGTGTTTGGGGCAGCGCTTCTCGAAGAAGGCGGAGTCGAGGTCGTCGACCCCTTCCGGGAACCGGCGCAGGGTCACCGCGCGGCCGCTGAGGTGGGGGACGATCGCCGGCGCCACCTTGGCGTAGTAGTCGACCATCTCGCCCTTGGTGAAGCCCACCTCGGGGTAGAGCACCTTGTCGAGGTTGGTGAGCCGCAGCTCCTTGCCGTCGACCTCGACCTGCCGGGTCTCGCCCACGGCCTACGAACCTATTTCGAGGCTTTTGCTTTGGACTTGGCCTTGGAGCGGGAAGAGCTTTTCGATTTCGGTTTGCCCTCCTTGCCGGCTTTCGCTTTCGCTTTCGCCGGTTTCTCTTTCTTCGCCGCGCCCTTGCCTTTGTCTTTGACCGCGGCGATGCTCTGCTCAAGCGCCGCCATCAGGTCCGGAGCTTTGGTCTCCTTCGGCGCCTCTTTCTCGGAGGCGACGATCTCCTTGCCTTCGGCCTTCTGTTCGATCAGCGCCAGCAGCTGCTCGCGGTACTCGTCGCGATACTGATTCGGTTCGAATTCGGTGCTGAGCGAATCGATCAGCTGTTCTGCCATCTCCCGCTCACGTTTCGCGACTTTCTGCTTCTTCTCGGGGATGACGTCGAGCTCGTCGGCCGGCACGACCTCGTCGTGGAAGCGCATCGTGGTCAGCGTCAGCACCCCGTCGGAGGCGCGGATCGCCGACAGATGCTCTTTGTTGCGGAAGACGAAGCGGGAGATCGCGGCCTTGCCCGACCTTTCCATCGCCTCGGCGAGCAGCGAGTAGGCCTTCTCGGCGCCGTCGGCGGGGCCGAGGTAATAGGGGCTGTCGAAGTACATCGGGTCGATTTCCTCGATGTCGACGAAGTCCTGGACGTCGATCGCGCGGGTCTTCTCCGGCGCCAGCGCCGACATCTCGTCTTTGCTCAGCGGCACGTACTGGCCCGGCGAAAGCTCGTAGGCCTTGACGATGTTTTCGTAGGGGACCTCTTCGTCGGTCCCTTCGGCGACGCGACGGTGTTTGATCCGGGCACTGTCGGATTCGCGGATCTCACGCAGGGCGATGTTGCGCCGCGCTACGGCGCTGTACATGCGCACGGGCACGTTCAGTAGCCCGAAGCTGATCGTCCCGCTCCAAATTGCTCTAGCCATTAGCCAAAATCTCCTACCCGGATTGTTCCAGCCAAACGCGCTCGCTCCCATAGAGGCCGGCACGCCGGGAGGCATCTTGCGGTGGGGCGCTGCCGATGAAGCATCGGCGCCGATGCCCGCGTAGGCTCCGCAGCCCATGGCGAAGCCGATCATCTTCTCGGGCATCCAGCCGACCGGGCGCAAGCACCTGGGCAACTACATCGGGGCGATCCGCCAGTACGTCGAGGGGCAGGATCGGGGCGATCCGGCGATCTTCTGCATCGTCGACCTGCACGCGCTCTCGGTCCCTTACGACCCGGTCGAGCTGCGCGAGCGCCGCTACGACACCGCCGCGATCCTCCTCGCCGCCGGCCTCGATCCCGACCGCTGCGTCCTCTTCCTTCAATCCGACGTTCCGGAGCACACCGAGCTGACCTGGCTGCTCTCCGCGGTCACCTCCCACGGGGATCTCAATCGCATGACCCAGTTCAAGGAAAAGGTCGGGAAGGACCGCGAGCTCGCTTCCGCCGCGCTCTTCTACTACCCGGTGCTGATGGCCGCCGACGTGCTCGTCTACCGGGCGACGGAGGTGCCGGTGGGAGACGACCAACGCCAGCACGTCGAGCTGATGCGGGAGATCGCTCGCCGCTTCAACGCCCGCTTCGGCGAGACGCTGGTGGTGCCGGAGCTGCGCGTGCCCGAGGTTGGCGCCCGGATCATGGACCTGCAGGAGCCGGAGCGGAAGATGTCGACGACCGGCGGCACCCCGCAGGGGACCGTCCTCGTCCTCGACGAGCCGGCGAAGATCCGCAAGAAGTTCGGCTCGGCTGTGACCGACTCCGGGCGCGAGATCGTCCGCGCGCCGGACAAGCCCGGGATCACCAACCTGATCGACATCCTCGCCGCCGCCCGCGGCACCGGTCAGGCGCAGATCGAGGCCGAGTTCGAGGGATCGGGCTACGGCGACTTCAAGAAGGCCGTCGCCGAGGCGGTCGTGGAGTACCTCTCGCCGTTGCAGGAGCGCTACAGCGAGCTGCGCGGCGACGAGGCGGAGCTGGACCGGATCCTCGGCCTCGGCGCCGAGAAAGCCCGCGCCATCGCAGCCCCCGTGGTCGCCGACGCGCGCGCCCGCATGGGCTACGGCGGCCCGCTCTCCTGATAGTCCCTGCTTAGGCCCTAAATCGCGGGAAAACCTGCCGCGACCGTCCCGCCCCGCCTCTAGTCTGGAAAGCGATGGCGGTCGCCGACCTCGATCTCGATCTCGACCTCGACGTCTTCGCGGGCCCCTTCGACCTGCTGATGGCGGTCGTCCTGCGCGAGGAGGTCAGCCTCCTCGACCTGCAGTTGGGCGAGGTCGTCGTCGCCTACGTCGCCCACCTCGAGCGCGAGGGCGAGCTGGAGCTGGAGGTGGCGACCGAGTTCCTCGTCCTGATCGCCGCCTTGCTGGAGCTGAAGTCACGGCTGATGCTGCCGAGCCCCGAGGAAGAGCTCGACGAGCTGAAACCCGAGGAGGCGGTCGAGGAGCTGCTGGCGCGGATGCTCGAGTACCGCCGCTACCGCGACGCCTCCAAGGTGCTGGCCGATCGCTTCGAGTCCCAGCGCGGCTACCTCTACCGCTCGGCGCCGCTGCCGACCGAGCTGCGCCGGGTGGCGGTCGAGGCGGCGAGCGCCGTCTACGACCCCGAAGCCCTCGGCGCCGCGCTCGGCGACCTGCTGACCGAGCCGCCCGACGTCGACATCAGCCACATCCGCCCGACCGTCTCCCTGGAACGGCGGCTGCGGGCGGTGCGCGACGCGCTGCTGGGCCGCACCGACTTCGACTTCGACGAGGAGTTCGGCGGCGAGGACCGGCTCACCCAGGCGGTCACCGTCTTCGCCCTGCTGGAGCTCTACCGCAAGGGCGAGGTGACCTGGGAGCAGGGCGAGTGCTTCGGCCCGATCCAGGTCAAGCGAGCCGTCCCCGACGCGATCCACAAGGGCGCATGAGCGATCTCTCCCGCACCGTCGAGGCGCTGCTCTTCCTCTCGCCGCAGTCGGTCTCAGTCCAGGAACTGGCCGAGGCGACGGAGGCGACCGAGGGGCAGGTCGAAGAGGCGGTCGAGCTGCTGCGCGAGGACCTCTCCGAGGGCAAGCGTGGGGTGGTGTTGCGCGAGATCTCCGGCGGCTACAGCCTCGCCAGCGACCCGGCCAGCGAGGAAGCCGCCCGCCGTCTGCTGGCGAAGCCGCGAACGCCGCCGCTGACCCCGGCCCAGGCGGAGACGCTGGCGATCGTCGCCTACCTACAGCCGGTGTCCCGCCCCGAGATCGCCCGCATCCGCGGCGTCAGCTCCGAGTCGGGGGTGACCAGCCTCGCCGAGCGCGGCCTGATCGAGGAGTCCGGCCGCTCCCGCTTCGGGGCGGCGATCTTCAAGACCACCGAGCTGTTCGAGCGGCTCTTCGGCCTCGATGGGATGGACCAGCTGCCGGATCCGGCCCGCTTCGACCCCAGCCCCGAGGATGAGCGGGAGCTCCGTGAGCGCCTGCTCAAGGCCGGGGAACAGCGCGCGGAGTGATCGCGGGAGGAGCCGGGGGTGGGGTTCGGCGGACAACAGCGGGGAGGGCCCGGCGAACCCCACCCCCGGCTCCCCGATCGTGAGGCTGGCTAAGTTCCTCGCCCATGGGGGCGTCGCTTCCAGGAGGAGGGCGGAGGAGATCGTTGCCAAAGGCCTGGTGACGGTTGACGGTGAGGTGGTGACCGACCCTGCCCGCGACGTCGACGGGAGCCGCGACGTGCGGGTCAACGGCAGCCCGGTGGCGGCCGAGGCGCGGGAGGTCTGGATCGTCAACAAGCCTGCCGGGGTGGTCTCGACCGCGCGGGAGCCGGGCGACCGCCCGGCCGTGGTCGAGTTGGTCGAGTCGAAGGCACGTCTCTATCCCGTCGGCCGCCTCGACGCCGACTCGACCGGCCTGCTGCTGCTGACCAACGACGGTGAGCTGGCCAACCACCTCACCCACCCCCGCTACGAAGTCCCGAAGACCTACCGGGCGCGGCTCCGCTCACCGCTCTCCCTCCGCGACCTCGAACGCCTGCGGCAGGGAGTTGAGCTCGAAGACGGGCCAACCGCACCGGCGCAGGTGCGGCGCTACGGCGAGCGCGAGATCGAAATGGTCCTGCGCGAAGGCCGCAACCGTCAGGTGCGGCGGATGCTCGAAGCGGTGGGGAACGAAGTGGTGGGCTTGAGGCGGGTCGCCTTTGGACCTTTGGGGCTCCGGGATCTCTCCGAGGGCCAGGCGCGGCGCCTTACGGACAAGGAGATCGCCCAGTTGCGTTCGCGGTAATTCGCGAAACGATCGTGTCTGCGATGGCCTCAGCTTCGGTTTTCGCCTGGCGGTGCGTGACGCGCAGAGAGGAGTAGCCGGCGCGCATCAGTTCGCGGTCGCGCCGGCGATCGCGCTCGAAGGCAACCGCGTTGCCGTGGAAGTCGCGGCTGTCGGCCTCCAAGACGAAGCGGTGGTCCGGCCAGAGAAAGTCGACCTCGATGCGGCCGTCGGCGATCTGGACAGGTGCATTGAGGAGCGGAGCGGGAACCGCGCGCCGGAGGACCAGCGGCAGCACCTTCGCCTCGAGAGGGCTCTTCAAGCGGCCCTTCTTGGCGACGGGAGCGGCGCGGCGCCATTCCTCGATCAGCGCCCGAAGAGATCCGACGCCGCGGCGACCGGGGTCCGCGGACGCCTCGATGGCCGCGATGTCGAGCATGCGCCGCTGCGCCGCCCGCTCGAAGCAACTGCGCAGCGTCCAGTCGCCGACCGTGCCGGAGAGGTCTACAAGCGTCCGTGCCGGACTCGTGCAAGGGATCCCGTCGACGGTGCCGACCTCCTCGGGGCGCGGTGGCCGCACGCGGTGGAAGCGGATGCCGTCGATCTTGCGTCCGCGAGACGGCGGGGCGATTACGTCGATCACCACCGGTCCCTCGTTGAGGAGCCCGAGAAGAGCGGCTGCGCTGCGATGGGAGACGACGGCGCCCTTTCCACAAGCCAGCGTCGCTGCTCGCAGTCGCCCTATCTCGCTCACGTTGGAGTGGCCCACCGCGTAGGCGCCGCGGAAGATTCGATGCAACCGCCCGGATCGAACCGCCCCGGCAATTTCTCGGTCCGACATGCCGAGGGCTCGCATTTGACCCCGGCTGACGACACCATGCTGCCGCCCGGCAAGCCTCGCCAGATCACGGCTTCTATCGGTGCGCCTTTTGGACCCCATGGGTTCATAAGGCGCACCGCTGTGCGGTCTCGCCCCCCTGCTCTGGAAAGATGCGGGGCGTGAGCCAGAACGGCGACATCCAACGCGGGCATTACGAGGGTCCTCAGCAGCGACTCTTCGCGGTTCGCGGCGCCGCCCAGGCGGAGACGAACGAGGCCGGGGCGATACTCAGTGCGACCAGGGAGCTGATGCGGCAGCTGATCGAGCGCAACGGCCTCGAGCCGGAGGCGATGGTCAGCTGTCTGTTCACCACGACCGATGACCTCGACGCCGAGTTCCCGGCGGTGGCAGCTCGAGACCTGGGCCTGACAACGGTGCCGTTGATGTGCTGTCGCGAGATTCCCGTCCCCGGCTCGATGCCGCGGGTGATCAGGGTGATGCTGCACTTCTACGCCCCGACCGGGCACGAGCCCGCCCACGTCTACGTCGGCGAGGCGCAGAAGCTGCGCAGCGATCTCGAAGCCGCCCAGTAGGCGCCGCGGTCGTCCGTCACAATCGATCGCGATGACGATCACCTTCGCCGAGAAGCTCGCCCGCATGCCGGGATACCAGGCCGGGGTCCCGACGGGGCAGGCCCCGGAGGCAATCGCCTCCGGCAACATCGCCCAGCTCGCCTCTAACGAGTCGCCCATCCCGCCGCACCCGCAGGTGGTCGAGGCGATCGCGGGCGCGGCCGGGGCGATGCACCGCTACCCGGACCCCGACGCGACGCTGCTGCGTCGGCGCCTCGCCGAGCGCTACGAGACCGAGCCGGCCCGGGTCGCCGTCGGCAACGGCTCCTGCGAGATCCTCCTTGCCGCCGCCGAGGCGCTTTGCGAGCCCGGCGCCGAGATCGTCTACGCCTGGCCGGCCTTCTCGATGTACCCGTACCTGCCGGCGCTGACGGGGGCCCGCGAGATCCGCGTGCCGCTCGCCGAGGGCGACGTTCACGACCTCGACGCGATGGCCGCCGAGGTGACCGCCGCCACCCAGCTGCTGATCGTCTGCAACCCCAACAACCCGACGGCGACGCACATCCCCGCTGCCGAGATCGCCGCGTTCTGCGAGCGCATCCCCGACCACGTCACCGTCATCCTCGACGAGGCCTACGTCGAGTTCCAGACGCACGACGATCCCGATGCCAGCCTCGACCTGCTCGGGGACTTCCCGAACCTCGTCGTCCTCCGCACCTTCAGCAAGTGCTACGGCCTCGCCGGGCTGCGGGTCGGCTACGCGATCGGCTCGCCGAAGTTCCGCGCCGCCGTCGACGCCGTTCGCCAGCCCTTCAGCGTCAACGCCCTCGCCCAAGCCGCCGGGGCGGAGGCGATCTGCCACCAGGACGACGTCCTGCGCCGGGTTGAGGGGGTTGTCGCCGCCCGGCTCACGGTCGAGGAGGGCCTGCGGGAGCTTGGTCTCCGCACCTCCGATACCCACGCCAACTTCTCCTGGATCGACCTCGGCGACGCCGACGAAGCCGCGGTGATCGCCGGGCTCGCCGAACGCGAGATCGCCGTCCGGCCCGGCAAAGCGCTCGGCGGACCCGGGCATATTCGCGTCAGTTACGGGACCGAAGCGGAGAACGCGCGCTTCCTGCGTGGCCTGGGTGAGCTGCTCTCGGATTCCTAAGACGAGATGAATAGACGCTAACCCTTTAGAAAGGTACGCCTGCGTACGATGAAGTAGACATGGTGTTTAGGCGCGTCCTGCGCCGGATCCGGCGAAACCTTCTCTATTCGGCGCGGCTTGCGCCGTCCTCGTCGCCCTATTTGCCGCTGGAGCGCTCGTCCTCTCGGTCGCCGACAGCGAGGACTCACTCCGCAAGGCCGAAACCGGTCTGGCCGAACTGGGGTTGCTGTCCTCGGCGCTGGAACGGCTGCCAATCGATCTGATTCGCCGCCACCACCACGATGTCGATGTCGAGCAACGCGACATCCTCGGCAACCGCGCGATCGGTGCCCGCGCAATGCGTGCGGCACGGCACGCCGAGGCCCTTTGGCCGAACCAGATGAGCACCGAAATCGTCGCCCTGACGAAACGCTTGTCGATCCCCAGCGAGCGGACCGTGAGGTTGGCTGCCGAGCATGACTTCGGGTCGGCTCGCAAATTGATCCCCTTGCTGAACGGCGGCAACGACCGCCTTTCTGCAGCGGTAGTTGCCGCCCGTCGAACGCTGCGAACCGAAGCCGACAACCGCGAGGCCGCGGCGACCGGCGGCATGCTGTCGATCATGGGTGCCGTCGGCGTTCTCCTCGTCGGCCTGATGTTCGGCGTCACCGCCGCGCGCCGCCGCCGGATCGCCGGGGAGGCGAGGCAGGACGCGTTGCGGCGGAGCGAGCAGCGGCTCGAGGCGCTGGTCAGGCACGGCTCCGACATCATCACCGTGGTCTCTCCGGACACGAAGGTCATCTACCAGGCCGGTGCGGTTCGCTCGCTGCTCGGCTTCGAGCCAGGGGAGCTCGAAGGCAGACACCTGACCGAGTGGCTGCACCCCCAGGACGCTCCCGAGCTGCTCGCGCTTTGCGCTTCCACCCACCGCAGCTCCGGTGCGCGTGAGCTTCGCTTCCGCAATCGCGACGGCAGCTTTCGCACCTGCGAGGCGCGGGCCACCAGCCTGCTCGGCGACAAGAACTGGGATGGCATCGTGCTCAACATCTGGGACATCAGCGAACGCAAGGTGCTCGAGGAGAAGCTTCGCCACCAGGCATTCCACGACGACCTGACCGGGCTGCCGAACCGAGCGCTCTTCGCCAACCGCCTCGAACATGCCCTCCAGAAGGCCGCCCGCGCCGGCCGCAGCATCACGGTCCTGCTGGTCGACCTCGACGACTTCAAGGCGATCAACGACAGCTTCGGGCACTCGGCCGGCGATGCCTTGCTGCGCCGGGTGGGGAAGAAGATGTCGGAGGAGATGCGCGACGCCGACACGATCGCCCGTCTCGGCGGCGACGAGTTCGCGGTCATCTTCGAGGGCAAGAAGTCCAGACAAGTGGACGAGCGGGTGGCGCAACGCATCCTCCGGGCCGTCGGCGATCCCTTCGAAGTCGACGGCCGCAGCTTCCCGATCGCCTCCAGCGTCGGGGTCGCCACCTCGGTCCCGGGCGAAACCAGCGCCGATCAGCTGATCCGTAACGCCGACCTGGCGATGTACACGGCAAAGGCGCAGCAGCAGAAAAAAGGCTGGGCGTTCTACCGCGAGGACATGCACTTCTCGGTGGAGGGCCGCCTGCAGCTGAAAGCAGACCTGGCACGCGCCATCGACGACCTCGACCAGTTCGAGCTCCATTACCAGCCGATAATCGGGCTGAGGGAGGGGGAGATAATGGGCTTCGAGGCCCTGCTCCGCTGGAATCACCCCACCCGCGGCCGGGTCTCGCCGGACACGTTCATCCCGTTGGCCGAACAGTCCGGGGCGATCGTTCCGCTCGGTCGCTGGGTGCTTCAAGAGGCGTGCCGCCAGCTGCGCGAGTGGGAGGTCGAGTGCGGTCGGCGGATGGTCGTCGGCGTCAACGTCGCAGTTCAGCAACTCGACGAACCGGAAATGGTGGGCGACGTCCGGCGCGCCCTGAGCGAGTTCGGCCTCGCCGGCAAGCAGCTCGTGCTCGAGTTGACCGAGACCGAGCTCGTGCACAACCAGGAGAACGCGATCGACGTGCTCCGGCAGATCAAAGAGCTGGACGTCTGGGTTGCGATCGACGACTTCGGTACCGGCTACTCCTCGCTCGGCCAAATGGAGAGGCTCTCGGTGGACGCCGTCAAGATCGATCGCCATCTGGTCAGCGGCGCTCGTGACGAGGAGAGCCGGCGCAAGCTGCTGCGCGCGGTGACGGAGTTGTCTGAGGCGATGGGGATGACGACGGTGGCCGAGGGAATCGAGACCCCTGAGCAGCTACGCGAGCTGCGGGCCTTGAGCGTCCCGCTAGGTCAAGGATTCCTCTTCTCGCCGCCGGTTCCCGCCGCCGAGGCGGCGATTCTCCTGCGCCGGGAGAAGGTGGCCGAGGTTGGCGCCACCGTCCGACCAGTCGCGATTACTTGACTAACTGACCTGTCGTGATACAACCCTCTGCATCGTGAGGTTGGACAAAGCCACATCCGCGACCGGCTTCCCAGCCAGCGCCGTCGTGCGCGGCTACCTCACCTATTGGCGATTTAGCTAGGCGTCCGGCTTGGTGGCGACGCGCCGCCCCGAAGACTTCACATCTTCCCGCCGGGCGCCGATCAACGTTTGCGTCGCGTATGCGCCGACCGAACCCGGCAGCTAGCGACCAGAAAGTACGATTTCCCTGGTTTGGAGAAAGGCGAAGGCAAAATGTTCATCGGGATGGAGGGACGAAAGCGAGACGGCGTCCGCGATCAGCGGATCGGCAAAGTGGTCGAGCTGGTGCCGCCGGAAGGGTTGCTGGCGGAGCTGTCGCTCGGGGAAGAGCGGTCGAAAGCGGTGGTGCGCGGGCGCGAAGAAGTGCGCGAAGTGCTGCTGGGGAAGGACCCGCGGTTGATGGTCGTGGTCGGTCCGTGCAGCGTTCACGACCCGAAAGCGGCGATGGAGTACGCGACGAAGCTGAGCGCGACCGCCCAAGCGCTGCGCGACGATCTGCTGGTGGTGATGCGCGTCTACTTCGAGAAGCCGCGGACGACGACCGGCTGGAAGGGGCTGATCAACGATCCGCACCTCGACGAAAGCGCCGACGTCAACGCCGGCCTGCGGATCGCCCGCAAGCTGCTGCTGGAAGTCCTGGACACCGGCCTGCCGATCGGCTGCGAGTTCCTCGACCCGATCACGCCGCAGTACATCGCCGACTGCGTCGGCTGGGGGGCGATCGGGGCGCGTACCTCCGAGAGCCAGACCCACCGCCAGCTCGCCTCCGGGCTCTCGATGCCGATCGGGTTCAAGAACCGGACCGACGGCAACGTCCAGATCGCGGTCGACGCGGTGCGCGCCGCCGCGGCCCCCCACGCGTTCGCCGGGATCGACGACGCCGGCATGCCGGCGATCCTGCACACCACCGGCAACCCCGACTGCCACATCATCCTCCGCGGCGGTCACGGCGTGCCGAACTACCACCCGCCCGAGGTCGAGGACGCGCTGGTCACGCTCGGCGTCGCCGGGCTGCCGGAGCGGCTGGTGATCGACGCCTCGCATGACAACAGCGGCAAGGACCCGGAGAAGCAGTTCTACGCCGCCGGTGACATCGCCGATCAGATCGCCGACGGCAACAAGGCGATCGTCGGAGTGATGCTCGAGTCCTTCCTGGTCGAGGGCCGGCAGAGCCTGGTCCCGGGCGAGGAGCTGACCTACGGGCAGTCGATCACCGACGCCTGCATCAACTGGGAGGACACCGTCTCCGCCCTGGAGCGGTTCTCCTCTGCGGTGGAGGCGCGCCGGGGTTCATGAGGATCGCCGTCCTCGGGGTGGGCCTGATCGGAGGCTCGATCGGGCTCGCCGCGCGGCGGCGGCTCGACGCCGAGGTCGTCGGCTCGGGCCGCAGCCCGGAGCGGCTGCGGCGGGCGGTCGAGCTCGGTGCGATCGACCGCGGCGTCGACTCGGTGGCCGCGGCCTGCGAGGAGGCGGAGCTGGTCTTCTGCGCCGGCCCGGTGGCGGCGCTACCCGACCAGGCGCGCGAGGCGCTCGCGGCGAGCGGCCCGGAGACGGTCGTGACCGACGTCGGCTCGACCAAGGGCGAGCTGGTCGAAGCGGTGGGCGCCGACGAGCGCTTCATCGGCGGTCATCCGCTGGCGGGGGCGGAGACGGCCGGGGTGGAGAACGCCCGCGCCGACCTCTTCGAGGGCGCGCGCTGGTACCTGACTCCGACAGAGCAGGCGAGCGGGGTCCTCTACGACCGCCTTCAGCGGGCGGTCTCGGCGCTGGGCGCCCGGCCGCAGGCGATCGACCCGGAGGGCCATGACCGCCTGATGGCGACGGTCAGCCACCTGCCGCACGTGCTCGCCAACGCGCTCGCCTCCGAGGCGGCCGAGTCGCTGACGCAGGGAACCGACCGGCTGCCCGACGTCGGGCCCAGCTTCCGCGACGCCACCCGCGTCGCCGGCTCCAACCCGGCGATCTGGGCCGACATCTTTGCCAGCAACCGCGAGGCGGTCGCCCTCTCGGTCGACTCGGTCGCTGAGCGGCTGCGCGAGGCGGCCGAGCTGATCCGCTCCGGCGACCGCGAGGCGCTGGCGGCCTGGCACGCGGCCGCGGGCGAGGACCGCAACTGCCTGCTGGAATCCGAAGCCGAGTCCGGCCCGCTGCGAGAGCTGCGGATCGTCGTCACCAACAAGCCCGGCACGATCGCCGAGCTGGCGCTGGCGCTGGGCGAGGCGGGGGTCAACATCGAGGACATGGCCCTGCACCCGGCTCCCGACATGACTTCCGGGGCGGTCTCGCTCTGGGTCGCCGGGCCCGAGCAGGCGGCGAAGGCGATGCAGCGGGTGCGCGAGCTCGGCCACACCGCCTCCGTCCTCGACGGCTGATCCCGCGTAGGTAGGGTCGGCCCCGATGAGCACCACCCGCTTCGCTCCTGCTGGCCCCCTGCGCGGCACCCTGCGCCCGCCGTCTGACAAGTCGATCTCCCACCGCGCGGCGCTGATCGCGGCGATGGGTGAGGGGGAGACGCACATCAACGGCTACTTGGACGGGGCCGACACCCTTTCGACGCTGGCAGCGGTGGAAAAGCTGGGAGCGAAGGTAACGCGAGAACGAAATTCGGGGGAAGGAGCGCTGAGTCCACCTGGCCTCACCGCGTGGGTAGAGGGGGTTGGTCTGCGTAATGCTCGCCCGGCTTCAATCGACGTCGGCAACGCCGGCACCCTGCTGCGCCTGCTGCCCGGCTGGCTGGCGGGGCAGGAGCACGGCAGCTGGACCCTCGACGGCGACGATTCGATCCGCCGCCGCCCGGTCGACCGGATCGTGGTGCCGCTGCGCCGGATGGGGGCGAACCTGAGCGCGCGCGAGGAGCGCCTGCCGCCGCTGGAGATTCGCGGCACGACCCTGCACGGCGCCACCTACGAGATGCCGATCGCGAGCGCCCAGGTCAAGTCCTGTCTGCTCTTCGCGGGACTGCTGGCCGGCGGCGAGACCCGGGTCGTCGAGCCGCTGCCGAGCCGCGACCACACCGAGCGGATGCTCGCCGCCGCCGGCGCTTCGATCGAGCGGGTCGGCGATGCCGTAGTGGTGCGGCCGGTTGAGCAGATCCAACTAGACCCCCTTCTAGTTCCCGCAGATCTTTCTTCGGCTGCCTTCTTCATCGTCGCGGCCCTGCTGGTCGGGGGGAGCGAGATTGAGCTTCGAGAGGTCGGCGTCAATCCCACCCGTACCGGCCTGTTGACGATTCTCGAGCGGATGGGGGCAGAGATCGAGCGGGAAGGAGAAGCCGAAGAAGGTGGAGAGCGACAGGGCACCCTCCGCATCCGCTCCGCTCCTCTGCAGGCCACCGAGGTCGGTGGCGCCGAGATCCCGCTGGCGATCGACGAGCTGCCGCTGGTCGCTCTCGCCGCCTGCTTCGCCGAGGGGACGACGACGATCCGCGAGGCCGAGGAGCTGCGCCGCAAGGAGTCAGATCGGATCGAGACCGTGAGCGAGGCGCTGCGGGCGCTCGGCGGCCAGGTCGAGCCGACCGCGGACGGGATGGTGGTCGAGGGGACCGGCGGCCTCGCCGGCGGCACGATCGACTCCCACGGCGACCACCGGATCGCGATGCTGGGCGCCGTCGCCGGCCTCGCGTCCCGGGAGGGCGTCGAGGTCCAGGGCATGGACGCCGCCGCCGTCAGCTACCCCGGCTTCGAGGCAGACCTCGCCTCATTGCTGGACCGCTAGGGATCGTTTCCACGCTTCAAGCCCTCATAGGGGCCACGATTGTGGAAACGACGGTCAATACGCTCCACGCATGGTGATCGCAATCGACGGGCCCGCCGGGGCCGGCAAGTCCACGGTCGCCCGCGCCGTCGCGGAGCGGCTGGGCTTCACCTACCT